>Ga0187815_10001039_pt1 | contig 13163 bp, 14 predicted proteins | sample NC_S_5_FD_132962 | JGI IMG/M metagenome (GOLD analysis project Ga0187815, IMG submission 132962) | Wetland sediment microbial communities from Neuse River Estuary, North Carolina, USA - ASW-S_5 | ecosystem: Environmental > Aquatic > Freshwater > Wetlands > Sediment | place: USA: North Carolina...
AGCGTCTCGAGCACGCGGCGCGCGGCGTCGCAGCCGTCGCGGGAGCCCGCGATGGTGATGTGATTGCCGCGGGAGTCGACGACCACGCCGAGGCGGCGCTCGATCAGCGCGAGGTTCTGGCCGTAGGGCCCAACGAGGGCGGAAACGGCGCGATTGTCGTCGAAATCGATGACGACTTGCGTCTCAGGCGGAATTTGCATGTCGCGATCGAGTTTGCGGCTGGGAGCGAGCGAAGGCGAATCCGATGCGCTTTTTGCCAAGGGCTCAGGCTCCACTGGTCATCCGGGATTCGGCGGGCTGCGCGGCGAACGCGGGTGTCGCGAGATGGCCGAGCAGGCTGTAGCGCTCGAGGCTCTCGACGCGCACGGGGAGGACTTTGCCGATGATGTCGGGCGAGGCCATCACATGGGCCGGCTGCAGATAGGCGGTGCGGCCGACGATCTGGCCTTCCTTGCGCGCACCCCGCTCGAACAGCACATCGACCGTCGTGCCAATCGCAGCCAGGTTGAAGGCCGATTGCTGGCTATCGATCAAGTGCTGGAGGCGCTCCAATCGCTCGTCCATCTCTACCGCTGACACCGTCTCCTGCATGTCCGCCGCCGGCGTTCCGGGCCGCGGCGAATACTTGAAGGAATAGGCCGCAGCGTAACCGATTTGCATGACAAGCGCGAGGGTGGCGGCAAAATCCTGCTCGGTTTCCCCGGGGAAGCCGACGATAAAATCCGATGAAAATGCAATGTCTTGGCGGGCGCGCCGGAAACGCTCGATGACTGCATGGTATTCGCCGGCGGTATGCCTGCGGTTCATGGCCGACAGGATTCGATCGGAACCGGACTGCACCGGCAGATGCACGAACGGCATCAGCGCCGGATTGCCGCGATGCGATTCGATCAGCGAATCCTCGACGTCGAGCGGGTGGCTGGTCGAATAGCGCAGCCGCAGGACGCCTTCGATCTCGGCAAGGCGATCGAGCAGCTTGCCAAGCGGCCAGCTCCGCCCGTCCGGTCCTTCGCCGTGATAGGCATTGACGTTCTGTCCGATCAGCGTGATCTCGCGCACGCCGTTGTCGGCAAGCCGCTTCACGTCGTCGATGATTTTCGCGACGGGGCGCGAGACTTCCGCGCCGCGCGTATACGGGACCACGCAGAAGGTGCAGAACTTGTCGCAGCCTTCCTGCACGGTGACGAAAGCCGAAATGCCGCGCGCGCGGATCGCCGCCGGCTTCGGCGCAGGCAAGAAGCCGAACTTGTCCTCGACCGGAAACTCGGTTTCCAGCGCGCGGCCGTCGCGTCTTGCGCGCGCCAGGAGCTGCGGCAGGTGATGATAGCTCTGCGGCCCCACCACGACATCGACCACGGGTGCGCGGCGGATGATCTCCTCGCCCTCGGCCTGCGCAACGCAGCCTGCAACGGCGATGTTGACCTGCCGCCCGTTGCGCGCAGCCTCGTCCCTCATCGCGCGCAGCCGGCCCAGCTCGGAATAGACTTTTTCGGAGGCCTTCTCGCGGATGTGGCAGGTGTTGAGGATGACGAGGTCGGCATCCTCGGCGCTCGCCGTCTCGACAAAGCCCTCGGGCGCCAAGGTGTCCACCATGCGCTGCGCATCGTAGACGTTCATCTGGCAGCCATAGGACTTGATGTGCAGCTTGCGCGGCGAGGTCATGGAACCTTGGTCAGGGAACAGGCGGCGCCATCCGCGCCGCAGGGCTCAAATATAGCCTAAGGGCCCGGAAATCCAGTGGAATAGCCGCCATTTAGCCCGTCATTCCGGGGCGATCCGCGGCATCGAACCCGGAATCTCGAGATTCCCAAGGCGGAATACGAAGGGCTCGCCCCGAATTTGGGAGCATGGCTGAGCGGATCAGAGTGCCTCGTCGAAGAGCGACCCGCGAAGAAACCTAGCCAGCGACCTTAGGCGACCCGGCGCCGCTTGGATGTTCGTCCCTTCGCCGCAGGTCGGGCGGAGAGTGTGAGGCCCAAGGCACGGACGATACGCATGACCGTTCCGAACTCTGGATTGCCGGTTTCTCCGAGTGCCTTGTAGAGGCTCTCGCGGTTCAAGCCGGCACTCTTTGCAATCTCTCCCATGCCCCGTGCACGTGCAACGAGACCGAGTGCGTCACGCACGAAATCCGCGTCACCGGTTTCAAGTGCCGCTGTGATATAGGCAACCTGGCGCTCTTCGGTGTCGAGATAGTCGGCGGCATCAAATCGTGTCGTTTTGCTCATCACAAAGTCTCCGCCAACATCTGAGCCCGCTCGATATCCTCTTGCTGCGTTCGCTTATCGCCTCCACACAACAAGATCACAATCTGTGTTCCGCGATGCAGATAGTAAACGCGATAGCCAGGTCCGTAGTCGATCCGCATTTCCAGCACGCCCTTGCCGACGCCTCTGGTGTCCCCGGGATTCCCTTTTTCAAGTCGGCGCATGCGAGCGACGATGTGCGCAACGGCATTGGCATCCTTGAGACGGCGCAGCCAAGCCGAGAACTCCTGCGTCTGCCGCACCTCGATCATGACTCATGTTGTCGCCCATAGGCTACAAAATGTCAAGCCAGGGCTTGGTCCAGCAGAAATTGGCGAATAACAAACGGACTGGACTAGCTCGCGACCGTAGCCGCCCCGACCCGCCGAACCAGCTCCGGCAATTCCCGCATGTCGTCGAAAAGCACGGCGGCCCCCGCCGCGCGCAGCTTGTCGGCATGGCCAGGCAGACAGTGACTGCCGCCGTGGAAGCCAAGCACCGTCATGCCCGCGGCGAGCGCGCCGGTGACGCCGGGGACGCTGTCCTCGATGACAAGGCAGCGCTCCGGCGCGGCGCGCATCTTCGAAGCGGCAAATAGGAACAGATCCGGCGCCGGCTTGCCGCGCATGACCTGGGTCGCCGAGAAAATATGCGGCGAGAGCTGCTCGAAAAGCCCGGCGCATTCGAGCCCATGGCGGATCTTTTCCGGCGTGCCGCTGGAAGCCACGCATTTCGGCAAGTCGATCGCGGCAATTGCTGCGGCGACGCCGGCAATCGCCTTGAGGTCGCCGGCATAGAATTTCAGCGTTGCTTCCTTCACCTGCACTTCGAAATCGTCCGGCAGGCCGCGCCCGATCTCGCGCTCGATTGTTTGACGTGCCTCGCGGTCGGAGACGCCGAGGAAACGATGCAGCACCTGTTCTTCGGTGATGGGATAGCCGTGGCGCGTCAGCGTCTCGGCATGCGCGCGGCAGGAAATGACTTCGCTGTCGACGAGAACGCCGTCGCAATCGAAAATGACGAGATCGAGATTCACGTTCGTGAGGTGAGATCAGGTTTTGTCGTCGTCGAGCGGAACGCAATAGAGTTCCAGCCGGTGGTCGACCAGGCGATAGCCGAGCTTGCGGGCGATCTCGGCCTGCAGCTTCTCGATCTCCTCCGAGGTGAACTCGATCACCTTGCCGTCACGCAGATTGATTAGATGATCGTGATGACTGTCGCGCATCTGCTCGTAACGTGCGCGTCCCTCGCGGAAGTCGTGCCGCTCAATGATCCCGGCATCCTCGAACAGTTTTACGGTGCGATAAACTGTGGAGATCGAGATCTTGTCGTCGACCGCCGCGCAGCGGCGATACAATTCCTCGACGTCGGGGTGATCCTCCGCTTCCGCCAGCACGCGCGCAATCACGCGGCGCTGCTCGGTCATGCGCATGCCGGTCGCGGCACAGCGCGCCTCGATGCCGGCGGCCTTGGCCGGCGGAGAATGCGCAGTCGAGGATTTCAGTGCGGTCATGGTGTGGGCCCTGAACGGAGACGGCGATGGTTTGCCATCTCGTGTATATTACGACAAGTCGCGCCGCATCAGAAGCGCATTCAGCTGTTCCCCGTCGCTTTGCTTGTAATACCTTTCGCGCCGGCCGACCACGGCAAAGCCGAGGCGTTCATAGAGCCGTCGCGCTGGCTGGTTATTTTCCTCGACCTCAAGAAATATTGTCCGCACGCCCCTCCCGGCAAGGTGACCGAGATGGGTGAGCAGCAAGTCGTGTGAGAGGCCGCGGCCGCGATGGCGTTCGTCCACCGCAATCGAAAGGATCTCCGCTTCATCGGCGGCCATGCGCGATACCGCAAAGCCGATCACCTTGCGGCCCAGTCGCAGGCGATGCACCAGCGTGTTGCGCTCGCGCAGCATCCCCTCGAACTCGCCTTCGCCCCAGCCGCGATGGAATGACGCGCCATGGAGTTGCGCCAGCCGTGCCGCATCGCGCGGCATTGCGGGCTCGACGACGGCGGTGCCGCCGCTCCACCAGTCCGACAGCCAGCCCATCATGTGGCCTGCGTCTCCGCCGTGCGCGGCAATTGATCGGCCGGCGGCTTGGCGTCCGGCGCACGCAGATAGAACGGCCGCGGTGTTGCCACGGCGGGATCGACTGCGGCGGCGAGCCAGGCGACCCAGATGATGTCGGCCGCCGCCTGCTGGTCGACCTTGACCGGCGGGCTGGCATCGTCCGGCCATCGCTCGGCAAGGAGGTTGGCGGCATTGCCGGCCAGATACGGTGCGCCGAAGCGCGAGGCCGCGAGCGCTTCCGCGATCGGCGCCACGCGCGGCGTCAGCAGCGATTCGCCGCGGCCGCTGACGACCTGCAGATAGACATGATCATGCCGCGCATCGATCGCCGAGATGATCGGGTGCTCGCCGTGCTCGCTGAGATGCGGTGCGGCATAAGCGGTCAGCGTGGTGATTCCGACCACGGGCTTGTTCGCCGCCAGCGCAATCCCGCGTGCAGCGGAGAGGCCGACGCGCAATCCGGTAAAGCTGCCGGGACCGGTGGTGGCGGCAATCCGGTCGAGCGCAGCAAAGCCGACGCCGGATTGCTTCATCACGCGCGCGACCAGCGGCATCAGCGCCTCGGCATGGCCGCGCTTCATGGCCTGCGATTCCTGCGCGATCACCTTGCTGCTCTCGGTGTCGAGCACCGCCGCGGCGCAGGCGTCGAGCGCGGTATCGATGGCGAGGATCAGCATGGGAAATTGGCGAATGGCGAGTAGGGAATGGCGAATGGAAGGCTAGGGCAGCGCCCGGTTCTCCATCCGTTGTTCTTCACTCGCTTCTCCCAATAGACCAAGCGGGCCATTTATCTTCCGCCATTCCGGGTTCGATGCTGACGCATCGCCCCGGAATGACGCTTCGCGTCACATCGGCCGGACTTCGACGACGTCGGGCACGAAGTGGCGCAGCAGGTTCTGGATGCCGTGCTGCAGCGTCGCGGTCGAGGAGGGGCAGCCGGCGCAGGAGCCCTTCATGTTGAGATAGACGATGCCGTCCTTGAAGCCGCGGAAGGTGATGTCGCCGCCGTCATTGGCGACCGCGGGCCGCACGCGCGTCTCGATCAGGTCCTTGATCTGGGCAACGGTGTCGGCGTCTTCTTCGCTGAAGAATTCGTCGGCCTCATCCGTCTCGTCGTCGTTGGCGGCGGAGCCGTCGGCGAGCAGCGGCGCGCCGGACATATAGTGCTCCATGATCGCGCCGAGGATCGCGGGCTTCAATTGCTGCCAGTCGCCGTCCGCCTTGGTCACGGTGACGAAATCGGAGCCGAAGAACACGCCGGTGACGCCGGGCACCTCGAACAGGCGCGCGGCAAGCGGCGAGCGGTGGGCGGCATCGCGATTGGCGAACTCCATCGTGCCGGAATCGAGCACGATACGTCCCGGGATGAATTTGAGCGTGGCGGGATTAGGGGTGGCTTCGGTCTGAATGAACATGGTTTTCTCCGGCGTCGCCGGTTCAAGGCCGGCGCGTGAGTTCTCCTTAGCAGATGGCGTCGTGCGGCGCACGGTCAAGGGGAGCAGGGCTCCCATTTCCGCGCTGCATCAAGGGCTTAGAAGCATGGTTTCGGCCCGGCCGCCTTGCGCTGGCGCAAGGCGCGGAAACCGGGCGGCGAAGGGCGCTACGACAGGCCGTCGATTTCTGGGTCCGTCAGCGCGCCCGAGATGACCATCAGGGGAATCGGGAAGGAGCCGACCGTCTTGGCCATTGTGGAGATAATGGGTCCCGGGCCCTCGGGGCCGGGATTGGCGGCCAGCACCAGCATGGAAATGTCGGGATCCTTGTCGATGACGTCGAGGATCTGCTCGCCCGGATCGCCCTCGCGGATCACCCGCTCCGGCGTGATGGCGGCGACCCCGTTGGCTCGGCCGGAGGCGCGGTCGAGCGCCTCGTTCGCCGCTTCATGGGCTTCGGCGCGCATCACCTCGGCGACCCCCAGCCATTGCTGGTTCGCATCCTCGGTCTCGATCACCCGCAGCATGACCACGCCGCCGCCGACCCGCATCGCCCAGCGCGCGGCATAGTAGACCGCGCGGTCCCATTCGGCGGTGTCGTCGACGATGACAAGGCATTTTGGCTTGTGACCCGATTCGTAAGCGTGTCGCTGACTGGTCATGCATGTCCCGGTGCTGCCAAACCGGCGCATGCTGCCACACTCCCTCCGCCTTTGGGTAGAGGGAGCGTAGGTTCCGCCGGTAGCCTTAGTGATTAACGCTGGCGGATGAAGCCGACGATATCCTTGGCCTTGCGCATGGTCTCATCGGCAATCGCGCGCGCACGGCCCGCGCCCTCGGCGAGGATGGCATCGACGTGGCCGGGATCGGCGACCAGGCGCTTCATCTCCGCCGCGATCGGCGACAATTTCGCCACGCACAGTTCGACCAGCGCGTTCTTGAAGCTGGAGAATTGCCCGCCGCCAAAATCCTTCAGCACCGCCTGCTTGGAGATGCCGGCGAGCGCCGCATAGATTCCGACGAGATTGTCGGCCTCGGGACGCGGGTCGAGGCCCTTCTCCTCCGTCGGCAGCGGCTCCGGGTCGGTCTTCGCCTTGCGGATCTTCTGCGCGATGAGGTCGGCATCGTCGGTGAGGTTGATGCGCGAATTATCCGACGCATCCGACTTCGACATCTTCTTGGTGCCGTCGCGCAGGCTCATCACCCGCGTCGCCGGCCCCGTGATCAACGGTTCCGGCAAGGGGAAGAACAGCCCGTCATTGAAGCCGTGGCCGCGGATCGAGTCGCCGAAATCGTTGTTGAACTTCTGGGCGATGTCGCGCGATAGCTCGAGGTGCTGCTTCTGGTCCTCGCCGACAGGCACGTGCGTCGCGCGGTACAGCAGAATGTCGGCCGCCATCAGCACCGGGTAGTCGTACAGACCGACGGAAGCGGCCTCGCGGTCCTTGCCGGCCTTCTCCTTGAACTGCGTCATGCGGTTGAGCCAGCCGATGCGGGCGACGCAGTTGAAGATCCAGGTAAGCTCGGCATGGCCTGCGACCTGGCTCTGGTTGAACACGATGTGCTTCTTCGGGTCGATGCCGGCGGCGATGAACGCCGCGGTCACCTCGCGGGTGTTGCGCGCCAGCCCGGCCGGGCCGCCCCAGACGTCCACGCCCTGCGTGATTGCGTGCATGTCGACGACGCAATAGATGCAGTTGTGCGTTTCCTGCAGCTTCACGAAGTTGACGATGGCGCCGAGGTAGTTGCCGAGGTGCAGATTGCCCGTCGGCTGGACGCCTGAAAAAACCCGTTCCACGAACGCCATGTTCTCGTTCCCGTCTGTATACGGGGCGTCGTTTGCCACGGGTATTTTAGCCGCGCAAGTCGCGCTGGCGTCCTTTGAGTGCGTTAACCGTCTCGCGCCAGCCGGCGACGCCGGAAAGCTGCAAAAGCAGACCGTAAAGCGCGACGCCGGCAGCGATGACGGCAATGAGGCAAGCCGCCTCGGCCAGGCCCTGCAGGCGCGCGATCGGCACCAGCCAAAGCGCCGCTCCCATCGCGAGCGCAGCCGCCACGATGCGCGGCAGCCGTCCGCGCGCCGCCGCATCGATCGCGAAGCCGAACCGCGTCGCGCCCTCGCGGACGAGGCCGAGCGCGCTGCCCCATGCACCCAGCGCAACGCCGGCGGCAATGCCTTCCGCGCCGAAGAAGTGGCCGAACAGGTACGCAGCCGCCAGCGCAAGGACGATACCCTTGAGCACGGCGAGAAGCGGAGTCACCGTGTCCTCGCGCGCGAAGAAGGCCGGCGCCAGGGCCTTGAACAGCACCTGCGCGGGCAGTCCCAGTGCGAGCCATATCAGCGCGCGGGCGGTGGAGGCCGTATCACCGGCGGTGAAGGCGCCGCGCTCAAACAGCAGGCGCACGATCGGCTCGGCCAGCACGATCAGCCCCAGCATCGCCGGCAGCGCCAGCCCAGCGGCCAGTTCGATCGCGCGCGATTGCGCATGCGCCACCGCGGCGGCATCGCCGCCCTGCACTGCATGTGACAATTCTCTCACCAGCACCGTGCCCATGGCGACGCCGACGAGGCCGAGCGGCAGCTCGATCAGGCGATTAGCGAAATAGAGCCATGATACGGCGGATGGCGAGGACGACGCGACGACCGCAGCCGCAATCATCAGAAGCTGCGGCCCGCTGTTTGCGATCATGCCGGGCATGGCTCTTGCGAAGAAGCCGCGCATCTCGGCGTCGAACGAAACGCGCAAGGGCGCGGCGGTGTTCTCGTCCCGGTTCAGCATCAGGATCGATAGTTGCAGCAGTCCGGCAATGCCGACGACCGCGGCGAGGATCAGCGCCGCATGCGCGGCGTCCTGCCGCCAGAGCAGCAGCGCAGCCATGACGGCGATCAGCGCAATGTTGAACAGCAGCGGCGAGAAGGCGGCCAGCGCAAAGCGCCCTTGCGCGTTCATGACGGACATCAGCACGGTCACGGGGCCGGCAAAGGCCAGATAAGGCAGCATCAGCCGGGCATCGGCGACGGCCATCGCCAGCGCGTCGGTGCCGGCAAATCCCGGCGCCAGCGCCGTGATGACCAGCGGCATGACAAGAGCGATCAGCGCGATGACGACGATCAGCGCGGAACTCACCGTGCCCAGCAGCTTGCCGGCAAAGGCGGCCGCTTCCGCTGCACCTTTGGTGTCCCGCAAGCGCAGCCAGACCGGCACCAGCGCGGCATTCAGCGCGCCCTCGGTGAGCAGCCGCCGCACCACGTTGACGAGCTGAAATGCCACCAGGAAGGCGTCCGCCACCGGGCCGGCGCCGAGCAGCGCGGCCACCATGGAATCGCGCACAAAGCCCAGCAGGCGCGAGGCCAAGGTACCGGAGGAGACGGTGACGAAGGACCGGATCATTCGGTCCTGTATAGAGCATGATCCGGAAAAAGGGGGCACCGGTTTTCCGATCGATCATGCTCCCGGGGGACGCTTCCCTTGCTGCCGCGCGGGCGAACGTGATAACCGCGAGCCCGATGTGGCAGCTGGGACAGGGTTAATGGCTGAGGCAAGATACGACGTGCTCGGGATCGGCAATGCGATCTTCGACGTGCTGGTGCGCACCGATGAGAAGTTCCTGGCCGACCACGGCATGACCAAGGGCGGCATGGCGCTGATCGACGAGGCGCGCGCGGCCTCGATCTACCGCGACATGGGCCCGGCTACGGAAATGTCCGGCGGCTCGGCCGCCAACACCATTGTCGGCATCGCCAATCTCGGGGCGCGCGCCGCCTATGTCGGCAAGGTCAAGGACGACCAGATCGGCAAGCTCTATAGCCACGACATCCGCGCCGCCGGCGTCGCCTATGAGACGAGGCCCGCCACCGGCGGCCCCGCCACCGGCTGTTCCTACATCCTGGTGACGCCGGACGGCGAGCGCACCATGAACACCTATCTCGGCGCCGCGCAGGATCTGACCCCCGCCGATATCGACCCCGCGCAGATCGAAGCCTCCCGCATCGTCTATCTCGAAGGCTATCTGTGGGATCCGAAGAGCGCCAAGGAAGCCTTCGTGAAGGCCGCGACGATTGCGCATGGCGCCGGCCGTCAGGTCGCGCTGACGCTGTCGGACTCCTTCTGTGTCGACCGCTATCGCGACGAATTCCTCGAGCTGATGCGCAAGGGCACGGTCGATCTGATCTTCGCCAACGAGTCCGAGCTGCATTCGCTGTATCAGACGGCCGATTTCGACACCGCGCTGCAGCAGCTCTCCGCCGACACGAAACTTGCCGTCGTCACGCGCAGTGAAAAGGGCTGCGTCGTCGTCTCCAATGACGGCGTCGTTGCCGTTCCGGCTTTCCCCATCAAGGAACTGGTGGACACCACCGGCGCCGGCGATCTCTTCGCCGCCGGCTTCCTGTTCGGCCTCGTGCGCAATGCCGGTTATGAAAACGCCGGCCGCCTCGGCGCGCTCGCCGCGGCCGAAGTGATCCAGCACATCGGCGCCCGCCCGCTGGTGTCACTGAAGGAGCTGGCGCAGCAGAACAGGCTGCCGGTGTAAATTCCGCCGCGCGCACCGCTGCACCCTCTCCCCTTGTGGGAGAGGGTCGCTTCGCGAAGCGAAGCGGGGTGAGGGGTTCGTCTCCGCGGATCAAGCTCTTTATGGAGACTCTGGTGTTCGCGCAAAGAGACCCCTCATCCGTCGCGCATCTGTCGATGCGCGCCACCTTCTCCCACAAGGGGAGAAGGTGAAATCGTTGCGCGGTTAGCGCCTCACGCCGCCTTCTGTCCGCTGCCGGCGCCGAGGCCGGCATAGATGCCGCGCTCGAATCCGGCAAAGGCTTCGAGGCAGATCGTGTCCGCGAACGGCAACAGCTGCATCAGGATCACGCCCGATACATTCTGCGTCGGATCGATCCAGAAATAGGTGTTGGCGAGACCCGCCCAGAACAGGCTGTTCGGGCTGCGGCCTTCCGGCGTTTTCGCGGTGTTGATCAGGAAGCTCAGCCCCCATTTCTTCACCATGCCGGGGAAGAGATCGACGTCGTTGGTGTAGACCGGCAACGCCGTCGGCATCTTGCCCACTTCGAGCGCGGCGATGTTGTTCTCGCCCATCAGCGCCACGGTTTCGGGCCTCAGCAGCTGGTTGCCGCCTCCTTTGCCCTTGTTGAGGATCATCTGGGTGAACTTGATGTAATCGGCGGCCGTGCCGTAGAGCCCGCCGCCGCCCATATGGAATTCCGGATTCTGCTCCATCTCGAACGGCATCGGCGCGAGTCCCTCCGGCGTACGCGCATGCATGCCGACCAGCCGCTGGCGCATGGAGTCGCTGATCTTGAAGCCGGTGTCGGCCATGCCGAGTGGTGTGAATATGTTGTCGCGCAGATAGGCGTCGAGCTTCATGCCGCTGACGGCTTCCACCGCCTTGCCGACGAAATCGATATTGGTGCCGTACTCCCAGCGGGTGCCCGGATCGCTCATAAGAGGTGTCTTCAGCGCAGCGTTCTGGCAGGTGATGATGCCCGGCGTACCCGTCCTCTCCAGGTATTGCACCATGTCGCCGTTCCACATGTCGTAGGCGAAGCCCGCGGTATGCGTCATCAACTGGCGCAGCGTGATCGGATTCTTCGCCGGCCGCAGTTTCGGGTTGCCGCTGGCGTCAAAGCCTTCGAGCACCTGGGGCGAGGCGAGGTCGGGCAGCAATTTGCCGATCGGCTCGTCGAGCGAGAGCTTGCCCTGCTCGACCAGCTGCATGCCGGCGGCGGTCGTGATCGCCTTGGTCATCGAGGCGATCCAGAACACGCTGTCGGCGGTCATCGCGTCGTCCTTGCCGAGGTCGCGCTTGCCGAACGCGCCCTGGTAGATGGTCTCACTTCCGGTGGCCGCCATCGCAACGACGCCGGGGATTTCCTTCGCGTCGCATTTCTGGCGCAACAGCTGGTCGATCTCAGACTTGGTCTGCATGGGGTTTGCCTCCGTGAGATTATTGGTATGGAGAGCGGCGATCCTCCTCCCGTGCCCTGCGTCCGGCAAGCGCGCGCAAGTCGCGCGCGGCGCAAGGTCGCGATTTCGTGATGGGCGGGCTATCGCGAGCCGGCGGGACGGGCCACGCGGCCAATCTGCAACACTTCGCCACAATCAGCGGTGGGCGAGTTGCAAGATCGATGACCGCCCTTATCTGAGACGGTATCGTTCCCATTGTGCTGATGCGGCGGCGTTGGTTGTGTAACGTATTCAGATTACAGCACAAAAAGTACCTGAAAAGTAGAAGGGGGCGTTGGTCCCGAATCAATCAAATTGCAAGAATTCGTTGCGGGGGTAGGTCATGATCTCCAAGTGGAGTGAGTGGAAGCGGTATCCGCGGCCGGGCCGCGGCGAGAACATCGAAGCGCCAATCACGCCAGGCCTCTATGAGGTCCGCGTCGCCGGGACAGGCGCGCTGCATTCCTTCGAAGCGGTCGACAACGTCGCCCAGGCGCTGGCCCAGCTGCAGGTCGGCTCGCGCTCCTGGTTCGGCCGCCGTGATCCCGCCTCGCTGCCCGATCTCGAATACCGCACCTGCGCCACTTCGACGCGCGCCGACGCCAAGGCCGCCGCCGAGCGCATGATCGGCCGTCGCGAAACCTATATGAGCGGCGCGGCATAGGTCTCCGTCGTTCCGGGGCGATGCGAAGCATCGAACCCCAGATGCGCAATTGCGCATCTGGGGAACCTTCGAGATTCCGGGTTCACGCTTCGCGCGCCCCGGAATGACACCAACGCATTTCAAGTATGCTTCAAACGCCCGCCGGCCCTTGGCGGCCGATGCATTGTTGCGCCCTTGCGCCTATATTTGTAGCAATCCCCCAAGAAAAACCGAGGAGTAAGCCCATGACCCCGACCGCTGCCGCCCGCACCCAGACGTCCGCCCCTTCGCTGCGCGACCGTTTGAAGGATCCTTCGCTCCTCAAGGACCGCTGCTACATCGACGGCGCCTGGGTCGGCACGCCCTCGCGCCCGGTCACCAATCCCGTCAATGGCGTCGAACTGGCCAAAGTGCCGGTCATGAGCACCGCGGAGACGACGCAAGCCGTGGAAGCCGCCGAGCGCGCTTTCCCCGCCTGGGCGAAGCTCACCGCCAAGCAGCGTTCCAACGTCTTGCGCAAATGGTTCGAGCTGATCGCCGCCAACCGCGAGGACCTCGCGCTGATCCTCACCTCCGAGCAGGGCAAGCCGCTGGCGGAAGCGCTCGGCGAAGTCGATATCGGCGGCGCCTATGTCGAGTTCTTTGCGGAAGAGGCCCGCCGCGTCTATGGCGAGACCATCCCGACGCAGCGGCCGGATGCGCGCCTGCTCGCGATCAAGCAGCCGATCGGCGTCTGTGGCGCCATCACGCCGTGGAACTTTCCCTGCTCGATGATCACGCGAAAGGTGTCGCCCGCGCTCGCTGCCGGCTGCACCGTGGTGC
>Ga0187815_10001040_pt1 | contig 13163 bp, 14 predicted proteins | sample NC_S_5_FD_132962 | JGI IMG/M metagenome (GOLD analysis project Ga0187815, IMG submission 132962) | Wetland sediment microbial communities from Neuse River Estuary, North Carolina, USA - ASW-S_5 | ecosystem: Environmental > Aquatic > Freshwater > Wetlands > Sediment | place: USA: North Carolina...
CCCAACGCCCCCAGGCTTTCAAGATACAAGTCCTGAATATTCACGGGCGGGGGCTTAAGAATAACCTGCATCTGGGTGTGTTTGAGCAAGCGGTTGGGATTCTCGCCATAACGGCCATCGGCGGGCCGCCGTGAGGGCTGCACGTAAGCCACACGCCACGGCTGCGGCCCAAGGACGCGGAAGAAGGTTTCCGGACTCATCGTTCCCGCCCCCACCTCCAGGTCGTAAGGCAAGGCTACAACGCATCCCTGCCCCGCCCAGAACTCGCTTAGGCGGAAAATCATATCCTGGAAGGTGAGTGGGAACCGCTTTGAACTTAAAGTTTTACTTTTAGCTTCTAGCATCGCTATCTCACACTGCCTCTTCCATCATCGCGCGCGTCACCAGCTTTCGTTCCGCGTGGGTTTCGATCAAATCCTCGAGGAATCGGCGCGCCTCGCGACAGATTGGCGGGGCTTCTTCCTCGCTGATCCACCGCTCGAGCGGCTTCTGGCACCCGGCGCGCACAGTGGCAGCAACTTGTACCGATATTCTTTGGCTGGTCACGTCCGTGCGGCAGGAATTACACAACAGCCCTTCCGACCCGGGCCCGTAATACCCAACGTCGACCAGCGTGCGGCCGCAATTCTGGCAGTGCTCGAAATCAGGCAAAAAGCCCGCCAGCCTCAGCAGCCAGTAATCAAAGTAAAAAAGCGGCCGAGTGACCTCGCCGGAGTGCTTCAAGCTGCGCAACACAGCCAGAAACAGTCGAAACAAGCGCTCGTTTGCTTCCCTTTCCGGGATCATGCGCTCAGCCACTTCCGCGATGTACTGTGCTGCGAGTTGAATCCGGTAGTCCTTCTGCATGTCGAAGAAGGACTCGATCAGTTCCGCGGAATTCATCCGCAGCAGGTCGCGGTGCTCGCGCTCGAAAATGAATACCCGAACGTGGCTCAAGGGCTCCAGCGCGGCGCCATAACGGCTCGAGGTGCGGCGGGCGCCCCTGGCCACTGCCCGCAGGCGCCCCATTTGACGTGTGAAAAGGGAAGCAATCTTGTCAGCTTCCGCCAACCGGTAGGTCCTCAGAACAATGGCTTCCGTCTCACGAAGAGGCATCCGAGTGTCTATGTCGACGCGCCGACATGACCGTTAAAATTAGCATATCCGCGCCCCGGCGGGCAACCGGCAAATTGGGGAAGCGAAACTCGAAAGTCGAAGTTCGAAAATGAAAACTCGAAATTCAGTGCCAGGTTTTCATGCTGAGAGTCTGTGGCTTTTTACACGGGGTGGCGCATACATAAAAAGCAATGTATGCGCCACCCCAGCAACTCTGCAAAAAAGTCACATTCTCTGGGCGGAGCGAAGCATCTCTGCAATTGTCCGCAAGCAGCCCGGCCAAATACAACTACGGCGATCCTTTGGTGCGCTCCGTCGAAAGGCACGTCATTCCCGCGAAAGCGGGAATCCATTTTGCCGACATGGACCCCCGCTTGCCCGGGGGTGACGACGGCTATGACTTTCATTTCTATGCGTCTGTGGAAACCTGGGAGGAATCTGTGGGAAACATATTATGTTAACCGAGAGACCCGCCCAAAAATATTATCAGACGCACCTGTGCAAAACCTGCTGGCCTTCCCTGCCCCTCGCCGCGCGCGCTTCGGAGCGCGGCAGCGCCGTCTGCGGAGGCGGAGCCTTTGGATTGGCATTGCCTCGAGGTTACGGAACCAGTACCTTTCGCCGTGTAGCCAGCGCCTTGAAGCAATTGCAAGCGTCTGTTATAGTTCTTCCCGGAATTGCACCGCGAACTTCATGGGGGAAACGAGACAATGGCGCCACCAAGAGTCTTCAAGAACTACATTAACGGTGAATGGGTATCTTCAGCCAGCGGACTCACTTTTGATAACTTCAATCCCGCCAACCGGCGGGACTTGGTAGGAGTATTCCAGAAGTCTAACCAACAGGACGTGGCGAACGCCATTCAAGCGGCGAAGGACGCGTACAAATCCTGGCGGATTACCCCGCCACCCAAGCGTGGTGAGATTCTCTATCGAGCCGCGCGCATGCTCGCGGAGAGAAAGGAATCCTACGCCGAGCAGATGACACTCGAAATGGGGAAAATCCTGGAGGAAACGCGCGGCGACGTTCAGGAAGCCATCGACATGACATATTACATGGCCGGAGAGGGCCGGCGTCTCTTTGGACAGACCACCACTTCCGAATTGCCCAACAAGTTTTGCATGTGGATGCGTAGTCCTATCGGAGTGTGCTCGCTGGTTACGCCTTGGAATTTTCCCATGGCCATTCCGTCTTGGAAGGTCATGCCTGCGCTCGTCTGCGGCAACACGGTGGTGATAAAACCCGCCACCGACACGCCACTCTCGACCTACAACTTGGTTCAGACGCTCGAAGAGGCGGGAGTTCCCCGCGGAGTGGTGAACTTCTTTACGGGAAGCGGGCCCGAGGTCGGGACGGCTTTGATGACCCACGATGATGTTCGTGTGGTTTCCTTCACAGGCTCGACCAAAGTGGGGAGAAAAGTAGCTGAGGCTTGTGCGGGCACTTTCAAGCACTCGTGCCTGGAGATGGGCGGCAAGAACATCATCATGGTAATGGAGGACGCCAACCTGGACCTCGCCGTAGATGGCGCAATATGGGGCGGCTTCGGGACCACCGGGCAGCGTTGCACGGCCTCCAGCCGCATTGCGGTGCACAAGGGAGTGTACAAGGAGTTCGTGGAAAAGCTCGTGACTCGGGCGCGCGCGTTGAAAGTCGGCAACGGCCTCGATCCGAGCGTGCAGATGGGACCTCTCATCAACGAGAGTCAGTTAAAAACCGTCGAAGAATACGTGGAGATTGGGAAGGTGGAAGGAGCTAAGCTGCTTTGCGGCGGCGAGCGCCTGGTGGGAGGGGACTACGATTTTGGTTGTTTTTACAGCCCCAGCATTTTCGGCGATTGCGACCCGCAAATGCGAATTTGCCGTGAGGAAATCTTTGGTCCTGTGGTCTCAATCATTCCCTGCGGGAGCCTCGAGGAAGCCATTGAGATCGGCAACGGAGTCGTTTACGGGCTTTCCTCATCGATTTACACGCGAGACGTCAACCGGGCCTTCCGGGCCATGCGAGATCTGGAGACGGGCATTTTCTACGTCAATGCCCCTACTATCGGCGCCGAAACTCATTTGCCTTTTGGCGGCACCAAGCAGACTGGCAACGGCCATCGCGAAGCGGCCACCGCCGCGCTGGATTTCTATTCTGAGTGGAAGTCCGTCTACGTAGATTACAGCGACCGGTTGCAGCGAGCGCAAATCGATACTTAGGGGGTATGGCACAGCAGTTTTACCCTTTGCGCTTTGCCTTTTGACTTGTCTTTGAAGGCGAGTTCATCTAATCGCCCGGAGCCTCGAACCTGACACCTGGCACCTGCCTTCAAGGCTGAGGCGTTGTCGGCGCAGGGGGGCTCTGCTGAGGGTCGGAAGTGGTAGAGGGAGTGGAGGTAGCGGGGGTCGCAGGGATAGTGGAAGTTACGGGAGCGCTACCGCCGGTGGTGTCGCCGCCCCTGGCTCCGTTACCGGTGTCAAGATCCGCCGGCAGTGGGTGCGGGCCGAGGCCGAGCTTCATCAGAGATTTTGCCTCAGGAAGGCCCGTCACCGGGAAGCCGTGATCGGCCTGGTAGCGCCGCATCGCGTCGCGCGTTTCGTCATCCCAACGAGCGTTAGGTTGTGCGTTCAAGTAGCCTGCCTTGACCAGGGCTTGTTGAATTTCCTCGATGCGTTCCGGTTCCGGACGCAACTGAGCCCTTCGACGCTTCGCGGCAGCGATTTGCGCGGCCTTGGAAGAAACGTGCCGCTTGGATGAGCGGTGCGCGGTGCTGTGTTGACTGGCGGCGGCTGAGGCCTTATGAGTACGGTGCTGGGGGGCTGTCCCGGGCTTCGACTTCGCCTTCGCAACGGATTTCTTTTGCGTGGTGGTGTCCGCGCGTAACTGGACCGGCGATGTCCACGCCAACATGGCAAGGATCGCCAGGCCTGCACAGGTTTTGATTCTCCAGGGTTTCAACTTCCGCTTCCTAGTTTTTGGTCTTACAACCGTACTCTCTCATTCCGGGCCAAGTGAAGAATCTCTGTGGTTCCAGAGGCATGCTCTTCCCGCGGAGCTTGTCCTCCGCGGAGGCAAGGGAGCGGAAATCCCTAGCCTGTAAAGCGACGACGGACCCATTAAGTCACCGCCGCTATGGCAGGCGGTCTGCGAGGAACAGGGTGGTATACGAGTGCGGGCCACTGCCTCGCGCGATCAGCAGCAGCACATCCTCCCCGGACTTCAAGGAAGATTGCAAGCGGTTGAACTCCTCTGCGGAGCGGACTGCATGGTGGTTGAGGCTCAGAATGACATCGCCGTGGTGGACGCCAAGGTCCATACCGAAGCCACTCGGCTGGACGCTGGTCACTAAGACTCCCTGCTGACCTTCCAGATGGAGCCGGTCAGTGAGTTCCTGAGCCTGCTCGTGAGTGAGGCTCTTGACGGACAGCCCGAGGATGCCGGAAGCTCCCTCTGTAGGAGCTTCCCCGCCCTGGTTTGCAGGACCTTCCTCCAGCCCGGCCACGATCTTGTTACGGTCGCCCACTTCCACATCCGTGGTCAGGCGTTTTCCGTCGCGGAGGTATTCCACGTGGAGTTTCTTGCCGATCTCGGTGTCGGAAACGATGGACACCAACTGGTCCGCAGTCTTGATAGGTTTTCCATCCACGCTCAGGATGACATCCCCATACTTCAAACCGGCGCGTTCGGCAGGGCTGCCTGGTTCGACGACGTTAATGACGATGCCGTGGTCCGTTCCGAAACTTCGCAGTTCCGACGGATTGTAGGTGCTGTAAAACTGCACACCAATGGCCCCGCGTCGCACGCTACCCGTGCTGATCAGAGCGTTGTAGACCTTGCGGGCAGTGTTCGAGGGAATGGCGAAACCAACGCCGTCGTAGGTGCCCCGTTGCGTGGCAATCGCCGTGTTGATCCCAATCACCTGGCCTGCCAGGTTGACGAGTGGCCCACCGCTGTTGCCAGGATTGATCGCTGCGTCCGTCTGGATAAACCGTTTGAACTGCCCCTCTACTCCGCCCTCGATGTCTCGCTCCTTGGCGCTCACGATGCCTGCGGTCACGGTGGAATCCAAACCGAACGGGCTTCCGATCGCCAGCACCCAATCGCCCACTCGCATGGAATCAGAATCGCCAAAGGAGGCGGCGGTCAGGGGTTTGTCCGGGTCAATTTTGATGATCGCAAGGTCCGTCCACCTATCGGAGCCGATGATCTTGGCCTTGTATCTGGTACTATCGTCTCCGCTCATGGAGACCCAGATACGATCGACGGGCTTCTCCTCGCCACTCTGCGTAACCACGTGATAGTTCGTCAGGATGTAGCCATTCGGACTCAGAATAACCCCGGAGCCCAGACTCTGTTGCCGGAGATCGCCGAGCGGGGCGCCGGGCGACTCGAAGAACTTGTCGAAAAAATCACCAAAGGGCGAATCATCGGGGGGTTGCAAACGCCGGCGGGAAACCCGAACCGTGCTCTCAGTGTTGATGTTCACGACTGCAGGTGCGAGTTCCTCCGCGACCTGGGCAAAGGACTTTGATAAGTCTGCCGGTGAGGGAGCAGGAAGCGGTTTGGCGTCCAAAGCCGCGGGCGAAGTTCTAGCGGCCCGCACCCCGTGGGAAACAATGGTGCCGATCAAGATTCCAATCCCCAGCGTCACCAGGATGACCGCCGCCGGGAGAAACTTACGTCCACTTGTGCTCATTCCTCTCTCCACTTTAGAAATCCGCGCCCCTTCACCGGGCCCTCACCGCATTATAGCATTACCCTGCCATTCTACCGCTATCTCCATTTGACGAGCCGATTAGGACTTTGGTAACAGCAGAAGGCGAGGGGTCGGGACTTGGGACCAAGCCTAACCTTCCACGGGAGAAGGCAAATTGGAACCCCAAATCTCCGACGCCACCATGCCTGCCAGGATGAGTCCCGAGCCCAGTAGCGCCCTGCCCCCAAAGTGTTCTCGCGTCACCAACCAGGAAGAGAGAGCGGCAAAAACCGGCTCGAGGGCAAAGATCAGCGCCGTGTGCGCGGCCGGGGTATATTGTTGTGCCCAATTCTGAACGGAGAAAGCTACTCCTGTTGCCAGGATTGCCGTTACCAGGATTGCCGCCACGAGCTGTCCCGTCAAGTGTAGGGTTTGATTCGGCGCCAGGGGGAGCGCGGCTAGCGAGAGCAAACCTACCACGAGAACCTGGATTGGGACTAGATGGAGGAAGGAGAACTTTTTCGTATAACGCCCTACAAGAACGATATGAACCGCAAAAGAAAGTGCGCCCGCCAGCGTGAGTATGTCTCCCCGATTCACCACCCCCACGCCTGACGGGGCAACCAGGAGGTAGATTCCGGTGAGTCCGAGGAATGCCCCCACAAGGTTCGCAAGGCCGAGCCGTTCCTGGTACTCGCCCGCCTCGTCACCCCGACGCAAGACAGGATCCACCTCCGCGCGGAAGTGGCTGGATTCCCGCTCCCGCGCATCTGCTAAGCATAAGTGGCGCGAGAATGACTGGGAATTGGGTTTTCTTTTACGGCTTGAGAGCATCAGGATGAGGGGGACTAGGATAACGCTGAAACCAGTAAGAAAGGCGCTTTTCGAGGGTGTGGTGTAGACCAAGCCCCAAGTTTGAAACAGGTATCCTACGAATAGGAATAATCCCAAGATAAAACCGGGTAAGATCGTTCTCCGCTCCAACTGGCCTCGCCCCAATATTGCCAGAAGCAGAAGTCCAGCCAGCAAGAACCGCACTGCCAGGAAAGGCAGCGGAGACGCGTCGGCGAGTGCCCCTTTGACGACCACAAAAGTGCACCCCCAAATGAAGGTGATCACTACCAGGAAAGCCTCGGCTTTTGTTCGAATATTCACTTTCTGAACACACCCTCGGAATGGGCGGTATGCGCCGACCCCCCCGAATTTGGGATCCGCAAACGAACGCCTTGATGACCGCCGCGGCGTGGACGCCGGTTGCGGTTCGGAAAGCATCCGAGCCCACGAGGGGATAATTGGCTGGGATCGGAACGCCGGTCGAATCGGAAACAACCTGGCAATACTCTCTCGGCTTTCGCAAATCTCGCGTGATCGCGCCCATTAAACGCAAATTGACCAGCAATTGATCCATGGGTTCGCGATTCTTGGCTCTTTAACTGGCGAATCTCGCCTTTGAAAGTCGGGAGGTTGAAAGTCAAGAGTAGGAAGTCGAAGGCCAAGGCCGGGGAGCGGCCGTTGTTCCTCGACTCCACGGCTTCTCAACTCCTCGACTGGACTTTCGACTCTTGACTCTGGACTCGCGCCTTGCCGAAGGCTCCCAGCAAGTTGACCGGGCGCGGCTCGAACTTCTGCCCGGCCGTCGAGTGGTCAGCCAAGGCGGGCCGGTAAAGCGTGTGGCAACGCTCGCAACGGTAGACCTCCGCTGCTTTGCCGAATGTCTTGATGGCTTCCTCTTCCTCCGACGTGGAAGAGAGACGGTGCGGATCGTCGTAATACCATCGCTTGAGGTGGCCGACGCAAAGCTCTCCTTTTGCGTCTTTCTCATCACAAGCTCTCTGGCCGGGTTTCTTTTCCTTAACTTTGATGGCCACGTCAGGTTCCCCCAGAATTGATTCAGTGATTCACTTCTCCATTGAATCATTGCAGAGTCAAGAGTCGGCAGTCAACAGTTGACAGAAATTGAGTCATTGAATCATTGAGCCATTGTGCTGGTGGGTGATCGACCGGTGGCTTTCAATGGCTCAATCACTCAATGGCGCAATGACCCAATGGCTCAATGATTCAATTTCAGTATTCAATCCCCACCAGGTAAAGACCTCGTGCCGGAGCCGTGGGGCCGGCCATACTCCGGTCGCGAGCTTTGAGGATTCTCGTTATATCATCTGGCTCCAACTTCTCGCGTCCGACCTCGATGAGCGTGCCCACGATGTTGCGCACCATATGGTGAAGAAAGCCATTGCCAGTCACCTCGTAGATCAGCATGGATACCCGGGCGCGGCGGAGAATTCGGGAAGTGAATATTCTTCGCACGAAAGCTGCTTCAGTTTTTGTCGCTGGCCCGGGCACTCCTGCCTGTGTTGGGGGCACAGGCAAGAGTGCCGGTGCCGCAAAGCCGTTCGAGAGACTCTCGTCCGCAGAGCCCCCCTCGGCAGCCGCAAAGCTGGTGAAATCGTGTTCTCCTTCAAATAGCTTCGCCGCCGCGGCCATTCGCTCAACATTCAGCTTAAATGGATAGTGCCAAACGAAGCGGCACAGAAAAGGCGAGGCGACCGGAGCCTGGAGAATCCGGTAGCGATAGGTCTTCGAGCGAACGTTGTAGCGGGCGTGAAACTGAGCGGAGACTTCCTGCACATCTCTAATGCGCACAGTGGGTGGGAGAGAATCGTTCAAGGCTTTCTTGAGATTTTCGCAAGGAATAGGACAAGCCGCTTTGAAGTTCGCTACCTGGTTTAGAGCATGAACTCCTGCGTCGGTCCGCCCGGACCCGTAAACTTGCGCCTTCTCGCCGAGAATTCCCGCGATTGCGGATTCAAGGCACTCCTGCACCGTCAGCACATCCGGTTGGCGTTGCCAGCCATGAAAATCCGTTCCGTCGTAGGCGACGAGCAAACGGAGGTTGCGCCTGGGGCCAGTCTCATTCAATTGACTCATTGATCCATTGGATCATTTAACCATTAAAAGAACAACCGAGAATGGATCAATGAGTCAATGGATCAATGGCCCGATGAACCAATTCTCGCCCCACACTCCCCGCAAAACTTTACGGGCACCGGATTTTCGAAACCGCAGTGCGGGCAAATATAATCCTGGGGAGGCGGGGCTTTCCTCGAGGCTCGGCGCGCAGCAACCTCGCGTTCGAGAAAGGCGTCGGTCTCTTTTACTTGCTCAGCCTCTTGCGAGGCCACCATGAGGGTGGCGGCTTCACCAAGGTAGTTTTGCCGGAGGCTCTGGTAGTCTTGTGAGGCGATCTTCCCTGCCTGATATTCGAATTCGAGGTCTTTAAGGTTCTCGTAGACCACCAGCCGGCGCCGCTTCAAGTCAGCGAGTGGAGTGACATCCACAGGCAGACTAGGACTCGCCGCGCTTTCCGGTGAGAGCAGCGGCATCGCCACGAAAGCCGCCGCACCGACCGCAATCATTAATCCGATAACGAGAAACATTGAAGTAACCAATCCAATTGACTCATTGATTCATTGAGACATCGATTCATTGAGTCATTGGCTCACTGACTAAATCACTCAATCATTCAATGACTCAATTCCTTCATTTCTTCTTCCACCGCTGCCAGCAGCTTCGGGTCCAAGGACTTGGTCGGGAGGCCGGCCGCGACAGGCGACGGTTTCCGCCACCGCCGCACCACGGCGACTACTAACCACAAGCCACCAAGCAGGCCCACCCCGGGCAAAATCCACACTGTCAGACTGAATCCTTTAGCCGGGGGGACGGCCAGTACCTGCACACCATACCGAATCGCCAAATCCTGGAGAATGGTGGTTTCGTCCTTACCCTCAGCTATTTCCTTCGCGATGATAGGGCGCATTTCCGCTACTGTCGCACAATCGCGATGCGGGCAGTGGTTCAAAGTCGCCACGCAGCCGCACAGGCACATCACCTGGTCGCCTATCGACTCGAGGGTCGGTTTCTTGGGGCCATCCGCACGGGTCAGGGAAGCCGCACCCAAACCAAGGGCGAGGACGAACACCGGCCATTTAGAAAGCTGCTGAGAAATGTTTCTAACGGTATTCTTTTGCAATTTGCGATTTGCGATTTCCATTTTGACCCGCTGTAGGGGCGGCCCTGGCGCCGCCATTGAGGCGAGCGCGGCTGGCCGTACCAGACCCTCGGGATCCCCTTCCCTTGCGAGCGCCAGCCGTTGGGCGGCTGACCCACGCACCGCTGCAACTAGCCTCCACTCCCCAGATCGTCTACCTGCACAGCTATGTCCTGGGTCTTGCGGATTTCCGCCATCTCCCGTTCCACGCGGCTGGGGACGAGCGCCAAGAGCGTTCCCAGGAACACCACCAGGCCTCCGATCCATACCCACATGACAAGGGGGTTTACGAAGACTTCGATGACCGCCTTGCCCGTATCCTGGTCGAGCCCCGAAAGCACGACGTAAAGATCTTCGCTCAGCGTGGGATGAATAGACACATAGCTGGTCGGCTGCTGGCTGGCCTTGTAAAAGCGTTTCTCGGGATGCATGGCGGTGAAGGCGTGGCCGTCCTTGGTGACGGTAATAAGCGCTCGAGTGTATTCGTAATTCGGAGTGTCACCGCTCACGAGGCCGTCGCAACGCAGCAAGTAATTCTTTGCCCGCAGCAGGTCTCCTTGTCCCATCGAGCCTTTGGCCTGCGTCTTGAAGGCCAAGCCGGCGAAGCCTATAAAGAGGAGCACAATGCCCAGATGTACGATGTAACCCCCATAACGCCGCGTATTGCGCATCGTCAGGTTATAGAGAGCCTGAGCGAAATTCTCGCGCGCAGTTTTCATGCGTGTCCTGGCGCCTTTCCAGAATTCGCCCAGGACACAGACGGCCACAAAGATACAGAGACACAAGGTCATCCAGGCATAGAAATGCCGCACCCCCGCAATCAGCAGAAATGCACCTGATACACCTGCCACGATCAAGGGCAGGAGGAAATTCCGCTTGAGACTCTGGAAGGAAGTCTTCCGCCAAGCCAGCAGCGGGCCTGCCCCGGTCAGGAATAGGAGAAGCAAGCCCATGGGGATGGCCGTCTTATTGAAGAATGGGGCGCCCACGGTGACGGTCACATTCTGCACGGCCTTGGAAATCAGCGGGAACAAGGTCCCCCAAAGGACTGCAAAGACCAGTGCCAACAAAATCCAGTTGTTGAAGAGGAAGCCGCTTTCACGGGAAACCAGGGAATCGAGTTTGTTCTCACTCTTAAGATGATCCAGGCGGAGGAAGAGCAATGTGACCGAGAAGACGACAATGATGCAGAGGAAGACCGCGAAGAAGGGTCCGATGCTCGATTGGGCGAAGGCGTGTACGGAAGAAACAACCCCGCTGCGAGTGAGGAACGTGCCGAAGATGCTGAGGAAGAAGGTCGTGATGACCAGCACCACATTCCACACCTTCAGCATCCCGCGCTTTTCCTGGATCATCACGGAATGCAAGAACGCCGTTCCCGAGAGCCAAGGTAGAAGTGAGGCGTTCTCCACCGGGTCCCAACCCCAATAGCCGCCCCAGCCGAGTACGGCGTAAGCCCAGTTGCCGCCCAGAAGAATTCCCAGCCCGAGGAGCATCCAGGGGACCATCGTCCAGCGGCGCGTAGTGCGAATCCAGTTGTCACCCAACTGCCGGGTGATGAGCGCGGCCATGGCGAACGCGAAGGGGACCACCATGCCCACGTATCCCAGGTAAAGCATGGGAGGGTGAATCACCATGGAATGGTATTGCAGAACAGGATTCAGACCATTGCCATCGGGAGGAGTGAAGGGTTGCGTTCCTGCGGCCGAAGCGAGCGCAAGTTCTTGAAAAGGGTTGGCAACAAAAAGCACCAGGGATGAGAAGAACGCGCCCGTGCCCATGAGCACCGCCACCACATAAGGCATGAGCTGGCGGTTTTTCTTCCTGTTCAGCAGGATGGCCAAAGCGCTGTAAATCGAGAGCAGCCACGTCCAGAAAAGCAAAGAGCCTTCCTGGCCGGCCCAGAGCGCCGCCACTTTGTAGAAAGTGAGCAGGTCGCGGTTGGAGTGCTCGGCCACATAGGCGTTGTGAAAGTCGTTGGTGAGGATGAGGTACTCGAGCGCAATCACGGCCAGCGTAAGCATGACGAAGAAGGCCAGAGCAGCGCGTTCGGCGCTCCTCGTCAGCCGCAAACTCCGCAACTTCCCGCCCAAAGCGCCGGCCACCACCGCATAAGCAGCAAAAGCCAGCCCAGCCACGATACCAAGGCTTCCGAGTTCGTTCATAAACCCGCAACCTTAGGATTCTTTTGTCCGCTTGCCGGGGATACAGGAGCGGCCTGATACTTCGAGGCGCATTTCGCCTGGATCTTCTCCGCCTGGAACTCGCCGCTCGAAAGGTAATTTCCATCGATGATGGCCTGCGCTCCATCCTTGAAGGTGTCCGGCAAGGTGTCGGTCCCCACGTACGTCACCGGGATGGACTTGGCGTCCTGGGCGAGACGGAAAGTGAGTTTCCCTGCCCGGCGTTGCACTGAGCCGGGTTCGACAGTGCCCCCCACACGAATCTGACGGCGCGCCTCCTGCGCCTGCGTGAGTTCGCTTACGGTCACGTAGTAGGTCTTGCTTTGGTTGAAGCCTGAAACAGCTTCCCAGCCTACCACGGCGAGAATAATGCCTACGCCAATGCCGAACTTCAGCCTGCGGTTTTTCATAGCTCAATGCGACTTTTAAGCCCTGAGATTCCCAAACCCCCGAACCTGTCGAGGGTCGACTTCCTTAACCCCAAAATCAAATTTTGCACCCGGCCCGGCGCAGAGTCAACGGGATTTGTCAGATCTCCTGACAATCCACCCAAGGCGCGGAGACCCGTGTTAGAATCACGCTTCAGGAAAAAACACGAACCAAGAGGAGAAACGCGATGAAGATCCACTCACTGTTGGCCGGCGCGCTGATGCTCTTTTCGTTGAATGCGGGTGGGCAGCAACAAAGGCCCAAGATTTTGGCAGAGGGGGGCACGCCAGATGATCGAGCCTCAGCCCGCGTGCTTTACTGGAACGGCCAAACCGATGCCGCCGCCGGGCAAGTGGCCATCGACTATGGCCGGCCCGTTTGGAACAAGGAATACAACGACTCTGCCAAGTTCGACGCCATGACCCGGGGGAAAGTATGGCGCATGGGCAGCAACTACTGGACTACTTTGGACACCAACCTTCCCTTGTCCATCGGCGGGAAAAAAGTTCCTGTGGGGTTCTATTATCTGGGCCTGCATCGCTCCGAAGAGGGCTCGGAGTGGAGTCTGGTTTTCATAGACCCGGCCAAGGCTCGCAGGGAGCGACTTGACGCCTTTCAAATTGAGAGGGCGCCGGTGGAGTTCGAAGCCGTGATGTCCAACGTCACGAAGGCGGAAACCCCGAGGGAGAAGCTCACTATCACGCTGTCCTACCCGAAAGATGACATTAAG
>Ga0187815_10001041_pt1 | contig 13161 bp, 9 predicted proteins | sample NC_S_5_FD_132962 | JGI IMG/M metagenome (GOLD analysis project Ga0187815, IMG submission 132962) | Wetland sediment microbial communities from Neuse River Estuary, North Carolina, USA - ASW-S_5 | ecosystem: Environmental > Aquatic > Freshwater > Wetlands > Sediment | place: USA: North Carolina...
GCCGTCAGGGCCAACCACGGCGCCCGATTTGCCGCTTGTCATGACACCAACAACGCCCGCTAGGCGAAACTCGATATTGGGGGTAGGCGTGTAGGCAGCACCCGCCGCGAACGACCAGGTATCGGTCTGGTAGCCCAAGCCCTGGCTCGTGCCGCGATCCCAAGTCACACTGGCCGCGCCGGCCCACACATCGTTGAACTTGTGACCGATACCGCCCGTAACGGTCCAGCCGTCCCGATAAAGCAGGTCAAGCGAGGTGACCCTCGTCGGGCTCGTAGGCGTGCAGGGAATGCCCTTGGTTGCCACGGGACAGAAAGGAATGGTCTGCAGCTTGCTCCACTGCACCCACTCGATCGAGCCGAAAGCCAGCCAACCCGGCGCGATGCCGGTCTGAGCCCTGAACTCCAGCGTCTGCGGCATGACCGCCGAACCGAACACCGGTGTCGCCATACCGAGCAATGGATTGCCCGAGCCCGCGAAATTGGGCACCTGGGTGAGATCAAGCGTGCCGGAAATGTTGTTCAGCTTCACCTCGGAGTTGTAAACGAGGCTCGTCTGAAGCGCGATTTCCGGCATTTCATAGGCTATGCCCGCACGCCAACCAGTGCCATCGGCCTTCAGGTCAAGGCGGCCTATGCCGCTGCGGATGTCCGCAGCAGGCACGCCGACCAACCCCTGAAGCAGCGGCGCCAAAACGAGACGTTCCTTGAAGCCGTCCAGTTCCTGGTAGAAAAGACCGCCGATGAAGCGCACCTTGCCCGGTCCCGCCTCGAACTTGTAGGAGCAGGTGCCCGCATAGTTGTGGCTGTTGACCTTGGTCTCGATATTGTCGTTGGCACCCATCCAGTTGGCGCCCGGGTTGGTATAGACACCCCACGGCTCGGAATAGTTCAACAGGCAGTCCACGTTCTCGCCGCCAGCCTTGAAGCCGAGACGGGGGATCCAGTAATCGCCTGAATCGCGCACGCCATTGGTAGCGCCGCCGCCGATGCCGTTCGATCCGATGCCATTGGCCGGATTGGTGTCCACTACGTTGTTCAACTTGCGCTGCGGGCTGACATAGGTGCCCGTCGCTTCCGCGGCGAAGCCCGGTTCGAAAAGCAGGTCGATGTTGTAGCCATCGCGCTCTAGGCCGCCGGCGCTCGCCGATCCCACGATCGCAAGCGATAGGCAGCCGGTAACGAAGACCGTTCTCATAAGCACCGCAGTCATGAAGTTCCCTCCCCCATACGTATGCATAAGAATGCTAGAGCTATTTCTTTTGGCCGGTGCAATACCGATTTTGGGCATCTGGATTTCGACTCCATCGGCCATGTCGCAGAGCGACCTCTCCACGCCGCAAAGTCACCCGGAATCACTCGTTCCAGATCAAAGTTGACCGATTTTTTCAGGTAGCGAGACAAAAATGGCCCTGAATCCAGCATCTTCGCGGACTTTCGGGCCACTTGTTACTTTATGGCAACAAGGTGGCGAAAAACTCAAACTCGCGCCAAGTTGACGTGAGGTTACGCCCCTTGTGAAGGTCGCCGCTGCGGGAAAGCGGCAGCGGGAATCATTCTGTTGCGCGCCTCAGCCGGCGTCGCGAACGCGAGCCAGGGCGAGGTTCAACCGCTCCTGTGTCTCCTGCAACTCGGCGAGCTTTTCACGTTCACCCGCCACCACCTCGGAAGCGGCATTGGCAACGAACTTTTCGTTCGACAGCTTCTTGTGGACGCGAGCGACCTCCTCCGTCACCTTGGCCAGTTCCTTTTGCAGCCGTGCAGCCTCGACCTCGAGGTTGATCAGGCTGCCGAGCGGCAGGCAGGCGGTGGCTTCGCCGATGACGATCTGCGCGGAGCCCTTGGGCGCGTTCTCCGCGAAAGTCACTTCCTCGACACGCGCCAGGCGCTTGATCGCCTGATCCTGACGATCCAGGCGCTCGCGCGTCGTCTCATTGGCGTCCACCATCACCAGCGGCGCCATGGCAGACGGCGGCACGTTCATTTCCGAGCGCACGGAGCGGATGCCGGTGACCAGTTCCACCAGCCAGTTGATCTCGGCCGCCGCCTCGGCGTCCTCGAACGACGGTTCGGGCCAGGTGGCGTGGCACAGAAGCGAACTGCGCTCCTGTCCGTCGCCGGCCGTGAGCGCCCACAGTTCCTCGGTCATGAACGGCATGAAGGGCTGCAGCAGCTTGTAGATTTCGTCGAGAACGAAAGCGGCGACCGCTCTGCTCTCCACCTTGGCGGCCTCGTCGTCGCCCATGAAGACCGGCTTCAGAAGCTCCAGATACCAGTCGCAGAACAGGTTCCAGACGAACTTGTAGGCCGCGCTGGCCGCCTCGTTGAAGCGATAGCTGGTGATGCCATCCGTGACCTCGCGCGTGGCACGTGAAAGCTCGGTCAGGATCCAGCGATTGACGGTGAGCTTGGCGTCCTGCAGCCAGAATTCATCGTTGCGCTCAACGCCGTTCATCTGGGCAAAGCGCGTTGCGTTCCACAGTTTGGTGCCGAAGTTGCGATAGCCTGCGATACGAGCCGGATCGAGCTTCACGTCGCGGCCCTGCGCGGCCATGATCGACAGCGTGAAGCGCAGCGCGTCCGCGCCGTACTCGTCGATCAGTTCCAGCGGATCGATGACGTTGCCCTTCGACTTCGACATCTTGGCGCCGTTCTTGTCGCGCACCAGCGCATGCACATAGACCGTATGGAAAGGCTCTTCCTTCATGAAGTGCAGGCCCATCATCATCATGCGGGCGACCCAGAAGAAGATGATGTCGAAACCGGTCACCAGCACATCGGTCTGGTAGTAGGTTTCCAGTTCAGGCGTCTTGTCGGGCCAGCCCAGGGTCGAGAACGGCCACAGCGCAGACGAGAACCAGGTGTCGAGCACGTCTTCGTCACGGGTGAGGATTTCGCCGGGCTTGAAGTTCTCCAGCTTCTCCTCGACCCAGGCCTTCCACGGGCCTTCGAGCGCCAGATAATATTCAACCGCCGCGTCGAGGGCCTCCTCCTCGCTCTTTTCCACGAAGATGTGACCGTCGGGGCCGTACCAGGCCGGTATCTGGTGCCCCCACCAGAGCTGGCGTGAGATCGTCCAAGGCTGGATGTTTTCCATCCAGTCGAAATAGGTCTTCTCCCAGTTCTTCGGCACGAAGTTGGTCCGGCCCTCGCGCACGGAGGCGATAGCAGGCTTGGCGAGTTCCGCGGCGTTCACATACCACTGGTCGGTCAGGAACGGCTCGATCGGCACGCCGCCTCGGTCGCCATGCGGCACGGTGTGGCGATGCGGCTCGATCTTGTCGAGGAAGCCGCCAGCCTCCATCATTTCCACGACCTGCCTGCGCGCCGTGAAACGGTCCTGGCCGTGCAGCGCATCGAGCGTCGCCTGCAATTGCGGCGTCGATTCAAGTCCTTCGAGGAAGTCCTCGTTATCCTTGATGTTTACGGTCGCCTCGATGGACAGGATGCTGATCGCGCGAAGCTTGTGGCGCTTGCCCACCTCGAAGTCGTTGAAGTCGTGCGCGGGCGTGATCTTCACCGCGCCGGTGCCCTTCTCCGGGTCCGAATATTCGTCGGCGACGATCGGAATGCGGCGCCCGACAAGCGGCAGGATGACATTCTTGCCGATGAGGTCCTTATACCGCTCATCCTCAGGGTGAACCGCCACGCCGGTGTCGCCAAGCATGGTTTCCGGTCGGGTGGTGGCAACCGTGATGAAGGTCTTCGGGTTCTCGGGATCGAAGGTCTCGCCCTCGATCGGATAGCGGAAGTGCCACAGATTGCCGTTCACCTCGTGCTGCTCGACTTCCAGGTCGGAAATCGCCGTCAGCAGCTTGGGGTCCCAGTTCACAAGGCGCTTGTCCTTGTAGATCAGCCCTTCCTTGTACAGCGTGACGAACACTTCGAGCACCGCCTTGGAGAGACCCTCGTCCATGGTGAAGCGCTCGCGCGACCAGTCGCAGGAGGCGCCAAGGCGCCGCAACTGGTTGAAGATCGCACCGCCCGACTCGGCTTTCCATTCCCAAACCTTTTCCACGAATTCCTCGCGGGTGAGGTCACGGCGGTGGATCTGCTGCTGCATCAGCTTGCGCTCCACCACCATCTGGGTGGCGATGCCGGCGTGATCCATACCGGGCTGCCACAGCACGTTCTTGCCGCGCATGCGCTCGAACCGGACCATCACATCCTGCAGCGTATTGTTGAGTGCGTGGCCCATATGCAGCGAGCCAGTGACGTTGGGCGGCGGGATTACGATCGAGAAGGCTTCCGCGCCCGGCTTGGACCCCGCGCCTGCACGGAAGGCATCAGCCTCCTCCCAGCGTCGGGCGATCTTCGGTTCGACGGTCTTGGCGTCGTAAGTCTTCTCAAGCATGGGAAATCGATCCGTTTGTGCGGAATTTGGTCTTCCCGGTGTAAATCGGAAGGGCCCATGCAAGTCAACAGCGGCGGGCCTCCTGCCCGCACTCACTTTGTGCTTACCGCAACCGTGACGGGCCGGAATTCAAATACCAGCCCGCACTTCTCCTGCGATTGACGGATGTGGATGAAGGCCCGCGCGCAACCACTCCCCCTCGCGGATCATCGAAGGGGAAGGACAGAAAGCGGGATCGCGCCCTTAGCCGCCGCGTGCGACGCGCTCGATTTCCTCGCGTACGAGCCGCTCGACGAGTGTGGGCAGGTTGTTGTCCAGCCATTCCTGCAGCATCGGCCGGAGCATCGCCTCGGCCATATCGTCGAAGGTCTTGCGGCTGCGGGCGGCGAAAGCTTCCGACAATTCGCCGAAGGCGGCTGCAACCTGTCTGCCGGTATGTTCCGAGATTATGGAAGGCTTGACCGTCTCCGGCGCGGCGACCGCAGCCGTCTCCTCGCGCGGCGCCTCGACAGGCGCCTGCTCCAGCGGCATCTCCTCCAGCGCAGCCTCCAGCTGGTCGTCGAAATCCGCTAGCGGCTCCGAAACAGCGGCCGGCACTTCCGGAAGAGCCTCGGCCAGCGGCGAAGGCTCCCACTCAGGCGCGGCCAGCACGGGCGTCTCCGGCCTTTCCTCGAAAGTCACCGCTTCGGCCTCATAGTCCGGTGCCTGCGGGGTATCTGCCTCCGCCTCGCTGGCGACAAGCGCCTGCACTTCGGCGAGAGACGGCACCTTGCCCGCCTCCTCGGCGCGCGCCGCGCGCAGTTCGGCACGGAAGGCATCCACTTCGATCACCGCACTGTCAAGGCTTGTATCGACCGTTTCGCGGAGGGCGACATCATCGGCGCCCTTGCGGGTATTGTCGCTGTCCTCGATGATCCTGCGGATGGAGGCCAGAATCTCTTCCATCGAAGGTTCGCGCTGCACGCTGTTCGTCTGTGCCATCGTCACGTCCGCCGCCCCTTAATCAGCGATTTTCCGTAGCCCGGCCACGGATCGAATCAACACAAACAGGGTAGCGCGCCGAATGAGTCCCGAGAATCCCCAAAGTTGGGGCACTTTCGATTTCAACAGATTAGAAAGGAATCGTGAAAACGATTTCGCGAATGAAAAAGGGCGCTCGAGGCGCCCTGATTCGAAAAATTCGCCTGCCGCGTTACCGGCCGTCGGGAGTACGCAGGCCGTACCACTTGTCCTTGACGGCGTTGTAATGCTCTTCGGGCCTATATTCGACCACCTGCAGGCCGAGACGCGTGGCGTAGAGCTGGCCGGTCGCCTGAAGAATGCCGTAACTCGCCACGACAAGCTGATTCTCGGAGTTGGCCAGGTTGATCTGCGCCGTGATGACGTCCGACTGCGAGGTCAGCACGTCCAGCGTGGTGCGCTGCCCGACATTGCGCTCCTCGATCACGCCGTTCAACGCAAGCTGCGCGGCGGAGATGGCGGTGCGATTGGCAACCACGCCTTCCTGCGCGGAGTTATAAGCTGCCCACGCCGAAGCGACAGCGGAACGAACCTGATCGCGCGCGACATCGACCTGGATGCGCGCCTGACCAAGCGACTCCTTGTTCTGACGCACCTGCGCCGAGACGCGACCACCCTCGTAGATTGGTACGGTGAGCGTGGCTCCGATCTGTGCGGTATTGTAGGTCTCGGTGCTAACTCCCGGCAGACCCGTGACCTGGCTGATGCCGTGGCTTTCCTGATAGTTGCGGCTGACACTGGCGGAACCGGAGAGCTGCGGCAGCAACTGGCCCTCTGCCGACTTCACCCCGAAGCCGGCGGCGTCCACGAGATGTTGGCTGGCCAGGATAGCCGGGTGGCGCGCGGCCGCCATCGCGTAGGCCTGGTCAAGGCTTTTCGGCAGCATCTTCGCCAGCGGCGAAGCGGCATTGAGATTGCCCGGCTGTTCGCCGATGATCTGGCGATAGATGGCCTCGGCGGAGGCAACCTGCGCACGCGCAGCCGCAAGCTGGGCGATGGCGCCGGAGCGGGCCGATTCGGACTGCGCCACGTCGGTACGCGTACCCTCACCAACCTCCAGACGCGAGCGTGACGCACGCACCTGCTCGTCGAGGAACTTCAGGTTTTCTTCGGTCAGCTTGGCGATCTGCCGATTGCTGATAACATTCATATAGGCCTGAGCCGCGCTGAACAGCGTGTTCATCTCGGTGTTGCGCAGGTTCTCGGTGGCCGCATACACCTGCGACTTGGCGCCCTGAACGTTGTGGTAGGTCTGGAACCCGTCGAAAAGCGTCTGGTTCAGCTGCACGGCAAAGCTGGCGGCAGTGATGCGTGTGCCCGCCGTGGACGTATAGCTGAAATTGCCGATGCCGTTGACCACCGGACGGTAGCCGGACTTGGCAATTGCAACGCTTTCGTCAGTCACGCGCACGCCGGCGCGCCCGGAATTCAGTGTGGAATTGTTCTGGTAGGCCTTGGCCAGCGCACCCAGGATGCTCTCGGCCGAGCTCGAAAACGTGGAAAGCGCGGTGGCAGACAAAAAGACGGCAGCAAAAATGCCCTTGCGTACAAATGACACGACTTATCCCTCATCCGTTTCAGTGGGAGCCGTATCGATTCGGCGCGCCGGGTGCACACCTCGCAGATCCGTTCAATGCTCCCTGCTGACCCCTCTTCCCCGACTCAAGGCACGAGTACTCAGCAACGATGGTTTAATACCAAGCCACCACGATGACACGATAGTCGCAAGACATTCCCGTTAAAATTCGAATGTATGAGCGCGTTCGAATCCCGGCAGTGGCCGAATTGCCGCATTAAATGCCCTGCGGCCAGTGACAACACCAGTAGTCTTTAAAAACAGACGGGCGACGCCCGCATTCCCCAATCCCTCGACGGCGACCAGGCGGCCACCTTCCTTGAGCTGGTCGAACAGCGCCTGCGGCAACTCCTCAACCGCGCCGTTGATGAGGATCACATCGTAAGGCGCCTCGGCGGCATAGCCAGCCTGCAAAGCCCCCTGCACCACCGCGACATTGTCGTAGCCGAGTTGCGAAAGCGTGGAGGTCGCCTGTTCGGCAAGCACCGTATCGCTTTCCAGCGCCACCACCGAGCTTGCCAGTCGCGACAGCACAGCCGACGAATAGCCGGTGCCGCAACCGATATCGAGCACAACGTCGGACGAGCGAACGCCAGCGAGTTGGAGCAACTTGGCGAAGGGCGACGGCTCCATCAGGTAGCGCGCGAGCTTTCCGGCCGCGGCGGGGGCAATCTCGATGTCTTCGTCGATATAGGCGAGTTCCCGGCGCTTCGCGCTCACGAAGGCCTCGCGCGGCACGGTGAGCATGGCTTCCAGGATGGCGGCATCCGTCACGTCGGTCGTGCGGATCTGGCCGTCGACCATCTTCACGCGCTGTTCGGAAAAATCAGTAGTCATGCCCAAAACAACCCGTCTCGGCGCCAGCTATGCGCATTTCATTCCGGGTAGAACATACGACCCTCGAATTCGGATCGCGGCAGCAGATTGGAGGCCTCGCCCGGAATCGAACCGGGGTGCAAGGATTTGCAGTCCTCTGCGTAACCACTCCGCCACGAGGCCTCGCCGCTGTCGGCGTTCTACGCGGCTTCAATATGTTAGCGCCTATGGCCCGTCAAGCTGTTCAGACTCATTCTGAAAGATATCCTCTGCTTCGTTCCGAAAGCCCGCACCTCTTGAGCAGCAGGCAAGCAGTCGCCGCGAAACAGCCCTTATAAGGCATACGGGCGGCCCGCAGGACCGCCCTTGTTCGTGAACGCTGTGCAACCTTAACGAGCGGCGATAACGCCCGCGATGATGCCGGAAGCCAGGTTGACGAGCAGATAGCTGTTGTCGACGCGAACCCACTGCTGGCCGGGGCCGGGACGCTTCAGGCCATGGCGGTGATAGTCACGCACAGCCGGCCGACGCTTCCAGTCGGAGAGGCGCTTGCCCTTGCCCCAGTAAGGCTTCGGCGCCGGCTTGTGGGCCATCGGCCTGTGGCTGGGGCCGGAATGATGCTTGAGGCGATAATCCGGCTGACCGGAATAATTGCTCTGCGCCTGCGCCGCGACCGGAGCCGCAAGGATCGAAAGAGCCGTAAGGGCAAGGACGATACGCTTCATCTGGGAGGTTCCTTTCCTGATTGGACAGGGCGAACCTAAAGCGTCGCCGATGAACGCAAACTGAACAGGGACATTACACTTTCGTAATGGAATCCATGGGTTGTCCGGCTGGCTTCATCTTGCGCCGAGTGATCGGATGATCTCATTGGCCGCATGGTTCGTCACCTCCGTCACGCTTGCTGCTGCGCTGCCGCCAGCGCCCCCACTTCACCGCACCGCGCCGTCGATAGCGGCGCACCAGCGCGAATTCGTAGGACAGCACCAGCACGCCAACCGGAATCATCCAGAAGCCGAGAATCGGTAGGAAACCCAGAAAACCGAGAAAGGTCAGGCCAATGCCGAGCGCGATGCGCTTGTTTCGCGATTCCGGCACAGGAATCGCGTGACCGAGAATCGTGATCTTGCGGCGCGGCGGGTTCGCCTCTGGGCTGTCGCGATCCACCATCGGCAGGCTTATCCTCACTTTTCCACATCGAAGCCGCTCGCAAGATCGGCTTTTCCACCGAAACGCAGGCCTCATATGAGTTCTTTGAAACTATTTTCGAGGGTGACGTATATTTTTCGGGAAAAATGCGCATTCGCGCTTTGCAAAGCTGAAGCGGGTTTGCTATAGGCAGCCTCGTTCTGATTGAGCGCTGTTCCCCGGTAGCTCAGTGGTAGAGCAACCGGCTGTTAACCGGTTGGTCGCTGGTTCGAATCCGGCCCGGGGAGCCATTTTACGCTCAGAAGCGATTTTAATCCAAAATCCTCGCTATCGCCTCTCGAGAGGTACCGTGCCGGCTACACGCTTGAGCACGAAATGGATTGATGGGCGGCACTCCCAAAACGAAGAGAGGCCGGGACGGCAGACCACCGCGCCAGAAGCACACTCGACAGAAAGCAGTTCCCGATTCCAGCGGCAACGACGACCGCCTGCGCTTGGCGACCCGGCCTCGAGTCGCGCCATTGGCGACTCAAGCCTTAAATCGTCGGGATGGCGTTTCCGCCATCCCGATCCAGCGTTGTTGCTGAAGCATGTCCTTTGAAACGCTCCGCGCTGGTGGGCTCATGCTCCAGGCGGGCTAACCTTCAACGTTCGGCCCTAGCCGGCCGAGCTCGTTGACCGGCTCGTTGGCTCCATGAAGCCCATAACCGTGCCGCTCAGCGTCCCGCCCGTCATGAGCACTGTGGCTCCGAGCACGAGAAGGGCTACAAGAGTGAGCACATGGCTATTCGCTCCAGTCACCGCGAGGATACCGAGAACGACCGCGGCAAGCCCCGAGAGGCTTTGGAGAACCGCCGAACCCGCTGCCATTTCACCAGCCAGGAACTGGGCAGGCGAAGTCGTCTGGGCACCGTCGCCCATAAACCAGGTCCGCTTTGCTCGATAGAGTTGCCACACCGAATTGCTGCTCAGCAGCAGCCCGCCACCGAAGGCGATAACCGCCACGGCAGTAAGCATCTCCGGAGCGATCCCGATAAGGGAAAGCACGCCAAGCACGATACCGCCTATGCCCACAAGGAACAGGGCGGAAATGCCGCCGCTTCCCGTGACCTCTTCGGACGCGCTCATACCCGGCCTGAGCAGTTGGGTGTATTCCGTAAGCATTGTGCCACCTTGTATCAACAGGGCGGCGCCAAAGATGATCGTCGCAATGGAAGCCAGCATCGGTTGGTCCATGCCCGCCAATGCGACAATCGCCACAACGATAGTTGCGACACCGCCGACGGCATCTACCAACCCACCGTACGTTGCGTATGTTGCACCTTCCCGAACAGCTCTGCCTTCAGAACCAGTAACCATCGACATTGGAACCTCCTTTGTTGCGGTGCGCCCGATGCCGCTCGATTTCTCGAACGGAAGCCCAACCGCCCTTAGCGATTCCGCGGGTAGCCGTGTTCTCGTCGCGCGCGCCTTGGTTCTTCCAAAGGAACGCATCGTTGATCCACAGGTTCCACTTTATAGGGCCACACACGAACAATTGACCGTATGTTGTACCCAGCGACGCGGCTGGGGCCGTGTATAGTATGATGGCGTCAGTTCGGCACGACCCAACAATACTCGCAAGCATGCACGCGATCGCGTCGGCAAAGCCAGATGCTTAAAATTCGACCCATTTCTTTGAGTCTTTCGCAAATGCTCCGGGCCTATGTCCCGACAGGGAGGCGAATGGAGGCTCACGTGACGTCGGATTTCGCCGCAGCAAGGCAACTCCTGGAGAAAGCTGAACAGACCCTGCGGGGGCGGGACAACACCAGCCGCCAGTTGCATGAAGCTGTCGAGCTTCTGATCGAAGCGGTGCTGACCGCCGAGCACACCGCGCCGAAGGGCGAGGTGGTGATGTTTCCCATCAAGCGCTCTCGCGCGCGTTGAGCGCGTTGAGAACGTACCCGCCCGCGATGTTCTGTTGCAGGGCGCTTTCATGCTGGAATCCCCCCGGTTTCCTGCCCGGACCGCCCGGCAAGATTTTCGCATATGTGCGCGTCGTACCGGCTCACGCAGATGTGACACCCGGTAGTCGCTGGCATAATGCCGACCTACTTGTTTCCGTCGAAAACCGGCGACATACCGCACACGCGCATGTTTAACTGTACTGACGGACGGTTGCCCCGCCTGGCCAGATTGTTCCGGATAGATTCGTGAATCGTACCATTCCGCTCATTCTCGCGGTCGCCCTCTTCATGGAGAACATGGATTCGACGGTTATCGCGACCTCGCTCCCGGCGATCGCGGCCGATATCGGCACGAGTCCGATCGCGTTGAAGCTGGCGCTCACGGCCTATCTGGTCTCGCTGGCGATCTTCATTCCGGTCAGCGGCTGGATGGCGGACCGCTTTGGCGCCAAGAACGTGTTTCGCGCGGCCATAGCTGTGTTCGTGGTGGGCTCGATCGCCTGCGCTGTCTCGAATTCACTGCTCGCTTTCGTGCTTTCCCGCTTCCTGCAGGGTATGGGCGGGGCAATGATGACGCCCGTGGGCAGGCTGGTTCTGGTGCGGTCGACGCCGAAGCATGGGCTGGTTGCCGCCATGTCCTGGCTCACTGTGCCGGCACTGGTGGGACCGCTGGTCGGCCCACCGGTCGGTGGTTTCATTACAACCTATTTCACCTGGCACTGGATCTTCCTGATCAATGTGCCGATCGGCGTCATCGGCATGCTGCTTGCCACGCGCTTCCTGCCGGAAACCGATGTCACGGGCGCTCCGCCGCTGGACGTTCCTGGCTTCATCCTCAGCGGGCTTGCCGCATCCGGCCTGGTCTTCGGCCTTTCCGTCGTCAGCCTGCCGGCCCTGCCGCCCAGCGTCGGGGTCATCACGATGGTGGTCGGTCTGATTGCCGGCATCATTTATCTGCGCCATGCCAAGGTCGCACCGCATCCGCTGCTGGCGCTGCGCCTGTTCAGGAATCAGGTGTTCCGCTCCGCCGTGATCGGCGGCAGCATCTTCCGCATCGGCATCGGCGCGGTTCCGTTCCTGCTGCCGCTGATGCTGCAGATCGGCTTCGGCCTGACGCCGTTCCAGTCGGGCATGATCACCTTCGTATCCGCGCTCGGCGCGATCGGCATGAAGCTCGTCACCGCATGGGTGTTCCGCCGGGTCGGTTTCCGCCGCGTGCTCATCCTGGGCTCGCTGATCTCGGCCGGCACGATCGGCGTTTATGGCTTCTTCACGCCCGACACCCCCTACCCGCTCATGCTTGCGATCCTGCTGGTCGGCGGCTTCATCCGCTCGATGTTCTTCACGGGCGTCAACGCGCTTGCCTATGCCGAGGTCACCGAGGCTGACACCAGCAAGGCCACGCCCATCACCGCCGTCTTCCAGCAGGTCAGCATCGCGCTGGGCGTTGCCGTAGCAGGCGGCATCCTCGAAATCTGCACGCAGTTCCACGGCGGGCCGCTGGTGCTGAGCGATTTCCACACCGCCTTCTATCTCGTGGCCGCGATCTCGGCGACGGCGGCGATGTTCTTTGTCAGCCTGGCTTCAGATGCAGGCAGCGCCGTATCGGGCCACGGCGGCCGCACGGCGCGACCGATCGAGGCGACAGCGCCCGCGCATGTCACGCGCCGGACAAAATAAGCGGACACGCGCGCCTGCCCGCGTCCATCCCTTTCCCGATGGATCGGTTCAATCCTGCTGGCCTTTGAAATCCCTGGCCAGCAGATAGAGTTCGGCCGATTCATCGCGCGAGGCCGGCGGCTTGACGTGATGCACGGTGCGGAAGCTGCGCTTCAGCCGGTTCAACAGTTCCGTTTCGGTGCCGCCCTGGAAGGTCTTGGCGAGAAAATGGCCACCCGGTTTGAGCACCGACATGGCGAAATCGGCCGCCACTTCACACAAATGCATGGTGCGCAAATGGTCGGTTCGGCGGTGCCCGGTCGTGGGCGCAGCCATGTCCGACAGCACGACGTCCGGCTCGCCGCCCAACACTTCGATCAACCTGGCCGGCGCCTCGTCGTCGAGAAAATCCATTTCCAACACTTCGGCGCCCGGCACGGCGTCCATGCCCAGATAGTCGATGCCCACGACATGCGGGCTTTCCGGCGACGACTTCGTGCGCGCGGCCGCCACCTGGCACCAGCCGCCCGGAGCCGCGCCCAGATCGATCACCGTCAGCCCCGGCTTCAGCAGATGATAGCGGTCATCGATCTCGATCAGCTTATAGGCGGCGCGCGAGCGATAGCCCTCGGCCTTGGA
>Ga0187815_10001043_pt1 | contig 13153 bp, 14 predicted proteins | sample NC_S_5_FD_132962 | JGI IMG/M metagenome (GOLD analysis project Ga0187815, IMG submission 132962) | Wetland sediment microbial communities from Neuse River Estuary, North Carolina, USA - ASW-S_5 | ecosystem: Environmental > Aquatic > Freshwater > Wetlands > Sediment | place: USA: North Carolina...
CCTCGGCCTCGCGCTCGGCTGACGCGCGCTGGTCGTCGGTCTCGCGTTTGGCCACCGCGCGGAGCTCGGCGGCCTCGTTCTCTGCCGAGGCCCGGGCCTCTGCGGCTTCGACCTTGGCCGCCGCGTTCATCTCGTTGGCGGCGGACCTGGCCTCCTGAACGATCTCGGTCGCCTGCTCCTCCGCGAGGCGGAGCAGCTGCTCAATCCTGGAGCCGAGGCCGGAGTAGGTCGGGCGCTCCTGCTCTTGGATCTGCCGGTGTGCGTCGGTCAGCTCTCGCTGCAGCGCCTGGGCGTTTTCCTGGTGCTTGCGCACTTCCGAGTCAAGGCGCTCGAGATGGGCGTTGACCTGCTGTGGGTCATATCCCCGCATGACCCTGGAGAACTCGGGAATCGAATTTTCAACGAAAAAATTGCTGAGCTGAGCATCGATGTCGGGCTGCATGTCGCCTAATCCTGGGTAGACGGGAGGTTCGCGCACCGAAGCGGTCGCCTGTCGGGTCCGGTTGCGGGGCCGAGCAGCACTGCCACCGGCTAGCTTGTGCCCGGCCGGCGCGCGAATGCGTTCGTTCGGTGCATGGCAGCGTACTCTCCCGGTGGACCGTTGGCGGCCCGTTCTCAGCCGCTAGTGGCAGAGTTATCGGTTTTTATTGATATGAGACATACGTGGTGACACTCAGCCGACACTAACTGGTCGATTACCTGACTTTACGTGTGGCTAGGAGCCGGCACCGGGACCGGGCTGCGGCCCGGCGTCCGGCGCCTGCACCAGTTCGGTAAGAACGCCGCCAACGTCTGCCGGATGAAGGAACGCGATCGACGCGCCCATCGAGCCGTGCCGCGGTCGCTCATCGATGAGCCGGACGCCGGTCGCTCCGATCGCGGCGAGCGCGGCTGTGATGTTCGCCACTCCGTAGCCGATGTGGTGCACGCCCTCGCCCCTGCGCTCGAGGAATCTGCCTACCGGCGTGTCAGATCCGAGCGGCTCGAGTAGCTGAAGGTATGACCCGCCTGCCGGGCCAGCACCGACCAGCAGCATCGCTTCCCTGACGCCCTGATCCTCATTGACCTCCATGCTGGCGACCGTCAGGCCGAAGACCGACTGATAGAACGCGATCTTCGCCTCCAGGTCGCGGCACGCTATGCCCACGTGGTCGATTCGAGTCAGCACGGCTGCACACCTCCGGGGCGCTAGTTCGCTGACAGGTATCGTTTCAGCTATGGGTGACGCGGTAATTGTTGGCGGGGCACGAACCCCGGTTGGCCGCCTGCTCGGCTCGCTGAGCGGCTTCAGCGGCGCCCAACTCGGCGGGCTCGCGATCAAGGCTGCATTGGAGCGCGCGGGTGTACCGGGCGACCGGGTCGAATACGTAATCATGGGCCAGGTGCTGCAGGCCGGAGAGGGCCAGATCCCGGCGAGGCAGGCCGCGGTGGCGGCGGGCATCCCGATGTCCGTACCCGCGCTGTCCGTCAACAAGGTCTGCCTGTCCGGACTTGACGCGATCGCCCTTGCCGCGCAGCTCATCAGGGCTGGCGAGTTCGACGTGGTCGTGGCGGGCGGCATGGAGTCCATGTCGCAAGCGCCGCATCTGCTGGTCGGCTCGCGCCGCGGATTTAAGTACGGCGACACCGAGTTGATCGACTCCATGGCGCACGACGGACTGACCGACGCCTTCGACCAGGTGTCGATGGGGGAGTCGACGGAGCGGCACAACGCGCGCCTCGGCATCACCCGGCAGGTTCAGGACGAGTTCTCCGCCCGCTCGCACCGGCTCGCCGCGAGCGCGATCAAGAACGGCGTGCTTGCCGAGGAGATAGTCCCGGTAGCGATTCCGCAACGGCGCGCGGAGCCCGTGATTGTCGACACCGACGAGGGTGTCAGGGCCGACACGACAGTCGAGTCACTGGCCGGGCTGAAGCCCGCCTTCGCGGCCGACGGCACGATCACCGCCGGGTCCGCATCACAGATCAGCGACGGTGCCTGCGCCGTCGTGCTGATGTCGGCCGAGGCCGCAGCCATTGCCGGGGCGAGCGTGCTGGCAGAGGTTGGCGCTCACGGTGTGGTGGCAGGACCGGATAACTCGCTGCAGTCGCAGCCATCTCGCGCCATTCAGCGGGCGCTGGCGAAGGCCGGGCTCACCGTGGCCGACCTCGACCTGATTGAGATCAACGAGGCGTTCGCTGCGGTCGCTGTCCAGTCGATGCACGACCTGGGCGTCGATCCGGCCAAGGTGAACGTCAACGGCGGGGCCATCGCGATCGGCCACCCGCTTGGCGCCTCCGGCGCCAGAATCGCGCTGCACCTCATCTATGAGCTGCGCCGGCGTGGCGGCGGGCTTGGCGCTGCCGCGCTTTGCGGCGGTGGCGGCCAGGGCGACGCGCTGCTGTTCCGGGTGCCCGCAGCAGCCGTCTGAGCTGAGCCGTGCCTGAGCGGGACCCGGCCGGGTTGCAGCGAACCAGGCGTAGTCGGGGAACCGAAGCCGATCCGGAGGCCCTTATCGCGGCGGCCAGGAACGGCAGCCCGCGTGCCCTGGCCCGCCTCATATCGCTGGTCGAGAACGCGTCCGCCGAACTGCGCCGGGTCATGAAGGTGATCGCGCCGATCAGCGGGCACGCGCACATAGTCGGGCTGACCGGCTCGCCGGGCGTAGGTAAGTCGACGGTGACTGGCGCCCTGATCCGGATCTACCGGGATTCCGGATTGCGCGTCAGTGTGCTGGCCGTTGACCCTTCCTCGCCATTCACCGGTGGCGCGCTGCTTGGTGACCGCGTGCGCATGCAAGATCACGCCACTGACGAGCACGTCTTCATCAGGTCGATGGCGAGCCGCGGGCATCTCGGCGGTCTGTCGTGGGCTACGCCCCAGGCCGTACGGATCCTGGATGCTGCGGGTTTCGACATCGTGCTGATCGAGACCGTCGGTGTCGGCCAGGCCGAGGTTGAGATTGCCTCGCTTGCCGACTGCGCGCTCGTTGTGGTTGCCCCCGGGCTCGGCGACTCCATCCAGGCGGCCAAGGCCGGCATACTCGAGATCGCCGACATCTTCGCGGTCAATAAGAGCGACCGGCCCGGTGCGCAGGAGGTCGTCAGGGATCTGCGGACAATGCTGGCAATGGCCAGTTATGGCGCTGGCGATTGGAAGCCGCCGATCGTCTGCACGACGGCGGCCACCGGAGGCGGGATCAGCGATCTGGCTTCGGCAATAGCAAAGCACCGCAGGTGGCTTACCGGGTCCGGGCAGCTAGATGTCCGTCGTCGCGCCCGGGCGCGGGAAGAGATCTCGGCCATCGCAATCGGCGCGCTGCGGCAGCGGATGGGCGGCTTGCCCGGCGATTCCCGGCTGGATGAGCTAGCCGGGCGGGTAGCCGCCGGCGAGCTGGACCCATATTCAGCCGCTGATGAGCTCATCTCGGGCTAGCACCAGGCGCATCTACTCTGGGTCGGTCGATGCCCGCACGGGCCGGCCGGACGCCGGCCCGGTCGGCCCGACCGCTGGTGCAGGGTCGCTAGCGGCGGACGGGCCGGGCAGCTGCGAGCCGTGCTGCAGGGCCTTCACCTGCCGGGCCGCCGCGGCGCGTTCGGCCGCCTCCAGCACAGACTCGCTGCGCAGCCTCGCGTCATAAGCGCGCTTGCCGCCGCGAACACCGAGCAGCCGCTTCGTGATCACCAGGTAGAGCACCAGGACAAGGTTGATGGCCAGCAGCACCAGCGCAGTGACTGTGACCTTCCTGGTCAGGTCGTAGATCTCCAGCGGCAGGCCGAGCGAGGTCACAACCATGGCGAAGTACTCGCCCCAGCGTTTAGCCAGCCAGAGGCCGGTGCCCTCCACCACCGCGATAGCCGCGTATACGGTCGCTCCGATGGCGAGCAAGGTCAGGGTGTGGCTGCTGAGCGTCAGCGCGTGCCGTAGCAAGCCAAACAGCTTGGAGTGGTCGATGTTGAAGCCGAGCTGCCGGAACACGTCCCTGACCAGCGGAAGCTCGCGGTCGAAGGTTCGCTCGATCGAGCCACGCGAGTTCCTGAACCGCCAGAGCCCTACGCCGGCGAAGGCGAAGAAGATCGCGCGCAGGTACCTCTCGATTGCGAACAACCGCAGGATCCACTTGCTGCGGATTTCCTTGCCCCGTGGCACCACGGGGGCCTGCTGGGCCGGACCGGTCAAATCCGGCTTGCCGGGCACGAAGTTCCCGCACCGCATGCACCGCCAGGCGTCGCCATCTGGCCCGGTGGCGGCCATCTCTGCCCGCAGGTCTGCCTCGTCCGGAGCGAAGGTCAGGTGCCCGTACCGGGCGCAGGCGAGGGTGCTCCAGTCCACGATCGCAGCTTATGGCAGCCTGCGAAGCCGGGCGCTGGCGGAAGGTGGATCTTAACTACCTGCTAATCAGTACCCCGTCGCTGAGAAGCATTACCTCGTCGCAGGCCCGGGCCAGCGCCGCGGCATCGCAGCCCGTGACCAGGACGCCGCTGTCCCGGCCAAGATCGCGGATGGCATCGGCTAACCCGGCCGCATCGCGTTCTGCCAGGCCGTCAAGCAGGCCATCGAGCAGCAGCAGTTCCGGCTGGTGGACAGCGGCGGCGGCGAGCCGGGCACGCCTGGCCACTGATTCGGGTGCCGACCGTACCGCGACCTCGGCCCACGGCATCAGTGCCAGCCGGTCCAGGATTGCCGCGGCGAGCACATGCCGGTCACGGCGGTCGGGGCGGGCCAGCCGGGCCGCGTGCTCGACCAGGCCGCGGATCCGCATCCCCGGCAGCGGCCTGGCATTGCGGCGCGCGACGCCGACCCGGCGCCGGACCGCGGCCCTGCCGCGGATCGTGGACATGTCGTGGCCGAGCACCCGTAGCTCGCCATAGGCAGGCCTGGCCACGCCGGCCAGCAGGTCAATCAGTGCGGCGGCCTCCGATGGGCGGTCGATCAGGATGCCGAGCGCCGATCCGCCGGGCGTGGGGGCGGAGATCCGGAAGCTGGCTGTGCGCACCGCCCAGCCCCGTCCGCGCCGTACGCCGATGCCGGCAGCGAGCACGGGAGCTGCGGCCATGACTGCATGGCCTGACCGCACAAATTCCCCCGGATATTGCTATGACCCGATCCCCAGCAGGCAATGTAACTTTCTGTAATTGACCATGTCCACGTACGCGCCGGCTGGTCTGATTGCTGTTGCGCGGCAGGTGAGCCAATGCCGGGCAAGCCGGGCCACGATACGTTGTGGCTGTGCCTAAGCCACTGGATCTGCCGTTCGATCCGATCGCCCGCGCGGCGCAGACCTGGGAAGGTCGTTTCGGCGACGCCAAGGCGATGGCGGCCGTCACCGCGATCATGCGGGTGCAGCAGATCCTGCTCAGCCAGCTCGATGCGCTGCTGCGGCCGCACGGGCTCACCTTCGCCAGGTACGAGGCACTTGTCCTGCTCAGCTTCAGTCGCGAGGGTGCGCTGCCGATGCGGCTGATCGGCGAGCGGCTGATGGTCCATCCGACAAGCGTCACGAATACCATCCACAGGCTTGAGCGGCAGCAGCTAGTCGTGCGCAAGCCCAATCCTCGGGATGGCCGGGGCACGCTCGCGGAGATCACCGCCGAAGGCCGGGCGGTCATGCAGCGTGCCACCGCCGACCTGATGACCGCGGAGTTCGGAATGTCGGGTTACGAGCCAAGCCAGCTGGAGGAGATATTCGGGCTGCTGCGCGGGTTGCGGGTGGCCGCTGGTGACTTCAAGGACGCCTAGGCCCGCCGTTTCGCCCGAAACGTGCAGTCCAGCGCTTGACGCCAACCTCGTCAGTGGACAGTTGGTGCTGAAACAGCAGCATCGGATGTCCAACGACGAGGTTACTGCGCCGCCCCGACGCGTTAGCTAGCGATCGGCGACGGCCGCCAGGTCTGCCCGCCGTTGCTGGTGACAAAGATCTCGCCGAGCCGAGCGTTGGCAGGCACCGCGACGCCCAGCTGCCCGGTGGTCATGCCCACGTAACTGAACCCGCCTGCCGGAGTGCCGCCGCCGATGCTCGCGGCATGCCAGGTCTTACCGTCGTCGGAGGAGTAGGAGATCCCGGCGGTCGTCGCGAGTACGACCTGGCCCGCAGCGGCCGAGGCCAGCGATCTGGCCGAGCCGGACACCGGCACGACACCGACCAGGTGCCAGGATGCGCCGCGCGCCGAGGTATAGAGCTCTACCTGCGCCGTGCTCGGCTGCCCGTCGCAGGAGAGCAGCAGCTGGGTCGGACCGGCAGCCAACTGCGCGCTCGCGGGCTGACCGGAAGCCTGCGCGGGTCCCGGCCGGCATGGCGCCACGCCAGGGCTGACCCACCTCCCGCCGGACACCGGGCCGCTGAGTACGGCGCCGGACGGGGTTAGCAGGTAGCCGGTCATCCGGCCGGAGATGACCAGGCCGGCGGACGACGCCTGCCCGATGGACATGGACCGGAACGCAGCCGGTACCACCACGGGAGTCCATAGCTTGCCACCAGCCGTGCCCGAATACAGCGAGAAACTTGTGCAGTCGCCGGCGAAGTCCCTGCCGCTCCCGGTGCACCGGGCGAAGATCCCGAGCGCGCTCTGGCCGGCGGCTTCCAGGTCGGTGACGCGCAGGCCGTTGGTCGGCACCTGGTACCACGGCCAGCCACCGCCTGTCGTCGCCCACAACTGCGGGCCAAACGCCCAGCCGTCGCGCAGGTTCGAGAACCGCAGCTGGCTGACTCCGGAGCTACCCTGAGCGCCCGGGGCGATCGGGGCGCTGACGCCATACCAGCGGTTTCCGTAGGTCGAGGTGCCGGCCAGCGAGGTGCAGTCAGCGGTCGCGCAAGGCGGACCGGCCTGGCCGATGACGGCACCAACAAGTCCGCCGGTGCCGGTGCCGACCACGGTCACCGACGTTGGCCGGAAATGCCGCGGGGGGACCGTACCCGAGGTCGTGGTGGACAGCGAGGTGTGCTGACGGAACTGGATCGCATCACCCAGCGGCGAGCCGCTGCCAGTAGTTGCGCTGGGGACGGCTGTCGGCCGGATGACTGGGGACTTCGGGCCGGCTGCAATCGGGCGGTTGGTCGTGTGCTGACTGGTCGCAGAGATGACCTGCGGCACAGTGACGGCGGCCGCCACCGCCACTGCGCAGGCGGCCGCGGTCAGGACCGCCTGCCTGGCCTTGCGCCGCCTGGCCTGGTGCCTGATCCGGTCCAGTGATCCCGATGGCGGGTAGAGCGGAGTCACCTCGCGGCTCAGCCAGTCATCGATCTTGTCGTGTGGGTTAGTCACTTGTTTCTCCCAGTGCCGCCTTCAGCCGCGCCCTGGCGTGGAACAAGTCAGCCTTTATCGTGCCTTCGGGGCGGCCAAGCATGACCGCCACTTCCTTCAGGCCGAAGCCGCCGTAGTAGTGCAGCAGGAACGGGCTGCGCAGCCGGTCCGGCAGCGACTGGATGAGCGCGCGCACGTCGACGTCCTGAGCCGGCTGGTAGGCCGGATCTGCCGGCCCTGCGGCCGTCATGACCCTGATGGCGTTCCGCTCCCGCCCGGTCTTGCGCCAGTGGTCCCTGACCAGGTTGGTCGCGATCATGTAAAGGTAACTTTGCGGGTTGTCCAGACCGGACCAGCGGGACAGCAGCCGGGTAAATGCCTCAGACGCGATCTCGTGCGCGGTCTCATCGTCGTCTACTAGCCTGCGCACCCAGCCGGCCAGCCGCGGATAGCAGGCACTGAACAACTCCTCGACTGCCTGCTGGTCCGAGGTGCGGAGCCTGGCCACTGAGCTCCCTTGCTTGGCCGCATGCGCTAGCCCCGACGGCCACGGTAGCTGAAGGGGGCCTGAGTCTTCCAGGACCGTGCGGTCGCGGCGGAGCACCACATATCCTGCACTGCTCCCGCCACGTTGCATAGTGTTTACCACATTTCTACCGCTTCCGGGGGCGACCACGTTCCGGGCATGCAAAGCGCTTGCCGGGCACTATCTATGACGACGCAGGGCGAGGATGGTTGGCCCGGCGGGCAGCTTTTCTGGCTGGCGGCGCTGGCGTAGACTCAGGCAAGATAGTAGGACGTCCAACTAATTTTGTGCCCTTGGGCAACGGCCGGAGGTACCGATGGACGCAGGCGAGGCCGCCGCGGACTATGGGCGGGAGCGCTGGCAGCGGCGCTATGACGCCTCCCGGCTGAGGGAGGCAGACTTCAGCACTTTGTCCGGGCTTGAGGTGGACCCGGTATACGGGCCGCCTGAGGGAGCCGTCGTGCCTGGCTTCGAACGGATCGGCTGGCCGGGTGAGTTTCCGTTCACCCGCGGGCTGTATCCGGCCGGATACCGGGGCAGGGCGTGGACGATCAGGCAGTTCTCCGGGTTCGGCAATGCCGTGCAGACCAACGAGCGTTACAAGATGCTGCTGAAGGCCGGCGGCGGCGGCCTGTCGGTGGCGTTCGACATGCCGACGCTGATGGGCCGCGACTCCGACGACGCGCGTTCGGCCGGCGAGGTGGGCCACTGCGGAGTCGCCATCGACTCGACCGCGGACATGGACACGCTGTTCGACGGGATCCCGCTCGCCGACATCACCACGTCGATGACGATCAGCGGGCCTGCGGTGCCGGTGTTTTGCATGTACCTGGCCGCGGCGCAGCGCCAGGGCGCTGACATCGGCAAACTTAACGGGACGCTGCAGACCGACATCTTCAAGGAGTACATCGCACAGAAGGAGTGGCTATTTCCGCCGGAGCCGCACCTGCGACTGATCGCTGACCTGATGGAGTACTGCGCGGAGCACATTCCCGACTACAAGCCGCTATCGGTGTCCGGGTACCACATCAGGGAAGCAGGCTCGACTGCCGCACAGGAGCTTGCGTTCACGCTGGCAGACGGTTTCGGGTACGTCGAGCTTGGGTTGTCCCGCGGGCTGGACATCGATGTGTTCGCGCCGGGGCTGTCATTCTTCTTCGACGCGCACATTGACTTTTTCGAGGAGATCGCCAAGTTCCGGGCGGCGCGACGGATCTGGGCTCGGTGGCTGCGCGACGTATATGGCGCGACGACCGAGCGCGCCCAGTGGCTGCGTTTCCATACCCAGACCGCTGGCGTCTCGCTGACCGCGCAGCAGCCGGACAACAACGTGGTCCGCACCGCGATCGAGGCGCTCGCCGCCGTGCTCGGCGGCACCAACTCACTGCACACGAACGCGCTCGATGAGGTGCTAGCGCTGCCGAGCGCCAAGGCTGCCGAGATCGCGCTGCGCACGCAGCAGGTGATCATGGAGGAGACCGGCGTCGTGAACGTCGCTGACCCGCTCGGCGGCTCGTGGTACGTGGAGGCGCTAACCGACCGCCTCGAGGCGGAGGCCGAGGAGATCTTCGCCCGGATCAAGGCGATGAGCCCGGACTCATCGATCACCGGTGGCATCTTGCGCGGGATCGAGGACGGCTGGTTCTCCGCCGAGATCGCCGACGCGTCATTTGCCTATCAGCACAAGCTCGAGAAAGGCGACAAGCGGGTCGTCGGCGTCAACTGCCATCTGCAGACCGTGGAGAAGCCGATCGAGATCCTGCGGGTGAGCCACGAGGTGGAGGTCGAGCAGGTTCGCGACCTAGGTCGCCGCAAGGAACGCAGGGATCTGGAGGCAGTGGACGCCGCGCTCGGCTCGATGCTCGATGCGGCGCGATCGGGAGCGAACATGATCCCTGCGATGATCGCGGCAGCGAGCGTTGAGGCGACGCTGGGCGAGATCTGCGGCACACTGCGCGCGGAGTGGGGCGGCTACTTCGAAGCGCCCGCGTTCTGAGGCTCCGGACGGCTGCGCCGCCCGCCAGGCCTGGTCGTGCTGGCGGCGATGCGGGCTACGGCTCGGGCTCTTCAGGTCATGCGGCAGGATGGAGTCATGAAGCAGCCGCGGGACTTCTCCCTTCATGGCGCCATCGACCTGGGTGCGCGCCAGGCCGCCGCGCAGCGCAGGCAGCGCGCAGCTGAGCAAGGCTCGGCCACCAGCCAGCCAGGCGGCCAGGCTGGAGCGATCATCGAGGTCACCGACGAGACGTTCAACACCGAGGTTGTCGCTAGGTCGCGGACGGTCCCGGTCATCCTTGATTTGTGGGCAGAGTGGTGCGGACCGTGCAAGCAACTGGGTCCGATCCTGGAGAAGCTGGCCACGGAAGCGAATGGCGCCTGGGTGCTGGCCAAGGTTGACGTCGACTCCAATCCGCAGCTAAGCGCTGCACTGCAGGTGCAGAGCATCCCGATGGTCGTGGCGGTCGTGGCCGGCCAAGTCGCCGATGGCTTCCTCGGCGCAATGCCGGAGGCTCAAGTCAGGGAATGGCTCGGCCAGGTCATGCAGGTCGCCGAGCGACTGGGCCTGCGGCCGGGCAGCGGAAGCGGCCCGACCCAGGGTGCCGAGGCCAACGGCGAGGCCACTGCTGCCGCCGGGCAGGCTGCGCGGATGCCCGGTTACGGCGACGGAATCGCCGACTCGGTCACCGGTGCGGTCTTCGCCGAGGCGCAGGATGCGATGGAGCGCGGGGACATGGACGCCGCCGCGGCCGCTTTCGAGAAGGTACTCGCCGCCTACCCGGGAGACCCGGTCGCCACGATGGGCCTCGGGCAGGTCAGCCTGATCCGGCGGGTCGAGTCCTACGACCAGGCCACCGCGCGCCGGGACGCCGCCGAGCGGCCAGACAACGCCCGAGCTCAGGCCAGAGTCGCCGACATAGACCTGGCAATGGGCCGGATCGAGGCCAGCTTCGACCGGCTGCTGGACACAATCCGCCGGACGTCGGGCGAGGAACGGGACAAGGCTCGGCAGCACCTGATTGGATTGTTCGCGATCTTCCCGCCCAAGGACCCGAGAGTGGCGAAGGCCAGGGCGACGCTGTCAAGCCTGCTGTTCTAGCCTGATCCGGCGAGCTGCTCAAGGGCGGGCAGAGCCGCGTCCAGCGCCGCGAGCTGATCGGCCGGCAGCGTCAGCAAGATGTCGGTGAGCAGGCTCGTGGCCTCCTGGCGGATCCGCTCAAGCGCGTCCTTGCCGCTGCTGGTGATCGTTACCAGATAAGCGCGCGCATCATCCGGCGCTGGCTGCCGCAGCAGGTAGCCGCGATCCTCAAGCACATTTACCAGTCGGGTCAGAGTTGACGGGGCAATCCGTTCGGCCGATGCCAGGTCACCGAGCCGCACCGGTCCGGCATGGCCGACCGAGGCCAGGGTGGACAGCTGGCTCGGTGTCAGGCCCGCCAGGTCGTGCTTTCGTAGCCGTCGGGACAGCCTGAGCACTGCGACCCTTAGCCGCGCTGCGTCGATAGCGAGTTCCCGGTCGGCCGCGACCTGGCCGGGCTCGGTAAGCGGCGGCGGGTCCGTGGCCTCGGCGGCCCGGACTTGGGCGGCCGTAGGTGGAGCGGCTGTGCTGCTGATTCCGGTGGACACACTTGCAGGGTACGTGGCCGCTGGCACCCCCGATGCCAGCACGGCGCGCTTGCCGCGCACAATCAGCCGCCCCCGTGCTGGCGTTGAGCTAACGGGCGCATGATTGGTCCATGGAGGATGAATCCCTCAGCGGTCGGCTGCTGGCGGCGACGCCGAAGCTTGGTGACCCGAACTTCCGGCGGACGGTCGTCTTGATCGTGGAAGACGACCGGGATGAAGGCACGCTGGGCGTCGTGCTGAACCGGCCAACCGAGGTACCACTCGACGAGGTGCTTGAGCCATGGACAGCCCTGGCGTCCGGCCCGCAGGTGGTCTTCCGCGGCGGCCCGATCTCGCCGACCAGCGCGCTGGCCCTCGCCCTAGCCGACGGCAGTGCGGAGCCGGTTGGCTGGCGTTCGCTCGATGGCTCGCCCTTGATGTCCAGGATTGGCCTGGTTGATCTGGGTGCGCCTCCCGAACTGCTAGCAGGCGGTATCAGTTCCATGCGGGTGTTCGCCGGATACGCGGGCTGGGGCGCGGGTCAGCTTCGCGACGAGATCGATCAGGGTGCCTGGTATGTGCTGCCCGGCGATCCGACCGATGCATTCGCGGCCGAGCCAGAGCGGCTCTGGCCGGAGGTGCTCCGCCGCCAGGGCGGAGACCTTGCCCTTGTGGCTACCTTCCCTGACGACCCGGCCTGGAACTGACCGCGCGTAGACTTTGCGGCTGTGAATAGTGAAGTCCTCCCTGGCACCGATGTTCGCCAGGACGCTGATATCCGGCCCGATCTCTCATTCGGCGATGGCGACCACGAGAGGTTCGCGCACTATGTCGACAAGGACAAGATCGTCGACAGCGCGGTTACGGGCACGCCGGTAGTGGCGCTGTGCGGCAAGGTCTGGGTGCCAAGCCGGGACCCGAAGAAGTTTCCGGTATGCCCGGACTGCCAGCGGATATACGAATCACTGCCGGAGGGCGAAGGGTAGCCGAGAGCCACGCAAAGCCGCGACCCCGGCACGGCTATCCGGCCGGTGCGCCGGCAACGGTGATACCCGCGGCTCGCATCTCCTCGATCGCTGCGGCTGTCGTCGGTGGCGCTACCCCGGCGGTCAGGTCCAGTAGGACTGTCGTGGCGAAGCCGGCTGCGGCAGCGTCGGCTGCGGTAGCGCGCACGCAGTAGTCGGTCGCGATCCCGGCGATGTCCACGTCGGTCACGCCCCGCTTGGCCAGCCAGCTGCCCAGATCCTCGCCAGCCGGGTTGCTGCCCTCGAAGCCGCTGTAGGCGGCCGCGTACTCGCCCTTGCGGAATGTCGTCTCGATCCGGCTCGCATCAAGCTCGGGGTGAAACTGAGCTCCCGCGGTCCCGGCGACGCAATGCGGCGGCCAGCTGTCGGCGTAGTCGGGCTGAGCTGAGAAGTGCGGACCGGGGTCAACGTGAAAGTCCTGAGTCGCCACCACGTGGTCATACCGGGCGCCTTCTGGCCCGGCAAGGTAGGCGGTGATGGCCCGAGCGACGGCTGCACCGCCCGCAACGGCCAGCGAGCCGCCCTCGCAGAAATCGTTTTGCACGTCGACGATCACTAGCGCTCGCACACGCCGAGAGTAGCGCTAGCTGACCTCCAGCGGCGTACCCGACGTGATCCGAAGGAGCTCGGCGAACGAGGTCGGGAACACGGTATGCACATGACCGGCGGCCGCCCAGATGTCCTCATAGTCCTGTAGCGCGGCGTCCACCAGGGTGCGGATGGTCCTTGGATGCCCCACGTGCGCGACACCGCCGATTGCCTGCCCGGTGCTGGCGAG
>Ga0187815_10001044_pt1 | contig 13147 bp, 11 predicted proteins | sample NC_S_5_FD_132962 | JGI IMG/M metagenome (GOLD analysis project Ga0187815, IMG submission 132962) | Wetland sediment microbial communities from Neuse River Estuary, North Carolina, USA - ASW-S_5 | ecosystem: Environmental > Aquatic > Freshwater > Wetlands > Sediment | place: USA: North Carolina...
CGAGTCGATCCGTGCGCTCCCGCCGGCGGTGATCGGATGAGTGGTGGCCGGTACACGTACAGTGTGTGGACCCCCGCCGCTCCTCCCCTGGCCACCCATCCAACCTCCCGCACCGAGATCATCCACATCGCAATCGCGTTTCTCGTCCTGACGTTCGACCTCGTCGTCATTCTGAGCGGTCGCGGCCTCTTGCTCGGAACCGGCTCGACGGGGCTGTTCGCGCCGATCTCGGTCTTCTTCGTGCTTCTGGCGGCGGCGGCCGCGCTCACCGGTTTCATCGCCCACGAGATGGCGCACAAGCTGGTCGCCCGGCGGTTGGGATACTGGGCCGAGTTCCGGATGTGGCCGTTCGGGCTTTTCCTGTCGGTCCTCACCTCGCTGAGCGGGTTCCTGTTCGCCGCGCCCGGCGCGACGATGGTGAACGGCATGGACCCGCGTGACCTTCGGGGCTGGGGAGAGACGGGCGTCGCCGGGCCCATCGCGAACCTTCTCTTCGCCACCGGCTTCTACGGTGCGTCGCTCGCGACGTTTCGGCTCAATTCCGCCGCTTCGGGCGCGTTGCTCTTCCTGGCTCTGATCAACACTTTGTTCGCAACCTTCAACCTCCTCCCGTTGGGTCCCCTGGACGGAGCGAAGGTTTTCCGATGGGGCACGAGCCGCTGGGCCACCGCGTTCATCGTGTCGGCCGCGTTCCTCGGAGTGTGCTACGCGGCGTTCTACTCCTACGGGACCCCGTTCCTCGCTTGGTGACCACACTCCCATGACCCTTCCCCGTGTTCTGGAACTCGGTCAGGGGCGACAACTCCTCGATCTGGATTTTCGGGACACCGAAGGACTCGTGGCCGCCTACCTACTCCCGCAGGAGGGCGGTTGGACCCTCATCGAGACCGGACCGTCCACGTGTCGAGAGGCATTGCTCGCGGGGGTCGCCCGCGCCGGGGTCGCCGCGGGGGAAGTACTTCGTGTCTTCGTGACTCACATTCATCTCGACCACGCAGGGGGGATGGGCGCTCTCGTGGAGGCCTTCCCCCGCGCCACCTTCTACGCTCACGAGTTGGGCGTTCCGCACATGGTCGACCCAAGCCGGCTCATCGCTAGCGCTCGGAGGGCGTGGGGCCCTGCGTCCGACCGGCTTTGGGGCCCCATCCTAGCGGTTCCGGCGCCGCGCATCGTTCCTCTGCACGGCGGCGAGCGGTTCCCCTTGGACCACGGCGAGCTTGAGGTGCTCGCGACCCCCGGACATGCGAAACATCACTTGGCATTCTTCGACACGGCCTTGCGAGGGATTTTTACCGGGGATGGGGCAGGCGTCCGCCTCGAGCATTCGTCCCACCTTCGTCCCGCGGTCCCGCCCCCGGACTTGGACCTCGAGCAGCTCTTCACGAGCCTTGACGCGATGCGACAGACCAATCCCCAGCTGGTCCTATTCAGCCACTTTGGGCCGAGCCCCGATGGAGCGGTCGACCTCCTCCGGTATCGGACGGTCGTCGAACAGTGGAGGGACGTGGCTCTGGCGGCCGCTCGAGAGAAGGCGGATGCCGAATTCATCACCCGGCGGTTGAAAGCCTACGACGCCGCGGAGGCGGCCGCTTCCGACCCCTCCGACCGGGAGTCGATCATCTCCGGATACGAGCTCGCGGCTCAGGGCTTCCTTCGGTACTTCGAGACTCACGGGCTGATCGGACGGGGTTCCGGTTGACCGAGCTTGACCCGTCCACCCGCCGGGCGGCGGCGAGCACGCTCGTCCTCGCTCGAATGGTCTACGCGTTCAACTGGTACAACGTCGGGGCGGTTCTACCCCTACTCGGTCGCGGCCTCAATGCCAACACGGGCCAGCTCGGAATCGTCCTCGGCGCATTCCTGGTCGGGGCGGGAATCTTTCAGGTCCCGGCGGGGCTCATCGCGATGCGCTGGGGGTATCGAAACACCTCCCTCTTTGCCCTCGTCTTGATGGGAGTATTCTCTCTCGCTTCGGCGTTCTCCCCCAATTGGGCGATCTTGGCCGCGCTGCGATTCGGAGCCGGCGCGGGCGCGGCGTTCTTTTTCGCCCCCGCGCTCGGGCTCGTGTCGTCCTACTATGCGACCGGAACGCGAGGGCCGGTCATCGGGATCTACAACTCGGGTTTCAGCATCGGCTCGGGCGTTGGCCTCTTCGCGGGCGCCCTCATCGGATCCCTCGCGGGATGGCCGTGGGCTCTCGCGGTAGGAGGGGTCGGACTGCTCCTGGCGGCTGCCGGCTCGGCCGTCGCGCTTCCCGTGCTTCGATCCCCGGATTCTCCGCCCGATTGGAGAGCGACCTGGCGGCGCGGTCGGCCCCTGCTCGCGTCCCGCAACCTCTGGGCGCTGGCGCTCGGTCTGAGCGGCGTTTGGGGCGCCTTCTACTGCGCGGCCCAATACTTTGTCCAGTTCGCGTCGGCGGTCCACTCCGACTGGCCCATTGCGATCGCCGCAGGGATTCCCACGGCCATGATCGTGACGGAAATCGTCGGAGGACCGATCGGAGGTTGGTTCGCGGAACGACGGGCTGACATGCGCCGGATCCTGCTTCTCTGGGGGCTCGCCTCGGGCGTCGGAATCCTGCTCATCCCATTCCTCCCCTTGGCCGGCCTGTGGCCGATCTTCGTCTTTCTGGGGTTCGCGGACGGGGTCATGTTCGCGGTCCTCTACTTGATCCCGACGTATCTCCCCGAGGGGCGGGCCGAGAACATGGCCCTCGCGATCGGAATCGTGAATTCCATTCAGTTGTTCCTCGGCAGTCTCTTCGCGGTGCTCTTTGCCGTGATCGCGGGAAGTGCCGGCTACGAGATCGCGTGGGTCTTCGCCGCGGTCCTGTCCGTCGGCTTCCTGCCGCTACTGTTCTGGCTCAACGTGCCGAGATCCGGAGCGGCCGACCGGCCCCTCGGAGACAGCCTTCCGTGACCCCGGGGCGTCGACCTCGACCAGTGTGACCAGGTTGGTCGGCCGTCCCTCCACGGGATATCCGGCGGTCAACACGATGGGTCCGCTCGCGGAAAGAGTGGCGGCGTCGACCAGCTCGAGCGACCGCTGGCGGAGCGACTGGAGGTCGCTATGGGCCAGGGCGGGGAAGGAGCTGACACCGCGAACCAAGGCGAGGCGTCGTCGGACCGAACCCGAGCTCGACAGTGCCAGCACCGGACACGACGGTCGCAGGGCCGCGATGTGTCGCGCCGTTCGGCCGGAGTGCGTGGGAGTAACGATCGCCCGGGCCCGCACGTTCTCGGCGAGGTCGACCGCGGCTCGCGCCACGGAGAGCTCCGCGCCCGCGGTCTCGCCGAAGCGGATCATTTCCCGCCCCGGGCGCGGGTCGAATTCGCCCTCGGTCGTTCGGGCAATCCGGTCGAGCCAGCGGACGGCTTCGATAGGGTACTGACCGACCGCGCTCTCCTCGCTCAACATCACGGCGTCGGCGCCGTCGAGCACGGCGTTCGCGACGTCCGTCGCCTCCGCCCGGGTCGGGCGGGGCGAGGAGAGCATGCTGAGGAGCATCTGGGTCGCCACTATAGAAAAACGGCCGGCGGCGTTGGCCCGGCGGACCAGCATCTTCTGTTCGAGGGCCAATCGCTCGAGCGGGACTTCGATTCCGAGGTCCCCGCGGGCCACCATGATGCCGTCGGTCTCCCGAAGGATCCCCTCGATCGAGACGAGGGCCTCGGCGCGTTCGATCTTCGCAATGATCCCGACCGATTCCCCGCCCGGACGTGTGTCAAGCCACCGACGAGCAGCCAGAACGTCCCGCTCGTCCCGGACGAACGAGAGGGCGAGATAGTCGAACCCTTCCTGCAAAGCTAGGGCGGCCTCGGATCGGTCCTTTGGACCGAAGACAGAAGTCCGGAGATGCGCGCGAGGAAGGAATACCCCGGCGTGGGAGTGGACGACACCGCTGCTGACCACCTTCGTCTCGATCGACTTTGAGCTTGCACTCACGACCGACAGTTCGACGTCGCCGTCCCCAAGGAGCACCGGATCGCCCGGTCGAGCGGCGCGACCGAAGGAAGGGATCTGAACGAACGTCCGATTTTCGTCGCCGGGCAAGGGAGTCCGGTCGAGGGTCCAATGCTGCCCCCGGCTCAATCGCACGGACCCTCCGGCGATCTCCCCGATGCGAAGTTTCGGGCCCTGTACATCCACCACGAGCGAGACTTCTCGCCGGGCACGGCGGCATGCCTGATGGAGCCGTCGCAACGTCGCTCGATGTTCCTCGCTCGTCCCATGAGAGACGTTGATCCGGAAACCGTCGGTCCCCGCTTCGAGGAGTTTGAGGAGCCGGTCCGCGCGGTCGGTCGCCGGCCCCACGGTGGCCAGAATCTTCGTTCGGCGCATCAAACCGCAATGGGGGGCCCCTGTAAAACACTCCGGGGCCGAGGAGCGATGCGCCGACTATTCTTTTGTAGAGGAGTCCGGTGGTTCACCCGCAGCCCCGTGGTGTAGTGGCCAAGCATGCTGGCCTTTGGAGCCGGCGACAGCGGTTCGAATCCGCTCGGGGCTATCTATCTGGTGGCGGCATCCCGGAGACGGAACCTCCGTCATCAGCGTCAGATCGAGTTCGCGTTCTCTCGCACTCTGAAACCTATCCGCGCTTTCCGGCCCACATATCGAAGATAGCGCTCCGAAGACTCGGTCCATGGCTACCTCCCTCGAATGGGCAGTGCCAGGAGCCCGGGGGATGCTCGCCAATCGGCGTGAGGGGGCGCCATCCCGGCCGCCTCTCGCACGAAATGCTGAATACAAATCGTCGCTTTGTTTTCTCTAGAGTAGAAGTATGCAGCTCCGCGACGTCGTGCCCCGGCGGACAGGCTAATGACGATAACGCGGTCCCCTCGTCCACCTTCCGCCCTCAAACCCATGGTGTGGGTGGCCGTCGCAATCGTGGCGGTGATGGTCCTCGTCTCCGGTCTCCTCGTGATCGGGGCATTCACTTCGGGCCCCGGCCCTGGAAAGGGGAGCGGGAACATCATCTCCTCCGCCCCGGCCCAGTCGGTGGCGACCCAGTTCGCTGGGCGCCACGGCACCTGGGATCTCATCGCAATGAATGGAGTGTCGAGCCAAAACGAATCGTACCTCCGGTACAACGGCACTGTCGGGAGTTCGAACTGCGAGGCGACCACCTTGGTGGGATCGGTTCCGACCAATCTGTCCATCCCCGCTTCTCCTGGCGGGTTGACGAGCGGTATGAGCTCGTTCTGGTACTTTGCCTTCGTCGCTCCCGGGAATGGAAGCGAGCTCGCGGTCTACGTGGTATCCGGCCGGGTGGTGCTCGCTGCCGAGTTTCCCAGCGCCTGCATCGGGGCTGAATTCTCGTCGGTGCAAGGGCTCCCGACTTCGCTCGTGAACAGCTCCACAGCAGTCTCGGCCGCCGCCAGGGCCGGTGGAACCGACTTCGTGACCACCTACACCAACCGAAGCGATACGGTGTCGATGCTTCTTTCCGGCGGCTTTGTGCTCAACAACGCCACGGTTGTGCCGACCTGGGAGATCTCCTGGAGTACGTGCGGATCCGACCTTCTTTGGTCCAACTCGAGTATGAGCTACGGTTACGAGTTCCGCGTCGCAGTAAACGCGACGTCCGGCGTCGTGGTACCAGGGAGTGCCACGAGCACCACCTGCGGCTCGCCCGGGAGGTCGTACACGCTCGGGCTAGAGGTCGAGCTCGGACATCTCTTCGCTGGCCCGGAGATGGGGGGAACTATCCCCAGCAAGGGATGTGATAACGGCGACTACTGCTACGCCGTTCCGCTCGTCGCCTCAACCGCAAACATAACCCCTGCCAACTTTTCCATGCTGGTCCAGAACTTCTCTACCACGTACTACGGTACCGTCGGCTTTGCTATTCTCAACGTCAATGGCTCGGTGCTCGTCTACTCGATCGGCCCGACGGAGGATGGGTGGACCTCGGACATGGGAACTCCCCAGAATCTTCTCACCGCGGGTATGACCTTCGTCGTCGACGTGGGTCCGACGGATCCCGTCACGGGGTCGTGGGGACTTTCCTTCACGGGTCTCGGGGCGTTTGCCCCCGCGGGCACCTTCGGCGTCGGCTTGGACGGCTAAGCGCGGGGCCGGTCCGATCCTCTTACCCCGGTTCCTCGTAACGGAGGGGCCTTCGGTTATGGGTCCGCATGTATCCAGGTTCTCGAGTATCAACAGGTAAACTCGCTCCCGGCAATGATACCCAATCGACCGTAAAGATGCGGTAGCCCCGCTCGGGGCTATAGTTCGAATTCGACCAGAGAAGCTGGGAGTCTCGGACGGGGAGCTCCTTCGGTTCCTCACGGAGATTCCCGAGCGAGATTCTGCCGAACACTGACCCGAACCCCGCCGGTCCGGGGGGTGGAGTCGAGAAGCCCTACGTCGGGGCCGCGGCTGAAGCAAACGTTACGGCCACCACGCGTCGGTCACCCTTCACTTCCACCGAACCCGAGCTCGGCGTTCCGCGGTACCCCTTCACGGGTCCCACGCGGAAGGGGTGGATTCCGTTCGAAGCCTGGAACGCGATCTCGGACTCGCCGGAAGAGCGAGTGTCACCATCGAGCGTCACCGACCAGACGGTTCCCTTCGGGAGTCCGGTCTCGGAGAAGATCACCGGGTACGTGTGTCGTCGAAGTAGCAGCGCGATAAGGAGGACCACGAGGGCGAGGATGATCAATCCGATCAGGATGTACCAGTCCGATCCCGAGAGACCGAGGAAGCCGGTCGGGGAGGAACTCGCCGGAGGAACCGATGACAAGGACGTGAAGCTGATCTGCTTCGTCACGGGGCCACCGCTTACCGTGACCGAGCCGGAATTAGGAGATGCCGAATAGCCCGGGACGGTTCCAACCGTGAACGCATAGAGCCCGTTGGCCTCGGTGAACTGGATCGACATGGTCGCCGAGCTCATCGGAGCGCCGGCGAGCGTCACGGACCAGCTGGGCGGCGCGGGAAGGCCCTGTTCAACGAAGGTGACCGTGTAGGTGGGAACGCCGGTGAGGTTGAAGATTGCGCCGGCGCAATCGGAGTGGCCATCGATCGCCCAGAAAGCGTAGAGTCCCGTCGCGTACCCCGACGGGACGTCGATAGTCGTGTTGAACCATCCCTGGGGGACACTGGTGGGAGTGGTCCCAACGATCGCGTAGGGCGATCCCGTTGCGTTGGCCCAATAGATCGTCGTGTCCCCGGTCGGAGAGAACGCACGGCCCTGCAACCCGACCGGGGTTCCCGCCGTTCCGTTCGCTGGGACAGGCGAGGTGACCAGGAGTTGTGCAGACCACGTTCGACAGCCCAGGGATGTTGGGGGAGCGGCCGTCAGGTCGAAGGGGGCGTTAGCGCAGGTCGGAGTTCGGGTGTAGTTCTCCAAAGACCAGAACTCATAGGGACCGACGGGAAAGGGGGCTGTACCGTTCGTGGACGGCACTGTGACATTCACGAAGAAGTGGATGGGAACCCCCGCCGGAATCAAGGTTAGATAGAGGAGAGAGCCGCCCGAATAGTTCGCCATCCAGATTGTGAAAGAGCCCAGAGGACCCGAGGTCCGGTTGTAATAGCCCGAACCCTCGAGCTCGAAGACGGTGCCCGCGATTCCGGCGGCGGGCACGGTGGTCACGTGCGACGGAGAAATGACCGCGAGAGCTGCCCCGAAACCAATACAATTGAATTCGGGAGGAGGTGTGGGGGGCGTCACGGCGACCCCGAGGCCGCTGGGTTCCCCGGGCGAAGCCGTGCGGCCGGTCGGGGGGAAGGCCGAGGAGAAACTTATGACGAGCAATGCCACGAGCCCGAGCACGAAGAAGGTTCGTGTACTCTTCCGACCAGGCGAAGTGTTACTGAGAAGCCCCGGCCCCCGCTGCAGTGCCACCGGCGACTTCTCCATCGCCGCACAGTCGCACTTTCGGTCCTCGCTCGACACCGCTATCCCCTATCGTCCTGTGCGCATCGGTCAGATGTGACGGTTATCCCACAAGTAGGTCGGACCTTAAAGACGGCAGATTCCCGAGCCGCGAAGCCGGGTCCCTACGGTCGTCTGGAGGGTCCGCGACAGTCACGAGAAGGTGAAGGCGTCGCTCCCTTGACCCCCTAGAGTCCCCCGCGTCCTACCGTCTTCGGCGCCACCGTCCCGCGCACGTTCGTGCCGGGCCAAAGGGATGCCCCCATTTCGAGGTGAAATGGGTCAACTCTCGAACGGGCGGGGCTAGGTCTTACCCGCGGCCACCCCTTTGACCCGCGTGCAGGCGACTAGGGTCCGTTCGCTCGACTGATCGACGAGCCGGCCGATTTGCACGCCCGGACGGTTTTGAGTCGTCGAATGGATGATCTCTCCCTCACCGATGCAGAGGGCGGTGTGATTGACCTTGTCGGGCGAGGGACCGAAGAAGAGAAGATCTCCGGGAATCAGTCGTTTCCGATCGATCTTCTCGGCTCCTTCCCACTCCGCCTGCAATCGAGCGTCCCGAGGCATCCTGATGCCCCGGCTCCGGACTAACATCTGAGTAAAGCCGGAACAGTCGTACCCGAAACTCGACCGTCCTCCCCAGAGATACGGCAGGCCGAGGAATCGTTTGGCCAGTTCGATCGATTGCGGGATGGTCAATGGTCTGGGGTTCCCGTTGCCATCGCCTCTAGCGATCCACGCCGGTCGCCGGTCGGGCAAACGCACACCGAGCCAACCGGGCTCGCCGGCTTCCCGTCGGGGGGCCACTTCCAATAAGGATTCGAAAGGAAGAGTAAGAATGGGCTTGTGCCTCTGAACGCTCGGTTCCCGATACACCTTCGCAAATAGCGCCTCGACCCGGACTACGGGTCCCGACGTGGCGTATCCGCGGGATTCCTCGAGTTCGCGGAGGTCATTGCGCGAGATCCAGCCCGAGTATTGATCGTCCGTTTGGACCCGAACCCAATCGTGGTGGGTTTCCAGCGTGACCACGTTGCTGCCGATGATCGCTTGCGAAACTACGTCGGAATTCTCGTCCGGAGACGAGAACATGTCGGCGACGGGTACCACGACGACACGGTCAGGGCGCCCGGACGGACCCGATTCTGTCACGAAGGACGCTCCGAGGACCTCTCAACTTTGGGCGGAAGGGTTCGGCGGGGCTCGCCGCTTTCCCTTCGGGACGTAGTCGAAGAACCGTTCGGTCGACTCTTCGATTGTCCATTCCGAACGAAGCCGAGTCCGCTTCTCGACGCGGCGCAGGGCGGTGAGGAGGGACCGGTTCAGGTCCCGAGCACTTGCGCCGGCCATTCGTCCTTCCACCAGCAGTTCCTGGGGGTCATCGGTCGATTTCACGGAGGCTCCCGTAACGGACTGGAACAGGAGGCGTCTCACGGCGGTGGGGTTCTCGGTGCTGACCCGGGCTCGAAGGGAGAACCGCTTCGCGACCATTTCGTCCCTCGGAACGGCCCACGGAGCTACGCGAGAACGGGCAGTTCGTCGGACCGCTCCGACTCCATTCGGGAGTCGAGATACGCCACGATCGGGTCGAGAATCCGCTCTCGGATCATCGTGGGATTCGTGTAGCTGAAGAGCGACGGCTCGAGGTAGCAGGCCAAGGCGCACTTGTTGCACCGCTCGTACGGAGCCCAGTCGAACGTATTCCAGAGCTTTCGGACGTCCACGTCCCAGACGTAGTCCGTACCCCCATACTCTCGAAGGGTGTAGCAGGGCAGGACGATGCGTCCCTGGGGGTCGACATTCATCGTCATCCACGGTTTGCAACGCCACGGCGTGCCCCGGTACCAAGAGTTGACGACACTCGTGAAGTACTCTCGAGACTCCAAGATCGGCGCCCCAGCCTCCTTGAGAGCGAGCAGCCGTTCCAAGGTCTCGCGCAACTTCTGGCCGGCGGGGGTCATATTCTCCGCGGTCGAGTACTTGTAGGCGACTTGGAACGTTACGCCGACACCGAGCCGCCGGGCCAGCGCGACCACTTTCTCCGCATGGTCCATGTTCTCGTTGGTGATCGTGGAACTGATCGCGACCGGAACTCGTCCCCGCGCGGACCGAATCCCTTCCACCGCCTTGTCGAAGGAACCGGGTATGCCGCGAAGCCGGTCGTGCAGCTCACCGATCCCGTCGAGCGACACAAAGACCATATCGAGGTGGGGGGCGATGTCGCGGATACGGTTGCCAAGCAGCCAACCGTTCGTGACCACGGAAGTGTGGAAACGACGGTGCGCTTCCTCGAGGATCTCGGGAAGGTCCCGGCGGAGGAGCGGCTCCCCGCCCTCGAATCCGAGGAAGGAGACCCCCGCTCCGACCAGAGCCTTCATCATCCGCACCTCGTCCTCCACCGTGAGGAGGTTCTCATCTTCGCGCCGCCAGAACGGGCACATGCTGCATTCGAGATTGCAGCGGTAGAGCAACTTGTGGCCGGCAATGACCGGGGCCTTTCCGTTGCCCCCGCGCTGGACCGACCTCCAGAGGCTTCGGAGAAATACGGGGCGGACCAGCGCCATGGTCGCCTAGGCAAGGGGCTTCCTCTCCATAACCTTCACGTGAAGGCCGGTGCGCACTCAGTACCTCGCCGATGGGTCACTCGGACGATGGAGGAACCCGCGCCGGCGAGCGCAGCTTCTTAGTGGCACGAGGTGTCCCGCCTAGCGTTCTGATTGGACCGTTGACGCGTCCGGATTCCGAGGAGACGATGACGACCCCCCAGATCGTATCCCCATGGCGACTTCGAATCGCCCGCCTCTGGCATTTCTACACGGCGTCTCCACCGGAGGGGAAGGCCGAACGGAGGTCGCAGCTCCGGAGGGACGCGGTTCGTCTCACCCAGGTTCTGCTCGGACTGGTCTGCATGGGCTTCGCCATCGTCGTTCTCGCGCAGCCCGTGCTGACCCTTTCCGGGCTCGTAGTCCTCTTGGGGGAGGCCGTCGCCCTCTTCTCCGCCCAGACGATCCTCGCCGGTGGCCGCTTCCTGAGCGTAGAACGAGAGTGGTTGCCCGGTACTCGGTCCGTGTGGCGGAGGATCCGGTCCTACGGGACCCTCGGGGTAGGATTGGTCGCTCTCGGCCTGACCGCCTTCGTGGTCCTGGACCCGGCCCTTGCGTTGACGACCGCCGTCTTTGCCCTGGCCTTGGCGCTCGTTTCGGGCGCGCTCGGGCGTATCCTCCAGTCCGCGGGGGAGAACCTCCCCGCATGGCTGCGAATGTCCGCGCTGGCCACCGGCCTCTCGAGCGTGGTGCTGGTCGGGCTTTCGGTGGCTTTCTACGGCTACGCTCTCGCGGCCTTCGCGATCCTAGTCGGCGTCATCCTGTTGACCAGCGGCATCGAAACCGTGGTGGCCGGCCTGCGGCCCACCGACCCCCGCCAATTCGTTCTTCTGAAACTCGTGCTCTTCTCGGCGTTCTACGGCCTGATCCTGATCAATTGGATCGACCTGTTCGGGAAACAGGTTCCCGGCTACGGACTCTGGCTGATCTTGACGTACATGGCCCCGTTCGGGGTGCTCATCGTTTTCGAGGGGTGGAGGTCGTGGCCGCTGGCCATCAGCTTGGGTTTGTTGGTTTCGCTCTTCAACGACGTGGGGTATTTCTTCGTCGGGAACTTGATCTTCGGGTTCCACGAGAACCTCGGCCCTTGGATCTCCGGGCAGCTCGGGTTCGAAGGGCCGCAGCTCGTGACGATCTTTCAGGGGGGCGCGTTCACCATCGACGTATCGTCATGGTTGATGGGCTTCTCGATCTACGCTCGGGCGGCGATCGTGACTTTGATCCTGTACTACTGGTGGAGGCATCCGTCGGAGATCGTGGCGGCCTCAAGCCCTCCTCCGGCGGCCTCGCCCGGTTAGGCTCACCGGGGCGGCACGCTAGTACTCCCCCTTCAGTCGCTCTGCGGTGCTCCGATTGACGAGCGGTCCGCTCAGGAGGTTCGAGTTGCTCACGGAGGCCAGACTCCCGTCGTCGAGGCGAAGCCACGTCGTGACCAATCCGAGCCGGACCACCGTGCCGCTGGTCCCTCCGATGGAAATGCGATCGTTCAGTCGGAGGACTCGATTGCGAAGGAGAATGAATCCCGCGATGACATTCCCGAGCGTCGTCTGGAGGGCCAGCGTGGCCGCGAGACCCACGACGGCAGAAAGGGTCAGCCCACCGGCCACCGTGAGGGGACCAAACGCGACGAACAACGCGGCCGCGGCCAGGAGGAGCCCGGTGAGGGAGACTCCCAACCGGGCCCATCGGACGGCCGCGGGAGGGGCACCCCTTCGGCGCAGCCAGCCGGCGGCGGTGCGAGATAGGATGGCACCTCCCAGTGCGAATACTGCGGCGGCCACGATGGGCAGGACGATCGGAAGATACGACGTCCAGGTCACATGAGCCCCCACCGAGGGAGCAAGAACGAGCCTATTTAGAGACGGGGTCGGCGACTGAGCGAGTTCATCGGCACTCGCCGTGCCGTTCGTAGGGGCGACCCGCGGACAGGCTGAACGTCGGGACGGAGCGGGATCGATTCGAGCCTTCCCCGCCTACCCGCCACATCTCCCGGCGAAGGAGAAAGGCTTAGAGCCGAGAGCACCGCTCCGGAGACCGCGAGACGGCCCCCGGGGCGACCTCGGTCTCTCGAGAGGAGCCGTCCCACGACGACTAAGGTACCGAACGTGGCGCTATCCACTGCAGAGGCGAGGGCCCCCGCGGAACTACCTTCGCGCGCGGTCCGTGTGGCAGCGGGGAAGAGTCTGCGTCGCCGGGTGCCTCGGTCCTCTCATGCCGCTTGGTCGACGCTCCGGGATCGACCGGACCCCATCGACCTGATCCGGGAAACCGACCGCACTCGAATCCCTGAACTGTTGCCGATCCGTTACGGCCGGATGTCCCTCTCGCCGTTTACGTTCCTGCGCGGCGCGGCGGGGGTGATGGCCCATGACCTATCGAGCACCCCGTCGACCGGTTTCCGGGTTCAACTGTGCGGCGACGCTCATCTGAGCAACTTCGGGATCTTCGGAACCCCCGAACGCGACGTGGTGTTTGACGTGAACGACTTCGACGAGACTCTTCCCGGACCGTGGGAGTGGGATGTGAAGCGCCTCGTGACCAGCTTCGTGGTAGCGGGTCGCGTCAACCGGTACTCCCGAGCGGATATTCGAAGGGCCGCCCGCACCACGGTCCGATCCTACCGAGAGATGATGTCCGAGTTCGCGACCATGCGCTACTC
>Ga0187815_10001046_pt1 | contig 13135 bp, 12 predicted proteins | sample NC_S_5_FD_132962 | JGI IMG/M metagenome (GOLD analysis project Ga0187815, IMG submission 132962) | Wetland sediment microbial communities from Neuse River Estuary, North Carolina, USA - ASW-S_5 | ecosystem: Environmental > Aquatic > Freshwater > Wetlands > Sediment | place: USA: North Carolina...
ATCCGGGTGACTCGAACCGACGTCCTGCTGCTCATCGCGCTCGGAGTCCTCTGGGGCTCGGCCTACGTGGCGATTCGGGAAGGGATCGTGGCCGGGGCCTCTCCCTTCATTTTCGCCGGAACACGATACGCGCTGGTCGCCGGACTTCTCGCGCTCGTGGCGACCCTGCGGCGCGATCCCTGGCCAAGCCGAGCCTCCGCTCTTCTTTCGGCGGCGGTGGGCGGGACCTTCATCATCGGAGTGTACGGGATGCTTCTCTACTGGGGAGAGCAGTTCACCACCGGCGGTTACGCCTCCGTCCTCTCGGGAATCGCGCCGATCCTGACGATTGTCTACGGGCACTCCCTCCTGCGGTCGGAACGTCTCCACCCCGCCGCCGTGGTCGGCATCGTCGTCGGGTTTGTCGGCGTCGTGGTCCTCGTCTTCCCGACCCTGCTCGCAGGAGTGGGGTCGAATTGGGAGGGACCGGTGGCGGTGATGGGAGCGTTCGTCGTGTTCCCGATGGGGTCCGTGCTCCTTCGCCGCTGGGGCCGCGGGGGGGAGGGCACGTGGCAGCTCTCCCTCCAGTTCGGGGTCGGGGCGGCCATCCTGGGTGTCGTGGTCCTGCTCGCCCCCGTACCCGAACAACTGCCGTTCACGTTCGCCGTGTGGGTACCGCTCCTGGTGCTGGTCGTGTTCGCCTCATTATTCGGCTACGTCGTCTATTTCCGACTGCACCATCGCATCGGCCCGGCTCGAGCCAATCTCGTGGCCTATCTTCTGCCGATTGTTGGAATCGGGCTGGGCTCGGGGTTGTTCGGGGAGCCGATCACCGTGTGGGAGGTCGGCGGCTTCCTGTTGATCGCGACCGGTCTCTCGCTGGTCTTCTTTACGTCCGAGCGATCGCACGCCCCCAACGTCCCGACCCGCAGGGACCCTCCCACTCGATCGGACCCGTCGAGCGAACACGAGGGGCGGCCCGGTTGACCCACCAGTTCCCTCGAACCGGGGAGGGTACGAACAGTTCGTACTAGAGGGGGATTATCCAAAGAAACGTGCCCGAGCCAATCGGGAAACCGCCGTGAACGCGGAAGATTGGGGAATCACCATCTCGCTCGGGCTCCTCACCGGAGTCCTGGTGATCTTGGCCACCCGGGGGTTCGTTCGGTTCTTCCAAACTCGGAAACATTCCCAGCTCGGCTGGGGGGTGGGGTTGGGATTCGGAGCTACGGCGACCGCGATCGAATTGCTCGCGTACGTCGGAGTCGTCTCCACGATTCTCCTTCAGGCCTACGTCTTCTTCTCCGCGGCGATTGTGGGAACCTTGTCCCTCGGTTCCGTGCGCGCGTTCCGGCTACCGATCTACCGAAACCTCTACGCGGGATACATCATCGCGGTCTCGGCCGTGGTCGGGGTCTTTTGTTTCATCACGCCCGTCTCCGCCTCGATGGTCCAAAGCGGAGTCATTTCGGGGAACCCGCCGGCGTTCCTGCTCATCCTCTCCTCGCTGATTACCGTGCCCGCAACCGTGGTCCTCCTCGGGTTCGCGGTCGTCTCGCTCCGCCGAGCATTTCATTGGAAAGGCCTGCTCATGATCGCCGGCGCGAGCGTGCTCGCGGCCGGAGGGGCGTTCTACATCGCTTCGTTCCCGGTGGCCCTCTACTACGCCGAGTTCGTCGGGATCGTTCTCCTGTTCATCGGGCTCACCGACTTTTCTCGGTGGCTCACTCCGGCTCCAGCGCCCTCGAGCACGTCCACCAACCGCGCGGCCTGATTCGCCGGCGCGTTCGCCCCGTTCTCACAGGGCTCCGAGCCGCGGAGAAGGCGGCATTCGTCTCGCGTCGTAGTTTCCTACGGTAACAAACTATTACTCCGCGCCCGGCGTCACCGAACGCGGGTCGGAAGTATCGATGGACGAGACGGAGCTGGTCGCTGGTCTCGGCCGGTTTGGGTTCCCGGAGCGGGAAGCGCGTCTCTATCTCACCCTACTGAGGAGCGGCGGGTCGACGGCCCGGGAACTGATCCGGGACGCCCGAGTGGACCGAGTCCTGGCGTACCGGTCGCTCGAGATTCTGCGGGCCCGCGGGGTCGTCCAGACCACGGCCGAGAGACCCCGCCGGTTCCTTCCCGTTCCGCCCACGGCCGTGCTGGAGCGTCATCTCCACGCGCGTCGGTTGGGGATCGAATCCGACCACGTCTTCGCGAAACGGCTTCTCAAGCTGCTTCCGACCGTCGGTGCCTCCCCGTCCGGAGGGACGCCCCGGTTCCAGATGGTCACCGGACCCTCGTCCGTCTACCGTCATTTGCGGGAGATGGTCCAGCGGTCCGAGCATTCGCTCTGGACGATGATCACCCCGAAGGCTCTGCGCGAGTCGTGGAGGGCGGGGCTCGCGGACGATGTCGCTCGATTCATCCGATCCGGCCACGAGTTCCGAATGATCATCGAGCCGGACCCGGGGGCGGCGGGTCTCGTGCGACGACTTATCGAGCAGAGGAAGCGGTACCCTTTGATCCGGATACGAGGGATCCGACCTCAGCGCTCCCGCCTCGCGATCTCGGACGGGCGGGAGGTGATGATGTTCCTGGTCCCCGAGGCGCGGGCCCCCGGAATCGAAGAAGTGGCCGTCTGGACCGACACTCCCGAGTTCGTCTCGACCCAGAGCGCGTACTTTGAATCAATTTGGCATCACGCCTTGCCGATCCGTCTCTCTCGGAGCGCGGCCCGCCTTTCGCGGGGTTAATCGGAAGGGGAGCGCGGAAGGGGTTGGACTTCTTGAGTGCTCGCCCCCTCAGGGGTGCTTTGCCATCTTCAAGATGTCGGCTTCGCCCATCTTCATGTGATGAGCATGTTCGCCGTGCCACTGCACGAGACTGACGAGCTCCTTCTGGTCCTTCGAGATAACCTCGAATCCGTCGTCGCAAGCCACCTTCATCCTTCCACAGCCCATGTTCGTTCCACCCGCCGCTTTCGCGGCAAATCGAGGAGGAGCGTTCCGAAGGTTAAGGGTTGTAGACACGTCCAGTGACAACTATCGATTCGAAACTCCGTTGTTTCGGCAGGGACGCCGCCTTGGTCTCCACGACCGGGGGTCCTGCGCGCGCCCGGATCAACTCGCGCTCACAGCGGGAGTCGAGGAGCAATCGATGCACCAGCCTTGCCCGTGCGTGACGAACGCTTCGCGCAAGCATTCATTGCAGATCGGTCGCAGACACTTCGGGCAGGGCCCGCTCATCCGGAGGGTCACGACAACCTTCGAGCAGGAGGCGCACACGGATTTCGGGCTCGGGGCGTCCCGACGAGGCCGGTCGGGCCGGCGCGCTCCGACGTGCGTTGGAAGGCCGACTCCCCTGAGGTGCGGCGGGACCGGGTTGATGGCCTCTCGGAAGAGGTCGTCGGCCGGGTCGGGCGGCCCCCGGAGATCCTCGGAGAATGCGCGGAGCAAGGGGCTGGGGGGTTCCGAGAGGACGGGAATGTCCGTCGAATCCTCCACGCGAGGAGATCCCAGCGAAGGGGCCATCACGCCCGCCCCGAGCGGTTTCGATCGGCCGTCCCGCGGTACCGCCGAATCCTTGGTTCCGGCGCCGACCTCCACGGATGGATTCAGAATCTTCGGCAAAGCTGGGGGGACACCGATCTTGTCGGGAACATCCGAGAGGAACAGGCTCCGGCCGCCCACGGTCGGGGGAAACATCCGGTCCAGGTCCTCTTCCGAGAATCCCGAATGACGCGTCGAGGCTGGGGGAACATCCGATGAAGGCCTGGTGCGGGCCTTCGACCGCGCGAAATCACCGGCCATCGTCTCGGACCGGGCGCTCGAGCTCTCCTTCCGGGTTGGGAAGGCCACGAGACCCCCCAGACCTCCCGGAGTGTAGACCGCGCCTCTGCCGATCTTCCCGGTTTCTGCCCCCAGCCGCCGACTCTCCCGGGGCAGCCAGGAGAGCCAAGTTTCGTCCCCCGGACTGGTGGGTGCGGCCAATACCCGCCACTCCGAACCTCGGCTGGAGAAGGATGTAACCGGTCGGTCGACCGGCTCGGGGCGGGTCGACCGCGAGGGCCCCCCATCGGGTGCGGGTGTCAGTGGGACTTCCATCGCTTCGGCCCCTCGCGGGGCGCCCGTGAACTGTCCGCGGCAGAACAGCGCGACGAGAGCCGCGGATGCTCCCCATCCGGTGAGGAACAGACCTAGGGAGACGTCCGCGCGCGCGACGCTCCCACGTAAGATTAGGAGCGCCACTCCTAGCAGAAGGCACACTGACGCCGCGGCGGGCAGGACCCACCGCAGCGCGGCATCGGTGAGGGATTCCTCGGACGCACGGTGACCGCCGGTGTAGCTCGCGTGGACGACCCCGGTCATGACGGAACGGGTGGTCCATGCCGGAACTCGGGGCTTGAACCTATCGAGCCATGGGAACGGGTCCGGAGGATCGCCTCGGGCTCCGTCCGGGCGAAACCGACCCGTCAATTCGGTGGAATGTCTCGCGGGCAGTGGGTCGCGGGGCAGGTCCCGCTTGAGGAATTCAGAGACCGATCGACAGCAGGGCGTTCATCGCCTGTTCCAGGGTCTGGTCGGGCGTGCCATTGGCGTTGATGCGAACCCAGCGAGGGGGCTGGAACATCTGCTCGAACTTTCGCTTGACCTTGACCAGGTACGGTTCGTCCTCGAACGCATCGCGCTGTCCCCGGGTCTCGACCCGTTTCATGGCGACATCGACGGGGGCGTCCAGGTACAGGACGAGGTCCGGCTCCAACGCGACCTGACGCTCGAGGCGGTCCACTTCCCGCCAGGCCTCGGCGCTCAATCCGGGATACTGGTAGGCCAGGGTCGAGTAGAACGAGCGGTCCTGGATGACGATGTCCCCCATTTCGAGGGCTCGTTCGATCTGGGGCCGCAGCAGCGCCCGGTCCACCGTAAAGCAGAGCGCGGCGGCGAAGGAGTCGACTTTGCTCAACCGCGCGAACTCCGACCTCAGGAACTTGTCGGTCGGCTCGCGGAAGCTCGAAATCGAATGGCCGCGGCCGAGCAGCGGCGGGACCAAGCGGGCCGCGAGCTCCGTTTTTCCAGTGCCGTCGATGCCTTCGATGACAATGTAGGTCGCTCGCTCGCTCATACTTCACCGTGGATGACACCGGAACTCTGGCGATGGGAAGGGGCGACGTGACGCTCGGACACCGGGGCCGCTAAGTCGGTCCCGGGCAATAATACCGATTGAAGCCGACCCGCGGTTGGGTAAACGGCTAGGAGTTAACCTCCAACTTTATGGGACCTCCGGCGGGTTCGCCCCAGGCAGGGGAAAACCAGATGCCGCAGCCCTCGGAAGGGACCCGAGAACGACCCTGGGTTCTGAAAACGCCGAGCGGACAGTCCGAATTTCGCGCGTTTCGTGACCCCGCCTCGGAACCCCCGGCCTTGGTGATCCAGGCCGGGACGACCGAACTGAGGTACCATCTCCAGTCGATTGAGGACCTGCACGACATGCTTCGGACTCGAGGCGATTGGGTTCCGCTGGGCAGTGCCGACGAGCAGAAACCGGCGGCCGTCGGGACGGTGGAGGAGTGGGGTCGCTCGTCGAGGAACCCGGTCGGCGGCTGGTACGGTCTCCGCAAAGGCTTCCGCGGCCGGTTCGGAATGTACTTACCGCCGGTCCTCGAGAAACTCGGGCTGGCCGAGCTGGAACACAATCCGAAGAACAACCGGATGCGGGCCCGGTAGCTCGGAGACCGGCTTCGCCGGCCCGCCCTGCTCGGACGTGAGCGCCTTCCGCGTTCCTTCGTCCTAATAGCCTCCGCTGTGTACGGACGTTTCACCGGGGGATGGACGTGGCGGTCGAGTCGAAGTTGGGCGTGCGGATCGAGAGGAAAGGCCCCACCCATCTGCTCCCGTTCGAGCGTTTCTTCCGCGGATTCGGTGACGTTCCCGCCGTCCGCGAGCTCTTTGGCAAGGACACCGCGAAGGTCCTTCGGAACCTCAAGGTCGAGTTCTTCTCCGCCCGTTTCGGCTACATGGGAACGAGCGATGTCGATGGCCATCTTCTCGTCAGTACCCACCATCTTAGCGATTCGGAATTCCGGACGGTCTACCTCGATGTCGTCCACGAACTGTGCCACGTGAACCAGTTCCGCAAGGGAAAACCGCTCTTCTACCCTAAGTTGAGCTACGTGGACGCTCCCTCGGAGATCGAGGCGTACACGTTCACGGTGAAGGAGGGCCGCCGCATTGGCATGACCAACCGCCAGCTCATCGACTACCTCAAGGTCGAGTGGATCACCACGAGCGAACATGCTCGGTTGGCGCGTCGAACCGGCCTCGTCGGCCGGGCCTCCGGAAAGAAGCCCCACCGAGCGCGGCTGCGTCGCTGAGACCCGCGAAGCGGCTCAGTGGCCGGACGTGGCACTGGTCAGGACGTTCGCCAACAGCGCAATCTCTTCGAGGGCGACGGGACGACCGTCTCGTAGGGGTCCGGACGTGATTCCCTTCTCGCAGACCAGGTGGCTCTGACGCCACTCGGAGACGCTCGGTCCTTCTAGGTGAAACACAAAGTCGAAGACGTTTCGCCCGGGGCCGGCGGAGTCAGCGTACCCGACGATCACGGAGAATCCGGCGTTCACGTGAAGGGCCAGAATGGGAGGTACGCGATGCGGGGGGTATGCCGCCATCACCCGGTGAGCATTGGTAACCGCCACGGCTCCCGGTCGTCCGTCGTTCGGATGGGTGGAAAGGATCCGCTGGGACGTGTCGGGAAGTCGGAGGAATTCGGTAATCTGCGCCAAGGTCGTCGGAGGCTCGTCCGACCGGATGAGTCCAAAAAGCGCGAGATTCGCGGTCAGGTCGTCGGGCCGGAGAGCATCGGGGCGGTCTACGAGCCAGAGGCGCTCTTCGGGAATCCACCCGAGTTGGATGGGGTCGACCGCCGGGCGTTCTTCTCCCGGTACCCCGATATCCAACCACTGGAAGTCGGGCGTCGTGGCTTCCGCGAACGCATAGAGGGCCAGATTGACGAGAGGGCGCGAAGGTCCGTAGACGAGGACTGAATTCGGGCGGTCGAAAAGGTGGGTCGGAAAGATGTTGTCCCCTCCGTTGGAGGCGGCGCCGGAGGAGCTCGGAGGGCGACGGGGGGGCACCTTGTGGGGTAAGTTCTCGGAACGTTCCCTCTCCGGGGGCCGGTGCGGGATCGGTCCCGGTGAGACGGGGCTGCCGATTGGGAAGAGCATCGATGCGGGGGTGTCGTTCGGCATGTTCAGCTTCGGGCCGTTTCGGCCCGATAGGAGGAACCGCCCGGCGCGCCATGAGACATCTCCGAACGATTTCGGGTCCCCGAACGGGTTCGGTCGGGATTTCGCATCCCCGGCGGCCGAACGGACGATGGCAATCCGGGTTCCGCTCAACCGCGGTTGACTCCGGGTCAGCCCTCCGTCGGTTCCGGCTCTATTTATATCCCCGCCCTCGATTCGAGAGCGGCGGCCCGCCAGGAGGAGAAACCTCGCCGCTCGATGCAGAACGTGGCAACGCGGAATCGCTCGAGGAAGGACGAGCTAACCAGCCGGGCGTCGCGGGCCCGACACAACGGCGTGTCGGATAGGTTCCGCAAGCTCCGAGTGGCCGAGGAGGTCGCCGTCGGCGACCGGTTGCTCCTGGCGTCCCTTCGAATCCGGATTCCGCCCGGGCTCTGGACCGGGGCTTTCACCGCCGCTCACCCGAATCTCTCGGCCGAGATCTTGAACCGTGCCGATGTGAGCAAGGATGTTTCGGTCTCGGACTACTGGATCAGCGGGCAACCTCCCGGTGTGTGGGCCCGGGAGATCGGCCAGCACTCCGATGTGCTGAAGGTCGACAGCCTCGCCGAGGTCGGTGAGGGATCGCTCTACCGAGTCACGTACCGCAATCCCCCGGTCATCTACCTCTATCGGGAGCTCGGCATGCCCATCCAGTTCCCGATGCGGTTGCAGGGGGGGTTCATCCGCTGGGAAATCGTGGCCCGGCATTCGGAATTCGAAAGGGTCCTGAAGCATGTCGGGAAGACCGATCCGGACTTTCAGGTCGTCTCCATCCGTCGCCGCCCTCTGCGCAGCCACCTGCCGATGCTCACAGAGGGCCAGCAACAGCTCCTGACGCAGGCCATGGCCGCCGGTTACTTTGCAGTCCCCCGCGGGATTACCCTGACGGCTCTCGCTCGACGGCTCGACCGAAGCAAATCGGGCATCTCGGAGGCGATCGCGATTATCGAAAAGAAGCTCCTGGAGAGCGCGCTGCGACCAACGTCCCTCTCGCCGTAATAATCTCCGAGTCGGTCCCGCACCGGTGGAAACTCGCCGTCCGGGCACTCGCGCCAGACCTCGGTTCGCGGCCGAGCCTATGCGCCGTCGATACAACCCGGCGTGGAGGCCTTGGTCCGACCGGCCTTGCGGGGTCCCGCTTTCAGGCCGGTCGCCCAGGTCCTTACCCGGTGGTCCAACATGTCGAGCGGGACGGCTCCTTCCTCCAACACGCGGTCGTGGTACGCCCGAACATCGAACCGGTCACCGAGACGGTCCTCGGCCCACTGTCGGAGCTCTCGGATCTTCAGCTGACCGACCTTGTACGCCAGCGCCTGAGCCGGCCAGACGATGTACCGGTCGACCTCGACCGCGATGTCGACCTCGCTCTTGCCGGCGTTCTCCTGAAAGAAACGGATCGCCTGTTCGCGGGTCCAGCCGAGCGCGTGGATGCCCGTGTCAACGACCAAGCGGATCGAGCGCCACATGTCGTAGGTGTGCTTCCCCATCATCGAGTACGGGTCCTCGTACATCCCTAGCTCCTCTCCGAGGCTCTCGGCGTACAGCCCCCACCCTTCGACGAATGCCGTCGGGCCGGTGAACCGTCGGAAATCGGGGAGGTCTTCGAGCTCCTGGGCCAGCGCGATCTGGAGATGGTGGCCGGGGACCGCTTCGTGAAGAGTGAGCGATTCCATCTCCCACTTCGGTCGAGATCGAAGGTCGTAGGTGTTGGCAAAGAACATTCCCGGTCGACCGGTGGCCGGGGCACCGGGCATGTAGTAGGCGGTCGGCGAGCTCGTGGCACGGAACGCGGGCACCGGGAGGACCCCGTACGGGAGCCGGGGAAGCCGACCGAACACCCGCGCGAGTCCCGGGTCGATCCGCTTGGCAAGTACTCGATAGCCGTCCACCAGCGCTTCGGCGTTCTCGTAGAAGAAACGGGGGTCCGTCCGGAGGAACTCGAGAAACTTCGCGTATCCACCCGAGAAGCCGGTCTTGGTCATCAGGGCTTCCACGGCCGACCGGAGTCGATGGACCTCCCGGAGCCCGATCTCGTGGATCTCCTTCGGAGTCAGGGACGTGGTGGTCTCCCATTGGACGAGGTAGGAGTAAAGTTCGGATCCCTTCGGAAGGGCCGAAATTCCCGCCGTCTCTCGGCAAGCAGGAACGTACTTCGAAACGAGGTAATCGTAGAGCCGGTTGAACGCCGGAACGATTCGGTCGAGGTACGCTTTCCGGCCCGCCGTAATGAGTCGCTGTCGGTCGGGCTCACCGATTCGAGCGGGGAATTCGCTGAAGGCCCTCAGCAGGGGGCTCGCCATCGGGTCGGAGGGGATCAGCCCGCGGACCTGATCGACGGCGCCCCGAACGGCCACTCGGTGGGGCGTGAACCCCTTCTTCAGTCCGGCTTCGAGCAGAGCGAGGTTCTGGTCCACCGCGGCGGGAAGGGACTCGAGTCGCGCCAGGAGGTCGTTGTAGTCGGAGAGGCGTTCGCGGGGCTGAATCTCCAGAGTCTCGGACGCGGTGAGGTGGATCCCTTCCATCTGATTCAGCGGAATGAGGAGGTTGTGGGGAACGCCGAGACGGAAGGGGAGCGGGTCGAGACCGTAGGGCAGTCCCACCTCGGCGACCTCGAGAAGGTCCTTGTAGAGGTCGTAGTTCGTCCGCTCCTTCTCGGGCAGGTGCTCGGCATCCAGCTGCCGGAACGCGGCGAGACTCTCGGTGAGGTGATGGACCCGTCGTTCGATCCCGGCGGGAGAGTCGTCGGTCCACCGGTCGTTCAGTCCGGGGAATCCAAAATTGGTGGCGAGTTCGGGGTACTCGGTGAGCCAGCGTTTCCAATCGGCGGCAAGGTAATTCCGAAGAGCATCCGTGGCCGTCCGTTCGGAAGGTTTCACGAGGTTCTGGCTCCGACTCCGCCTCGCGGAGCCAAGCTCGGAAAGCCCCTCCCTATTTGAGCCAACGCGGGCGCATCGCACCGAGGACTCGGCGCCCGTCGCGGGCGCCACGGATAGGCGGATAAGCCGGAACGAGTAACGGGGCCCGATGGCGCCCGCTAACGTGCGATTCCTCTATTCTGGAATCCGGGTCCGGGACTTGCGACGTTCGATTCGGTTCTACCGTGCCCTCGGCTTCCGCATCCGCGGAAGAGGTCGAATGGAGCACGGAGGCCAGTACGTCCAAATGATCTTCCCGGGATCTCGACATTGGATTGAGCTGAACTTCTACCCCAAGGGGAACCGGTTTTACGAACCGTTCCGGAGCGGCACGGAGTTCGACCACTTTGGTTTCTACGCCCCGGACGTCGCGACATGGTACCGCCGGGCCTTGCGCGCCGGCGGCAAGCGCGTCGAGGATTTCACGGATGGAAAGAGCCGACTCGTCTACGTCAATGACCCGAACGGGGTCACTCTCGAAGCGTTCGGACCCGCCGCCCCACGCCGAAGAGTGGCCAAGAAGCGCGGTCGGTAACGCGAGCCGGATTCCCCCGTGATCCCCTTCTTCAAACCTTAGGTAGTCCGTCCGGTTGGGCGCCTCCATGGTCGATGACGCGGCCCTCCCCTACGAGCGCTTCTCGCAACACTGGAGCTACGGCGACCTTGCCTGGTTGAGGCCGGGAGAGATCCTCTTCACCGCCAACATCACCGGCCAGCAGAATCTGTGGTCTCAACGCGTCGGGCCCAAGGGGGAACGAGGCTTTGCCCATCCTGTGACGGGCTTCACGGACCGCTCCGTCCGGACGATCGTGCCCGCGCCGAACGGCCGTTCGGTCTATTTCATGGCGGACCAGGACGGCGACGAGCAGATGCAGATCGACCGGATCTCGCCCGATGGGGGAGACCGGACCGCAATCACGGACGACCGTAAGGTCCGCCACGAACTGGCGAAGGGCGGCCTCGACCCTGCCGGTCGTCGCCTCCTCTACATCGACAACGGCCGAAATCCCGCCGACATGGATGTGATTCTCCTCGATCTGGTCCGACGCACGTCCGTCCGGCCCCTTCCCGAGGGGGCACTGTGGTCCAATCCGACCTGGGACCCGACCGGGCGTCGATTCTTCGTCGCCCAGGTTCACAGCAATACCCGCATCCAGACGTTCGTCCATGACCTCTCGAGAAAGACGACCGTCGAAGTGATCCCCCATGAATCGGAAGAAGTCGTGGTCGCGGCAGCGTGGACCGCGGATGGCCGCGGTCTCCTCCTTCGGACCGATCTCGACCGAGAATTCGAGCAGCTCGAACTCGTGGACCTGTCCTCGGGGAAACGGAAGGTACTGGCATCGCCCAACCGGGACGTGGAAGAGGTCTGCTATTCACCTCGCAGCTCGGAGATACTGTTCAGCGTGAACGAAGACGGTTACTCGGTCCTCTACTCCGGGCGGTTGGGAACTCGGTACCGGCGGATTCGATCGCTCCCTCCGGGATGGATGTTCTCCGGGTGGGGAAGCGGCGCGGTGATCTCCCCCGATGGCCGCGCGGCGGTCGCGATGTGGGAGACGGGCACTCGCCCGACGGAAATCGTCTGGTTCCCCCTCGCGGGCGGAGCGGCGGTCCAGCTGTCCGAGAGCATGGTGGGAGGGGTTCCGGACGGACCCCTCCGGCCGCCGAGCTTGGTTCGCTTCCGCACGTTTGACGGGCGGCGGATACCGGCGTTCTACTACCTTCCGAAGCACCGGCCCAAGGGCCGCATGCCGGCGATCCTATCGATCCACGGCGGCCCCGAGGCGCAGGAACGACCGGGCTGGGCGTATTGGGGGTTCTACGCCTATTTGAACGCCCACGGGGTCGCTGTCCTCGCGCCCAACATCCGAGGGTCCTCCGGATACGGAAAGACGTACCAGAAGCTCATCCACCACGATTGGGGGGGCGCGGAGCTCCGGGACCTGAAGGCGGCCGCGGATTGGATGTGTTCTCGACCCGAGATCGACTCGGCTCGCCTCGGGGTCTTCGGCGGAAGTTTCGGCGGCTTCGCGACCCTCGGTTGCGTGGCCCGCCTTCCCGAGTACTGGAAGGTGGGGGTGGACATCATCGGACCGTCGAACCTCGTGACGTTCGTGAAGACCGTCCCGCCGTTCTGGGTTCGCTTCATGGACCAGTGGGTCGGGAATCCCGAGACGGAGGCCGACTTCCTGCGCGAACGCTCCCCGATCACGTACATCGACAACGTCCGCGCCGACCTTCTCGTCATCCAGGGGGCGAACGATCCCCGCGTTAACAGGGCGGAGTCCGACCAGATGGTCGAGCGCTTGCGGGCTAAGGGACGCGAGGTGGAGTACATGGTCTTCGAGGACGAGGGCCACGGCTTCACGAAGCGCGTGAACCAGTTGCGAGCCATGGGGACGGCGGGTCGTTTCCTCGTCGATCGCTTGCGAGCGTGACCCCCTCACCTCCCATGTTCGCCGTGGCCTCGGCCCACCCTCTGAGCACCGCGGCGGGTCTCGAGGTTCTGAGGGCGGGCGGCAACGCATACGACGCGACATTGGCGGTGAGCGCCACCCTGCCGGTCGTTCAACCGCACATGAACGGTCTGGGGTCCGATTTCTTCGCGGTCGTGCGCGAGGGTCGTTCCGTCGCGGTCAATTCGAGCGGTCCCGCGGGCCGGCTCGCGACCCTCGAGCGATTTCATCGGCTGCGACGCAGTCGGATCCCCGACCGAGGGCCGCTGTCCGCCCTCACCGTCCCCGGGTTGGTTGCCGCATGGTCCTATTTGGGTGCCCGTGGGCGACTTCGTTGGAAGGAGAACCTTGCTCCGGCGATTCGCTGGGCCTCCCGCGGATTCCCCGCGAGCGCGAGCCTCGCTCGGGCGACCCGGTCGATCGGCTGGGGGGACCCGGATTTCCGCGCGACGTACGAGTCCGTGAGGAAAGGTCGTCTTCTCCGACAGGCGGGGATGGCGAAGACTCTC
>Ga0187815_10001047_pt1 | contig 13133 bp, 6 predicted proteins | sample NC_S_5_FD_132962 | JGI IMG/M metagenome (GOLD analysis project Ga0187815, IMG submission 132962) | Wetland sediment microbial communities from Neuse River Estuary, North Carolina, USA - ASW-S_5 | ecosystem: Environmental > Aquatic > Freshwater > Wetlands > Sediment | place: USA: North Carolina...
CGGAAATCCCACCGACACCACCCACGGAACGCGGTGCGCCTTGGCCGATCCGGTTATGCGTTTGATGCGATCGGGCCAAATCGTTATCGCCGATGATTCTTTTTGGGCCAGCATCTCGGCCACGTCGTCTGAACCGCTAAGATTGCGGCCGATCCAATCTTGGCCGTTGTCGCTTTGTGCGACGACAATTCCTTTTTCGTTGATGATCCGCACAATGCTGCCGACGGGGAGCGTCTGCATCCGCAGCGCTTCTTGAAAACGATCGAGCTTGGTGCCTATGGCAATGACCGCGCGCAATCGGCCGGTTTGATCTTTCACCGGAGAAGCCAACGTGACGACCCATTCGCCCGTGAGCTTGGTGCGGATCACATCGCCAATCGCAAGGCGCTGGCCAGCGACGACCTGCTGAAAATAGGCCCTGTCGCCCGCGTAAAACCGCCTGTCCGAGTTCCACGAGATTCCGATGTTGGAGCCGTCCGGGGCAAACAGCAGAATATTGCCGATGTAGTCCGGCAATTCCTCCTTCACTTGCCGCAGGAGAGCATCGTTTGCGCCGGCGTCTGCCAAGCCTGTCGACACGGCGCGGCTGAGGCCGGTCAACAGATTTTCGAGGCTACCGATGTGGTCATCGACTTGAATCGCAAGCAGCCGCGCCCCATCGAGGGCGCGCTCGACTGCCTGATTTTGATCGTCGCGCAATTGGCTCCACAGGCCAACGCAGATGGCGGCGAAGAAGGGAAATACGGCGGCAACCACCAGCCCCAACAAGCGCGATCGGATTGTGCGTAACAGCATCGGGCAAGCCCATCTGCGCCTGTCGCGTTCTTCACGCTGGCGTGGGCATGCTTATCGTCGGACTGGTTTTCGGCAGGGTTTACGCAGAACGTTGGACGATAATCTTCCTGGCTAGGTTTAATCCGGGCTTAATCACTTCAGGTAAATGCGGGCGCCATCGTGAAGGAGCGACAAACCCAATTCCGGACCGAGCGCCGATCTTTGGCGTGCAGCGCGTGCCGACCTTATCGCATCGCCGCGGCGATATTGCCGCCGTCGACCGTAGTGACGTCAGCGGTTGTTTTCAGCGCCAGTGCCTGGTGCAAGAAGGCCTGTGCGACATCTTCGGCAGCCACTTCGCGGCCAAGCAGATTGCCGGTCATATAGTCTTTCTCGCTCACGCCGCGCGCTTTGGCGCGTGACGCAATCATCTCCGGCGTCAGCAGGCCGGAACGGATACGGTCAGCATTGACCGCATTGGCGCGAATGCCGTCGGCGCCGTAATCGAGCGCATATTGCCGCATCAAGGCGAGCGCCGCGGCTTTAGGAATTCCGTATGGCCCGAAATTTGGGCCGGGGTTGACCGCTTGCTTGGAAATATTGAAGAGCAGGCATCCGCCGGTACCCTGCGCGCGCATGATCCGCACCGCGGCCTGGGCGACCCGCTGGTGGCCGTAGAAATTCAGCTCAAAGCTCTTGTGCAGAATGTCCTCGTCGACCTCGCCAATGCGGCCCTGCCAGGCGGCGCCGGCATTGGAGACGACGATATCGACGCCGCCGAAATGCTCCGCGATCTTCTCAAACGCCGCGCTGACCGATCCGCCATCGGTGACATCGCAGGCGAGCGCCAGCGCATGCCCGCCGACCGCGTTGGCTTGCTCGCGCGCGGCCGCCCGATCGACATCAAGCAATGCAACCTCGGCGCCGGCCGCAGCGAAGCACTTTGCGGTCGCAGCCCCAATCGCGCCGCCGGCGCCAGTTATCGCGGCAACTTGTCCGGCGAGCGGCGGCTCCTTGCGCGCGCCGAGCTTGGCCTGTTCCAACGGCCAATATTCGCAATCGAACATGTCGGCTTCGGAAATCGATTCGAATCGGCCGATTGATTCGGCGTCGGCCAAGCATTCGATCCAGGCCTCGGCGATGTCGGCGGCAACGACGGCGTCTTGCCTGGTGCGGCCCAGGCCGAACAGGCCTAGTCCGCGCACAAGCGCGACCCGGGGCAGGGGATCAAGCGGCCGCTTCTTGCCGCCAGCGCGCCTATTGTGGCGCGCGAAATAATCACGGTAACGCGTTGTGAATTCTTGCGCTTTTTCACGCGCGCTCAGCGCGAATTCGCCCATGCGTTCCGGCTCGGGCGCGTTTAGAACTAGCGGCCAATTCTTGGTGCGGATCGTGTGATCCGGCGTGATCACGCCGGCTTCGCTCAATCGCTGCAGATCCTTGCGATTGAGAAAATCCAGAATCGCATTGCCGGTGCGGAATTCGAGCACCAAACGACGCCAAGCGTCCTCGGTCTTATCGTCTTTCTCGCTGCACACGCCGCGCACGATCGGCGCGACGTCCGCGACCGGCGGTGGTCGGCGCGTGGGTTGCGCGGCTGCGACAGACTTCCGGTTGCGCGCGATGAAATCCTCGGCTCGCGAGACAAACGCGATCATACGCTCGTAAGCCTCACGCGCCGTTTCACCGAAGGTGACAAGCCCGTGTTTGCTTAAGACCAGGCCGTCGCAGACTGGCGCGCGCTCGAAAACCTCGATGGCCTTTTTAGCAAGCCCAAATCCCGGCAGCAGGTAAGGAACCAAGGCCATGCGCTCACCGAAAACCTCCGCACAAATCTGTTCGCCACGCGGTTGGTCGATGACGCTCAACACTGCGGTCGCGTGGGTATGGTCAATGAATTTGTGCGGCAGAAAGGCATGCAGCATCACCTCGACCGACGGATTTGGCGCGCGCGGATCGATCAGATTGGCTCGCTCGATACCAAGGAGTTCTTCGTCGCCGATCGTCGCGAGCGCACGCAGCTCACGCATCGGTTCAAGCCGCAGCGCGGGAAAGCCGGCCGCCTCGATGGAGGCCATGTCGGCGCCGGAGGCTTTGACGCGCAACACCTCGATTTCCGCGCCGAGACGATCGCCCATCTTGGTCTTGAGCGACGTGTTGCCGCCGCCGTGCAGCACAAGCTTGGGATCGCGGCCTAACAGGCGCGACGTGTAGATGCGCAATGACAGATCGGGGTCGATCCCGGCTTTGTCGCCGTCAGCTATTATGGCTTTGGCGTCGCGATCGACCCAGCCGCTCTTCATCGCTCAGCCGCCGGCGAAGCGGCGGGACCACCATCCGGTGCGGCGCGGCCGTTCGCCTTCGGAAGCGTCGCCGGTTTCGGTAATCACTGGCGCCGGTGCCTGCGATGCCGTCGGCGCCGCTGAATCGTTCCCCACAACTTCGTCTCCAGCCGTCGGCGCAGGCTCGCGAACCGTCGAACGCCGACGGCCCGCTTCCGGCTGCCCGACCGCGGCAGGCGACATCGCTGGCGACATGTCAGGCGGAGCTGCGCGCTCGGTCGGCGGCGAATCGAGATCGGCAACGGCATGTGAGAGCGCAGGTTCGGCTGCTGCGGGCTCAGTGCGCTGTTCGGCGGGTGCGAATTCCGGTTGCGAGTAGTGCCCGGATTGGTCGGGCCCGGCATACCCGCCCTCGCCATTGCGCTGCCGATTGCGGCGGCCGCCGCGGCGGCCACGACGTCGGCGCCGCTCGTCACGGCGCGGCTCGTCGCGCCCCCCATCCGGCTCGGATGCAAAGCCACCGGTTGTTTCGACCATGGCTTCATCCTGCATCGCGTCGTGAGCCTCCGCGGCCATGTCATGGGTATTGTCATGGGCCGATTCGGTGATCGCGATCTGCTCGACATGGGGCTCGGCGTGGTCATGCATCTGTTCGCCACCGCCGCGCCCGCGGCGGCGACGCCGGCGTCGCCGGCGCGATCCGGCTTCGCCCGGTTCAGCGACCCCGAGGATGCCGATCTCGGCTTCGGTCTCGGCATGTTCCGCCTCGCTTGCCTCGCCGCCGATCTCTTCGAGATCGTCCTCCTCTTCCAGCGGCGCAACCGCGGTTTGAGCCCGCTCGGCAATCGCTTTTGCGGCCTCGGGCGTATGCACCTGCTCGCCGCGATCGATCACAAAAGTTTGCGGCGCCCGAACGGTTTCATCCGCCGTGATCGTAATGGTGATGGCGAACCGGTCTTCCAGCCCCCGCAAATGCGCACGCTTTTGGTTGAGCACATAGAGCGCGACGTCGGGACGCGTGCGCGCGATGAGATTGTGCGTCGCGCCTCTTATCAGCTGATCTTCGAGCGCGCGCAGCACCTGCAAGGCCAGCGACGAGACCGAGCGGACATGGCCGCTGCCGCCGCAATAAGGGCATTTCTCGGTTGAGCTTTCGAGCACGCTGGTGCGGATGCGCTGGCGTGACATTTCGAGCAGGCCGAAATGCGAGATGCGGCCGACCTGGATACGCGCGCGATCGTGCCTGAGACACTCCTTTAGCCGCCGTTCCACCGCGCGATTGTTGCGCTTTTCGTCCATGTCGATGAAGTCGATGACGATCAATCCGGCGAGATCGCGCAAGCGCAGTTGCCGCGCAATCTCGTCCGCCGCCTCCAAATTGGTTTTGAACGCGGTGTCCTCGATATGATGCTCGCGGGTCGCGCGCCCGGAATTGACGTCAATCGCTACCAAGGCTTCGGCTTGGTTGAGCACGACATAACCGCCCGACCGCAGCTGCACGACGGGTGAGAACATGGCATCAAGCTGGTTCTCGACCCCGTATCGCGACAATAGTGGCTGACTGTCGGCGTAAAGCTTCACGTTCTTGGCATGGCTCGGCATGAGCATGCGCATGAATTCCTTGGCCTCATGATAGGCGTCCGCGCCCGCGACCAGGACCTCATCGATATCCTTGGTGTAAAGATCGCGAAGCGAGCGTTTGACCAGCGAGCCTTCCTCATAGACCAGCTTGGGAGCCGTCGATTTGAGCGTCAGGTCGCGCACCGTCTCCCACATCCGCAGCAGATATTCGAAATCGCGCTTGATCTCGATTTTGGTGCGGCTCGCGCCGGCGGTGCGCAGGATTACGCCCATGCCCTCCGGCACTTCGAGTTCGGCGGCCGCTTCCCGCAGCCGCGCGCGGTCGTCCGGACTGGTAATTTTGCGGCTGATGCCGCCGCCCCGGGCCGTATTCGGCATCAGCACCGAGTAGCGTCCAGCCAGCGACAGATAGGTCGTCAGCGCCGCGCCTTTGGTACCGCGCTCTTCCTTGACCACCTGCACCAGCATGACCTGCCGGCGCTTGATGACCTCCTGGATCTTATATTGGCGCCGAAAGCGTGGCGCGCGATCCGGGACTTCTTCCAATGCGTCGGCGCCGCCCACGGATTCGACGACCTCTTCTTCCTCGCCATTGCCTTCCAGCGAACGTGCCTCGGTCGTTAGCGCGCCTTCGCCGTTCTCGCCCGCCGGCGCAGATGGGGTGACCTCAGCCTCTTCGATGGCGCTGGCGATCGCATCGCGATCCTCTTCGCTGTCGGCCTCGTGCGCGATGCCGGCCTCGACTTCGTCGGCCGAGGCTCCGCCCGCGGGTGCGATCGGCGCCGCGCTTTCGAAGCTCGGCGCAGTCGTCTCGGCTTCAAAGTATTGGCTCGATCCTTCGGCGTCGGCCGATTCCGGCGCGGACTGATCTGGTTCAATTATGTCGCCGGCCAGCGGCTCGGCAGCGTCGCTCCGGATCACATCGTCATCACGGCGCGAGGGGGCGGCTTCCCGGACCCGTCGGGGCACACGTTCGACATCGTCCGCAGCGGCGCGCTGCGCGCGCTCGTCCTCGGCAATGAGAGCCTGCCGATCAGCGATCGGGATCTGGTAATAATCCGGATGGATTTCGCTGAAAGCCAGGAAACCGTGGCGGTTGCCGCCGTAATCGACAAAAGCGGCCTGAAGTGACGGCTCGACGCGCGTCACTTTCGCCAGATAAATGTTGCCCCTTAATTGCTTGCGGTGCGCAGATTCAAAGTCGAATTCCTCGACGCGGTTGCCGCGCAAAACCACCACCCGGGTCTCCTCCGGATGGGTCGCGTCGATGAGCATTTTGTTGGCCATTGGCAAATCTCATGGGGGCCGTGCCCGCTCGCGTCGCGCCGCATCGGCGGGAGGCGAGGAAACCGGTCCGATTTTCGTTGAGTGGAGCGGTCCGGAGGTTGCGAGCGCCGCAAGCACAGAAAGGCCGACCGCCGGCAAGCGACAAACGAACACTGCCGAGTCGTTTGATGTAAACCTTAACTTGGGCCTCGAACATAAACTCCAAACCGCGACGAGACGGCAGCGCGGAACGCGGCCGCGATTTCGCTAGATGCCGGCGATGCGGCGCGACGCCATTGAGCGGCTTTGCCACTGCGAATGCGCGGCGCGCGCGGTCCGGGTCGTCCTCATCCCCACTGGCCTTGGCAGAGCTTTGCGTCGCCGCAAACGCCGTGTCCGTCGAAGACATGATCGGTCTGAACATCTTCTCCACGAACGTCGTGGCATTGCAGCGGTTCGAAAGCAGCGTTTGCCCAGCTCCCGGATCGTCTTAACGGAGCCGATCTTGGCGCACGCGCCGGAGGCCGTCACGCGGACGCAACCGGAACCTTTCATCATCAGCACGCCCTTCTTAAGGCCGGTGCCGCCGAATTGGCAAGTCGCCTGTGGGATTTACCCGCAGGTGAGGCGGGTTCTGCCTTATTACCAGGGCTTTTCGCCAGGTAATTAGGTTCCGGTTAACTATGCCTGCCTAATGGGATAGGAGGGCGGGATGAGGTCGGAGCCGATGGTCATCCAAGCCGTGCGCTTGGCCTTTTTCGGCGCGTTGTTCGCCGGGATTGGATTGGCGGCGGGCGCGCTAGGCGCGCCGGCGCCGGGTTCCGCCGATTCCTTTCCCGTAGCGACCGATGCCCGACTCGGCGGTGACGACACCCAAACGCGTTTCGTGGCGGATCTCAGCCGCAAGGTCGACCTCCACGTCTTTACCCTTGCCGATCCATACCGCGTCGTTGTCGACATCCCGCAGGTCACGTTTCGGCTGCCGCCAAAGGCCGGTGAGACCGGTCGCGGCCTGATCAAAGCGTTTCGTTTTGGGCTGGTGATGCCGGGTGGCTCGCGCATCGTCATCGACCTCGTCAAGCCGGTGCGAGTCGATAAGGCATTTGTCGTCGATCCGGCGGACGGTGCGCCGGCCCGCCTGGTCCTCGATTTGGTGGCGACCGACCGCGAAAGCTTTTTACACAAGATCGCTCTCGATCAGCGATTCGCGCACGCCCAGGCGCCGCCGTCGCGCGAGCAGCAATCTTCCTCTGGCGATGCCCCGCCGCTTATCGTGCTCGATCCCGGACATGGCGGGATCGATACCGGCACCAAGGGGCCGAATGGGCTGATGGAGAAAGACATCGTGCTCGATTTCGCAAAGCGGCTGCGGGAAAAAATCGAGACCGCAGGCAAGTATCGCGTGCTGCTGACGCGATCGGACGACACCTTTGTGCCGCTGGCCGAGCGGGTGCGCTTCGCGCGCGAGGCTGGCGCGGCCCTGTTCATATCGATCCATGCCGATTCGCTGCCGCGCAAGGAAGGGGATGCGCAGGGCGCCACGGTCTACACGCTCTCCGAAACCGCGACCGACCCCGCCGCCGCACGGCTTGCCGAACAGGAAAACCGCGCCGATGTGATCGCCGGTGTTGACCTTAAAGAGCAACCCGATGACGTCGCCGGGATCCTGATCGACCTGGCGCAGCGCGAGACCAAGACCTTTTCGGTTCAGTTCGCCAATAAGCTGGTCGGGATAATGAAGCAAACCATCCGGTTGCACAAAGAGCCGATCAAGTCGGCAGGCTTTCGTGTATTGCGCGCGCCCGACGTGCCCTCGGTCCTGGTCGAGCTCGGCTACGTCTCAAATAAAGAGGATTTGCAATCGCTGTTGTCGGACCGCTGGCGAGATCACACGGCGGACTCGATGGCGTCGGCGATCGACGGGTATTTTTCCGCCCATCTGGCAGGGGCCCGCGCCGGGGCTAATTGAGGGCGAACTCCACCGGTTAATGTGGCGTAACGGCCTCAGTTTGAACAAAAAACCGAGCGACGACATGAACGAGACGGAACGAGCTGGCAGGTGGAGGCCGTTGCTGTCACACTTGGCCACGGGGCGGCGCGAAGACGCTTATTGTTGCGGCTTTCTGCCGCGAACCGGCCTGGCTGGGCTGCGGGGCGCTGTCGATGAGTTTGGCTCAACCGAAATTTACCGAATGAGATTGGTGCCGCGGTGAAATTGCTCCTGCGCTTTCTCGGCTTCCTGTTTGCGGTCGGTACCATTTTCTTCGTCGTCGGCGTCGCGGCGATGGCGGGCCTGTTGTGGCATTTCTCCAAGGACTTGCCCGATTATTCGCAGCTTAAGGATTATGAACCGCCGGTGATGACGCGCGTCCACGCCGGCGACGGCTCCTTGCTTGCGGAATATGCCAAGGAGCGGCGGCTCTATCTGCCGATTCAGGCGACCCCGAAGCTTGTCATCAATGCTTTCGTCGCCGCCGAGGACAAGAATTTCTATCAGCATCCCGGTGTCGACATATACGGCATCGGGCGCGCCGGCATGCTCTACATCGAAAATTACGGAAGTGGCCGCCGCCCGCAGGGCGCTTCCACCATTACCCAGCAGGTCGCCAAGAATTTTCTTCTGAGCAACGAAGTGTCGTTTCAGCGCAAGATCAAGGAAGCCCTGTTGGCGCTGCGTATCGAGCGGACCTATTCGAAGCAGAAGATCCTCGAACTCTATCTCAACGAAATTTATCTCGGCTTCGGTGCCTATGGCGTGGCGGCGGCATCGCTGTTGTATTTCGACAAATCGGTGCACGAGCTGACGATTGCCGAAGCCGCTTATCTTGCCGCTCTGCCGAAGGGGCCGAACAATTACAATCCGTTCCGCCGGCACGATGATGCGGTGGGCCGTCGCAACTATGTAATCGATCGCATGGCGGAGGACGGCTACATCACCGCCGCCCAGGCCGAAAAAGCCAAGAAAGATCCGCTGGAGGTTACGGTCCGACCGACCGGCGCTCACATTTTCGCGGCTGAATATTTCGCCGAGGAAGTGCGGCGGTATCTTTACGAGAAATACGGCGAGAAAAAACTCTACGAGGGCGGGCTGTCGGTGCGAACCACGCTCGATCCCAAGCTGCAGGTGTTGGCGCGCAAGGCGATGATTAATGGACTCGTCAATTTCGACGAAGGCCAAGGTTATCGCGGCGCGATCACCACCATCGATAGCGGGGGCGATTGGGGCGTCAAACTTGCGGAGGTCAAGTTCCTGGACGACATCAATCCGTGGCGGCTCGCTGTCGTGCTTCAGGTCGACGATCAATCCGCCCGCATCGGGCTGCAGCCGCCGCGCGATCCTGGGGGCGCTGTCGTCAAGGATCGCGAAGTCGGCCTCATAACACTCGATGGCGTCAAATGGGCGAAACCGGCCAGCGGTCCGTCGAAGCCTATTTCGAAAGTCAGTCAGGTGCTCTCGGCCGGAGACGTGATCTACGTCTCGCCGTTGGAAGCACAAGGGCAGTACCGGCTGCGCCAAGTGCCGGAGATTTCCGGCGCCATGGTGGTGATGGATCCCCACACCGGCCGTGTGCTGGCAATGGTCGGCGGATTTTCATTCGATCAGAGCCAATTCAACCGCGCTACGCAGGCTTTGCGGCAGCCCGGCTCGTCGTTCAAGCCGATCGTCTATGCCGCGGCACTGGATAACGGCTACACACCGTCCACCATCGTGATGGACGCGCCGATCGAAATCGACATGGGCGCCGGCGGCGGCATCTGGCGACCGGAAAACTACGGCGGCAAGTTTTTCGGACCCTCAACTCTACGTTTCGGCCTCGAACAGTCGCGCAACGTGATGACGGTGCGACTGGCGCAGGACCTCGGCATGCCGCTTATCGCGGAGTATGCGAAGCGCTTTGGCGTCTATGACGAGTTACCACCATACCTGTCATACGCGCTGGGTGCCGGCGAAACGACCGTGCTGCGCATGGTCACCGCCTATTCGATGTTTGATAACGGCGGTCGACGCGTCATCCCAACCCTGATCGACCGCATTCAGGACCGCTACGGCCATACTATCTACAAGCACGATCAACGCGAGTGCGTCGGCTGCGACGCGACTAAGTGGGATAACCAGGTCGAGCCAACGCTGATCGACCGGCGCGAGCAGGTCATCGACGCAATGACGGCCTATCAGATCACCTCGTTGATGGAAGGCGTCGTGCAACGCGGCACGGCGACCGTCGTGCGCGACGTCGGCAAGCCGATTGCGGGTAAGACCGGCACGACCAATGACGAGAAAGATGTCTGGTTTATCGGCTATTCGCCCGACATCGTTAGCGGCGTCTATATGGGTTTCGACAAGCCGCGCCATATCGGGCGGCTCGCCACCGGCGGGCATCTCGCCGCGCCTGTCGTCAAGGATTTTCTCAAAGTGACGCTTGCGGACAAGCCGCCGATTCCATTCAGCGTGCCGCCCGGTATCAAGCTGATCCGCGTCGAGGCCAAGTCCGGGATGCGCGCCGGCCCCGGCGACACCAAAGTCATCCTGGAAGCGTTCAAGCCCGGCACCGCGCCGCCCGATTCTTATTCGGTGATCGGCGCCGATACCGCCAATGGCGTGCCGACCGCCGGTTCGCCGGATGCCGGCAATGTCGTGCGCACCGGGACAGGGGGATTGTACTGACCACAGGTATCGGGTGGCAGTTATCACCGATCGACCGTGACCGTTGACACCCGATGCGTGACATCTGATATCTGCCTCCTGACATGCGCTCCGAAACCGAAGCTACCGTCGCCGAGATCAAGCAGTCGCTAGCGCTGCTGAGGAGGCATCTTTGACCTCGACAAGGCACGCGCACGGCTTGCCGAACTGAATCGGCAAGCCGAAGACCCCAATCTTTGGAACGATCCGCAGCGGGCGAGCCGGCTGATGCAGGAGCGCACGGCGCTCGACGAGCAGCTCACCGCTTTGGGGCGGATGGAGCAGGAGCTCGACGACCAGATCACGTTCATTGAGCTCGGCGAGAGCGAGAACGATCCGAAGACGATCGCCGAAGCAGAAGCCGCGCTGCGCAAACTCAAAGGCGAAGTCTCGCGCCGCGAGCTCGAAGCGCTGCTATCGGGTGAAGCCGACAGCAACGATTGCTATCTGGAAGTCCATGCCGGCGCCGGTGGCACCGAGAGCCAGGATTGGGCCAACATGCTTTTGCGTATGTATGTGCGTTGGGCGGAACAGCATGGTTCCAAGGTCGGATATATCGAGGAGACCGCAGGCGAAGAGGCCGGCATCAAGTCGGCGACGGTGGAGATCAAAGGGCGCAATGCCTATGGCTGGCTGAAGACGGAAAATGGCGTGCACCGCTTGGTCCGCATCTCACCGTTCGACTCCAACGCCCGGCGGCACACTTCCTTCGCCAGCGTCACCGTCTATCCGGTGGTGGACGACCGCATCAATATTGACATCAAGGAAGCGGACGTGCGGGTCGACACGATGCGCGCGGGCGGCGCCGGCGGGCAGCATGTTAACAAGACTGAGTCCGCAGTTCGCCTGACTCACATTCCGACCAACATCGTTGTGGTTTGTCAGAACGACCGTTCCCAGCACCGCAATCGCGCCCAAGCTTGGCAGATGCTGCGCGCCAAATTGTATGAGCGCGAACTAGAACGGCGCGAAAAACAGGCGGCCGCCGAGCAGGCCGCCAAAACCGATATCGGCTGGGGCCATCAGATTCGCTCCTACGTGCTGCAGCCCTATCAGATGGTCAAAGATCTGCGCACCGGCGTTTCAACCTCGAACACCGCGGCAGTGCTCGACGGCGATATCGATCAGTTCACTCAGGCGGCGCTGGCGCAAAAGGCGTTCGGCACCGGACCGAAACACGTCGAGGACGTGGAGTAGGGCAGTCGCTTTTCTTCGATGAATGGAGGGGGGTGGTCATGGGGCTTTCACGCCGCAGAACATTGCAGCTGGCGGCCGCCGCCGCCGCGGTTGTGCCTATTGGCCGACCGGCGCTTGCGCATATTTATCCGTCGCGCGTGGTGCGGCTCTTCGTCGGGTTTCCTCCGGGTGGCGGAGCGGATTTGGCGACGCGCATCGTCGCCATTGGCCTGTCGGAGCTTTGGCACCAGCAGGTTGTCGTCGAAAACAGGCCCGGAGCCGGGGCCAGGATTGCGCTCGACACCGTGGCGCACGCGCCCGCCGACGGCCACGCCATGCTGCTGGCTCCTGGATCGCCATTGGTTCAGCCTCTGTTGTTTTCCACGCTGACCTTCGACCCCGCAGCCGACTTGGCGCCGGTTTCGCTCGTCGGCACCTATCCGAACATCATCGTCGTGCCGAACTCCTCACCCTTCCAGAGGCTTGAGGAATTGATTGCTCACGCCAAAGCCAATCCCGGCACTATGAGTTGGGGCTCGCCCGGGATCGGCTCGGTCCCGCATCTCGCCGGCGAATTGTTCAAGCACCGGGCCGGCATCGAGATAACCCATGTGCCGTATCGTGGCGCCAATCAGGGGCTGATGAGCGATTTTCTTGCCGGGCGCCTCGACCTGATGTTCAACACCACCGGCTCGCTTCTCGAACCGGTCCGTTCGAAGCAGGTCCGCGGTCTTGCCGTCACCAGCGCAAAGCGTTTTCCGGACGAGCCGGAATTGCCGACGGCCGCCGAGTCGGGCGTGCCCGGTTATGACACGTCGTCTTGGTACGCAATTTATGTTCCGGCAAAGACGCCTGCCGAAATCATCGCGAAGGTCAATGTCGATATGGCTGCGATGCTTAGCGACGCCGCGACCAAGGACAAATTCAAGCTGCTCGGTGTGTTGCCGCGAGGGTCCACGCCGCAGGAGCTTGCGGCGATGAATGTCGCCGATGCGGCCCTGTGGGGACCGATTATCAAAGAAGCGAATATCAAAGTCGAATGAAGGTGGCGGGCTCAGCCACCGAACAGTCGCTCACCGGCGTCGAGGAACTTTTGCGGATCGACGGCTTCGCCTTTGACCCGAACTTCATAATGCAGATGCGGCCCGGTCGAGCGCCCGGTCGAGCCGAGCTTGCCGACGACGCCGCCTGCGCGCACGGTGTCGCCGACCCCGACGTCGATCTCCGAGAGATGACCGTAGCGGGTCACTAGCCCATTGCCGTGGTCGATCTCGACCATCTTGCCATAACCGCCGCTCCAGCCCGCGACCGCGACAGTGCCTGCGGCGGTGGCACGAATTAGATCGCCGGTATCGCCGCGGAAATCGATC
>Ga0187815_10001048_pt1 | contig 13118 bp, 10 predicted proteins | sample NC_S_5_FD_132962 | JGI IMG/M metagenome (GOLD analysis project Ga0187815, IMG submission 132962) | Wetland sediment microbial communities from Neuse River Estuary, North Carolina, USA - ASW-S_5 | ecosystem: Environmental > Aquatic > Freshwater > Wetlands > Sediment | place: USA: North Carolina...
CCTGCTCGCTGGCCTTGCGCATCATCCCGTCCAGGCGCACCTGCATCGCGTCCAGCATCTTGTGCGCCTGGGTCACCTGCAGCAGCTGCTGGATCGAGGTCTCGCTGGGGGGCTGGCTGGTCGGCGTGGCCGCGGCGGCCGAGCCGCAGACGAGGAAGCCGGCGAACAGGCCGAGGGTGATCAGACGCATGGGTACTCTCCTTGTGCTTGGGTGGAAGGCGGGCCACCGGCAGGGTGGCCCGCGCGCTCAGTGCGCGGCGGGTGCCGCAGGTTTCAGGTAGGTATCGAACAGTTCGTCGATGCGGCGGTACTCGTCGTACCAGTCGTCGGCGTGCTTGAAGTCGTGCCGCTCCAGCGGGTACAGCGAGATCCAGAAGTTCTTCTTGTGCAGCTCGACCAGGCGCTGGTACAGGCGGATGGAATCGCTGGCCAGCACGTTGTCGTCGATCAGGCCGTGCTCGATCAGCAGCGGGTCGCGCAGGTTCTCAGCGTATTCGATCGGCGAGCTGGCCCGGTAGGCCTCGGGATCGAGCTGCGGGTCGTTGAGGATGTTCGAGGTGTACTCGTGGTTGTAGGTGGCCCAGTCCGCCGGCGGGCGCAGCGCGGCGCCCGCCGCGAATTCGCCCGGCGCGCGCAGCAGCGCCATCTCCGTCATGAAGCCGCCGTAGCTGCCGCCGTAGATGCCCACCCGCTTCGGATCGACGCCGTGGTGTTTGACCAGCCAGGCCTTGCCGTCGAGCAGGTCTTCCAGTTCGGGGTGACCCATGTGCCGGTAGATCGCGTCGCGCCAGTCGCGGCCGTAGCCGGCGGAGCCGCGGTAGTCCATGTCCAGCACCACGTAGCCCTGCTGCACCAGCAGGTTGTGGAACATCTGCTCGCGGACGTAGTAGGTCTCCTGTTTCGACACGTCCTGCAGGTAGCCCGCGCCGTGCACGAAGATCACCGCGGGGCGCGAGGCGGGCGCGTCGGTCTCGCCGGCGGGGCCGTAGTACTTGGCGTAGACCACGCCGGCGCCGTGCGACGAGGGCACCTCGACGAACTGCGGCTGGATCCACGCGTGCGCGATGTAGGCGCTCTTCATGGTGTCGGTGAGTTCGCGCGGCGTGCCGCCGGCGGCATCCTGCACCGCGAGCTGGTCGAGCAGGTACGGCGCCGAGTGCAGCACGGCGAGCCGGCTGCCGTCGGGCGACAGCGTGAAGCCGTCCACGCCTTCGTACTGCGTGACGCGGGACAGTTCGCCGCCGCCCGCCGGCACGCGGTACACGTCATAGCTGTACGGCGCGACCCGGTTCGCCAGCAGATAGAACCACCTGCCGTCGGGGCTGAGCGCGGGCTGGCTGACCTCGAAGCGCGTGTTGTCGGTGAGCGCCCTCGCCTTGCTGTCCAGCGGCTTCACATAGAGACGCGACCAGCCGCTGGCCTCGCTGAGGTACCACAGCGTGCGGCCATCCTTCAGCCACCCGAAGTCGTTGAAGCTCCAGTTGATCCAGGCGCCGTCGTGCAGGCGGTCCTGCGCCACCAGCGAATGCCGCGCGAAATCGACGCTGGCGATCCAGCGGTCCTTGTTGTCGATGGCCCGCAGCTGCACGGCGGCCTGCTCGCCGTCCTCGCTCCACACGATGCCGCCGCCGCTGCCGTCGCTGGCGATGGTGACCGGGCGCACCGCCGGCGCCTTCAGCGCCTTGGCCTCGCCGTCGTGGCCGGCCTTTTCCAGCGCGGCGATGGTGTGGTCGCGGATCGCTTTCAGCGGATCGTCCTTGATGCCGGGCAAGGTGTCGGTGGCAAGCGGCCACATCTTGTGCGCGGAAAGGTCGAGCAGCAGCAGCGACTGCGGCGCGGGATCGTTGCGGCCCACGTACTCGCGCGCTTTCTGCACGTCGGTGTAGCCGGACTCGGTGACGTAGTGGACCACCGCCGGCGCCTTGCCGTCGTCAGGGTGCGCAGGCTCGGTGATCACCAGCATCCAGCGGCCGTCTGGCGACAGCTCGGTATCCGCCGCCTTGACCTTGTCCCCCAGCCAGAACGGCTGCGGCGCGCGGCCGGGGTCGGCGGCTTCCAGCGCCTGCTGCTGCGCGCGCTGCGCGTCGCGGTCGGCCTTCAGCTCGCGCAGCGTGCTGAACAGTTCCAGCTGCCGGCGCTCCAGCGCGTCGGGCTTCTTTGCCTGTGGGTCGTCGGCGAATTTCAGGATGGCGGCGGGCGATACGACGCCGCTGGCAAGGTCGTAGCCGTACCAGTCGTTGCCGTCGCGGAACTGCAGCGTGCGGCCGTCGGCGGAGAACTGCGGCGACGATTCGGCCTGCGGCGAGCGCGTCACCTGCACGCGGCGGCCGCTGGCCAGGTAGACCAGGAACACGTCGCCGTGCCGGATGAAGGCGGCATGCGTGTGGCTGCGGTCGAACACCGCCGGGCCGTCGGCCTGCGCCATCGCGGCGGGATCGAGCTTGGTCGCGGCGCCATTCGCCGCGTCCACGCGATACAGGTCGCGCACGCTGTCGCCGTCGCGCTTCAGCGCGTAGTACAGGCTGCGGCCGTCCACGCTCCAGTACGGGTTCTCCACCGCGTGGCCGATCCAGTCGGGGCTGGCCATGATGGCCGCCAGATCCAGCGGTGCCTCGGCGGGGGGCGGTGCCGCGGGGGCGCCGGCCTCCGCGGCGGGCAGCACGGCGAAGGCCACGAGGCCGGCAAGCAGCAGTCGACGCATGGAGGTACCTCGCGGCAAAAGCGGCAAGCATAATGGAGCGCGCCCTTGCGCAGCGGCGTGCCCTGCCGGAAGCAAGGTGCGTCGCGGACCGGGCGGCGTTACGCTCGCAGGCCGCTCCATGCGTCGGAGGTTTCCCCATGCGTGCCATGCTGCCCCTCGTCCTGATTGCTGTCGCCGTCGCGGCGACGCCGGCTGCGGCACAGACGCCAAAGCCCGTTCGCAAGGATGTGCCGCTGATCGGCGACAGCCTGCCGCTTCCGCCCGCCACGCCCCGGCACGACGCCGCCAGTACGCTGCACGGCGTGCGCGTGCCCGATCCCTGGCGCTGGCTGGAGAACCCCGCCGATCCCGCGGTGGAAACCTGGATCAAGGCGCAGAACGCCTACACCGAGCAGGTGCTGGGCGCGATGCCGGACGGCAAGGCGATGAATGCACGGGTGCGCGAGCTGGCGATCACCTCCACCACCCGCTCCGGTCCGCTGCTGGCCGGCGGCATCCTGTTCTACCTGCAGGAGACGCCGCCGCAGCCGCAGCCGCAGTTGATCGCGCAAAAGTGGCCGGATGGACCGGCGCACGTGCTGGTGGACCTCAACGCGAACGGCGGCAATACCGCGATCACCGGCTACTGGCCCTCGCCCAGCGGGCGCTATCTTGCCTACGGCACCGCCGAGGGCGGCAGCGAGCTCACCACCCTCCACGTGCTTGACGTGCGGACGGGCAAGGCCCTTCCGGACGCCCTGCCCTGGGCCGGCGGCGGCACCACGCCGCAGGGGCTGGCCTGGGATGCGGACGAGAAGGGCTTCACCTACGTGCGCTTCCCGCCGCCGCCGGCCGGCAAGGAGGTGGTGCAGTTCGACGCCACGCTGGCGCATCACGCGCTGGGCGATGCGGCGGCAAAAGACCGCGTGGTGTTCGGCAAGGGCTACTCCAAGGTGGCCGAATACCGCCTGCTGAGTTCGCCTGGCGCGAAGCAGCTCGCCGTGCTGGCGAACGCGGGCGACGGCGGTCCTGCCGATGTATGGCTGCGCGAAGGCACGCAATGGAAGAAAGTGCTGGGCGACGAGGCCAATGTGCGCTTCGCCGACTGGGTGGGCCAGCAGCTCTATGTCGCCAGCTTCGCCGGTGCGGCGCGCGGCAAGCTGCTGGCGGTGGACGCGGACGGCCATGCGCACCAGGTGCTGGACCAGCGCGAAGGCGCGTTGCAGGACGTGGCGCCGATCGCCGACGGCTTCCTGGTGGTGCGCAGCTGGGGACCGGACTGGTGGGTGGAACAGTACGACCACGCCGCGAAGTTCGTGCGCCGCCTGCCGCTGCCCGCGCACGGCATCGGCATCGGCGGCATCGCCGCCGAGCGGGGCCAGCAGCGGGCGCTGATCGACTACAGCGGCTGGACGCTGCCGTCGCGCTGGGCCGAATACGACGCCCGCGCCGGTTCGCTGAAAACCGTGTTCGAGGTGAAGGCCGCCGCCGACTACTCGCAAGTCCGGACCTACCGCATCGACGGCACCTCGAAGGACGGCACCAAGATCCCGGTCACCGTGCTCGCGATGAAGGGCGTCACGCCGGATGGCACGCGCCCGGCCATCCTCTACGGCTACGGCGGTTTCGACATCCCGGTGGCACCGGGCTTCGTCGGCCCCGAGCTGGCGTGGCTGGAACGCGGAGGCGTACTGGCCTACGCCAACATCCGCGGCGGCAACGAGAACGGCGAGCTGTGGCACGCACAGGGCCAGAAGCTGCACAAGCAGAACGTGTTCGACGACTTCCACGCCGCCGCGCTGGCGCTGATCGGCACGCATTGGACCGACCGCAGGCACCTGGGCGCGCTGGGGGGCAGCAACGGCGGCCTGCTGATGGGTGCGCAGATCGTGCAGCATCCCGGCGACTACCGCGCCGTGGTGAGCATGGTCGGCATCTACGACGTGATCCGCCACGAGACCGAGTTCGCCAACGGCGCCTACAACGTGCCCGAGTACGGCACGGTGGCCGATCCCGCCCAGTTCAAGGCCACCCTGGCCTATTCGCCGCTGCAGAACGTCAAGCCGGATACCGCCTACCCCGCCGTGCTGATGACCACTGGCGCGAACGATCCGCGCGTGGCGCCGTGGCAGTCGCGCAAGTTCGCGGCCGCGCTGCAGGGCGCCACCACGTCGAACCGGCCGATCCTGCTGCTCACCCGCATGGATGCCGGCCACGGCATCGGCGCGCCGTTCTCCCAGCGCGTGGGCAACACCGCGCTGATGCTGACGTTCTTCGCGCAGGAGCTGGGGTTGGAGGCAAAGTGAACCGTCAGCCGCCGCGGAACTCGCGGCGGTACAGCGAGGGCGTGGTGTGCAGCGCCGCGGCGAAGTGCTGGCGCATGGACAGTGCGGTGCCGAAGCCGGCGCGCTCGGCGATGCGTTCGACCGGCTGCGTGGTGGTTTCCAGCAGGCGCTGCGCCAGCGCCAGCCGCTGCGCCAGCAGCCACTGCCCCACGGTGGTGCCGGTGTGCTGGCGGAAGTGGCGGGTGAAGCTGCGCCGGCTCATCGCGGCGCGCGCGGCCAGCGAATCGAGGCTGTGCGCCGCGTCGAGGTGGCGCGCGGCCCAGTCCAGCGTCTTCGTCAGCGGCGTGTCGCGCGTGGTCGCCAGGACGGGTTGCTCGATGTATTGCGCCTGGCTGCCCTGCCGGTGCGGTGGCACCACCAGGGTGCGCGCCACGCGGTTCGCCGCTTCCGCGCCGAGGCGGCGGCGCAGCACGTGCAGGCAGCAGTCGATGCCGGCGGCGGTGCCGGCCGAGGTGAGCACGTCGCCTTCGTCCACGTACAGAACGCCGGGATCGACCTGCACCTGCGGATAGCGTTCGGCGAAGCGCGCGGCCCAGCGCCAGTGGGTGGTGGCGCGGCGGCCGTCGAGCAGGCCGGCTTCGGCCAGCACGAAGGCGCCCAGGCACAGTCCAACCACCAGGGCGCCACGCGCGTGCGCCCGCCTGAGCGCGGCCAGCAGCGGCGCCGGCGGCGGCTCGCGCGGATCACGCCACGACGGCACTACCACGATGTCGGCCCGGGCCAGTGCGCGCAGGCCGTGCTGCGCCACGATGCCGAAGCCGGCATGGGTGCGCAGCTGGCCGGCTTCGGCCGCGCACACGCGCAGTTCGAACGGCGGCGCCTCGTCACCGGCCGTCTCGCCGAACACCGCGCACGGCACCGACAGATGGAACGGCCGGATGCCGTCGAACGCCACCACCGCCACGCGTGTCCTGGCCATGCCGGAATCCTCCGGAGAGAATGGCCCGATTATAACGATAAGTGGCAATCAGGCCACTGCTGCCAAAGCGTGCGGACACGGATCATGGCCCCACCGGGACGAGCCGTCCCATGTCTCCGAGGAATGCCACCATGACCGAAGCCAGCCAGGCACGCCGTGCGCTCGTCGTGATCGATGTGCAGAACGAATACGAGAGCGGCGGCCTGCGCATCCAGTACCCGCCCGTGGCCGACTCGCTGCGCAATATCGGCCGCGCGATGGACGCCGCGCATGCCGGCGGCATCCCGGTGGTCGTGGTGCAGCAGTCCTCGCCGGCCGATGCACCGCTGTTCGCCGCCGGCTCGCGCGGCTGGGAACTGCACCCTGTCGTCGCCAGCCGCCCGCGCGAGCACTACCTGCGCAAGACCCTGCCCAGCGCCTTCGCCGGCACCGGCCTCGGCGATTGGCTCCAGGCGCACGCCATCGACACCCTCGTGGTGGTGGGCTACATGACCCACAACTGCAACGACACCACGATCAAGCACGCCTTCGACGCCGGCCTGCAGGTGGAATTCCTGATGGACGCGTCCGGCAGCGTGCCCTACGCGAACCGCGCCGGCGCCGCCACGGCCGAGGAGATCCACCGCGTGTTCGCGGTGGTGGAGCAGTCGCGCTACGCCGCGGTGATCACGACCGACGAATGGATCGCCCACCTCGCCCGCGGCACCGCGCCGGAGCGCGACAGCATCCACGCCTCGCACCAGCGGGCGCTGGCGCGGCTGGGCGAGGCGGCCTGAGACGCAGCGGGGAGGTGCGGGCAGGGCTCGCCGAGGCGCTAAGCTGTGTGTCTTCCCGCAGCGATTCCCGCCATGCCCGCCCTGCTCCCCGCCGTCGAACACGAAACCGCCGCCAGCCCCCGCTACAGCATCATCTGGCTGCACGGGCTGGGCGCCGACGGCCACGACTTCGCACCGATCGTGCCGGAGCTGGTGGCGGCGGACTGGCCGGCGCTGCGCTTCGTGTTCCCGCATGCGCCGGTACGTCCGGTGACGGTGAACGGCGGCATGCCGATGCGTGCGTGGTACGACATCCACGGATTCGACCTGGTGGCGCGGCAGGACGAGGCCGGCATACGCGGCTCCATCGCAGCCACCGAGGCACTGATCGACCGCGAACGCGGACGCGGCGTGCCCGACGGGCGCATCTTCCTTGCCGGCTTCTCGCAGGGCGGCGCGATCGCGCTGGCCGCGGGCCTGCGCCACGCCGAGAGGCTGGCCGGCATCGTCGCGCTGTCCACCTACCTTCCCATCGCCGACACACTGGCCGCCGAGCGCAGCGCGGCGAACGCGGACGTGCCGATCTTCCAGGCCCACGGCAGCTTCGACCCGGTGGTGATCCCGCCGCGCGGCAGCGCCAGCCGCGACCTGCTGCAAGGCCTGGGCTACCGCGTGGACTGGCACAGCTACCCGATGGCACACGCGGTCTGCGCCGAGGAGATCGCCGATCTGCGCGCCTGGCTGGGCCGGCGCCTCGACTGATTCCCGGCCGCGCTGCGGCATACTCCGAGCATGCGCGAACCCCTTTTTCGCCACCGCGACGAACCGAGTCCGCTGCCGGATTTCTGCAGCCTGCCGGTGCTGTTCACCCTGCTGGTGACCGGCGCGCTGGCCGCCACCGTGGTGTGGCTGGCCGCGGGCGACCATCGCGACTTCGCCGGTTACAGCGTTGGCATCCTGTTCGTGACCTGGCTGGTGCTGGTGATCGGCGTGGCGCTGTGCCTGTTGCGGGGGTGGCTGCAGCGCTTGCCCGGGCACCTGCCCTACCTCGCCGCCTGGCTGCTGATCATGCCGATCGTGGGCGCGGCGAGCTGGATGGCGCACGGCCTGGACGAGGCGCTGCAGATGGGCCTGCTGCGTGACGCCGCGGCGGCCTTCGTGCGCGACAACGTGCTGATCGCCGGGCTGCTCGGCGCGGCGATCCTGCGCTACTTCTACGTTGCCGCTCAGTGGCGGCTGCGCCTGGCGGCGGTCAGCCGTGCGCAGGTGGAGGCGCTGCAGGCGCGCATCCGCCCGCACTTCCTGTTCAACAGCATGAATACCGTGGCGGCGCTGATCCCGGTCGACCCGGAGGCCGCCGAGCGCACGGTGGAGGACCTGGCCGAGCTGTTCCGCGCCGCGCTGGGCCAGAACGAAGAAGGCGACGGCACGCTGGGCGAGGAACTGGCCCTGCTCGACCGCTACCTCGCGATCGAGCAGCTGCGCCTCGGCGAACGCCTGCGTGTCGAGCGCGGGCTGGACGACCTGCCGCGCGACTTCCCGTTGCCGCGGCTGCTGTTGCAGCCGCTGGTGGAAAACGCGGTGCGCCATGGCATCCAGCCGCTGCGCGAAGGCGGTGCGGTGACACTGCGCGGCGGACTGCAGGGCGGTGACATCGTGATCGAGATCGCCAATCCGCTGCCGCCCGGTCCGCCCCGTGGCGGCAACGGCCATGGCCTGGACAGCGTCCGCCGCCGGGTGGCGTTCCGCTACGGCCCGCGCGCCGCGGTGCAGGCCGGTCCGCAGGGCGAGCGCTACGTGGTGAGCCTGCGCCTGCCGCTGGAGAATGAACCGTTGAAGAAGAGCCGGGGACCATGACGATGCGCGTGCTGATCGTCGACGACGAACCGCTGGCGCGCATGCGCCTGGCCACGTTGCTGGACGAATGCGAAGGCGTCGAACTCGCCGGCAGCGTGGGCGACGGCGAGGCCGCGCTGGCCGCGCTGGCCGACCTGCAACCCGACCTGCTCCTGCTCGACATCAACATGCCCGGCCTCGATGGCATGGCGCTGGCCGCGCGGCTGGCCGGGCGGGCGCGGCCGCTGGTGGTGTTCTGCACCGCCTACGAGAACCACGCGCTGCACGCCTTCGAGCTGGCGGCGGTGGACTACCTTTTGAAGCCGGTGCGGCTTGAGCGCCTGCGCGAAGCGCTGCAACGGGCGGGCAAGCGGCTGGCCGAGGTGCCGCGCGCCGCCACCGCCTGGCTGCATGCGCGCGTGCGCGACGAACAGGTGCGCGTGGCGCTGGATGAGGTGATCTGCCTGCTCGCCGAAGAGAAATACGTGTGTGTGCGGCACGCCGGCGGCGAACTGCTGATCGACGAATCGCTGCGCCAGCTGGAAGACGCGTATCCCGGGCAGCTGATCCGCCTGCACCGCAACTGCCTGGTCCCGCCCGCCCGCCTGCTCGGCCTGAAGAGCCTCTCCGACGGCCGCGTGCTGGCCCGCCTCGCCGGCACCGACTTCAGCCCCGAGGTGAGCCGGCGCAACCTGCCGGCGCTGCGCAAGCTGCTGCGCATGGGGTGAGCGCCTGTCCGATGTCTCCGCGCGCCACGTGGAGACATCGGACAGGCTCTGGGGCCGCGGCGCTTCGTCGCTGCCTGCGCGGCGGTCGTGGCTTCGGCGACAATGGCGTCCGGCCAGACCGTGGAGCCCGCATGACCCCGAACACCTTGCGCATCGCCACCCGCAAGAGCGCTCTCGCGCTGTGGCAGGCCGAACACGTGGCGGCGCTGTTGCGCGCGGCACATCCGGGGCTGGCGGTGGAGCTGGTGCCGCTGTCGACCCGCGGCGACGAGATCCTCGACCAGCCGCTGGCGACGATCGGCGGCAAGGGACTGTTCCTCAAGGAGCTGGAGGTGGCGATGCTGGAAGGTCGCGCCGATCTCGCCGTGCACTCGCTGAAGGACGTGCCGGCGGAACTCGAGCCGGGCTTCGCGCTGCCGGCGATCCTGCCGCGCGCGGATGCGGCGGATGCGTTCGTCAGCAACGACCACGCCGGCCTTGCCGCCCTGCCGCTGGGCGCGAAGGTGGGCACGTCCTCGCTGCGGCGGCAGGCGCAGCTGCGCGCGCTGCGGCCCGACCTCGAGCTGCTGGACCTGCGCGGCAACGTGGGCACCCGGCTGGCAAAGCTGGATGCAGGCCATTACGACGCGATCGTGCTGGCCTGCGCGGGGCTGGAGCGGCTGGGCCTGGCCGCGCGCATCCGCAGCCGGCTTGCCGCGCCGGACTGGCTGCCGGCGCCGGGGCAGGCGGCGATCGCGATCGAGGCGCGCGCCGACCAGCCGGCCACGCTGGCCCTGCTCGCGGTGCTGGACGACGCCGACACGCGGCAGGAAGTGGGGGCCGAGCGTGCGATGAACCAGGCCCTGGGCGGCAGCTGCACCGTGCCGGTGGGCGCATGGTGCACGCTCACCGAGCACGGCCTGCACCTGCGCGGCCTGGTCGGCGACGCTGCCAGCGGCCGCCTGCTGCATGCGCAGGCGGACGGCGCGGATGCCGCGGCGCTGGGGCAGGCGGTGGCGCAGGCGTTGCTGGATCAGGGTGCGGCAGGGTTTCTGGCAGCGTGATTCCGGAACGAAAACGGCCCCAGTCGGTGGCGGGGGCCGCTTCGTATTCCGCATCCTTACGTTCGATGACCGGAAAGTGCCTTCCCGCACTTTCCAGTCCCGCCAAGTCAAGCCAGTGGCCCGACCTGGTTCCGCCGACCCGGCCCCGAGGGCTTGATCGGCGCGCAATCCAGTCCTGGATTGCCCCGACCGGCGGTCTATCGACCAGCCGGTCGGCTGGTCAGAAGTTGTAGACCAGGTTGGTGGTGGTCAGCGTGTCGGTCTTCTTGATGCCCGGCAGCACGTCGCTGTTGCGGCGCACCTGGAAGCCCACCTTCAGCGCCAGCTTCTTGGTCATGCTGACGGCAAGGCCGGCATCGTTCTGCAGGTAGGTGTTCTTCGAGCCCGCTTCCGTCAGGAACGTGTCTTCGAACGAGGTGTTGTCGGTGAGGCGGAATTTGTAGTTGACCAGGCCGCGGGCCACCACTTCGTGCTGTACCGGCTGGATTTCCTTGGTGCTGACGCCGTTGGTGACCACGGTCAGCTCGGCCGGGCGGTATTCCTTGTAACCGGGACCGATTTCGAACGACAGCTCATTGCGGGCATCCTTCAGCGCGATGTAGCCGTAGCCCAGCGACACCACGCCCTGCCACAGGTTGGCGCCGAACTCGTCGTGGTCGTAGCGGCCCGCGCCCACGATGTAGCTGCGCGGATCGAGCTTGTAGCCCACCGACGCGCCGCCGTCGTAGCGATTGGCGGTGGTGTTGAACTCGTTGATGGTGTTGCCGTTCTGGTCGACCACCTTCTGCTGCACCTTGGTGCGCAGCACGTCCAGGAAGAAGCTGTTCTTCCACTGCTCGTTTTCCTGGTTCAGGCCGAGCTTGGCGTTGACGTTCTGCGAGCGGGTATTGCCCGTGGCGGAGGCAAAACCGAATTCGCCCGAACCGCTCCAGCCGCCGTTGTTGGTGGCGCTGTTGGCATCTTGTGCCTGCGCACCGAAGCTCGCGCACGCCGCCAGCAGCAGGGCGGCCATCAAGGTCTTGTTCATGGGTGGATATCCGTTTCGTTAAGCAATTGTAAGTGGCACACCTTAACGCAACGGCTTGAATTTTCAATGAACACCGCCGATCAGGCCGCTTTCGCGCCGACGGCGTCGGCCAGCGCGCCCTCGTACAGCCAGCGCTCCAGCAGCTGCCCCAGCAGGCAACCGGGTGCGGCGAGCGCGGCCGCCAGCAGGTTGCCTGAGCTGCCACCCAGCAACAGGGCCGTGCAGGGCAGTGCGTAGCTCAGCAGCGACGCGACCAGGCGTGCGGCGAAGCGATGGCGGTTCGCCGCGTTCTCGCCGGCTGTTCCGGTCTCGCGCAGGGATTGCCACAGTCCGCTTTCCAGCAGGCCCTGGCCGAGCGCCAACCCCAGCAGAAGCAGCAGCCACAGATAGGCGCCGCGCCCGCCGATGAACCCGTCCTGCGCCAGCACGCTCAGCCACAGCCAGAGGCCACCGATGTAGGCCGCGACGGTGATGCGGCAGGCGGGCAGCAGGGCGGTCGCGCGTTGCAGCGAGGGCGGCAGGCGGGCACGGTCGGCGTGGGTGGCCAGCGGCAGGCTGACCAGGCTGCACAGCATCAGCGCCGTGCCGGCCAGCCGGGTCACCCAGAAGCGGTTGTCGCCATGCACCAGGCCTGCCACCGCCAGCACCGGCAACCAGGTCGCCAGGGCCGTCAGCGCGGAACGCGTCGGCCGGTGGCCTGGCCGCGGCAGCCAGCCGTGCCAGCGGGCCAGCCCGGGTACCCGCAGGCAGGCCAGCAGCAGGCCGCTGCCCACCAGCACGGCGCCCAGCCCCAGCGGGACCAGGGTGCCGCTGCGGCCAGGCGGGCCCAGCCCCAGCAAGAGTGACAGCCCCAACCAGATCCAGATGCCGTCGCCGGTGGTCGCCAGCACCTGCACCAGTGCGGCGGGACGGTTCGAGCGGGGAGGCGGCGCCGCTGGCGCCGCCGTGTCGGCCGCGATCGCATCGGACCACTCGCGGGTGGACTGCATGGCTGGGTACCGTCGGGGAAGGCGAGCGGCAAGCTTAAGCCAGGTAACGCCTTGCGAGGGTCAGGTGGCCGTTCGGCAGGCTTGCGGGCGCCGACGGGCGTACCCATGCTAGGAAGCCCACGCACCCCGCCGCGACTGCCGAGCCCGCCATGGACCGCTACGAACGCATCCTCACCCTGCATCGCCTGCTGAAGTCGGCGCACTACCCGGTGCCGCTGCCCAAGCTGATGGACGAGCTGGAATGCTCGCGCGCCACGCTGTACCGGGACGTGGCCTTCCTGCGCGATGCGCTGGGCGCGCCGATCGAGAGCGCCGGCGGCGAGCAGGCCGCGTTCCGCTACGAGCTGGGTGAGGGCGAGCGCTTCGAGTTGCCGGGGTTGTGGCTCACCTCGGATGAGCTGGCGGCGCTGCTGGCCCTGAACGAGCTGATCGGCCGCAGCGGCCCGGGCGTGCTGGCCGGCGCGCTGGCGCCGTTCAAGTCACGCATCGAACACCTGCTGTCCGACCGCGGCAGCGGCAAGGCGTTGCCGGTGGAGCGCATCCGGGTGATCCCGTGGGGGGCGCGCAAGCTCGACCAGCAGGCCTTCCGCATCGTGGCCGGCGCGGTGCTGGAGCGGAAGCAGCTGCGCTTCCGCTACCGCGCGCGCACCACCGGCGCCGACAGCCGTCGCACCGTATCGCCGCAACGCCTCACCCATTACCGCGACAACTGGTACCTCGACGTGTGGGACCACGACCGCGAGGCGCTGCGCAGCTTCGCGGTGGACCGCATCGCCGAGGCGCAGGCGCTGGACGC
>Ga0187815_10001049_pt1 | contig 13118 bp, 10 predicted proteins | sample NC_S_5_FD_132962 | JGI IMG/M metagenome (GOLD analysis project Ga0187815, IMG submission 132962) | Wetland sediment microbial communities from Neuse River Estuary, North Carolina, USA - ASW-S_5 | ecosystem: Environmental > Aquatic > Freshwater > Wetlands > Sediment | place: USA: North Carolina...
CGCCCATTGTCCAATATTCCCCACTGCTGCCTCCCGTAGGAGTTTGGGCCGTGTCTCAGTCCCAATGTGGCTGATCATCCTCTCAGACCAGCTACTGATCGTCGCCTTGGTGAGCCATTACCTCACCAACTAGCTAATCAGACGCGGGCCGATCTTTCGGCGATAAATCTTTCCCCGTAAGGGCTTATCCGGTATTAGCACAAGTTTCCCTGTGTTGTTCCGAACCAAAAGGTACGTTCCCACGCGTTACTCACCCGTCTGCCGCTGACGTATTGCTACGCCCGCTCGACTTGCATGTGTTAAGCCTGCCGCCAGCGTTCGCTCTGAGCCAGGATCAAACTCTCAAGTTGGACTTGAAACTTTGAACCGGCTGATCACAACGTTTGACGAGGTCCACACCTAAATCGCGCAGCGATTCACATCGCTGGCGACCCGATCTCAATGAAGAGATCATGGTGTAACCTTATTCAAAACGTGTACCGCCGAAGTCTTTCGTCCGGTCCCGAACGTTGAAAACCGAAGTTTCCAAGTATCCGAGACCCGCAAGGACTCCGCCGTCCACGTTTCTCTTTCTTCATCTTCACTTGTCAAACAGCCCGAGGTCCGAAGACCCCAACTCCCCTGGCGGGGAGGTTCCGTAAACCCTCACTCGACGGCGAATGACAACCGACTGACGCCGGCTGCTGATCCACTCATCATCATGAGGAGCTTGACGGGCACGACGAACTGCCTTGGCCAAGGGGCCAATGCAGCGCCGCGCTCAGTGGCCGGGTTATAGGCCCGCCCAATCGACGTTGTCAACGCCCCTCGTCAAGAAAACTTCACATCGAGTGCAGATTCTTTCACAGCGAGGAGCCCCCTTCATTTCGGGGCCCAGCGCCGTACTTGAGCCACAATCCTGCGACGTTCTGAGAACAAGTTAAGTATTGAATCGCTGGAATGCCAGTGGGGGCTGCCCCGCGGTTCGACCCGGGAATAACGGCAAATCGCCTGCTATTCCCTTCACGGCCGAGAAACATCGAGAGCTCTGCGCACCATTGACCTTCGAGATTCCGGCCGGCCTTTAATAAGGCCCCTTGATTCCCGAAAATCCATGTGTGCGGCGCGCCAAGCTCCGGAAGGCGCCCCTTTCATCGGGGGCGTATGCGGGACCCCGGGGATGAGCGGGAAAGTTGTCGAATGTTGATGGAATTCGGGGGGACGGCGGCTTGAGCCAACGGACGTCACGCGGGGGCGGGTACGGGCGCGAGGCTGGGATCATCGATCTCGGCCATGAGCCGCCGCTTTCCGTTGACGGTACCGAGGCCGCGGTGATCGATCGCCGTCGCGTCTCCGTACAGTGGTTCAGCGGCACCATCCTGACGGGTCTGTGCGGCGCAGCTCTCATCGGCGGCGCCGTTTTCGCCTCGCTCGACGGCGAAATGACTTTCGCCAAAGTTCCCGAGCGCGTCGAGGGCGCGCTGCGTGGCGCGTTCGGCGCCAACGACAAGACCGTGAGCCTGCACAAGAGCGATCGCCTGCCGCCGCCGAGCGAATCTACGGCCGCGCGCAACGTCATCCGCGTCTCCACCGCGACTCGCGTCGGCAACCGCGACGTCATGCGGGTGCGGCCCTTCGTGCGGATCTCCGGCAATCTGTCGATGACGACCAGCGACCTGACGGCCAAGATCCCGCCATTCAACGCCCAGCGCATGCTGACCGATGTCGGTACGCCCACGCAGACCGCCGCCGACGATCCCAACAATCCCGAAGCCGTCGAGCCCGATGCCGAAGTCTCCTTCGTGATGAAGGACCTCGGGACCGTCCTGCCGAAGGCCAAGATCGCCGCCAACGTACCGCTGGACGAGATCATCCTGCGGGTGCGCGACGCCTCGAACTGGCGCGGCAACTCCGGCGGCGTCCGCTATGCGACGCTCGCCAACGCCGCGGCCGATGCCAGCGGCGTCAAGTCGGACATCAAGCTCGCCTACGCCACCGAGGGCGTCTCCTCCGACCCCTATGCCGGCTTCGAGACGCGCGTAGTGCCTGAGAACGTCACGCTGCTGGCGAAGACCAAGGACCAGGTGACCGGCGGCAATCCCACAGGCGAGCGAATCCATACGGTCAAGAAGGGCGATACCATCACCTCGATCCTGCGCGACCAGGGCGCGAGCCCCGAGGAAGCCAAGGCGATCTCCTATACGCTCGGCGCCAAGGGACGCGACGGCGGCCTGAAGGAAGGCCAGAAAATACGCATCCTGATGGTGCCGGCGACGCAAGCGCCCGGTGCGCGGCTGCAGCCCTATCGCGTCATTGTGGCCAACGACGCCACCATCGAGGCGGTAGCAGCGCTGTCCGACCTCGGCAAATACGTCGCCGTCGACGTGCAGAGCATGAACACCGTCACCGACACTGCGGCCGCCGACGATGACGACGAGGATGATGGCAGCGGCGTGCGGCTCTATCAGAGCATTTACGAGACCGCGCTGCGCAACAAGGTTCCGGCCAACATCATCGAGGACATGATCCGGATCTACTCCTACGACGTCGACTTCCAGCGCAAGGTGCAGCCCGGCGATTCCTTCGACGTCTTCTATGCCGGCGAGGACGAAGGCGCGACGATCACGGAAAGGAACGAGGTGCTGTACGCCTCGCTCACGGTCGGCGGCGAAACCAAAAAATACTATCGCTTCCAGGCTCCCGACGACTCTTCCGTCGACTTCTATGACGAGACCGGCAAGAGCGCGAAGAAGTTCCTGGTCCGCAAGCCCGTCAACAATGCCATCATGCGCTCCGGCTTCGGCGGCCGCCGCCATCCGATCCTGGGCTTTGTGAAGATGCACACCGGCGTCGACTGGGCGACGCCCTACGGCACGCCGATCTTCGCCTCGGGCAACGGCGTGATCGAGAAAGTCGGCTGGGAAGGCGGCTACGGCAAGTATATCCGCATCAAGCACAACAACGGCTACGAGACCGCGTACGGCCACATGTCCGCCTATTCCAAGGGTATGGAGCCCGGCAAGCGCGTCCGCCAGGGCCAGGTCATCGGCTTCGTCGGATCGACCGGCATGTCGACCGGCGCCCACGTGCACTACGAGATCCTGGTCAACGGCCGCTTCGTCGATCCCATGCGCATCAAGCTGCCGCGCGGCCGCTCGCTGGAAGGCTCGATCCTCGCCGGCTTCGAGAAGGAACGCGATCGTCTCGACAGCATGATGAACAACCGCGGCGGTGCCGGCGCGCGCGTCTCCGACGCCACCGGCACTACCAGCACCCGGCAAGTCAGCAACCGCTGAATTCCGTCAGTCTCGCAACGGAGGGACTGCGCTCCACGCTTGATGCGTCAGGGCGCCATATGCGAGCAAATCAGAAAGACGATGCCGATGGCCGTGAGTCCGAATGCGACGGCGGCAAGCGGCAGCAGCATGTCGATCGCCGCGTTCGTTCCCTTCACGCGGCTGCCCCAAACGGCGAAATTGCCGGCTCGCCAGTCCCGGAATGAAATTGCTTCCGGATGGGAATCGGACACGTGATTCCTTCGCCAAACGAATGCCAACAGCAGTGGAATCGAGACGGCAATGAAAAACAACACGCTGACCATCGCGAGAGGTAGGCTGATGTCAGCCTGCCGGTCGAACAGGATCCACGCGGAGAGCGCAAACCAGACAACGAGGCCTACCGCACCGGCGTAGACCTTCGGATGAAGGTGATCGAAGACGGGCTTGTTATGAGCAACCAAGTCCCGGGACATGACCAAGCCTCCCCTTTTGTTTCGGGATTCGGCCAGCCAGTTGTCCAAGAGCGCAGTTTGCATGGTCGCCGGCTGTGCCGGCAAAGGGAAAACAGCCGCGCCGGACAGGTGTTTCATTAATTCTCGTTCAGGCTTGCCGACTGGTGCCGGCAGGCGCTCCAAACATCGGCGCCCGTTATCCGCTTGCTTGTCGGATTTGTGGCGATGGCGGCCGCAATCTCCGGCAAGTTTCGTTTGCCAAAGCCGGACCGCGGTCAAATACTCTCCCCCACAAAAAATCGGGAGGTAGGTCATGAGGAGCAGGCTCTCACTCTACGCTACCGTTGCGGCAACGGCCCTGTTGGCCACCGCCGTCAGTGCATCCGCGCAGACATACGAAGTCACAAAACTCGTGCCGGGCTCTGCCTTCCACGGTGTGCACGGCCTCGGCATCGACAAGTCGGGAAGACTGTTCGCCGGCAGCGTCGCGGGCGCCGCGCTTTACGAAGTCGATCGCGCCAATGGCACCGCCAAGATTGCGGTCCCCTCGCCCGAAGGCATGGCCGACGACATCGCGTTCGCGCCCGACGGCACCATGGCCTGGACCGCCTTCCTCAGCGGCGACCTTTATTCCCGCAAGGGCGACGGCCCGGTCAAGAAGCTTGCCTCGGGCCTGCCCGGCATCAACTCGCTCGCTTACCGCAAGGACGGCAGGCTCTATGCGACGCAGGTATTCCTCGGCGACGCGCTCTACGAGATCGACACCGAGGGCGCAAAGCCGCCGCGCAAGATCATGGAGAAGATGGGCGGCCTCAACGGTTTCGAGTTCGGCCCCGATGACAGGCTCTACGGTCCGCTATGGTTCAAGGGTCAGGTCGCCAAAGTCGATGTCGACAAAGGCGAGCTTTCCGTTGTCGCCGACGGCTTCAAGATACCCGCCGCCGTCAATTTCGATTCCAAGGGCAACCTTTTCGTCGTCGACACCGCGCTCGGCCAGCTGGTGAAGGTCGATACGAAGACCGGCGCCAAGAAAGTCGTGGCACAGCTCAAGGCCTCGCTCGACAATCTCGCAATCGACGACAAGGACCGCATCTTCGTCTCCAACATGGCCGACAACGGTATCCAGGAAGTCGATCCCGAGACGGGCGCGGCGAAGCAGATCATTGTCGGCAAGCTGGCGCTGCCGAGCGGCATTGCCGTCGTTACCGATGGTGGCAAGGACACGGTTTATGTCGCCGACCTCTTCGCCTATCGCACCGTCGATGGCGCGACCGGCGAAGTCTCGGAAGTCGCGCGCATGCATGCCGACGGCGTGACGCTGGAGTATCCGATGAGCGCGACGGCCAGGGGCGACACTGTCGTGCTGTCGAGCTGGTTCACCGGCACCGTGCAGGTGATCGACCGCAAGAGCGGCAAGACGCGCGACATGCTGCACGACTTGAAGGCGCCGCACGATGCGATCATGCTCGACGACGGCAGCATCCTTGTCAACGAGCTCGGCAGCAAGTCGCTGATCCGCGCCAGCGGCGAGCACGGCAAGGATCGCACGCCTGTTATCGGCGGCCTCGAGGGTCCGATTGGGATGGTGGCCGCCGGCAAGGACAGCGTCTACGTGACCGAAGCTTTTGCAGGCCTCGTCTCCAAGGTTGCCACCAATGGCGAGAAGACCGTCGTCGCCAGGGATCTGAAGATGCCCGAGGGCATCGCGATCGCACCTGACGGCAAGCTTGTCGTGGCCGAGGTCGGCGCCAAGCGCCTCGTGTCGATCGACGCGCAGACGGGAACCGTGACGGAAATCGCCGGCAACCTGCCGATTGGCCTCGCCGGCGCACCCAATGGACTGCCGACGCACACGCCAACCGGCGTCGGCGTCGGGGATGCCGGAACGGTCTATTTCTCCTCCGACATTGAGAATGCGATCTACAAGGTGACGAAGAAGTAATTCCCGATTTGAAGCATTCTGCGCCGCGCTGTTTCCGCGGCGCGGAATGCAACCGCCGCTTCTGATCGATTGAGCTGCTGTGCCGACGCCAATGGTCGCAGCAATGGAAACACGATAGTGCTTGCGGGCGTGTCGAACGAAGTCCACTCTCGCCGACAAAAGACGAGGGCGGAACGCGGGCATGCAGGCATATATTGCGCGGCGGCTATTGGCGCTGGTGCCGGCGCTGTTCTTTGCCAGCGTGATCGTATTCGTCATCGTCCGCCTCGTGCCCGGCAGCATCATCGACCTGATGCTGGCGCAAAACGACGTCGGCGCCGACAAGCTCACCCGCGAGCAACTTGTCGCGACCCTCGGCCTCGACCGGCCGATGTGGCAGCAATACTTTTCCTGGGTCGGCGGCATCCTGCTGCATGGCGATTTCGGCAAGTCGCTGTGGCAGAACACGCCGGTGCGGGAACTCTTGGCAGCCCGCCTTCCCGTCACTTTCCAGCTCGGCCTGATGGCGCTGATCGTGGCGCTCTCGACCGCCATTCCGATCGGCATCTATTCCGCGATCCGCCAGGACACCGCCGGCGACTATCTCACCCGCTCCTTCTCGATCCTGATGCTGGCGGTGCCGAGCTTCTGGATGGGCACCATGGTGATGGTGTTCCCCTCGATCTGGTGGGGTTGGTCGCCGCAGGTGAAATTCGTGCCCTTCACCGAACATCCGCTGGAAAACCTGAAGCAGATGATCCTGCCGGCGCTGATCCTCGGCATGGCGCTCTCGGCCATCACCATGCGCCTGACCCGCACCATGATGCTGGAGGTGCTGCGGCAGGACTATATCCGCACCGCCTGGGCCAAGGGTCTTTCCGAACAGCTGGTCGTGGTGCGCCATGCGCTGCGTAATGCGCTGATTCCCGTGGTGACGCTGGTCGGCCTGCAGGCGCCGATCCTGATCGGTGGCGCTGTCATCGTGGAGCAGATCTTCGTCATCCCCGGCATGGGCCTGTTGCTGCTCGATGCCATCAGCCAGCGCGACTATCCGATCATCACCGGCGTTTCCCTCGTGATCGGCTTCTGCGTCATGCTGATCAATCTCGTGGTCGATCTCTCCTACGGCCTGCTCGATCCCAAGGTGAGATACCGCTGATGACGCTGGCGATCGACATTCCCGCTGCGTCCGCCCGCAAGGAGCGCAACAGCATCGTCCGCTTCGTCGTCCGCCTGTTCCGCGAAAAGCCGCTGGGCGCTGCCGGCGGCGTCATCTTCGTGCTGTTCCTGCTCTGCGGCATCTTCGCCGACGTGCTGGCGCCCTATGGCATGAACCAGATCTCGCCGCGCAGCCGCCTGATGGCGCCATCCTGGACGCACTGGTTCGGCACCGACAATCTCGGCCGTGACATGCTCTCGCGCTGCCTCTATGGCGCGCAGATCTCGGTCATCATCGCGTTTGCGACCGCGACGCTCGCGACCATCATCTCGATCGTGGTCGGTATCGTCACCGGCTATCTCGGCGGCAAGGTCGACCTGATCGTGCAGCGCTTTGTCGACGCCTGGATGAGCTTTCCCGATCTCATCATCCTCTTGGTGGTCGTCTCCGTGCTCGGCCCGGGCGTGCCGCAAATCATCTTCACGCTCGGTTGCCTGCTCGGCATCGCCGGCTCCCGCATCATCCGCTCCGCCGTGGTCTCAGTGCGCGAGAACATGTATGTGCACGCCGCCCAGTCGATTGGCGCCTCCACCGGCCGCATCCTGGTCCGCCACATCCTGCCCAACATCATGCCGCCAATCATCGTGCTGTTCACGACCCGCGTCGGCACCGTGATTCTCGCCGAGTCGAGCCTGTCGTTCCTTGGCCTCGGCGTGCCGCCGCCGACCCCGACCTGGGGCGGCATGCTGTCGGGTTCGGGCCGCACCTTCATGTTCCAGGGACCGTGGCTGGCGCTGGCGCCCGGCCTGTGCCTGACCGTCGTCGTCTACGCCACCAACGTGTTCGGAGACGCGCTGCGCGACCTGCTCGACCCGCGCATGCGCGGCTCGCGCTAGTTCAACCGATCAAACGGGAGGGGAAACCATGAAAAAATTCAGGACTGCGCTGCTCGCGGCAGCGTCGATCGCGGCGACACTCGCCTTCACAGATCCCGGCTCGGCGCAGTCGGAGCAGCCGCCGAAGCCCGGCGGGACGCTGGAAGTCGGCACCGTCTACGTGACGCTCTCGGCACTGTCCTGGGACAATGCCGACTGGAACTGGAAGCACAATCACGACACCGGCAACGTCTATGAGCAACTCTTCGCCGCCGATCTGTCCAAGTCGAAGCGGCTCGGCGGCAAGCATCCGTTCTACGCCGACGCCTGGCTGCCGTCCGATGCCATCCGCGGCGAGCTCGCCGAAAGCTGGGAATGGAAAAAAGACCCGCTTCGGATGGAAGTGAAGCTGCGCAAGGGCGTGATGTTCCCGGAAAAGCCCGGCGTGATGGCGGCGCGCGAATTCGTCGCCGACGACGTCGTCAACACCTTCAACCGCCTGGACAAGAGCCCCAAGAAAATCGCCGGCTATTTCGATCATCTGGAAAAGGTCGAGGCCACCGACAAGCACACGGTGGTGTTCACTTTCAAAAACTACAACGCTGAATGGGATTACCGTTTCGGCTGGGGCTACTACTCCGGCATCATCCCGAAGGAAGTCGCCGATGCCGGCGCCGGCAACTGGAAGAACGTCAACGGCACCGGCCCGTTCATGCTCGCCGATTTCGTGCAGGGCAATTCAAACACTTACGTGAAGAACCCGAATTACTGGGACAAGGACAAGATCAACGGCGTCGAGGTGAAGCTGCCGCTGGTCGACAAGGTCGTCTACCGCACCATCAAGGACGAGGCGACTTACCTCACAGCGCTACGCACCGCCAAGCTCGACATCCTCGAAAACATCCGCTGGTCGGCGGTGGACGAATTGAAGAAGAGCGCACCGCAACTGCAATGGTCGAAATGGCTGTCGATGAACGGCCAGTTCCTCGCCATGCGCGTCGACACCAAGCCGTTCGACGACGTCCGCGTCCGCCGGGCGCTCAACATGGCGGTCAACAAGCAGGAGATCGTGAAGGACTATTACGGCGGCAATGCCGAGCTGTTCGCCTATCCGCAGCACCCCGATTATCTCGGCTATTTCGAGCCACTGGAGGCGATGCCCGCCTCGATCAAGGAGCTGTTCACCTACGACCCGGCGAAAGCCAAGAAGCTGCTCGCCGAAGCCGGCCATCCCAACGGCTTCTCCTTCAAGGTTCAGGTGTGTTCCTGTGCGCCCGATCACATGGACCTGCTGCCGCTGATCGCCGCCTATCTCGAGCAGGTCGGCGTCAAGATGGAAATCCAGCCGATGGAATACGCCGCGTTCCTCTCGGCGATGACCAGCAAGACCAATGCGCCCGGCTATCTCATGAACAACGGGCACACCAATCCGACCACGACCATCCGCAAGAGCTTCGTGAAGGGCCAGGTCTGGAATCCCTCGCAGTGGAACGACCCTGAATACGACAAGAAGATGGACGCGGCCTATCTCGAGCCGGACGAGGGCAAGCGCCAGGCCATGCTGAAGGACATGACCCGCGAGATCCTCGACAAGGCGCCGTACATCTGGCTGCCCACGCCCCATATCTACACGGCGTGGTGGCCGTGGGTGAAGAACTATGGCGGCGAGCTGCGCGCCGGCGCCGTGCGTCCGGGTCCGATCTATGCCCGCATCTGGATCGACCAGGAAATGAAGAAGAAGATGGGCTACTGAGCGGCGGGGCTTTGAAGCGATGACGTCCCCGCTGCTGGAGGTCAAAGGCCTGACGACGCGGTTCCGCACCGAGCGCGGGACCGTGACGGCGGTCGATGACGTCTCCTTTCATGTCGATCCCGGCGAGACGCTCGCCATAGTCGGCGAGTCCGGTTCGGGCAAGAGCGTCACCGCGTTGTCGGTGCTGCGCCTGATCCCGAGCCCGCCGGGCCAAATCGAGCGCGGCGAGATAATCTTCGACGGCGAGGACCTCCTGAAGCTCGACGATCCCGGCATCCGCGCGGTGCGCGGCAACAAGATCGCCATGATCTTCCAGGAGCCGATGTCATCGCTCAACCCGGCGCTCACCGTCGGCCTGCAGGTGGCCGAGCCGATCAACCTGCACCGCGGCACGGCATGGACGAAGGCCTATGAGGCGGCCACCGAGCTGATCGGCCGCGTCCGCATCGCCGATGCCGCTAGCCGGCTCAATTCCTATCCGCATCAATATTCCGGCGGCATGCGCCAGCGCGTGATGATCGCAATGGCGCTTGCCTGTGCGCCGCGGCTGATCATCGCCGACGAGCCGACCACCGCGCTCGACGTCACCGTGCAGGCGCAGATCCTCGATCTCCTGAAGGAGCTGACGCGCGAGACCGGCTCCTCGCTGATCCTGATCACCCACGATCTCGGCGTGGTTGCGCGCTATGCCGACCGCGTCGCCGTCATGTATGGCGGCCGCATCGTCGAGGTGGCGCCCGCGCGCGAACTCTACGCTCGGCCAAGACATCCCTACACCTCCGGCCTGATGGCGTCGGTGCCGCGGCTCGACGGCGGCGGTCGCAAGCGGCTGATGCCGATCGAAGGCCAGCCACCGGATCTGGCAAGCCTCCCGCCCGGCTGCTCGTTCGGCCCGCGCTGCCGCGCCATCACGGAACAGTGCCGCACGGCACGCCCTGAGCTGGTTCAGGTCGGCGATCGTCATTCCAAGGCGTGCTTTGCCAATGTCTGACGCGCTCCCACGCACCGCCGAGCCGATCCTCCGCGTCGAGGATTTGAAGGTGCATTTTCCCGTCACCAAGGGGATCATCATCCAGCGCCAGGTCGCAACCGTGAAGGCGGTCGATGGCGTGTCCTTCACCATCCGCCGCGGCGAGACGCTCGGCCTCGTCGGCGAAAGCGGTTCGGGCAAATCAACCACGGGGCTTGCGGTGCTGCGCATGCTGACGCCGACCGCCGGCCGCATCGTGTTCGAAGGCCAGGACATCGCCCCACATCGGGGAGCAGAGCTGCTGAGCGTCCGCCGCCGCATGCAGATGGTCTATCAGGACCCCTATGGCTCGCTGAACCCGCGCATGACCATCCGCTCGATTGTCGGCGAGCCGCTCGCCGTGCACGGGCTCGACGCCGACAGGAAGGCGACGCGCGAAAAAATCGCGGGGCTGATCGCCTCGGTCGGTCTCTTGCCCGACATGGCCGACCGCTACCCGCACGAATTTTCCGGCGGCCAGCGCCAGCGCATCGGCATTGCCCGCGCGCTTGCACTGGAGCCCAGCCTGCTCATTGCGGATGAGCCGGTCTCCGCGCTCGACGTCTCCATCCAGGCCCAGGTGATCAACCTGTTCATGGACCTGCAGGAGCGGCTGGGGCTGACCTACCTTTTCATCGCCCACGACCTCGCCGTGGTCCGCCACATCTCGACCCGGATCGCCGTGATGTATCTCGGCCGCCTGGTCGAGATCGCCGACCGCGACGAGCTCTACCAAAATCCCTTGCACCCCTACACCGAAGCGCTGATGGCCGCGGTTCCCGTCGCCGATCCCGAGGTGGAAGCCAGGCGTCCCCGCACGGTGATCTCGGGCGAAGTCCCGAGCGCGCTGCGCCCGCCGCCGGGCTGCGCCTTTCACACCCGCTGCCCGCGCGTGATGGCGAGGTGCAAGACCGAACAGCCGCAATTGCGCGAAGCCGCACCGGGCCGCGCGGTCGCCTGCCATCTCCACGACTGAGCTTCGACGCGAAGGTCCCGGAAACTGTGCGCGGACGCGGACCGGTTCCCGAATCCAGAGCGTTGTCCCGCGCTGGCCTCTGACGGCCGCCCGACCCCTGCGATCCCGCGACCCGTTATAGCGACGGATAATCGCGGCCCGCCTCGCACGCCGGAACTCTATCCAACGGGCCCGAGTTATGAGTCGAGGAGCCCTCCAAAGCAGAGGAGGAAGTCATGGAGAACTGGACCAACGCAAAATTATGCGACGTCGCAAATCTGATCCTTGGCGCCATCTTGTTCCTGTCGCCCTGGATCTGGAACTTCGACGCCGGAAGGCCCTCTCAGAACGCCATGATCGTCGGCATCATCATGGCCGTGCTGGCAATCGCGGCCCTGTCCGCCTTCGCGGTCTGGGAGGAATGGCTCAACCTGATAGTGGGATTGTGGGCAGTGATATCGCCCTGGGTGCTGGGCTTCCACGCAAGCACGACCGAAACGACGGTCCACGTCGTGATTGGTATCGCCGTGGCAGTCCTGGCCGCCATTGAAATCTGGATAGCGAGCCAGACCCCGCCCCGGCTGACAACGGGTCGCTGAAACAGATCATCCGACGGGCTCGCTGCCATGACTGGCGGCGGGCTACCTTGTTATGAGCGGAGAACACGATGAACCGCATCACCCGGGACGACGTCACCACATCGATCGGTCGAATCGATGATGTCACCATTGCAGAGATCATCGGAACCGGTGCGACCGTGGAGGAACTGGCGGAAGCCAAGGCCTGGATCGCCAACGATGAGCCGCTAATGAATGCCGGCAAGCCGCTGGCAACCGGCCGAGTTCGCGAACTCATCGAGATTCTGTCGGAGCTTGAGCCTGACGAGGAGGACGAGGGCGGGGCCACACCTGCCAGTCCGTCCTGAAGCCTCAGCCGGCTTCCAATTAGAAAAACGCCCTCCGCGCTTTGGCGCGAAGGGCGTCCTTGCTTAGTTGAGCTTCCGCTTCGATACCGGCGCCTCGAACGAGGCGATCTCGGCGGTCTGGGCCGGCTTGCCGTTGAAGGTCAGCACGTTGCCCTTGGTCGAGATCTTTATCGTATCGCCGTCGGCGACCTCGCCCGCCAAAATCATTTCGGCGAGCGGATCCTGCACGTTGCGCTGGATCACCCGCTTCAGGGGCCGGGCGCCATAGGCGGGATCCCATCCCTTCTCCGCGAGCCAGTCTCGCGCGGAAGCATCGAGTGTCAGCGTGATCTTGCGATCCTCCAGCAGCTTCGTCAGGCGCGCGAACTGGATCTCGACGATCCGGCCCATCTCGCTCTTCTGCAGCCGGTGGAACAGGATGATCTCGTCGACGCGGTTGAGGAATTCGGGGCGGAAATGCGCCCGCACCATTCCCATCACCTGCTCGCGCACAGCCGAGGTGTCCTCGCCTTCCGGCTGGTTCACCAGGAACTCCGAACCGATATTCGAGGTCATGATGATCAGCGTGTTGCGGAAGTCCACGGTGCGGCCCTGACCGTCGGTCAGGCGGCCGTCATCGAGCACCTGCAACAACACGTTGAAGACATCCGGGTGCGCCTTCTCGATCTCGTCGAACAGCACGACCTGATACGGACGCCGCCGCACCGCCTCGGTGAGCGCGCCGCCCTCGTCATAGCCGACATAGCCCGGAGGCGCGCCGATCAGACGGGAGACCGAGTGCTTCTCCATGTATTCGGACATGTCGAGGCGCG
>Ga0187815_10001051_pt1 | contig 13095 bp, 12 predicted proteins | sample NC_S_5_FD_132962 | JGI IMG/M metagenome (GOLD analysis project Ga0187815, IMG submission 132962) | Wetland sediment microbial communities from Neuse River Estuary, North Carolina, USA - ASW-S_5 | ecosystem: Environmental > Aquatic > Freshwater > Wetlands > Sediment | place: USA: North Carolina...
CACCGAGGAATGCGAGATCCACCCCAGCGGCGACCTCACGCCCTACGTCGAGGCGCGGCTGTGGGACGACCGCGACATCCCCGCGCTGGCGCTGATGTGCGACAAGGTGCACGCGCACGGCGCACTGGCCGCACTGGAGCTGACCCACAACGGCCCAACCGCGTCGAACCTGTATTCGCGCGAGGTGCTGATCGCGCCCTCGCACCAGCCGACCAAGTACGGCTACCCGCACCAGGCGCGCGCGATGACCCTGCACGACATCCGCGAGTACCGGCGCTGGCATCGCGAGGCAGCGATCCGCGGCAAGCGCGCAGGCATGGACATCATCTACGTCTACGCGGCGCACGACCTGTCGCTGGCGATGCATTTCCTGCAGCGCCGGCGCAACCAGCGCAGCGACGACTACGGCGGCCCGCTGGAGAATCGCGTGCGCCTGCTGCGCGAAGTGCTCGAAGACACCAAGGATGCGGTCGGCGACACCTGCGCCGTCGCGCTGCGCTTCGCCACCGAGGAACTGCTCGGGCCCGGTGGCGTCGAGCTGGCCGAGGCGAAGGAGATCGTGGGCATGCTGGCCGAGCTGCCCGACCTGTGGGACGTGAACCTCGCCGCCTGGTACAACGACTCGGTGCCCTCGCGCTTCGCCGGCGAAGGCGCGCAGGAACCGTTCATCGACTTCGTCAAGAAAGCCACCAGCAAGCCGGTGGTGGGCGTGGGCCGCTTCACTTCGCCGGACACCATGGTGTCGCAGCTCAAGCGTGGCGTGCTGGACATGATCGGTTGCGCGCGCCCGTCGATCGCCGACCCGTTCCTGCCGCGCAAAATCGAGGAAGGCCGCATCGACGACATCCGCGAATGCATCGGCTGCAACATCTGCGTCTCCGGCGACATGACCATCTCGCCGATCCGCTGCACGCAGAACCCGACCATGGGCGAGGAGTGGCGCAAGGGCTGGCACCCGGAACGCATCGCGCCGAAGCGTTCGGCCAGCCGCGTGCTGGTGGTCGGCGCCGGGCCGGCCGGGCTGGAAGCTGCCCGCGCATTGGGCCAGCGCGGTTACGAAGTGAGTCTGGCCGAAGCGCGCCGCGAACTCGGCGGCCGCGTCACCCGCGAAGCACGCCTGCCTGGTCTGGCCGAATGGGCACGCGTGCGCGACTGGCGTGTCGGGCAGATCAACAAACTCGCGAATATAGCCGTCTATCTGGATTCAGCCTTGACCGCGCAGGACGTGCTCGACTTCGGCGCCGAACACGTGGTGCTGGCCACCGGCTGCCACTGGCGCAGCGACGGCTACGGCCGCAGCAACGGCTTCGCCATTCCCGGCTTCGCCGACAGCGCGCGGGTCTATACGCCCGACGACCTGATGGACGGCCGCCTGCCGGAAGGCCGCGTGGTGGTGTTCGACGACGACGGCTACTACCACGCCGGCGTGTCGGCCGAACTGCTGCGCCGGCGCGGTTGCGAAGTGATCCACCTGACGCCCGAGGACAGCCTCGCGCCATGGACGCTGAACACGCTCGACTACCGGCATGTGCGCAAACGGATGGCCGAACTCGGCATCGAGACGATGGTGTCGCACGACGTCGTCAGCTACGACGGCGGCACGCTCACCGTCGAGGACATCTGGACCCACCGGCGCCGCGAGCTGGCCTGCGACGCCGTAGTCACCGTCACCGCCCGCCTGCCCGACGATGCGCTGTACCAGGAGCTGAAGCGGCGCGAGTCGGAGTGGGCCGACGCCGGCATCCGCACCCTGCGCTGCATCGGCGACGCCGAGGCACCGGGCCTGATCGCGCACGCGGTCTACGCCGGCCATCGCCACGCCCGGGAGCTGGAGGAGCCGGTCGTCGGCGAGGTCGCGTTCAAGCGGCATTTCCACAGCGCGGACGCCGAAGATCTGCGCCACCCGAGCGACTAGCAGCTCAACGCCAAGCCCTCGGCCCGCGCAATGCCGCGCGCAATCCCGCCGCCCAGTGCGGAAACCCGCAGCGCAGGCAACGCGTCCAGCACCTCGAGTCCGGCCAGCCGCCTGCAGCGGAAATCCAGCAGCCGCGCCGCCTCGATGCGTTCGTCGCCGGGCCGCTGTCCATCCATGGCTGGCCCCGGCACACCTGCTGCCAGCAAGGCATCCCAGCCGAAGTAGTCGCTGTCCGGCAGCAGATGCAGACGGGCGCACAGGCGGCCGTCGCGGGCGCGGCATTCCAGCCATTCGTGCGGGCCATCGCTGCCGATCGCGCAGGCGGCGACCAGCCAGCGCACGCACAGCAACGGCGCCAGTTCGCGGCATCCCGCCAGCAGGCCGGCGGCCGCATCCGTCGGCACCGACGCCACACATGGCAGGTACAGCACGGTCCCCGCGGCCGGCAGACGATGCGCCAACGATTGCGGCGAGATCCCCAGCCAGCGGCGCTCCACTTCGGCACCGGCCGCGCGCGGACAGAGAGGGACAACATGGGTAGCCAACCAGCCGAACATCGCGGTCTCCATCATGGGATCGGCTGGCCGGGCGGCGCCCAGCGGCGCAGCACCGTGCTGGCAAGCGAAAGCATGCGCGCCGGACCGCTCGCACAGATCGGCGCGGGGCGTTACTTGGTGAGGATCAGCTTGTCGTTGCGGGTGAGCCGCAGGTGGTATTCGCTGCCCTGGTGCTGGATCACCAGCTCGCGCCCGCCGTCCAGCAGCGAATGGCTGCTGACGCGGCGAACGGCCGGCGTGGCCTCGGTGGCGCGGGGCCGTAGCGAGGGGCGCGGCAGCGGATGGGCGAGCCGGTTGGCGGCAGCCGGCAGACTCAAGGTGGTGGCGATCGACATGGACGACTCCGCGTGAGTTTCAGGCGAAGTTGATGATAATGATTCTCATTAAAGTGTCAATCGTCGTGATAGCCGCCGCTTGTTGTCGACGCCCGTCAACGATCGATCAGGCCTGTCGCAACCTATCGATAGCGACTGCACTCGACCTAAGAGGCGCAAGCCCGGCAGGTCTTTGGCTAAGACGTGCGATATCGTGTCTTCCCCGTTTCGGTCGTGAAGACGTCGCAGGTCAACCAGCACGCCATGCACAGCAATCGTGCCACCGTCGCGAGGCCGACGGTGGTTGGAATAACCGTCGGGGGTAAAACCCGGGGCGGTTCGGAACCTCTTCTGCAGATAGGTTATGGAACACCATCGCCCCGGGAGTAATGTCCCCAACACGGCGAGGCGCCGCACCAAGGGGAGGGAGCACATGAAGGCTTGGGCATCGTTCGTCCTTTTGCTTGCCACAGCGACGCCCGCGGCATGGGCGCAGGATGCCAGCGGCGACTGGATCGGCCATCTACCCAGCGGTTTTCGGGTGCTGGTGCACATCGACAAGGCCGGGCACGGCTACAGCGGCGTGCTGATCAACCCGAGCGGCAACCAGACGCCGCTGGATGACATAACGGCAAATGTCCGGCATCTGCACTTCGGCGCCACCGCCCTCGGCCTCGGGTACGACGGAGACTGGGACGCCGGCCGGAAAGCTTGGCATGGCCAGCTGACCTTCCAGAAGATCTATCCGTTGGATCTGCATCACGCCACCGATGCCGAACTGCATCCGGCACCACCCAAGCGCCCGCAGGAAGCGGCGATCAAGGCCGGCCCTCGTCCCTACGCGTCGCGGGATGTGCTTTTTCCCAACCAGGGCGCTCACGTTACCCTGGCCGGCACCTTGAGCGTGCCGTCGGGCAAAGGTCCTTTCCCTGCGGTGGTGTTGGTTTCGGGCACTGGTCACAACACCCGTGACGAGACCGTGTGGAACCACCAGGTGTTTCTGGTGCTGGCCGACGCGCTCAACCGTGCAGGGGTCGCCGTGCTCCGCTACGACAAGCGCGGCGTGGGCGGTTCCAGCGGCGACTACGATGCCGCCACCACGGCCGACTTTGCCAGCGATGCTGAAGCCGCTGTGGCGTGGCTGCGCCGCCAACCGGGAATCGACGAAAACCGTATTGGCGTACTCGGCCACTCCGAGGGTGGAGTGATCGCGCCGATGGTGGCCGATCGGGATCCCCGCGTAGCCTTTGTTGTCACCATTGCCGGTCCGGCGATCCGCGGCGATCATCTGTTCGTGCTGCAGTCGGCGATGACTGCCAAAGCCTACGGCGCCCCTGACGAGTACATCGCGCGCCGCAAGTTGTTCGACCAACGCCTCTACGATGCGATCATCGCCGCGCCCTCCGCACAGGCCGCGCGCAAGCGGGCCGACGCCCTTGTCGCACAAGGCGTCAAGGACAAGACGGTCGATCCGAACGAGGCCAAGAACCTCGCGACCGACGTCACCAGCCCCTGGGAACGGTACTTTCTCGCTTACGATCCGGCGCCAGCGTTGCGGAAGCTGACGGTGCCCATACTGGCTCTCAACGGCTCGCTAGATCTGCAGGTGCCGGCGAAGGAGAACCTTGCGGCGATGCGGCAAGCCCTGGCACACAATCCGCACGCGACCATCGTCGAGATGCCCGGCATGAACCACTTGCTGCAGGATGCGAAAACTGGTGCTCCCAACGAGTACAACGACATCGAGGAAACCATGTCCCCACGGGCGCTGAACCTCATCTGCGACTGGGTGAAACGCTGGAGCAGATCGCCCAAGAAGGGGTGAAATCTCGATCCGAAACAACGTCGGGCTCGTTTGCTTCCGATGATGTTTCGGGTGGACGGTGCACGGAATATCGCGAAAGCAGGCATAACCCTGGCGCTGCAAGTGACAAGGTCATCAACTTTGGCGCTTGCCGCGTGACCCGGTTGGACAGTGAGCTATAAGCCACTGATCCATCGAGAAGTCGCGGCGACGGCAGGGTCAAGGGGCGCCGCCACCTGTCGCAGAGCTCACGCAACGGCCTGCGCAACACGCTGGCGCATCGCCGCGTCCAGCTTGGGCAGCACGTCCAGCGCACCGAGGTTGTGCTCCAGCTGCTCCAGCCGGCTCGCCCCCAGCATCACGGTGGACACGTGCGGATTGGCCAGGCACCAGGCGATCGCCAGCTGCGCGGTGCTGCAGCCCAGTTCGTCGGCGAGCGGCCGCAGCCGCTGCACTTTCGCTACGCGCTCGCCATGCTCGCCGAGCACCTGGTCGTGCAGCCACGCGTAGTCGGGGTGCGCCAGTCGCGAGCCGGCCGGCACGCCGCCGTCGTACTTGCCGCTGAGCAGGCCCGAGGCCAGCGGCGACCAGATCGTGGTGCCCAGCCCGAAGTCCTCGTACAGCGGCGCGTACTCCACCTCGACCCGCTCGCGATGCAGCAGGTTGTACTGCGGCTGCTCCATCGTCGGTGCTGTCAGGTGGTTCTCGCGTGCCACGCGATGCGCCTCGCGGATCGCCTCGGCCGGCCACTCGCTGGTGCCCCAGTACAGCACCTTGCCCTGACGTACCAGGAGGTCCATCGCTGCCACGGTTTCCTCGACCGGCGTATCCGGATCGGGGCGATGGCAGAAGTACAGATCCAGGTAATCCACGCGCAGGCGCTGCAGCGCCTGGTGGCAGGCTTCGATCACGTGCTTGCGCGACAGCCCGCGCTGGGTGGGCTTAGGATGGTCGCAGGAACCGAAGTACACCTTGCTGGACACGCACCAGCTGTCCCGCGGGAAGCGCAGGTCGGCCAGCACGTCGCCCATCAGCGACTCGGCCACGCCGTTGCCGTAGGTCTCGGCGTTGTCGAAGAAGTTCACCCCGCGGTCCCAGGCCAGCGCCAGCATGTCGCGCGCCAGCGAACGCCCCACGCTCTTGCCGAACGTGGCCCAGGCACCGAAGGAGAGGGCTGAAAGCGGCAGGCCGGAACGGCCGAGGCGGCGGTATTGCATGGGAGGCTCCATCTGCAGGCGGGGACGACCGGCGCGCGCCGATCCTTGCGCATGCTGCGTCGGTGCCTTGGGCCGATGCAAGCCTTACGCCTGTTTGCGCGGCGCTTCAGGGGCGACCCCGGCAGCTACTGCGTGCGGCTGCGAGAATCGATCATATTTGAACAGTTGCGTCATATTTGAATATAGTGACCGAATCAGATGCCACGGCATCCACCTGCAGAGGCTCGTTCCATGGATCGTCGCCGTTTCCTGCTCGCCGGCTCGGCCGCCGCCTCGCTGGGCGCGCTCGGCCTGACCCGCCTCGGCCATGCCGAGGCCGCCCTCATTCCTGCTGCCGCCGGACCGCGACCGCGCCCCACGCCGCAGCAGCTGCGCTGGCAGCGCGACGAGCTGGCGATGTTCGTGCACCTCACGGTGAACACCTTCACCGGCAAGGAATGGGGCGACGGCACCGAGTCGCCGGCGATCTTCAACCCGCGCAAGCTGGACGCGCGGCAATGGGCGCGTACGGCCAAGCAGGCCGGTTTCCGCAGCATGATCCTCACCGCCAAGCATCACGACGGCTTCTGCCTGTGGCCCACCGCCACCACCGGGCACTCGGTGAAGCACAGCCCGTGGAAGAACGGCCACGGCGACGTGGTGCGCGAATTCACCGATGCCTGCCGCGCCGAGGGCCTGGGCGCCGGCCTCTACCTGTCGCCGTGGGACCGCAACGCCAAGAGCTACGGCAGCGGCGAGGCCTACAACGATTTCTACATCGCCCAGCTCACCGAGTTGCTCACGCATTACGGCAGGATCGTGGAAGTGTGGTTCGACGGTGCCAACGGCGAAGGCCCCAACGGCCGCAAGCAGGCCTACGACTGGCCGCGCATCCATGCCACCGTGCGCAGGCTGCAACCCGACGCGGTGATGTTCTCCGATGCCGGCCCCGATGTGCGCTGGATTGGCGACGAGAAAGGCGTGGCCGGCGAAACCTGCTGGTCCAGCATCGACCCGGCCAGCGTGCCCTACCCCGGCTACGACCGCCCGTGGGTCGGCGACCTGCTGGGGCATGGCGATCCGCACGGCAGCGCCTGGCGCCCCGGCGAATCGGACGTGTCGATCCGCCCCGGCTGGTTCTGGCATCCCGAAGAAAACGACAAGGTGCGCTCGCCCGACGGCCTGATGGCGCTGTACTTCAGCTCGGTCGGCCGCAACAGCAAGCTGCTGCTCAACGTGCCGCCCAACCGCGACGGCCTGTTCGAGGATACGGACATCGCCTCGCTGCAAGGCTTCACGGCGAAGCGCACGGCGCTGTTCGCCGCGAACCTGCTGCAAGGCGCCAGCGTACGCGCCAGCAGCAGCGATGCGCCGCATCTCCCGGCCCACGCGCTCGACGCCGATCCTGATACGTATTGGAGCGCATCCTCGTCCGCGCACGACGGCTGGCTGGAATTCCAGCTGCCCCGCGAGATCGAGTTCGACACGCTGGAACTCGGCGAAGCGATCGCCCACGGCCAGAACATCGCCAACTACCGCGTGGAATGCTGGGACAAGGGCGCGTGGCAGCCGCTTGCCTGGGGCACCACGATCGGCCACAAGAAGCTCACCCAGATGGACCCCGTGCGCGCCAGCAAGCTGCGGCTGAGCCTGGAATTCGGCTACGGCGCGCCGAAGCTCGCCTACGTCGCGGCATACCGCGGCCCGGACCGCCGCTACGGGCCGGGGCACAACGAGAAGTGATGTCGTCTCAGGCGCCCTCGGCCACGTAGGCCGTCAGCGCCTCGAACAGATAGTCGTAGACCAGCCGCACGCGCCGGTTCGCGCGCTGGTCCTCGTGCATCACCAGCCAGGTGTCCAGATCCAGCCCGAACGCCCCGGGCAACACCGGCACCAGTTGACGCTCGCGGCGGGCGAGCGGGTGCTGGCACACGCCGATGCCGTAAGCGGCGCGCAGCGCAGCCAGCTGCGCCAGCCCGCTGTCGGTGCGCAAGGCGAAATGCTCGCGTGCAAGCACCTCGCCGCCCGGCACGCGGCCGCGCATCGCACGCAAGGCAGGCGTCTCGCGATCGAAACCGATCAGCACGTGCTGATGCAGCTCGGCCAACGCACGCGGCGCCCCGTGTTCCTTCAGGTAGCGCCGGTGCGCGTACAGCCCCAGCCCGATCGCACCCACGCGCCGCGCCACCAGCGCACCCTGGCTCGGCCGCAGCATGCGCACGGCGATGTCGGCATCCTTGCGCAGCAGGTCCGCGGTCGCGTCGGACAGCGAAAGCTCGATCACGATGCCCGGCTGCTGCCGGCGCAGTCCGGCCAGCATCGCGGGCAACACCTCGCCGCCGATCACCTCGCTGCAAGTGATGCGCACCACGCCGCGCACCTCCTGCTTGCTGCCCGAAGCCGCGCGCCGCAACGCGGCCGACGCGGCAGCCATGCCGCGCGCGTGCTCGGCCAGTTCTGCGCCCAGCTCGGTCAGCACCAGTCCCTGCGGCGAGCGCGTGAACAAGGCCACGCCCAACATGGCTTCCAGTTGCCGCACGTGCCGCCCCAGGCTGGGCTGGGTCATGCCCAGCATGCGCGCCGCCGCGGACAGGCTGCCCTCGCCCGCCACCGCGAGGAAGGAACGATAGAGATCCCAGCCGGGCTCGTCGGCATCCATGCATTTATTTATAGCAGATGTTCAATACTAGGTAATTTTCAAACACCTCAGACCGCGCCAAGCTGGCTCCACCCATCGATTCCAACCAAGTCTGGAGTACAGCCATGAACACATCGAAGACAGCCCTGATCCTCGGCGCCACCGGCGGCGCGGGCGGCGAGATCGCCGCTGCCCTGCTGCGGCGCGGCTGGACGGTGCGCGCACTGGTGCGCAACGCCGCGCACCCCGGCCTGGACCCGCGCATCGACTGGCACGAAGGCGACGCGATGCGCGCCGACGACGTGGCGCGGGCCGCCGCCGGGGTGACTGTGCTCGTCCACGCGGTGAACCCGCCGGGCTACCGCGACTGGGACAAGCTGGTGCTGCCGATGCTGGACCACAGCCTGGCCGCGGCGCGCGCCAACGCTGCACGCCTGGTGCTGCCGGGTACGGTCTACAACTACGGCCCCGATGCCTTTCCCCTGCTTGCCGAGGACGATCCGCAGCAGCCGCTGACCCGCAAGGGCGCGATCCGCGTGGCGATGGAGCAGCGGCTGGCCGAGGCCGCCGACGTACGCAGCCTGATCCTGCGCTGCGGCGACTTCTTCGGGCCGCATGCCGGCAACAACTGGTTCGCCGCGATGATCAAGCCGGGCCGCCGGGTGCGCGCCCTGCTCTACCCAGGCCGCCGCGGCCTGCCCCACACCTGGGCCTACTTGCCCGACGTGGGCGAGACGGTGGCGCGCTTGCTGGAGCGCGAGGGCGAATTGGAACGCTTCGCCCGCTTCCACTTCGCCGGCCACCTCGTGGATGGCGACGCCCTGCTCGCCGCCGCGCGCCGCGCCACCGGCCAAGCCACGCTGCCGCTGCGCGCCTTTCCGTGGTGGCTGACCCGGCTGGCCGCGCCGTTCTCGGTGCTGCTGCGCGAACTGGGCGAGATGCGCTACCTGTGGCGCGTACCGCTGCAGCTGGACAACCGCCGGCTGCGGGCGTGGCTGGGCGAAGAGCCGCATACCCCGCTGGAGCAGGCGGTCGCGGCCACCCTGCGCGGCTTCGGCTGCGTGGAATGAGCGCCTCAGCGCAGGAAGCGCAGCGCGATCCCCAGCACCGCCGCGGCGAATACACCGGCGATCACGTCGTCCACCATCACACCCAGGCCGCCCTTGAGACGGCGGTCGAACTCGCGGATCGGCCACGGCTTCCACACGTCGAACAGGCGGAACAGCGCGAAACCTGCGGCCACCGCCCACCACGGCGCCAGCAGCGCAGGCAGCAGCGCGATCCACTGGCCGACGAATTCGTCCCACACCAGCGCGCGATGGTCGTCCACGCCCAGCGCGCGGCCGGCCATCTCGCAGGCCCACACGCCCAGCGCGAAGCCCAGCACGATGGCCAGCAGGTTGAGCGGCAGCGACAGCTCACGCAGCAGCAGCCACGGCAGGATCGCCGCGAGCGAGCCGAACGTGCCTTGCGCCACCGGCGCAAGGCCGGAGCCGAGGCCGCAGGCGATCCAGCCCGCCGGCGTGGCGAGCAGCGTACGGCGCTGTGCGGCGGTGAGCGTCTTGCGGTCGGCGGAGGCGTTCATGCGGCGAAGTGATCCCAGCCCAAGTGCTTGGGATCCAGCCAGCCGCCATCCGCATCGCGCACGCGCACGCCCTCGCCCGCCACGATGCGGCCGATGCGGGTGGCCCCACAGCCCAGCCGTGCCAGGTCGGCCTGCACTTCGGCCACGCGCGCGGCAGGCACGGTGAAACACAATTCGTAGTCGTCACCGCCCGCCAGTGCGAAGTCGCGCGCGGCGGCTTCGTCGAACAGGCCCAGCAGCGCAGGCGAGCGCGGCAACAGGGCGACCTCGATCTCCGCGCCCACGCCGCTGGCCGCACAGAGGTGGCCGAGATCGGCGAGCAGGCCGTCGGACACGTCGATGCAGGCGCTGGCGCGGCCGCGCAGCGCCAGTCCCGCCGCCACCCGCGGCACTGGCCGATTCAGACGCTCTACCAGCGCATCGCACATGGACGTCTGGACGTCCGTATGTCCCGGCGCCTGCAGGCAGCGCAGGCCCGCCGCCGCGTCGCCCAGCGTGCCGGTGACCAGCACCGCGTCACCCGCGCGTGCACCGGCACGCGTCAACGCCTGCCCCGGCGGCACGAAGCCATGCACGACCACGCTGAGCGTGAGCGGGCCGCGCGTGGTATCGCCCCCTACCAGCGCCAGCCGATACTGGCCCGCCAGCTGCGCGAAACCATCGGCAAGACCGTCTACAAAGGCCGTGTCGGGGTGCGGCAAGGTCAGCGCCAGCAGCGCCCATGCAGGCGTGGCGCCCATCGCGGCGAGGTCGGAAAGATTCACCGCCAACGCCTTCCAGCCGATGTCGGCCGGCGCGGTGCCGACCGGGAAATGCACGCCCTCGACCAGGGTGTCGATCGCCACCGCCAGTTCCTGCCCCGCGGGCACGGCCAGCAGTGCTGCGTCATCGCCAATGCCCAGGCGCACGTCGTCGCGCAGCTGCGCGGTGCGCTCGCGGATACGGTCGATCAGGCTGAATTCCATGGCCGTGATGCCTCAGGCTTCGTCGCGCACGTACACCCGCACGGACACATCGCCAAACGCCACCTCGTGCAGGAAGCGGAAGCTGGCACCGGTCGCCAGCCGGATCGAGGCCGTATTGTCTGGCTCGATGATGCAAGCGGCGCGATGAACGCCGAAGTGTGCCTTGCCCCAGGCCAGCACCGCGGTCAGCGCCTCGCGCGCATAGCCCTTGCCTTGTGCATCGCGAGCCAGCACCCAGCCCAGCTCCGGCATGCCATCCAGCGGCGGATCTATTGCTCGCTTGAAGTCGGCGTAACCGATGTCGCCGATCACGCGCCCGCTGGCCTTCTCCTCGATGGCCCAGAAGCCATAACCCAATACGGCCCACAGACCGGGATAACGCAGCAGGCGCATCCACGATTCCTGCGGCGTGGAAGGCTTGCCGCCGATGTAGCGGACGACTTCGGAATCGGCCCAGATCGCGGCGGATGCCGCGAAATCGTCCGCGCGATGGCCGCGCAGGCGCAAGCGTGCGGTTTCCAACATCGGCACCAAGCCGTCCACCGCGGGCGCCACGCCGGAAAATTGCATCAGCCGCGCTTCTCAGCAACACGCAACTGCGCGGCCAGCTTGTCGAGCACGCCGTTGACGTAGCTGTGGCCGTGGTCGGCGCCGAAACGCTTGGTGACTTCGATCGCCTCGTTGATCACCACGCGGTACGGCACGTCGAGCCGGTGCTTCAACTCGTAGGCGGCGAGGCGCAGTGCGGCGCGTTCGATGGGATCGACCTCGGCCACTTCGCGATCGAGGTACGGACGCAGCGAGCCGTCGAGTTCGGCGACGTGCTGCTCCACGCCGTGCAGCAGGTCCTCGAAGTAGTCGAGGTCGGCCACTTCCATATCCTGCTCGTGGCGGAACTGCTCGATCACCGCGTTCATGTGGCTGCCGGAAAGCTGCCACGCGTACAGCGCCTGCAGCGCACGGCGGCGGGCGCGCGAGCGCGCGGCAAGGTCGATGCCTTCGGGTTTGGTATGCATCAAAGCTGGCCGTACAGGTTGACCATTTCCAGCGCGGCCATCGCTGCGTCGGCGCCCTTGTTGCCGGCCTTGGTGCCGGCACGCTCGATCGCCTGCTCGATGGAGTCCGTGGTGAGCACGCCGAACGCGACCGGCACGCCGCTGTCCAGCGCGGCCTTGGCCAGGCCCTTGGCGCACTCGCCGGCCACGTAGTCGAAGTGCGGCGTGGAACCGCGGATCACCGCGCCCAACGCGATCACCGCGGCATACTTGCCCGAGGTGGCCAGCTTGTGCGCGGCCAGCGCGATCTCCCAGGCGCCGGGCACGCGCACCAGCTCGATGCTGTCGTCCTTGACGCCGTGGCGCACCAGCGCATCGCGCGCCCCAGCCACCAGTGGCTCCACGACGAAGCCGTTGAAACGGCCCGCGACGATGGCAAAACGGCCCTTGGGCGTGGCGAAATCGCCTTCGATGGTCTTCATGTCAGCAGCAATCCTTGACGGGCCGGGCGCCCATGCGAGGCGGGTATTTTACGGGTTTGGGTGTGCGCGTGCCCAAAAGCGCCCTCTCCAGCCCTCCCGGGCAGCCTCTCCCGCAAGCGGGAGAGGCGAAGGCCGGCGTTTTCGCCAGCCGGCAGGACTTAGAGCCTGTTCAATGTCTCCACATGGCCCGCGCTGGGAGACATTGAACAGGCTCTTAAGCCGCCGTGCCGCCCACCGTCATCGCGTCGATCTTCAGCGTGGGCTGGCCCACGCCTACCGGCACGCTCTGGCCGTCCTTGCCGCAGACGCCCACGCCTTCGTCGAGCTTCATGTCGTTGCCGATCATGGAGACGCGGGTGAGCACGTCGGGGCCGCTGCCGATCAGGGTGGCGCCCTTCACCGGGGCGGTGATCCTGCCGTCCTCGATCAGGTAGGCCTCGCTGGCGGAGAACACGAACTTGCCGTTGGTGATGTCCACCTGGCCGCCGCCGAAGTTCGGCGCGTAGAGGCCTTTCTTCACTGAGCGGATGATTTCCTCCGGCTCGTGGCTGCCGCCGCGCATGTAGGTGTTGGTCATGCGCGGCATCGGCAGCGCGGTGAAGGATTCGCGGCGGCCGTTGCCGGTGGGCGCCATGCCCATCAGG
>Ga0187815_10001052_pt1 | contig 13088 bp, 13 predicted proteins | sample NC_S_5_FD_132962 | JGI IMG/M metagenome (GOLD analysis project Ga0187815, IMG submission 132962) | Wetland sediment microbial communities from Neuse River Estuary, North Carolina, USA - ASW-S_5 | ecosystem: Environmental > Aquatic > Freshwater > Wetlands > Sediment | place: USA: North Carolina...
ACACGGCTGGGTCCCCGACCGGGAGTTCCTGCACTACGAGCGCCCGCTCTCCCGTCGACCGGCGCCGGCCTAACGAGCGCGACGAGGAATACCCGGGCGAGTGGTCGCAGAGAAGGTCCCACCGGTCGGCCGGACGGGGCGGTCGTTCCGTGTCACCAGAGTGAGCTCTGTCAGGTGAGCCTTCCGAACTCGACCGCCGAACCGTCGGTCGATCAGGGAGCCGAGGCACCGGAGCAGTTCCTCCCGGCGACGAGTCCCGAGGGAACGGTGGTCGGAGTACGTTCGGAGAAGGTCGAGGTAGTTCTCGGTAGAGTACGTGCACTGCCATCGATAGCTGAGGGAAGCGAGAGGAGAGAACCAGAGGGAGGAAGCGAGTCCGCTTCCCACTCGGACGACCTCGTGGGGCCGAGGGAGACGGTAACCGGCCGAGCTCCTCGGGAAGAACCGGCGGTAGCACCGTTGGCTCTCGGCGAAGAACTTTCGCGATCCTCCCAACACGTGGTGAGTGTGCACGACCGCGAGGTAGCCGTCGGGGCGGAGCATCTCGGCCGCCTTGCGCACACGTACCGCGGGGTCGATCCAGTGGAAGGCGGTCGCCGCGAGCACAAGGTCGAACGGGACGCGGGGACGGCGGAGCCTCTCAAACTCTCCGACTCGGACCCGAGCGTTCGGGAACGGTCGAAGGTTGCGCCGGGCGACCCGCGCGAGCGAGCGACTGAGCTCGACCGCCGTCAGCCGGAAGCCACGGCGCGCGAGCGGAACGGTCGCCTGGCCCGTCCCGCATCCGACCTCCAGCACGCGGTCCCCTTTTCCGAGGCCGGTCACCCGGAGAAGGTCGTCGTAGAGCGCTTCGGGATACCCCGGACGGGCCCGGTCGTACAGCTCGGCGTCCTCCCCGAAGCTCCTTCGTCGCTCCGAGGTCATGCCGGAGTTCCTCGTCCTACGGTCGTTGGTGAAGTATTCGCCCTGCCCGAAGGGTGGCCCGCACTCGCGTGAACGCCGAGGGGTCGGCGAGCGGGTCGGCGTCCAAGATGACGAGGTCGGCCCTCGCCCCCGGAACGACCGACCCGACGGTGCCGGCCATACCGAATCGGCCGGCGGGGGCCGTCGTCATCGCGCGGAGGACCTCCCGGGGACCTAGACCGCACCCCGCGAGCGCGCGGAGCTCGTCCTCGATCGTATAGTCGGTCATGTACCCGACGTCGGTGCCGAACAGGACCTCCCCCCCGCGCGCGTGGAACTGGCGCACCACCTCGTAGATCGGAGCGAGGTACTCTCGGTTTGCGTCCACGGTACGTTCGAACATCTGCAGGGTCGGGATCATCGCCATCCGGCGTTCGACCATCTCTCGAACGATAGAGTCCTCGACGCCGTTCGTAGAATCCGGCGGATGGGCGAGGACGTCGACCCCCGACCGAACGGCGATCCGGGTGCCCTCGAGGTTCGAGGGGTGGCTGTACACAAGCCGGCCGTGGGCGTGGGCGGTCTCGACCGCCGCCCGGGCGATCGGCTCCGGCATCGGCCGGACCGTACCACGGGCGATGTACGACCCGGTGAACAGCTTCACGAGGTCGGCCCCCCGCGCGAGATTCCTCGTGACCACCCTCCGGGCAGCACGAGGGGTCGATGGGGTCGGAACGAAGGGACGGATCCAGAACGGTATCGTTCCCGCGAGATAGTACGGGATTCCCTTCGGGGGATACATCCCCGGACCGGCCGTCAAGATCGTGGGACCAAGCAGTCCCTCGTCCGCGATCCGTCGGCGCAGCCGGGTCGTGACCCGGGGGTCCGAGCCCGTGTCGACCACGGTGGTGAACCCCCGGCTGGTGAACATGTCACGGAGCTGAGCCTCGAGAAGCGCGGTCGGCTTTCGCTGAACGTGCTGCCACTTGGGTTCGGTGAAGTGCACGTGCGCGTTCCAGAATCCCGCGGTGACCACCCCACCCTCCGCGGGGATCACGGTTGCCGCCGGCGGGATGGGCACATCGGGCCCCACGCTCTCGATCCGGCCGCCCCGGATGACGACCGTCCCGCGGTCGATAGGCGGCGCGTCCGGGGACGGGAGAATCCGGGCGTTCCGGATGGCAAGCAGTAGGTCGGGAGGCCTATCCCCTACCGGGCCGGGGGATCCGTCCCATCTCCCGGCGAGTAAAGGAGGAGTGGGCGGAGAGCTCACGCGGCGCGATGGTGGACGGCCGACTAAAGCCCTTTCCGCCGGGAGACTCGGCGAGGATGATGCAGAGCCGTTTCGGGGGCCGGTCCGCCCGAGGGGTTGCCCCCGCCCGAAAAGAGCCTAATAGGCCCCGCGAGTCGAAACCGCGGAGGCGTAGACTATCACCTCAAGAAGCGGGCACGTACTGCTGATCGGCTGCGGCGCGGTGGGAACGGTCATCGCCGGTCACTTGGCGCCGGACGTCCGAGTTCGTCGGTTGACCCTCGCCGACGTTGACGAGCGATTCGCGAAGGCGGCGACCGCCCACCTTTCCCCGTCGGACAAGGTCGAGACGCGATCGCTCGACGCTTCCGACCCGTCCGCCCTCGAAGCGGCATTCGAAGAGGTCGAGCTCGTGATCCAGGCGTCCCTCCCGCGGTTCAACGCGGGGATCCAGGCCGCCTGCCTCGCGGCCGGGACGAACTACATGGACCTCGCCACCGACTCCACGGACCCCTACGTGAACGACCCCGAGTGGCGCGCCCACGGAAGGACCGCGCTGCTCGGCATGGGCGAGGACCCCGGGCTTTCGAACATCATGGCGCGGCAGTCGGCCGACGGTCTCGACCACGTGGAGTCGATCCGGGTGCGGGACGGCGACACCGGGGCGAATCCGGCGTACCCGTTTCTTCCGGTGTTCAGTCCCGAGACGTTCATCGAGGAGACGCTTCACGGCTCCCGGATCTGGGAGGCCGGCCGGTACCGGGACGTCCCGCCCTTCGGGGACGCAGAAGTGTACAACTTCCCGCCGCCCGTGGGTCCCCAGAAGGTCTACTCGGTCGACCACGAGGAGGTCGACAGCCTCCCCCGGTACATCGGGAAAGGCGTGCAGTACGTCGATTTCAAGCTCGCCCTCGACGACACCGCGGTGCGCACCCTCCTGACCCTCCGGGACCTCCGACTGCTCGAGCGAGGAACGCCCGAAGCCCCCGGACCGCTCAAGATGGTGTTGAACGCGCTCCCGAGACCCGCGGAACTCGTCGGAAAGATCGACGGCGACACGATGCTGATCGTGGAGACGAAGGGCCAGAAGGACGGCCACCCCGTGGCCGAGACGTTCTCGACGGTCCTGAATCATCGCCGGGCGAGCGAGCTGTACCGGACCACCGCCGTGTCGTATCTCACCGGGACCCCGGCGGCGGTCGCCGCCCTCCAAATGGTGGGAGGCACGATCACCGCGACCGGAATGCTCGCCCCCGAGCGTCTCGACCCGAAGCCGTTCTTCCCGATGCTGCGCGAGCGGGGGATCATCGTTCGACGGCAACGGACGGTCGAACACGAGGTCACGAGCTGACGAGCCGCGCGGTCGGCTCCGGGTGAGGACCGGGCGCCGGGAGCTCGCCGGCCGATGGGCCTACGTCGGCTCCGACCGAGGGGCGGAACGCGCCCCGGATCCCCGGACCTTCTCGATTGCCTCCGTCAGCCGGAGATTCACCTCCGACATCACCGGGTCTCGATCGTCCGGCCGCCGGATCATGATGGTGAGAACGAGATCGGTCGACTGCGAGGAGCGGGATTTCACGGTGAACACCGGCGGGTAGCGCCGGTCGAGCCGGACGCGGAGCTTCGCGAGCGCCTTCACCATGTCGCTCTCGAACGCCGCGATCTCGACCGAGCTCGGGAGGGTGATCGGCACGATCACCTCCTTCCACGCCTGGGGGGTCAGGTTCACGACCGGTTGCCGCAGGAAGAGCGAGTTCGGGAGTCCGACTAGCCGGTCGTCCTCGGAGAGGATGACGGTGCTCATCGCGTTGATCTCGATCACCCTCCCGGCCTGATCGCCGACCCGGATCGTGTCGCCGATCTTGAACGGCGCGTAGAGGTCGGAGAAGTACTTCGCTCCGAAGTTCTCGAGCGGCTGGCGGAGCGCCACCACCGCGGCCACGCCGAGCAGAGCGATCACGAGGAGCAGGACGTCGACGCTGACCCCGAGCTCCTGCACGGCGAGCACGACCCCGACGAGCCAGATGATCACCACTCCGAGGCGCTGGGCGGCGACGGTGATCTGCGGGTTGCTCCGCCGCATCACCCCCCAGATCACGAACTCGGCGACGTAGGAGAACAGTCCAGTGAGGGCGATGACCACTCCGAAATAGACGAGCGGCCAGAAGAACGACGGAAGGTCGGTCACTCACTCCTCCACCACGAGGGTCGACAACCGAGCCTCCTCTCTGACCGCCGCCTCGAGAAAACACGCTTGGGCGGTGCGGGTCCCCCCTTCGGAGAGGTGCGCGCACAGCGGGCCGCGGTCCCGAAGGATCCGGGTCATCGCCCGGTCGAGCCCCCGGGGTTCGTCCGGGTCGAACAGGAGGCCGTTCTCTCCCTCCCGGACCAGGTCGGCGATGCCGGCGCGGCGACTGATGAGGGTCGGCTTTCCATAGAGCCAGCTCTCGACGACGACCAGACCGAATCCCTCGCGGACCGACGGGAGGATGGTGAACGCACAGCGCTCGTAGAGACACTCGAGCTCCCGCTGAGAGAGATGGCCGGTGAACACCACCCGGTCGGCCACCCCGCGCGAGAGGGCCAGTTCCTCGAGGTTCCGTCGCCACGTCGCCGACTTCGAGAGGCCGAGCCCCGACCGCGCGCTCGAGAAACTCCCGTTTCCGGCGAGGACGAGCCGGAGGTGGGGGAAGCGGGGCGCGAGGCGCGCCACCGCCTCGATTGCGCGGTCCTGCGCCTTCGCCGGGTCCATGCGGGCGACCACCAACGCCACCGTGTCGACCGGAGAGATTCCACGCTGTCCGCAGACCGCGGCGACCTCGGCCTCCGCGGGCCGGCCGTAGTCGGCCGGGTCGATGTACGGGTGAAGGCACTCGACCCGACCTTGGTGGCCGAACCGCTTGAGGCCGGTGCGGTAGCGCTCGACGCTGACGATGACGATGTCGTAGGAGTTGAGAAAGGTCGAGATCAGGGAGCGCCAGTGCGCCGGGATCCTCCGGGCTTCGAACGGGATGTGCCATCGGAACAGCTTCGGCTTCAGCGTGCCGAGCATGTGCCCGACCGCCAATTGTTGGAAGTCGTGGATGTAGAACAGGTCGAAATCGACCGTCCGGTCCAACTCCCGGATCCGCTCGGCGGTCGCGCGGTTGTAGTACGCGTACTCCCCGTAGTCGTCCGTCCAGAAGAGGTCGCGAGCCAGCCGGAGGGGACTTACCCCGTGCACGGTCTTCCAGATCGCTTCTTTCGTGTGGCCGTACCCGCCGAGGCGGCTTGGGTCGAGCGCGATGTGATGCAGGGTGATCCCTTCGGGGAGGTGAACCGTCTCGGGAGCGCTGGGATTCAGGGAGACCCAGTGGACATCCTCCCATACCCCCTCGGCGAGCAGGCGTTTCGCGAGCGGGTAGACCATCCGGGTGACTCCCCCCGGGGAGAGACGGTAGTCGATCCCCTCCTCGAGGCGCGAGAGGTCGGTCTCCCCCTCCCACCCGGGGCGTGAACCGTCCTCTCCGGGGAGAAACTGGAGCAAAGGAGTCTGAGTGTTCAGGCACACCCGCAGCGGGGTGCTCCGGCGGCCCGGAGTGTTTCCGGTCGCCGGTCCCTGGTCGATGGAACCGAGCGGGTCGGGAGGGTCCGTATGCACGAGTCCCCCCATGGGGCCGGCCTTCGTCTGCTCGGGAGCGTCGGTCAGCATTACCGTTCCGCCCAGGTGATTGCGAAGAGTTACCGGGGACCCCTCTCGGGCGCCCTCGCACCGATCAGCAGTACCGGACCGAGTACGGGGTGAAGGGCGCGCTGGGGAGGGCGCTCCGGGGATGGGGGCTTAGGTTGTGATGTCTCAGCGCGCTCGCGCTCCAGAATCGGCGACCGCACAAGGAGCAGACGTACCCCGGTATCCCGGATTCGGGATTCGTCGCCAGGGACTCTCGGGCGTCCCGACCGGGGTGGGCTTTCCGCTGGTGAGCGATCAGCTCGGCGGGGCTGGCGAACGAGCCTGCGCAGAAGGCGCACGTTTCTGCCATCTTTTCCACTCTCCCACTCGCGTGACTCTGCGCGGTGCCGGCATCCCTTTTGTATCTTTGTCCAAGGAGCAGCCGGACCTCCGGCAATCGCCGGAGCCGGGCCCCCCGGAATACCCCGATTGTCGAACTTTTCGGATAGGCCCGAGCCGCTCCGTACGGCCGCGTTCCGGCGCGAAGCCCATCGGTCAAGGAAGAATTCCGAGGAGGGTCCGGAAAAGCTGGACAAGGGTTGAAATAACGTGGGGCCGGGTGGGCGCGCGCCTTCGCCGCTCCCGTCAGAGGCAATCCGACAAGGCGGCGGCGAGGAGCGAATTCTAAGGAGGTGAGTAAGCAAACATGGCAGAAATGACCGAACAACGGCTGGGCTACGGATTCGGCCTGCTCGGGGGCGCGCTGATCGCCCTCGGCGGGTTGGTCAGCCTGATCGTCGGCACAGCGGACCTGCTCTTGGGCCGCCCCACCGGCGCCATCGGAGCGGCCAGCAACGCCGTGGTCCTGTTCGTCATCGGCGGCCTCGCGATGTTCTTCGCGTGGCTCGCCCGGCACGACTGGAAGGAGCGCCCTCTCACGAGCGGCATCCTCCTGGTCGTGCTGGCGGTGGTCGGATGGGCGCTCGTGGGCATTGACGCGAGCCTCCTCGCCTTGATCGGTTCGCTGTTCGCCTTCTTGGCCGGAGTGCTGTTCCTGATACAGCCCGCGAAGAAGGCGGCCGAACTGGTCGTGGCCGCATAACGGACCACCCCGACGAACGTCGGAGAGTCCGGGGGACGGGGGCAACCCGCTCCCCGGACCAACCCATTCCTGAGCTTCGCGGCCCTCGTCCCGGAATCGTTATGTCGAGCGAGAATCCCCGGAACAACGATGGCCGTGGAGGACCCCATCGTCATCGTCCCGTACGACCCCGAGTGGCCCACGCTCTTCCGTGAGGTCAGCTCCCGTCTCCGCTCCGCCCTCGGGGCCACGGCCCGGCGAATCGACCACGTCGGGTCGACCTCGGTCCCGGGACTCGACGCGAAGCCGGTGATCGACATCCAGCTCTCGGTCGCGTCCCTTCTCCCCGAGGCTCCGTACCTTGCGCCCCTCGGGTCGATCGGCTTCCGCTGGCACCGGGACAATCCCGACCGGTCGAAGCGGCTGTTCCGGGAACCCCTCGGAGAACATCGGACGCATCTCCACGTCCGGGAGTCCGGCAGCTTCGACGAGCAGCTCAACCTGCTTCTTCGGGATTACCTTCGGACGCACTCGGGGACCGCGTCCGAATATGCCCGGGTAAAGTGGGACCTCGCGGAGAGATTCCGGAACGATCGGGAGGGGTACGTGCGAGCGAAGGAGCCAACCGTCTGGGAGATCCTCCGGCAGGCGCACGACTGGGCCCAAGCGACCGCGTGGCGACCCGGCCCCACGGACGGCTAGCCTCACCGGGAACCGTCGGCCGAACGCTACTCGGTCGTTCGGACCGCCTCGGCAGGGGGAAGTCGGGCCGCGCGGAGGGATGGGCCGGCGATCGCCACCAGTACCAGCAGATACGCGATCACCGCGATCTCGAGGATGGTCAGCCAGGGAGCCGCGAACGTGGTGATGCCCTCGGTGCTGGCGGACGGACTCACCGTCAGGTTGTAGACGATGAGGACCCCGAGGACGACCCCGACCGCTACCCCGACGAGGGTCACGACCGAGTACTCGAGGAAGTACGCTCGCAGCACCATTCCTTGCGTGAACCCCGACGCGCGGAGCATCCCGATCTGGCGACGGCGCTCGACGACCGCGCGCAGGGCAAGAATGCCCATCGCGGCGATACCGACGCCAAGCCCGAGCCCGACGAAGATCTCGAGCAGGCCGATGAACCCTTGCTCCGTGTCGATCGACGTGGCGATGAGCGCCTGAATGTCGAACAGGACGAGCCCCGAGGCGAAGAAGGCCCTCTTCGCATCCTGGGAGGCGTGGGTCGTCGACACGCCCGGCGCGACGGTGATGAAGAAGGCCGTGAGGTTCGTGTAGCCGATCGCCGACGCGGTCGATGGGTTCAGCCAGACCCCGCTGAACGCCGTCTGCTTCATGATCCCGATCACCGTCACGGTCACCGCCTTCGACGAATCCAGAGCGGCGATCGTGACCTTGGTTCCCACCGAGAGGGTCGGGTGAGGTCCGCTCGCTCCCCCCGTGATTGAGGTGGTCTGAGGGGCGTAGGAGTTGTCGACGACCGCGACCCCGGCGTTCGTCTCGAGCTCCTGGTACGTCGCCTGCATGCTCGTCCCATTGAGCGTCGACGCGAACGTGAAGTGGTTCGTCGAGTAGAAGTCGGTGGGTCCGGCTATAGTGGCGGGCGCGGCGTAGATAGAGTCCCGGTACGGGTTCGCCGAGTATCCTGGGACGGAGACGTCGACGAGACCGGTGGCCATCGGGACGGCGTTCACGAACTCCTTCGAAAGGGTCGTGTTGTTCTGGATCTGGCCCCAGAGGTTCGGCATCGGCACTTGGGAGGCCCCGAAGAAGCTGTACCCGCCCGATTCGTTCGCCACTAGATTGTTGAGGTTCCCCTGCAGGGTCGCGCCGAATCCGGCCGTCGCGACCATCGTGAAGACCACGAGGGCGAAGATCGTCAGGCTGACCGCGGTCCGGGTCGGTTGTCGGGTCGGATAGTCAAGCGCGATCCGTACGACCGGGCTCGACTGGCCCCGCTTCCCGAGCGCTGCCCGGAGCAGGTTCGCGAGTGGGGTCGCGTTGAAGAGTAGGACCATGAGGGTCCCGCCGACCATCATGATCCCCTCGACGAACACGACGAAGATGCCGCCGGAGTGATCGACCCCGAGGAGGAACCCGTGGAGCGGGACCCAGCCCGCCCAGACCGCGAGAGCCACTCCGACCGACGTGAAGACGACGCGGTTCTTGAGGAACCGCGCGGCGATCAGCCCGACGCCCAGGATGATCATCGCGCCGGTGAGCAGGGGGTACGAGATGTCCGTGGTCCCGCGGTAGGTGGCGTTGTACCCGAGGATCCCGAGCAAGAGCAGGGCCGCACCGACGTACGCGAGGAACGTGTAGGTTCTCACCGCCGGTGGCGGTTCGGGGACGTCCCGGATCGCCCGGACGATGTTGAGTCGGCTCGCACGACGGCAGGCGACGACCACCGTGGCGAGGGTCAGGATGAACCCGACCACGTAGGCGATCACGAGGCTCTGCGTGGTGACGGTGAACGATTGGACGAACACGCTCTGGGGGATGCCTTCGGATTGGAGGATCGACCCGGCGAGGTAGCAGAGGAAGTATCCGATCCCGACGCCGAGGGCCGTGCCGGCGAGCGCACTACCGGACGCGTAGGCCACACCCTCGAAGAAGTAGGTGTAGACGAGCTCGCGTCGCCGCATCCCGATGGCGCGCAACATTCCCATCTCCCCCTTGCGCTCCTCCGCCAGCATCACGAAGATGCCGACGATCAGCATCGCCCCGGCGACGATCGAAAAGAGACCCAACACGAGAAAGATCGTGAGCGTGCTCTGGCTGCTCGTGGTGGCTTGGTCGAGGGACGTCTTGAGCGGCGTCCAGACCGTCAACCCGTACGATGCCAGAATCGGGGCGAGCGTGGTATTGAGGTACGAACTGACCGACGGCGAGGAGGCCGCACCGTCCGCCTGAGAACCCGTGTTCGTGATCACGATGTTATTGATCTTCCCCGACTGATTCTCGAGAAGCTGAGCGGTCGGGAGCGTGACGAAGACGTTGCCCGGGGTAAGGCCTCCCGTGAGGAAGGCCCCGCGGACGTTCTCCTGGACCACGGCCTGAACGACCAACGGAACTGCCCTCTGTCCGAACACGATGACCGAGTCGCCCGCCGTCGCGTTGAGGGCGGACGCCGTCTGGTCGTCGATCAGGACCTTCCCGGGAAGGGGTCCCAAGATCTGCGTGCCGTTGTCGGCGACGAACGAGCCGAGCGCCGTGCTCTGGTTGCCGTTCACCCCGATGAGGTTGAGCGCTGTTTCGGGGATCCCGGTCGTCTTGTCGTACACCGCGGCCGAGTCGACGATCTCGGGGGCGATCCCTTGGATCGAGCCGTACCCCGAGAGCGCGGAGTTCACCTGGGTGTACGCCGTATAAGGAAAGTAGAGGGACCCGCCCGACGGGGAGACCGCTCGGATCGCCTCGTCGTCGTATCCCGCACCGAGATAGGTGTAGTGGAAGGAAAGTTGCTGAACGGTGTCCCCGACGACCAAGCTCCCCGAAACGATCGTCGTGGCTACCAACAGTCCGCCGATCAGCAAGGCTGTTCGCACGCGCCCGCGACGCACGTTGCGCATCGCGATCCGGAAGGCAAGTCGGTGGCGCGCCGCCAGGACCAGCGTAACGATTCCGATGAGAATCAGAATGAGGAGGAGGACTCCCACGATCGGGTTGAGAGCCATCGCGCTGCGACCTCACCCGACGAACTGCCCGTCCCGCATGCGCAGGGTCCGGTCGCACGCCGCCGCCACTTCGGCATCGTGCGTAACGACCACCATCGTCTGGTGGAACTGGCGGTTCAGTTGACGAAGAAGGTCGGTCACCTGACGGGAACCTTCGGCGTCGAGGTTTCCCGTCGGCTCGTCCGCCCAGACGATCGCGGGGTGGGCCACGAGGGCGCGGGCCAACGACACGCGCTGCTGTTGCCCTCCCGATAGCTCGGACGGGCGGTGGGCGAGTCGGTCTCCTAGCCCCATCTCGGTCAGGATCGCGCGGGCCTCCGAACGAGCGTCCTTCGCCGACCTTCCCGCGATGAGGAGCGGCATCTCGACGTTCTCCTCCGCGGAGAGGATCGGGAGCAGATTGTACGACTGGAACACGAAGCCGGTGCGACGAGCGCGGTAGTCACTCTTCTTCGCGTCGGGCATCGCGTGAATGTCCGTCCCCTCGACGGTCACCTGCCCGCGCGAGATGTCGTCGAGTCCGCTGAAGCAGTTCAGGAACGTGGTCTTCCCGCACCCCGAGGGACCCATGACCGCAAGGATCTCACCGCTCAGGATCTCGACGTTGATCCCGCGAAGTGCGGTAACGGCCATATCCCCGGAACCATAGACCTTCCAGACGTCCCGTCCCGTGACGACCGGCTCTGCCATCGGCCGTCCAACGAAGGAGCCCTATTTGGCCTTGCAGGGCGAGGGAGGCTGCTCCGATGGACCCTCGCGCCTGCAAGCCCTGGCGGGCATCCTCTGCGGCAGACGTAAGCGCGAACACGGGATCACCCGTGACGTGGGTCGCAGAGAGATCCTCTGGGAGGGCGGGGTCGCCCTGGTTGTTCTCGGAACCCTCGGCCTGATGTTGAGCGTTCTCTGGGTCGTCGTGTGCGCGGCGGGTTCGATCGGGCCGTGCCTCGGTGTGCCCTTCCAGGGGCGGCAGGGGTTCCTCGAGCTCGTTGGAATGATCGTCCTCGTCGCCGGACTTGCGCTACTCGTTGTCGGGAGACGACCGACTCCGGCGCTGGCGAATTCGGCTGCTGCAAGCTAGTAGCGCCCAGGTCCTCGTGGAACACGGGGCCGGCCCGCTTCCCCCCTTTCGCATCCCATGGGCCGGAACGGTCTCGAATCGCCGGGCAACTCGAACACCGTGAAAAGTGGTGACCTCGGTCTCAGAGAGAGACGCGGGTCCCTCCCAGTCGCTCCGCTCGCGGTTCACACGCTCGACGGCGCTACCGATTCGGGGGGATACTCCTGATGGCTGTAATCGAACTCGACCAGCTTGCAATCCGCACAACGGAAGGCGGGGAAGCGCGACCGCTTGGTGAAGATGAACGGCCCCGAGTCCCAGAGATTCTCCCCCTCCGAGGTATACCCACGTTCGTACGGCTTGGCCGACTCGGGGAGCCACGCGATCGTTGCGGAGACCAGGTTTCCCCCGGGAGCTCGTCCCATCACGAAGCCGTGTTCCATCGGTCTGCCGCACTTCCGGCACTGGACCGGGGCTCCCTGGGGAACTGCCATCGTGGACGGAAGTGGGTCCCATCCTGATGAGCAATCCCCTCTGGGTCCTCACGCCGGGCGCGCAGGTTTCCGGAGACCGCCTAGGAAGGCTCACGGAGTTCCCGAGGGTTCTTGCCGTTCGCTTCGCTCGTGGGCCACGCGATTGAGGGCGACTCCGAGTCGCCGTTGTAGGGTGAGCGGGAAAGTTCGGTGCCGTCGTCCGTCCACCTGTTTCGGCGAGGTCTCAAGTGGAGAGGGGCCGTACAGATTCTGATGGCCCCGGGCAGGAAAATACGGTGAGGGAACTAGCGGTCCATCGAACGCCCTTCGCGTTGGTCGCTTCCGGCTGGGCGCTAGGAGCGGCCGGATTGGTCGTTCTGAGTCTCGCCACCTTCCAGACACAAACGACAAACCCCTCCTCGACGCTGAGCGGGCCGATCACGCTCACGTTCACTGTCCAGCCGATGAATACCGCCTTCGCTCTGTTCCTCGTATGGGTGATGGCAATCCCTCTCTTACTCCTCTTCATACCGTGGAAGTTCTATCTAACAACCCTCGTTTCGCCGACCTTCGTAGCCCTGAGCGCGGTCGTTGTGATCGTCGACAACCAGTTCGTCGCTGGAATCGTCGTATCCTCGGCAGCATGGGTCTTTGTCGGTGATGCATTGGTCCTCGTGGGTTGTCTCGTGGAAGCGATCGGTATCGTGACCGAGCGCACGCGCCGCACGAAGCGCTTGGCGAGCCAATCCTATCGGAACCGACCATCCCGGTCCGCGGTGTCTCCCCCGCGGTGACATTCCTTCGACCTTCTCGTTAAGCAGTCACTGAGCGGCCGCTATTCTCCGCGCTTGTGCCCACGGAGATGGTCGCTCGCGGAAAAGGGCTCGCGAACGTGCTTCGAGTCGCGCCGCGCGTTCGGAGGCCCGGAAGAAGACCTGGAGGAGATCGCGACTTCGAACCGTCGGTTCAGCTGCTTCGAGCACATGA
>Ga0187815_10001053_pt1 | contig 13085 bp, 13 predicted proteins | sample NC_S_5_FD_132962 | JGI IMG/M metagenome (GOLD analysis project Ga0187815, IMG submission 132962) | Wetland sediment microbial communities from Neuse River Estuary, North Carolina, USA - ASW-S_5 | ecosystem: Environmental > Aquatic > Freshwater > Wetlands > Sediment | place: USA: North Carolina...
CATCGAACAGTTCAAGCTCGGCGCGGAAGCCCGCAACGAGGGCACGATCATCAGCGTGTCCGACGGCATCGTGCGCATCCACGGCCTGGCCGACGTGATGCAGGGCGAAATGATCGAGCTGCCAGGCAACGCGTTCGCGCTGGCGCTGAACCTCGAGCGCGACTCGGTCGGCGCCGTGGTGCTGGGCGAATACCAGCACCTGCGCGAAGGCGACGTGGCCAAGACCACGGGCCGCATCCTCGAGGTGCCGGTCGGTCCCGAGCTGCTCGGCCGCGTGGTCGATTCGCTGGGCAATCCGATCGACGGCAAGGGTCCGATCAATGCCAAGCTCAGCTCGCCGATCGAGAAGGTCGCGCCGGGCGTGGTGTGGCGCAAGTCGGTCGACCAGCCGGTGCAGACCGGCTACAAGTCGGTCGACTCGATGATCCCGATCGGCCGCGGCCAGCGCGAGCTGATCATCGGCGACCGCCAGACCGGCAAGACCGCGCTGGCCATCGACGCGATCATCAACCAGAAAGATTCGGGCATCTTCTCGATCTACGTGGCGATCGGCCAGAAGCGCTCGTCCATCGCGAACGTGGTGCGCAAGCTCGAAGAGAACGGCGCGCTGGCCAACACCATCGTGGTGGTCGCGTCCGCCTCCGAATCGGCCGCGCTGCAGTACATCGCGCCGTACTCCGGTTGCGCCATGGGCGAATACTTCCGCGACCGCGGCCAGGACGCGCTGATCGTGTACGACGACCTGTCCAAGCAGGCCGTGGCCTACCGCCAGATCTCGCTGCTGCTCAAGCGCCCGCCGGGTCGCGAAGCCTACCCGGGCGACGTGTTCTACCTGCACTCGCGCCTGCTCGAGCGCGCCTCGCGCGTCAGCGAGGAGTACGTCGAGAAGTTCACCAACGGCGAGGTGAAGGGCAAGACCGGGTCGCTGACCGCGCTGCCGATCATCGAGACGCAGGCCGGCGACGTGTCCGCCTTCGTGCCGACCAACGTGATCTCGATCACCGACGGCCAGATCTTTCTCGAGACCGACCTGTTCAACGCCGGCATCCGTCCTGCCGTGAACGCCGGCATCTCGGTGTCGCGCGTGGGCGGTTCGGCGCAGACCAAGATCGTGAAGAAGCTCTCCGGTGGCGTGAAGCTGGCGCTGGCGCAGTACCGCGAGCTGGCCGCGTTCGCGCAGTTCGCCTCGGATCTCGACCCGGCCACCCGCGCCCAGCTCGACCGCGGCCAGCGCGTCACCGAGCTGATGAAGCAGGCGCAGTACGCGCCGCTGTCGATCGCCGAGCTGGCGCTGTCGGTGTACGCGGCCGAGAAGGGCTACCTCGATGACCTGCCGGTCAACAAGGTGCTGGCCTTCGAGAAGGGCTTGCACGCCTTCATGCACCAGAACCACGCCGAGCTGATGAAGAAGATCGTCGCCACCGGCGCCTGGGACGCCGAGATCGAAGGCGTCTTCAAGGCCTCGCTGGACGAGTACAAGAAGACGGGTAGTTGGTGAGGAAACCGGGATTCGGGACAGGGATGCGTGATTCGGAAGAACCACGGATCCGGCTTTCGCGAAACCCGAATCTCCAATCCCGAATCCCCGAGCGAGCATAGCGAGCGAGACCCATGGCAAGCGGACGCGAAATCAAAACCAAGATCAAGAGCACGCAGAACATGCGCAAGGTGACGCGCGCGCTCGAGATGGTCTCGGCCTCGAAGATCCGCAAGGCGCAGGATCTGATGAAGGCCTCGCGTCCCTATGCGCGCTCCATGCGCAAGGTGATCGCCCACGTGGCGCAGGCCAGCACCGACTTCAAGCACCCGTTCCTGATCGAACGCGACAACGTGGCGCGCGTGGCCTACATCGTGGTGTCCACCGACCGCGGCCTGTGCGGCGGCCTGAACTCCAACATGTTCCGCCGCCTGCTGCCCGCGATCCAGGAGTGGCAGGGCAGGGGCGTGCAGGTCGACGTGGTGGCGATCGGCCAGAAGGCGCTGCAGTTCTTCCGCCGCATCAAGGGCGTGAACCTGATCGGCAGCGCCACCCATCTCGGCGAGCGCCCGAAGCTGGAGCAGCTGATCGGCGTGATCAAGGTAGTGCTGGACGCCTACACGGCGAACGCGCTGGATCGCGTGTTCCTCGCCTACAACGACTTCGTCAACACCATGACGCAGAAGCCCGCCATCGACGCGCTGCTGCCGCTGCCGCTGGTCGCGGCGGAGCTGGAGGCGTACCAGGCGGCGGGCGAGTCGGCGTATGCCGGCATCAAGCTGGAGCAGACCCACGACTGGGACTACATCTACGAGCCCGACGCGCAGACCGTGCTGGAGCACGTGCTTGGCCGCTACATCGAGGCGGTGGTGTACCAGGGTGTGCTGGAGAACCTCGCCAGCGAGCACGCCGCGCGCATGGTTGCGATGAAGAGCGCATCGGACAACGCGAACAAGGTGATCGACACGCTGACCCTGGTCTACAACAAGACCCGTCAGGCGGCGATCACGCAGGAAATCAGCGAGATCGTCGGCGGAGCCGCGGCTGTATAAGTGCGATCGTCCGTGATCGCAGAACAAGATCAAAAATGCGGCCATCCACGGCCGCACTCGAAGCAAGAGCGACGCACTAGCGGCGCTATGACAAAACACCAAAGAGATCCATCCGGAGCACATCCATGAGCCAGGGCAAAGTTGTTCAGATCATCGGCGCGGTCATCGACGTCGAGTTCGCACGCGATCAGGTGCCGCAGGTGTACGACGCGCTGAAGATCGACGGCACCGAGATCACGCTGGAAGTGCAGCAGGTGCTCGGCGATGGCGTGGTGCGCACCATCGCGCTGGGTTCCACCGATGGCCTGAAGCGCGGCCTGCTCGCCCGCAACACCGGCGAAGGCATCAAGGTGCCGGTGGGCAACGCGACCCTGGGCCGCATCATGGACGTGCTTGGCAACCCGATCGACGAGGTCGGCCCGATCAACGCCGAAGACCGCTGGGTGATCCACCGCGAGGCCCCGTCCTACGACGAGCAGGCGCTGGGCAACGAGCTGCTGGAAACCGGCATCAAGGTGATCGACCTGGTCTGCCCGTTTGCCAAGGGCGGCAAGGTCGGCCTGTTCGGCGGCGCCGGCGTGGGCAAGACCGTGAACATGCTGGAGCTGATCAACAACATCGCGACCCAGCACTCGGGCCTGTCGGTGTTCGCCGGCGTGGGCGAGCGCACCCGCGAGGGCAACGACTTCTACCACGAGATGCAGGACGCCGGCGTCGTGAAGCTGGACAACCTGCCGGAGTCGAAGGTGGCGATGGTCTACGGCCAGATGAACGAGCCGCCGGGCAACCGCCTGCGCGTGGCGCTGACCGGCCTTACCATGGCCGAGTACTTCCGCGACCAGAAGGACGCGTCCGGCAAGGGCAAGGACGTGCTGTTCTTCGTGGACAACATCTACCGCTACACCCTGGCCGGCACCGAGGTGTCCGCACTGCTCGGCCGCATGCCGTCCGCCGTGGGCTACCAGCCCACACTGGCCGACGAAATGGGCGTGCTGCAGGAGCGCATCACCTCCACCAAGACCGGCTCGATCACCTCGATCCAGGCGGTGTACGTGCCCGCGGACGACCTGACCGACCCGTCGCCGGCCACCACCTTCGCGCACCTCGACTCCACCGTGACCCTGTCGCGCCAGATCGCCTCGCTGGGCATCTACCCGGCGGTGGATCCGCTGGACTCCACCAGCCGCCAGCTCGACCCGCAGGTCGTCGGCCAGGAGCACTACGACGTGGCCCGCCGCGTGCAGGGCATGCTGCAGCGCTACAAGGAGCTGAAGGACATCATCGCCATCCTCGGCATGGACGAGCTCAGCGAAGAGGACAAGCAGGTGGTGGCGCGCGCCCGCAAGTGCGAGCGCTTCTTCAGCCAGCCGTTCCACGTGGCCGAGGTGTTCACCGGCGCGCCCGGCAAGTACGTGTCGCTGAAGGAAACCATCCGCGGCTTCAAGATGATCGTAGATGGCGACGTGGACTACCTGCCGGAGCAGGCGTTCTACATGGTCGGTGGCATCGACGAGGCGATCAAGAAGGGCGAGGAGATGGGCGCCAAGAAAGCCGCGTAAGCGGCTTTCGCCAAGGGCATGGACAAGCTGGCGTCATCGCTGCGATTTGAGCCAGCTTTTCCGTGTCCTCCCATTCCCCGCGAGCGTAGCGAGAGAACACCATGACCCACACCCTCCGAGTCGACATCGTCAGCGCCGAGGCCGAGATCTTCTCTGGCGATGCCACGATGCTCGTCGCCACCGGCGAGCTGGGCGAACTGGGCGTCACGCCGCGCCATGCGCCGCTGATCACCCGCCTCAAGCCGGGCCATGTCGACGTGGTGCTGGCCACGGGAGAGCGCCAGCAGTTCTACGTTTCCGGCGGCATTCTCGAGGTGCAGCCGCAGGTGGTCACCGTGCTGGCCGACACCGTGATCCGCGCCACCGACCTGGACGAGACCGCGGCGCAGCGCGCGAAGAAGGAAGCCGAGGACGCGCTGGCCAACCGCACCGACGCCATGGAAGTGGCCGAGGCGCAGGCCAAGCTGGCCGAGGCGATGGCCCAGCTGCAGGCGCTGGAGCGGTTGCGCAAGAACCTCAAGCATTGATTTCTGCGCTTTTCCGTGAGCGCAGGACAGGATCAGGAAGCGGCCATCCATGGCCGCACTCGGGGATGAAGCGGTTGCTTCGATGGACATTGCGGAAAAGAACGCCGGCCCTGCGCCGGCGTTTTTGTGTCCGGCGATCGCCAAAGTGACGGCGAGGCACACTTCAAATTACACACGTAATCTGATAGCGTGCGCCTGCACCTGCCGCATGGAGATGCATCGTGATGACGCACATGAAGTCGCTGCTAGCGGGACTGCTCGCGCTGGGGATGGCGGGTTGTGCCACGGTCGCGAAGCCGCCCGCCAGGGCGCCGAACGAGGGTTCGACGAGCTACCACATGGTCGACGATGGCCATATGGCGCATTACCCGCTGGCCCTGGGTGATGTCGCCGTGGGCGGCAAGCCATTCCAGCGCGTGTTGCCCGCTTACCCGCCAGCCTTGCTCGCATCGTGTCCGCCGGTCGTGGATGTGCAGGTGCAGGTGATCGTGGGTACGACAGGCAGGGCGAGCGAGGTGCGGCGCTATCCGGTGGCCGAGGCCTCGGCTACGCCCGTGCCGCCGCAATTCTTCGATGCGGTGCGCGCGGCGATGATGCAATGGCGATTCGTGCCGTTGCGGATCAACCACTGGGCGGCCGACGCGGAGGGCAACAGCCACGAAGTGGACAGCCACACCAAGCCATTCAGCCTGGTGTACGCGTTCCGTTTCGAGTGCCGCGCCGGCAAGGCGACGGTGTCGTCCACGCCGGCGCGGGGTTGAACCGGTGCCCGGCAGGGGGCTGATAGACTCCGCGGACTCCCCACGTCAGGGCTGACGCGCATGAACTCCGCACCTCTCCACGTCATCGTCCTCGCCGCCGGCGCCGGAACGCGCATGAAGTCCGCGCGCCCCAAGGTGCTGATGCCGCTGGCCGGTCGGCCCCTGCTGGCGCACGTGCTGGCCACCGCGCGTGCGCTGGAGCCTGCCGCGATCCACGTGGTCTACGGCCATGGCGGCGACGAGGTGCGGGCTGCGTTCGCGGGCCAGGACGATCTGCACTGGGTGCTGCAGGCCGAGCGCCTCGGTACCGGCCACGCCGTGGATCAGGCGCTGCCCGAAATTCCCGACGACGCGCAGGTGCTGGTGCTGTACGGCGACGTGCCGCTGATCCGCGTCGAGACCCTGCGCACGCTGGTGCAGGTCGAGGGCGGATTCGGCTTGCTGGCGATCCGCGTGGCCGACCCGCGCGGCTATGGCCGTGTGCTGCGCGACGGCAACGGCCACGTGCGCTGCGTGATCGAGGAGAAGGACGCCAGCGAGGAGCAGCGCGCGATCGACGTGGTCAACACCGGCATCCTCGTCGCCTCCGCCGCGGCGTTGCGCGTGTGGATCGCCGGGCTCGATCGCGACAACGCGCAGGGCGAGTTCTACCTCACCGATGTCTTCGCGATGGCCAGCGAGGAAAACCGCCCCGCGCTCAGCGTGGAATGCGCCGATCCGGTCGAGGCCTCCGGCGCCAACGACGCCGTGCAGCTGTCGATGCTCGAAGCCGAATTCCGCCGGCGCGCCACCCGCGCGCTGCAGCTCGCCGGCGTGCGCCTGGCCGATCCCGCGCGGGTCGATGTGCGTGGCGGGGTGAGCAGCGGCCGCGACGTGGAGCTGGACATCGACGTGATCCTCGAAGGCGCGGTGAGCCTCGGCGACGAGGTGCGCGTGGGCCCGTTCGTCCGGCTAAAGGACGTGCGCCTCGCCGCCGGCACCGTGGTGCAGGCGCACTGCGACCTGGAGGGCGTGGTCACCCACGGCCCCTGTACCATCGGCCCGTTCGCGCGGCTGCGCCCCGGCACCGAACTGGACGCCGGCGTGCACGTGGGCAACTTCGTCGAGACCAAGAAGACCCGCATCGGCGAGAACAGCAAGGCCAACCACCTGAGCTACCTCGGCGACACGGTGATCGGCCGCGGCGTCAACGTCGGCGCCGGCACCATCACCTGCAACTACGACGGCGTGAACAAGTTCGTCACCCGCATCGAGGACGGCGCCTTCATCGGCTCCAACAGCGCCCTGGTGGCGCCGGTGACGGTGGGTGCGCAGGCCACCATCGGCGCCGGTTCGGTGATCACCCGCGACGCACCCGCCGGCGAGCTGACCGTGGCGCGTGGGCACCAGCTCACCCTGGCGGGGTGGCGGCGGCCGGTGAAGGCATCGGAGTAGGGCTGCCCCGGCTACCTGCCGTGCGGCTTGCGCGGACGGGGTTTTGAGAATGGGGGTCTGTATGCGCCAAGTCTGGTTTGTTCCGCTTGGCTGGCTGCACCGGCCGGTGACACTGGCTGGATGGCTGGTCACGTTGGCCGCGCTCGCGTACATGCTGCAGGTGTATCTGGCGATCAACAGCCGCGCGCATTCGATCAGCGACCTCCTGTACGAGATCTACCCGCACTGGGGCGTCACCCTGCTCGGCTGGGACTGGATTGCCCGCCGCACCGGGCGCCGCGCCCGCGTTCAGGCGTAGCCGCAGCCGTCCAGTTCCACCAGCAGCTCGCTGCGGCAGACGTCGCCGTGCAGGAGCACTGGCCCACAGGCGCGCACGGTCGCGCAGACGATCATCGCGACAGGCCGCAGCCTGGCGCTCCAGCGATCGCCGATGGCGTGTCCATCGAGATGCAGCACACCTGGCTGACAGCGGGAGGTGCCAGGTGCCCCGGGCTACCTGGTCGCCCAGCCCATGCCGGCCGGTTCGGGCATTTCATCAGCCAGTCGGCACAGCCGCAGTCGACCCGAGTGCAGGCCGGTGGAGATGCCGTGGTTCAGTGCCCGGCAATGGCTTCGACGGCTTCCAGTGTTTTGCGTACGTGCTGATCCGGGCTCAGACTGGAGTAGACGAAAGTGATGGTGCCGGAAGGTGCGATGACGTACGAGGTGCGGTCCGACCAACCCGGCCGGACAAGCAGCGTGGCATCGTACTCCTTGGCGATCCTTGCATCCTTGTCGGCGGCCACCGGGAATTTGCCGCTGCAATACTTGGTCTCGCGCGAAAACACCGCCAGCTGGTCGAGGTGGCCGGCGGTGACGCCGATCACCGTGGCGTGCAGCGCCTTGAACCTGTCGATTGCCTGTGAGAACAAGTGCGCCTCGATGTTGCAACCGGCCGTGTGCGGTGCGGGGAAGAAGTACAGCACCACCAGGCCCTGCTTCAGCGCGTCGGCCAGGTTGAAGGTGAACGGCCTGCCGTCGAGGTAAGCCGGCGCACTGAAATCCGGCGCGCGGGTGCCCTGCTTGAGCGCGGCATGGGCGCTGGCCGCGACGGCGAGCAGGCCGGCCAGGGCGATCGACTGTAACGGTTTCATGGCGACTTGGGCCCCATGGCCAGGGTGGAAGGTTTACCTGCCGGCGCGACGGGCCGGATTCAGCGGTTCAGTCCCGCCTGCCCCGCATGATCTCGGAAAGGAACGACAGCACCCGCACGCCGTTGCCGTCATCTACCAGCTCGCGCGCAGTGCTCCCGTCGAGCTCGGTGATCGGGGCGGTGCTGTACCAGCGGTCGACCGCATCCGGGTCGGATTCGATCATCCGCGCCAGCGCGAGCACCGAGGAGCGGAGCCGGCAGCGGACGTCCGCGGGCACGACGCGGTGCGGGCCGGGCCGGACAGGGTGTGGGGAATGCATGATCACACTCATCGCGATTGCATCGCTGCCTAGAGGCTACGGCCACCGGGGCCGCGTCGGCATGCCTGCATGCGGCATGCCGTCCTACCTCCTCCTACGGCATCCGCGTGCATACGGATGCATCCACACGGGGGCTAGTCCGGCCAATGGACCGCCGGCAGCGCCTCGAAGGCCGGCCGGGCGAACAGGTAGCCCTGGAACAGCCGGACCCCCATGCCGCGCAGCAGACGGTATTCCGCGTCGCTTTCCACGCCCTCGGCGATCGCCTCGATGCCGAGAGCGCGGCACACGCCCAGGATCCCTGCCACGATCGCTTGCCGTACCGGATCGGTATCCACCGCGCGAACCATGGCCATGTCGAGCTTGATGATGTCCGGCTGGAACTCGGCCAGCAGGTTCAGCCCGGAGTAGCCGGCGCCGAAGTCGTCGATGGCGGTGCGAAAGCCCTGCCGCTGGTACTCGCGGATGATGCCCTTCAGATGCTCCTTCTCGACCAGCTGTTCGTTTTCGGTGATCTCGAAGATCAGCCGGCTGGTGGGGAAGCCGAAGTGTTCAGCCGCCTGCAGCGTGGCGCGGATGCAGGTCGCGGCCTGGTATACGGCGTTGGGCAGGAAATTGATGCTGACGAAGCAGGGCACGCCCAGTCGCGCGGCCAGCTCGACCGCCTTCACACGGCAGGACTGGTCGAAGACGTAGCGGTTGTCCTGGTTGATCTGGCCGAGGATGCTCTCCGCACCCTCGCCCGCCGTGCCGCGCACCAGCGCCTCGTAGGCGAACACCTCGCGTGCCGCGGCGTCCACGATCGGCTGGAACGCCATGGTGAAATCGAACGGCAGCGGCTCGGCCGGACGGCAGGAAGGGCATGGCGGCAGCGTGGCTTCATCGGTGGACATGGATCGGCGTTATTCGGATCGGAGCGGGGCGTGTCCGGCAGCATAGTGGCGCCCGTCGAGCGGCCGCAAACGCTGCCGCGGTCATGGCGTGGAGTCCCCGCCGGGATCGGGCGATGCGTCCGCAAACCCCTTGAGACGCGATCACCACGCACTGAACGAAGCACAGTGTCGTTGCCTCGTTGGCCTCTGGGTCTTGCATGGCGGCGGCGGAGGGATGGCCACAGGCAACTGCGTTACCGCCGCCATCCCAGTACGATCGCCAGCACCGAGAGCAGCAACGCCACCACGCTGACCGCCAGCGCCCAACGGGCAAGAGGCGCCGCGGTGTCGCCGGCCTGCCGCGACGACGTTTCCGGGGACGAGCCGGACGACGAGGGACGGTGCTGCAGCAGCGCGACCATGGACGCGACCTGCGCATCGTCGAAGCCGTAGGGGTCGAACCGGCGATGGCCGAACGAGGCCAGAAGCTGTCTCACTTCGTCTGCCGCGGCCACGTACTTCATCGACCACCCGCTGAAGCTCGGCCGCTCGATAGGCACGCGCGAGAGCACCGTCAGATCGTCGTGGCGCGGATCCTTGCGCAGCGTGTCCAGCAGCGCGTCGATCGCCACAGCCTCGCCCTCGAGCACCTGGAAGAAATGCCCGTCGCCGTAATAAAGCGCGCCGACCAGTCCGCGCGTGGGGTTGTTGCGGCGCGACTGCATCAGGATGCGGCCGATCTGAGGCTCGATCGCAGATGCGCGGTCGGCGTTGGCGAAAGTGGCCTTGCTGATATAGACGATACGTTGCCAGAGTGACATCGGAGCCTCGGCGGCTGGTGGCTGCGCTTCAATGAAATATCTACGCACGCCGCGGCGGTTCGGATGCAGGCAGCCGCGCGGGCCGCGGGCCGGGATGCCACGCCTGCAATTTGCAGGGCCGGCGATACGTGCCCGCCGCCCCGCGCCCATCCGCTTCAGGCCGGCACGGCCCCGCCCTCCTCGATGCGGGTGTAGTGGCTATCGAGTTGCAGGATCTGCAGCGGCACGCTCGCCAGCTCATCCTTGCGCACCTGCAGCACGGCGACGTCCAGCTGCACCTGGCGCTGCCGGTTGCGTGGAAGCCCTGCGTCCGCTGACGGAGATGCAGGAACTGTCGCGCGAGATCCCGGCTTTCTTCGACGGTATGGCTGGCGAGCGCGACGAACTGGGGCCCGCACGCGGTTTCGGCAAGGTGATGGGCGCGCTCATCCATCATGCGTTGGACGGGCAGGGGAGTGCGGCTGTGCCCAGCCTAAGACCGGCATTGCGATGCCGTGCGGAGCCGGCTCAGGCTACGGCTGGCACGCCTGCCGTGCCGGTCAGGCGTAGCGCCAGCCGTCCAGTTCCACCAGCAGCTCGCTGCGGCAGACGTCGCCGTGCAGCAGCAGCACCGGCACGCCGGGCAGGCGCTGCTTGAGCAGCTCGCGCACGCGAGGGGCGTCGGTGGGGTGGCGCACATAGGCTTTCAGCGGCGCCTGGGTATCGAAGCCGGCGGGCATGCCCGCGCTGGCGAGCAGTGCTTCGAGGTTGACCAGGATCTCGTCGAGCTGGGCGGCGATGTCGCCCGCATGGGCAGAGGCGTGGCCCACCACGGCGGCGGTGCCGGAGATCGCCAGCGCGTCCTGCGCGGGCAGCCGCATCGCGCGGGCGAAGCCGGGCGCGGTGCGGCCGTACTGGCGCGGGTAACGCCAGGCGCTGACCTGGCGCGGGTTCTCCACCGCCGTGCCGGCCTGCGCGCTGGCCAGCAGGTAGACCTGCAGCAGGTGCGGATCGCCGTGGTGGCCGATCGCGGTGGCGGCGGGGTAGCCGCCGGCGAACCAGTCGCCGCAGCCCTCGGCGCGTCCGTCGCAGAACAGCTTGTAGCGCTCGGCGTCGCCGTCGCCCTGGTTGATCGCGCCCTGGTAGTTCCAGAGGCGCAGCACCTGCCGCTCGTCGCGGTCGTGGACGAACTCGCGCAGCTGCGCGTAGGCGGCGCGGGCCGCACCCGCGGGTCCGCCGTGTTCGCGTTCGTCCAGTTCCAGCGCGGCATAGAGCCAGCCGCCGCCGGCCGACCAGCGCAGCGCACCGCGGCGGCCGTGCTGCACCGGTTCGTCGACCTGCCAGGCCTCCAGCGATGCGGGCGCGTCGAAGGCTTCCAGCGGCACGCGCAGCCAGCGCGGGTCGTCCGCGTCCGCGGCATGGCCGCCGAAGCCGAACACCGCCAGCGTGCCGGGCTCGGCCAGCAGGGCGGTGGCATCGTTCATGCGATAGGAAATGCGCGGCGCGCGCGCGGGGCCGGCCTCGGCCCATCGGCTTTCACAACCCTCGACCATACGTGCAACCGGGAAAGACAAGGGCCCCATGTTACACTTCGCCGCCGCTTTTCACTGTTTCGACGACGTTTCCCGAGCTTCCGCGCACATGGCCGAATTGACTCCTGCCCAGCACGAGCTGGCCACCCTGATCGTGGAAAGCCTGAACCTCGAAGCGGTCGACCCTGCGAGGATCGACCCGGATGCGCCGCTGTTCGGGGGGGAACTGGGGCTGGATTCGATCGACGCACTGGAGATCGCACTGGCGGTGTCCAAGCGCTACGGCTTCCAGTTGCGCTCGGACCATCCCGACAACCAGCGCATCTTCGCCAGCCTGCGCAACCTCAGCGCGCATGTCGAGCAGCACCGCGCCGATGCCTGAACCCGCCGCGCGCTTCGGCGCCGTGCCCGTGCCATGAGCGCGCCGACGCACTGGCGGAAGCACGGCGAAGGCGGCGGCCGCTTCGCCCTGTGGCTGATCCGCACGCTGGCGCTGCACGGTGGACGCCGCTTCGGCCGGCTGTTGCTGTACCCGGTAACGCTGTATTTCTTCCTGCGCCGCGGCGCCGAGCGGCGCGCCTCGCGGCAATACCTCACGCGCGTGTTCGGGCATCCGCCCGGCCTGTGGCCGATGCTGCGCCAGTTCCACGCCTACGCGGTCACCACGTTGGACCGGATCTTCCTGCTCGCGCACGGCGAGCGCGGCTTCGCGATCGAGATCGAGGGGCTGGAGGAGCTGGAACGGCGCATCGCCGAAGGCCGCGGCGTGCTGCTGGTCGGTTCGCACCAGGGCAGCTTCGAGGCCTTGCGCGCGCTTGGCGCCCGGCGCCCGGACGTGCCGCTGCGCGTGGTGCTGGACAAGGGCAGGACGCCGGCGATGACCGAGCTGCTGGAGGCGCTGGCGCCGGAGGTGGGTGCGGCGGTGATCGATGCTGCGCAAGGCGGCGCCAACGTGGTGCTGGCCGCCGCCGAAGCGTGCCGGCAGGGCGCGATGGTGGCGCTGCTGGCCGACCGCGCGGGCGGCCAGGAGGCGCAGCGCGAGGTGGACTTCCTCGGCGCGCCGGCGCCGCTGCCGGTGGGGCCGTGGCTGCTGGCGAACGCGCTCAAGGTGCCGGTGCTGCTGTGCTTCGGCCTGTACCTGGGCGGCAACCGCTACCGGCTGGTGTTCGAGCCGTTCGCCGAGCGCGTGGCGATTCCGCGCGGGCAGCGCGGCCCGGCGCTGGACGCGCTGCTGACGCGTTACGCGCAGCGGCTGGAACACTACGTGCGGGTGGCGCCGTACAACTGGTTCAACTTCCACGATTTCTGGCTGCGGTCCGACGGAACCCCTACACGCTGATCAGCGGACCGCGCATGTCGTCGATCACCCGCGGAGCGGTGTGCGAGCGCCGGTAGCTTTCCGCCACGCGGCCGTAGTGCAGCACGCGGCCGACCGTGTACGCGGTGATGCGCAGGGTGTCGCGCACCGGCCGCAGGTGGCTGGCGCGGGCGCCGGGCGGATAGCGCGAGGCGATCGGCACCGAGACCACGCCCATGCCCAGCTCGCGCGAGGCCGCGATCAGGATCGCCGCCTCGAACACGAAGTTCTGCGCCGGCAGGTCGACCAGGTCCAGCGCGGC
>Ga0187815_10001054_pt1 | contig 13059 bp, 11 predicted proteins | sample NC_S_5_FD_132962 | JGI IMG/M metagenome (GOLD analysis project Ga0187815, IMG submission 132962) | Wetland sediment microbial communities from Neuse River Estuary, North Carolina, USA - ASW-S_5 | ecosystem: Environmental > Aquatic > Freshwater > Wetlands > Sediment | place: USA: North Carolina...
CCTGGGACATGCGCGGCCATGGCCAGAGCGACTATCCCGAAGACCAGTCGCAATACAGCGAGGAACACACCGTCGCGGACATGGCGGCGATCCTGGATGCCGTCGGCGCGGAAGAAGCGGTGATCGGCGGCTTGTCGCTGGGCGGCTACATGTCGCTCGCCTTTCATCTCGCGCATCCGCGGCGCACCAAGGCGCTGCTCATCATCGACACCGGCCCCGGCTTCAAGAAGGATGAGGCGCGCGATGCCTGGAACAAGCGCGCGCATGAGACGGCCGAGCGCTTCGACCGCGAAGGCCTTGCCGTGCTGAAGCAGATGAGCGCCGAGCGCGCCAACGTCACCCATCGCGACGCATCGGGCCTCGCCCGCGCCGCGAGGGGCATGCTGACCCAGCGCGACTCCAGTGTGATGGAGACCCTGCCGGCCATCAAGGTGCCGTCGCTGATCGTGGTTGGCGCCGACGACACGCCTTTCCTTGCAGCGTCCGATTACATGGCCGCCAAGATTCCGGGTGCGGAGAAGGTGGTGATCCCGGCCGCCGGCCATGCCGCCAATATCGACCAGCCCAGGGCGTTCAACGATGCGGTGCTGGCGTTCCTCGACCGCCTCGATGGCAGGCAGCAGCAGAGGGCGGCATCGTGAAGCAGCTTCTCGCCGCGTCCGTGCTGTTGCTTGCCTTGGCCACGCCGGCGGCCGCGCAGAAACTACCGCTGTTCAAGAGCACCTATCCGCCTTCCTTCACCTCGACCCTGTCCAACAACACCCCCCTCGCTTTCGGCATGAGCGAGGAGGAGGCGGGCTTCGCGCTCGGCGTTCCCCTCAACTATGTCCGCGGTCGTCCGGGCGACGAGATTTTCCTAGCCTTCCGCGATTACGGCGGCAGCGGATTGTTTCCCAACCGCCACCGGCTCTATCTGCAATTCCGCAAAGGCAGGCTCGTCGGCTGGAAGGGCGACTGGGGCCATAACTGGATGTGGCAGTAGCGCGCCGCATCCTCTCACCCCATCATAACGACAACCCCAACCAAGGATGGATGACCGTGGGAAAAGACATCACGCTGACCGCCTCGGACGGTTTCAAGCTCGGCGGCTATCGCGCCGATCCCTCTGGCAGCCCGAAGGGCGCCATCGTCGTGATCCAGGAGATTTTTGGCGTCAATCACCACATCCGTTCGGTCTGCGATCGCCTCGCGACCGAAGGCTATGTCGCGATCGCGCCCTCGATCTTCGACCGCAGCCAGCCCAATTTCCAATGCGGCTACACGCCGGATGAAATCGCCAACGCACGCAAATTCATCGCCAATCCCGACTGGCCGGCCATGCTGCGCGATACGCAAGCCGCGATCGACGCGGTGAAGGATGTCGGCGCGGTCGGCATCATCGGCTTTTGCCTCGGCGGCAGCGTCGCCTACGCCGCCGCGACGAAACTCTCGGGCCTATCGGCAGCGGTCGGCTATTACGGGGGCGTCATTGTCCGCTTCGCCGATGACAAGCCGAAGGTGCCGACGCAACTGCATTTCGGCGAGAAGGACGCCGGCATTCCCTTGACCGATGTCGAGACCATCAAGTCAAAGCGGCCAGAGGTCGAGATCTTCATCTATCCCGGCGCGCAGCACGGCTTTCACTGCGACGAGCGCGCGAGCTACGACAAGACCAGCGCGGACATCGCCTGGCCGCGGAGCCTCGCGTTCTTTGCCAAGCATATGAAGTGACGCCGAAGGCGTCATTCCGGGGCTCGCGAAGCGAGAACTATGGAGCGCAGTTGCGCTCCTGAGAATCTCGAGATTCCGGGCTCGATCCTGCGCATCGCCCCGGAATGACCGTGTGGCTAGAACCAGCGCTCGCCGACGAGCACGGTGTCGCCGGGGCTGATCGGCGTTCCCGGTGGCACGATCTCGCGCGAGGTGCCGGCTGCGCCGGCATGCGTGATGGTGACGCGATCCTTGCGGGCGCGCGGCGAGTAGCCGCCCGCAATCGCCACCGCACTCTCGGCGGTCATGTTGGGCACATAGGGATACTGGCCGGGGGCTTGCACCTCGCCAAGGATGAAGAACGGACGATAGGCCTCGATCTCGACTGCGACCGAAGGCTCGCGGATAAAGCCGTTGCGCAGGCGCGCGCTGATCTCCGAGGCAAGGCCCTGCGGCGTGCGACCGCGCGCCGGCACCGGACCGATCAGGGGCATCGTGATGGTGCCGCCAGCGCTGATCGAATAGGTATTGGTGAGGCCTTCCTGGCCGTAGACCACGACGCGCAGTCTGTCGCCGGCATCGAGATGATAGGGTTGGTCGTAACGGACCGGTGCCGGTGCGGCATAGGCAGCCGGCACGACGGGCGCAGGGGCGTTGGCGGCGCCGCCATAAGCCATCGCATCCAGGCTGCTTTGCGGTGCGATAGCGACGGGCGCGGTTCTGCCCATGCAGCCCGACAGCGCAAGCGCGGTCATGGCGGCGATGATCGGCAGACGAAACGCGCGCGCAACCCGCACTGGAGCCATCCCTCAAAGCGAGATGGCTCCAGTCTTGCACCGGTTATGGTTAACAAATGGTTTTGAGAGGCCCGTGGGGCTCCCCCTCCCCGCATCCGCCTTCGCCAAGGTTTCGGCGAGAGAAGCGCGGAAAGATCAAGCCGCGTTGACGCCGACGCCGATCGGGCAGGACACGCCGGTGCCGCCGAGACCGCAATAGCCCGCCGGGTTCTTGGCGAGATATTGCTGATGATAGTCCTCGGCGAAATAGAACAGCCCTGCGGCTGCGATCTCGGTGGTGATGGGGCCAAGGCCTTTTGCCGCGAGCGCTTTCTGATATGTCGCCATCGAGGCTTCGGCGGCCTTCTTCTGTGCGTCGCTGAAGGTATAGATCGCCGAGCGATATTGCGTGCCGACGTCGTTGCCCTGACGCATGCCCTGCGTCGGGTTGTGATTTTCCCAGAACGTCTTCAGCAATTTCTCGTAACTGACCTTCTTCGGGTCGTATACCACGAGCACCACCTCGGTGTGGCCAGTGCGGCCCGAGCAGACCTCTTCATAGGTCGGGTTCGGCGTATAGCCGCCGGCGTAGCCCACGGCGGTCGTGAAGATGCCTTCGCCAAGCTCCCAGAATTTGCGTTCGGCGCCCCAGAAGCAGCCGAGCCCGAACACCGCCTGCTCGAGGCCTTCCGGATAGGGCGGCAGCAAGCCGCGCCCGTTGACGAAGTGGCGCGTGGCGGTCGGGATCGGCGCGGCGCGGCCCGGCAAAGCCTCGGACGCACTTGGCAGCGCGGTGGTCTTGCGCATGAAAAACATGGATCACCTCCAGGCGGACTTTCGGCCGAGGCACCAACGGCCCGGGCCGCGTGACATCTATATATGTCTTTACGCAAGCATTGGCAGTCCAAGCATTGGCAGTCCCGTTAACCAACGGGAAGCCGACCCCGTCAGTCCCGGGAATAGCCGATCAGGGGCTTTCGCGGCCGGAACAGGATCATCAGCAGAATGCCCAAAATCCCCATCACGGCAAAGACCGGCTGGTCGAGCACCACCTTGATCACGCTGTTCCAGAGCCAGGGCGCGTTGGCCTCGACCCAGGTCCGAAACGCCTGTTGGCTGGATTGGTGGACGTCGTTCCAGAACTGGCCAAACCGGGTGAACCGCAGCGTCTGGTCGGCGACCCAGCGGGCGCCATCATAGACCACGAAAATGAAGCCGCCGGCCAGCAACAATAGCCCGATCAGTCGGAAGAAGCCGCGGATCATGCATCACCCCGATATTGCTGAGCCCCCGAATGCCGTCAGCCATTACCGGGGGACCTGGAGAAATTCAACCTCTTCAGCACCTTATCACCCGCTCCGGGCGCCGGCCCCGGGCATCCGCCGGGCTCGGAAAGCGTTGACGCTTGCCAGTACGCCCTCTATAAGACCGGCCAATGGCGGCGGGCGCAATCCTGCCGCCGCTGTTCTTTGAGTGGCGCTGCGCCCGGTGAGCAAAGTCTGCTCCGGTCTTCGCATTCTCCAGAGAACACCGGAACACATATCAGCGTCGATTGCGAGATCAGAGCGCCGGGGCGAGCCAGCCCGGCCAGCCGTGATCGGTACCTGCCGAAGGATTTTTGAAGAGATGGCCAATACGACTTCCGCCAAGAAGGCGACCCGCAAGATTGCCCGCCGCACCGTCGTCAACAAGGCGCGCCGGACCAAGCTGCGCACCGCGGTGCGTTCCGTCGAGGAAGCGATCAAGAGCGGCGATCGCGCCGCGGCGGTCACGGCGATGAAGCGCGCCGAGCCGGAGCTGATGAAGGCGGCTCAGCACAATATCATTCACCGAAACAACGCGGACCGTAAGGTCTCGCGCCTGACGCATCAAATTGCAAAGCTCGGCAAGTGAGCCGGTCTCTAGAACTGATAAAAGAAGAAATTCGTCAAAGGCCCGGTTCACCGGGCCTTTTCTTTTTTGCGCTGCGCCTTTGACGATTGCAATCGCTGATCGGGGCAGCGCATGTCGTGGTTGAGTGTCGCAAATGCCTTGCCAGGCTCCGACGTCATCCTGAAGGATTACGGGATCGTGCCAATTTTGCGCAAGTGCGAGAAAGCCGCGTGCCACAGCGCTAACTTGCATCGGCAACGGAACAGCGCCGTTCGGGTTACCCTGAAAAACAATCGCGAAAAGCTTCGCTTCGCTAATCACTTATCCACATAGCGGTCGCACTCATTTTGAAAATCGCCTTGCGAACCGGCGAACGTGAAAATTTTGCGAAATTTTTTTGCGAGTGCGGTCTGATTTGTCACACGCACGAATCTGCACGACGATTCAAAAACTTGGTTTCAACGTCGGCGCGTGCAGCGCTGCAACACTTGCGAAGAGTCACGACCCCCGTGGGATTCCCTGATTGTCAGAACGGCACCATCGTGTAGTTATTAAATCGCTCGCGGCGTTCAGCGGTTCTTGAGACCAGCGCGGTTTGAGAACCCTGAGCGGACGCGCAGATCGGCGGCGGTGTGCGCGTAGCGACGCTTTCCAAGCGATGCTGGGTTCGTAACTCATAGCAGTATGAGAACGGTTGTCCTGTGCCCAAAATTTTCCCGAGCGCAAGATGCGCGGTGAACCAGGGGAAAAAGTCACCGGACCAAGGCAAAGGATGGGAACGCGGAGCCTGGAGTCGAATTAGACGGACTGAGGTACGCGGCGTAGCGGCGCCGGACATCTCGATGCTCGGCAGCGCGGACTGAAGTTGAGATCACTAGCGACATGACTGGCTCGCCGCGACGTGTCGCGGCGGGAGGGGGAGGTAGTATGCTTTACGGAATCAACACAGCATTGAACCAAGTGCATTTTTCAAGCGGCTCCGTATTTGCGAACCCTGGCTACGACCCTGCCCATTTCCACACGCCTGCTCCGGATAGACCGCTGAGTACGTGCTGACCTCCGCGAAGGCGATTTTTCTTTTCAGTGGATGATTGAGCGTGGCGGCATTTTCGCCGCACGGTTGTTCTATGCCCTGAAGAAGTCGCTTTCTGATCGAGGTCACGTCGTGCGCCATCAACCACGCACGGCGATTTCACAACACGGTATCCTCTTTGAGAAAAGTTTTCGACAATGACAAACACGGAACAGGATCGCTGGTCGCGGGTAAAGGGCAGGTTGCGGTCGAGCGTGGGCGAGGACGTTTACACCAGCTGGTTTGCGCGCATGGATCTCGAAGGCGTGCAGGATGAAAGCGTGCATCTGTCGGTGCCGACGCGGTTCTTGAAGAGCTGGATCCAGGCCCATTACGCCGAGCGTGTGCTGTCGGCCTGGCAAGCCGAGATGCCGGAGGTGCACCGGATCGACCTCACCGTGCGCTCGGCGATGCGCTGCGCAACGCCTGCGAAGGAGGCCTCGGCCCCCGCCGAGGTGCGCCGTCCCGAGCGGACGGATGCGCGCCCGATGCAGGAATTGCGGGCGGTTGCCACCGCGCCGGTCTCCGCCAGCCATGATGCGCTCGGCGGTTCCCCGCTCGATCCGCGCCTGACCTTTGCGAGCTTCGTGGTCGGCCGCTCCAACACGCTGGCGCATGCCGCCGCGCGTCAGGTCGCCGAAGGGCGCCGCGGCGATGCCGTGATGTTCAACCCGCTCTACATCCATGCCGGCGTCGGCCTCGGCAAGACGCATCTGTTGCAGGCGGTGACCTGGGCCGGCAATGCGGCGGGCGAGCGCAAGGTGCTCTATCTAACCGCGGAAAAATTCATGTACGGCTTCGTTGCCGCGCTGAAGACGCAGACGGCGCTGGCCTTCAAGGAAGCGCTGCGCGGCATCGACGTGCTGGTGATCGACGACCTGCAGTTCCTGCAGGGCAAATCGACGCAGGCCGAATTCTGTCACACGCTGAACGCGCTGATCGATGCCGGCCGGCAGGTGGTGATCGCCGCCGACCGTCCGCCGTCCGACCTCGAAAGCCTCGACGACCGCGTGCGCTCGCGCCTTGCCGGCGGCCTCGTGGTGGAAATGGGCTCGCTCGGCGAGGAACTGCGGCTCGGCATCTTGAAGTCGCGCGTCGCAGCCGCGCGCGCCCATCATGCGAGCTTCGACGTGCCCGACCAGGTGCTCGATTATCTGGCGCGCACCATCACCCATAACGGCCGCGACCTCGAAGGCGCGATCAACCGCCTGCTGGCGCATTCCAAGCTCAACAACCAGCCGGTCACGCTCGACATGGCCGAGCGCGAGGTGCGCGACCTGGTCCGGCCGCAGGAGCCGAAGCGGATCAAGATCGAGGACATCCAGCGCGTGGTGGCACGGCAATATAATGTCAGCCGCTCCGACCTGTTGTCCTCGCGCCGCACCGCCAATGTGGTGCGTCCCCGGCAGGTTGCTATGTATCTGGCCAAGACGCTCACCTTGCGCTCGCTGCCGGAGATCGGCCGGCGCTTCGGCGGCAGAGACCACACCACGGTGCTGCACGCCGTGCGCAAGATCGAGGCATTGGTCGCCAAGGACACCACGCTGTCCGAAGAGGTCGAATCGCTGAAGCGCCAGCTGCAGGAATGAGCCCGCGCCGGCCCTCCCCGGCGACCGTCGGGGAGGGGCGCAAATCCGCTGTAAAACGCGGAAATCTGCACGTCTTTCCCTTGAACTTGCGGCCCTTCCGCGCCACCTTGCGGTCCCCCCGGGGGTTTGGTCAAATCAGCCATTGACCTTGCTTTTCGGGTCTTCCTACGCCGCGGCGCGCCTGCCGGCCGCGCGGCTTTTCCATCTCAGGGATCGGGGCGGATATTGCTATGAAGGTTACCGTCGAGCGTGCGCAGCTCCTGAAATCGCTGGGCCACGTGCATCGCGTGGTCGAACGCCGCAACACCATCCCGATCCTCGGCAACGTGCTGGTGCGCGCCGAGAATGCAAAATTGTCGCTGAAGGCGACCGACCTCGACCTCGAGGTGACGGAGACGCTGGCGGCGGAAAGTGGAACCGGCGGCTCCACCACCGTGCCGGCGCACATGTTCTACGACATCGTGCGCAAGCTGCCTGACGGCTCGCAGATCGTGCTCGAAGGCGACGGCGACCGCTCGGTGCTGGCGATCCGGGCCGGCCGCTCGCGCTTCACGTTGCAGACGCTGCCCGAAAGCGATTTCCCGGACCTCGCGGCAAGCGACATGACGCATTCGTTCACGCTCCCCGCCGCCGATCTCAAGCGGCTGATCGACCGCTCGCAGTTTGCGATCTCGACAGAAGAGACGCGCTATTATCTCAACGGCATCTATCTGCACACCGCCGGCCCCGCCAAGGCGCAGAGCCTGCGCGGCGTTGCCACCGACGGTCACCGCCTGGCCCAGATCGATCTCGCGCTGCCCACGGGCGCATCCGGCATGCCCGGCGTGATCATACCCCGCAAGACCGTCGGCGAAGTGCAGCGGCTGATCGAGGACACCGAAGCCGAAGTCGGCATCGAGCTGTCGCAGGGCAAGATCCGATTCACCATCGGCAATGTGGTGCTGACCTCGAAGCTGATCGACGGCACCTTCCCGGATTACGGCCGGGTCATCCCGCAGAACAACGACAAGGAGCTCGTGGTCGACAAGAAGGATTTTGAGGCCGCGGTCGACCGCGTCTCCACCATCTCCAGCGAACGCGGCCGCGCCGTGAAACTAGCGCTCTCCGCCGGCAAGCTGGTGCTGTCGGTGACCAACCCGGATTCCGGTTCCGCCACCGAAGAGCTCGAAGTCGAGTACGCGTCCGACCCGCTCGATATCGGCTTCAACTCGCGCTACCTGCTCGACATCGCAGCTCAAGTCGAGGGCGAGGTCGCGGTCCTGAAGCTTGCCGACCCCGGCTCGCCGACGCTGGTGCAGGATCGCGACAACAAAAGCGCGCTCTACGTGCTGATGCCGATGCGGGTGTGACCAGTCGCGCCCCACGCACAAACCTTCCCTCTCCCCTTGTGGGAGAGGGTGGCGCCTCGCGAAGCGAGGCGACGGGTGAGGGGTTCGAGCCGCAGACACCAAGCCATCGACCGGTCACCAAGCGCATTCGCAACTTCGCGAAGACAATGCGCCGCGAACCAACTGACGCGGAGGGAGCCATGTGGCGTCTGCTGCGCGACCGGCGTCTCTCGACATTCAAATTTCGCCGTCAGGTGCCGTTTCGGAACTACATTCTCGACTTCGTTTGCTTCGACCAGCGGTTCATCGTCGAGATCGATGGCAGCCAGCATGCCGACTCCGTGCGAGATACGGCGAGAGACGCCGCGCTGATTGCTGAAGGGTTTCGAATTGCACGCTACTGGAACAATGATGTGTTGCAACGACCAACGTCTGTCCTGGAGGATATTCTCTCAAAGCTCGCCGAGCGGTAAGAACCCCTCACCCGTCGCCTCACTTCGTGAGGCGCCACCCTCTCCCACAAGGGGAGAGGGTGAAAGATCGCCTTCCTGACGAGAAAATGCCCCCCTCCCGCATCCATCGCCTGTCGCTGACGCATTTCCGCAATTATCGCGCGGCGACGGTTGCTGCGCGGGCCGATGTCGTGGCGCTGGTCGGGCCGAACGGCGCGGGCAAGACCAATTGCCTGGAGGCGATTTCGTTTCTCTCGCCTGGCCGCGGACTGCGGCGCGCGAGACTGGAGGATGTCGCCGACAACCAGGGCGACGGCTCCTGGGCAGTCTCCGCCGAGATCGAGGGCGCGCTGGGCCTGGCCACGCTCGGCACCGGCATCGATGCACCGCAGGGCGAGGCGAACGGCGCGAGCCGGCGCTGCCGCATCGACCGCGAGCCCGTGGGCTCGGCCACTGCGTTCGGAGACCATCTGCGCATGGTGTGGCTGACGCCGGCGATGGACGGGCTGTTCCAGGGGGCGGCCTCCGAGCGACGGCGCTTCTTCGATCGCCTGGTGCTCGCCATCGACAGCGAGCATTCCGGCCGCGTCTCGGCGCTGGAGCGTTCGCTGCGCTCTCGCAATCGTCTGCTGGAAGTGCGCAACTATGACGACCACTGGTGCGACGCCATCGAACGCGAGACCGCGGAGCTTGCGGTTGCCGTGGCCGCAACCCGCAGCCAGACCCTGATGAAGCTCGCGGATATGTTGCGCACGCGCGGAGCGGCATCGCCCTTCCCGTCCGCGGAAATCGCGCTCGACGGCTGGATGGAGAACGCACTCGTCTCCGAGTCCGCGACCTCCGTCGAGGACCGCTACCGTGAGATCCTGCGCGCCGGCCGTCCGCGCGACGCGGCCGCGGGGCGCACGCTGGACGGCCCGCATCTCACCGATCTGCAGGTGATCTACGCGCCGAAAAACATGCCGGCGCGCGACGCCTCGACCGGCGAGCAGAAGGCGCTTCTGATCGGTCTCGTGCTGGCGCATGCCAGTCTGGTCACCGAGATGACCGGCATCGTGCCGCTGCTCCTGCTCGACGAAGTCGTCGCGCATCTCGATCCGAACCGGCGCAGCGCGCTGTTCGGCGAGCTGGCAAAGCTCGGCGCACAGGTCTGGATGACCGGCGCCGATCCCGCGGCGTTTGCCGAGATCGGCGAGATTTTCGAGGTCGATTCCGGAAAAATCACGCGGCGCGGCTGAGAGCTATTTCCGGCCGTTCGCCGGCGGCGTCAGCACGCGGTCAATGATCGCGTTGATCAGGAATTCCGATCCCTTCTCGGTAAGATGCGCCTGATCGCTGATGATGATATCGGCCGCACTGTCGCCGAGGCGAATCAGGCAGCCCTCGACATCGCACATGTGCTCGCGCGACGAGATGAATTCGGCACCCAGGGGAACCAGCTTTTCGCGCATCAGGCTGTCGTACTGGGTGTCCGACTTTGCAACGCCGGAAAGGCGCGGCGGAACCAGCGTCTGATGTAGCATGTAGTAGCGCAGGACTTCGTTTGGCACGCCGCGCTGCCAGAACGGCAACGGGCCGAGCACGACGACTCGGGCTTGCGTTTGCAGCTTCAGCGCCCTGACGGTCTCGGCAACGTTGTCGAGATGCTTTTCCCAGGTCCCATGCAATAGAACGATATCCGGCTGCAGCTCGCGCGCCAATGCCAGCACCTTGTCATTCATGGTGCGGCAATTCGGGTTGCCGGGGATGTCGGCTTTCAGTGCCGGTATGCAGGAGCTGGAGGTAAACTGCGCGATGCCGAAATGTCGTGTCTGCTGCGCGTTGCGCAGCCCCGGAATCAGCGCACCGGCGGTGGAATCGCCCCACACCATCACGAGCGGCCGGCGGTCGCGGTCGGCGCAATCGGCGGCAAAGTTGCTCTCAATGGAAATATCGAGCATGCATTCATGGACGCGCCAGCGCTGCGCCTGCGTCGGCACATTGGCCATGGCGCGGATTTCCGCCGGCAGGCGGAAATCGAAGCCGCGCCCCCAGATCACGACGCCACCGGCCGCACCGATCAGCAGCATGCCGGCGCACAGGCCAGCCAGCTTGCGCGGGCTCGGCCGGCCAAACCGGATCGGAATTTCGATGAAGCGATATGTCGCCCATGCGAGCAGCACGCTTGCAATCAGGACCAGCTCCCGCTCGAGCAAGGTCAGCGGAGCGAATTTGATGGTGGCGCCGAAGACCAGCAGAGGCCAATGCCAGAGATAAAGCGGATAACTGATCAGACCGATCCAGACCAGCGGCGGGCTTGCAAGCACTCCCCGGCAAATCCACGCCCCGGGCGCCGATACCAAGAGTGCCGTCCCCGCAACCGGCAGGATAGCCCACCAGCCCGGAAAGGCGCTGTGGCCACTCAGGACAGCGGCCGCCGCCGCGATCATCGCCACGCCGGTCCATGCCCTGATATTGCTGGCCTGACTGCTTTGGTTGACGCGGTCCCAGCTGCAGGCGAGCACGGCGCCAAGCAGCAACTCGAAAGCGCGGGTGAACGGCAAAAAGAACGCTGCCACCGGGTGGGAGCCGATCAGCGCCACGTTGAGGATGAATGAAGCGATGCCAAGCGTGGAGGCGACTGCCACGATCGACAGGCGCAGGCGGGCCGTGAGCAACAGGATCAGCGGCCAGGCGAGGTAGAACTGCTCCTCGATACCGAGCGACCACAAGTGCAGCAGCGGCTTCTTCGTCGATTCAACATCGAAATAGCCTGACTGCAGCAACAGCGCGATGTTGGCCGCGAACGCGGCGCTGGCAAAGATATCGGTTCCGAGCTGCGCGAATGCGGCCGGCAACATCCACAGCCATCCCAGGACCAGCGCAATCACCAGCACCACGAGCAGCGCAGGAAAGATGCGCCGGATACGCCGCGCGTAGAACGTTAGCAGGCTGAAATGACCCTGCTCCAGTTCCCGCGCGATAATGCCGGTGATCAGGAAGCCCGAAATGACGAAGAAGACGTCGACGCCGACAAAGCCGCCCGGGATCGCGGCCGGGAAGGCATGAAAGTGCAGCACCAACAACACCGCGATGGCGCGCAGGCCATCGACATCCGGCCGGTATTTCAGAGAGGGCAGTGACAACGACAGTCAATCCTGACTTGCGAATGACGGCATGCGGCGATGCCCGGACGTTCTGTAGCAGGTCTTGCGCGCTCGGCAATTTGGCGGCGAAAACAGGCCTCGGAATCGGCCTTTTCAGGCCGCTGAATCAGCCCTCGAATCGCGCTTTTTTGGGCCGCCTGAATCGACCTTTGGCAGACTTGAAAAAGTGGCAAAAATGCCTATTTATTCAACAGCTTGCGAACCGAGACTTTGCTCTAGGCGCAGGCCCTCTTTCGTGGCACAAATAGCATGATTCAGCGCCTCGTTTTGCGCAGCTGATTCGGGACATCCTTTCAAGGCCTCACATGACAGAACCTGCCCGGCAACCCGTCGCCGACACCGAGCATTCCATTCCCGTTGAATATGGCGCGGAATCGATCCGGGTATTGAAGGGCCTCGATGCCGTTCGCAAGCGGCCGGGCATGTATATCGGCGACACCGACGACGGTTCCGGCCTGCATCACATGGTCTACGAGGTCGTCGACAACGCGATCGACGAGGCTCTGGCCGGCCACGCGAGCGCCGTGGAAGTCATCCTCAACGCCGACAGTTCGGTGACCGTGCGCGACGACGGCCGCGGCATTCCCGTCGACATCCACAAGGGCGAAGGCGTCTCGGCGGCCGAGGTCATCATGACCCAGCTGCATGCCGGCGGCAAATTCGACCAGAATTCCTACAAGGTTTCCGGCGGCCTGCACGGCGTCGGCGTCTCCGTCGTCAACGCGCTGTCGAGCAAGCTTCAGCTCCGGGTCTGGCGCGACGGCAAGGAGCATTTCATCGAATTCGCCAATGGCGACGCGCTGGCCCCGCTGAAAGTGGTCGGCGACGCCAACGGCAAACGCGGCACCGAGGTGACCTTCCTCGCCTCCACGGAAACCTTCTCCAGCGTCGAGTATGATTTCGCGACGCTGGAGCATCGCCTGCGCGAGCTCGCCTTCCTCAATTCCGGCGTCAACATCGTGCTGTCCGACCACCGCCACGCGGTCGAGAAGCGCGAGGAGATGCGCTACAACGGCGGCGTCGAGGAATTCGTCAAATATCTCGACCGCAACAAGAAGGCGATCGTGCCGGCGCCGATCATGGTGCGCACCGAGATGAACGGCATCGGCGTCGAGGCCGCGCTGTGGTGGAACGA
>Ga0187815_10001055_pt1 | contig 13056 bp, 11 predicted proteins | sample NC_S_5_FD_132962 | JGI IMG/M metagenome (GOLD analysis project Ga0187815, IMG submission 132962) | Wetland sediment microbial communities from Neuse River Estuary, North Carolina, USA - ASW-S_5 | ecosystem: Environmental > Aquatic > Freshwater > Wetlands > Sediment | place: USA: North Carolina...
CAGGCGATCACCGGCCAATGTCCGAGCATCGCCCTATTGAAGCTGGCGATATCGCGTATCACCAGGGCCAGTTCCTCGGGGCTCGCATCGGCGCGGTCAAGCCATTCGGATTGGGCGCTGCGCCGCGACAGATCGCGCCGAGCTGCTTGCATGGCAACGGGTATGTTCATGGCATCATGCCGCAGTGTGGAACAGCAAGGTTTCCGCGATCAGTCCCGGTCCGAACGACATCGCGCAGCCGCTGCGACCGCGCGCACCCGAACCCAGCAGCCTCTTGAGCACAAACATGACGGTCGCGGACGACATGTTGCCATAGCGTCTCAGGGTCTCGCGCGATGACGCCAGCGCCGTTGGCCCAAGTTCAAAAGCACGCTCAACCGCGTCGAGCACGGTACGGCCTCCTGGGTGCACCGCCCAAAGATCGATCGATGGTGCGGATGCTCCAGCAAGTATTTCGCTCTCGTGTTCCTGCAAGCCATCGTGGATTGCAGCAGGAACACGTCCCGATAGTGTCATGTCGAAACCGGATCCCCGGATCCTCCAGGTAATCAACTCTCGGGTGCTGGGCACCAGCACCGCGTGAAAGCTGTCGAGAGCTGCGCCGATCGGATCTGCGCTCACCACACATGCAGCACAGCCGTCACCGAACAAAAGAAACAAGAGCATTTGCTCAAGATCGGTCGTGTCCTTGAGATGCAAGGTACAAAGCTCAAGGTTGACGATGAGCACTCGAGCGGCGGCGTCCGAGCGAACGACGTGATGTGCCAGCTTGAGCGCGTTGATCGCCGCTTGGCAGCCCATAAATCCGATCATGGTGCGTTCGACCGTGCTCGGAAGGTCGCAGCGCTCAATGAGTTCGAGATCAAGGCCGGGCGCAGAAAATCCGGTACAGCAGGTCACCACGAGATGGGTGATGCGGTCGCGTTCCGCTCCGAGCTGCAACATATCGACGGCCTTTTGCGCCAACAACGGCGCGTGCTGCTCGAACTTCACCATTCGTGCTGTCGTGTCGGGAAAATCGCCACGCCGATAGAAGCCTTCGGCATCGACGCAGTCGCCTTCCGGCAGATAACTCGGCGCGAGGCACGAGTAGCGGTGCTCGATTCCAGACTTGTCGGCCATGCGCTGGAACAGCAGCGAATTGCGCCGATCATCATGAAGCATCAACTGTGCGAAGCGGCGAAAAACGTCGTGAACGTCGTAGGGTGGCACCGCCGTGGCGATGCGATTGATATATGCAGTTTGCATCGGAAAGCTCTCCGGCCGCGCCGCAACGCGCCTTGAGCGAGGGCCTCCTCGCAGGGAGACCGCCGGCAGAACAAAAATCATAGCGGCCACGCAGTGAATTGCGAGTCAATACTGCGTGAAGGCTCGCTGGAGATTGATGGCGCTGGCGTTGTCTCAGGAAGCGGGGACCACGACGACATTCGCCATGCCGAAGGCAAGAAAAGCCCACCACCGCAGAGGGACGACGGGCTCGCTAGAGTTCACCACTGTCGCTTGCGGACAACGGTCCGACGCGTTGGAGGCCGCTGGCTAGTCATTCTTTCTTATTGGCTCCCGGCGCCGTCCTTCGCGAGTCTGGCGCAACTAAACGGCCCCTAAACAGTCATCCGGCCGACTCTTTGCTGTTCCCATAAGCTGACGTAAATTCGTTTCCGCTAGGGATCATGCTCCAGTCCTGCGCAGTGCAGGAACGTCCGCTGTCTTGGGATCGGTGCCACAAGCGGACAGTCGCTTAACGGCCCCACACACGCCAATAATCGGTTGGTCGATGTGCGGCAGGCCTTGGACAGCGACCGAGAACTGCTGACGACGTTAAACAGAACTGCTCTACCGTTCGAGTCTCCGGCCTCTGCCAAGATCAATGCCGTGCTGCAAGGCGAGTTCGCGACCGAGGCTGCGGCCTGAGCCGCACGAGATGCCGAGGTCTCGCTTGCGGCCTTCCAGGATGATTCCAGTTGCGGATCGCGTTGCAGACCGTGCAGCATGGCGCCCATGGTCGATTTCGTGTCCTTGTAGCCGGAGATGTTGCCCGCCGCGTATAGACGTTCGCCCCTGTCCTTGAGCCCGTGCCAGCGCGCCACGAAGCGATCGGCGGGGTGCTGCGGATCGGTGCGGATTTGCGTTTCGAGCTGGAGGGCGCGAATGGCGCGGTTGGGCCGGCCCGCGCTTGCCTCGCGAGCGAGGTCGTCCTCCTTGGCGTAAGCTGCTTCGGCATCCTGCCAGCCATGGGGCCGCACCTTGTCAAATCCCCTGCGTGCCTCGACCAGTTCATTCCATTCTGCTGGGCTTGCCTTGCGGCCGGCATCGTCCGCGTTGAAGATCACGCCGACGGCGCGGGCATGACGGATGAGCGCCCGCGTCCGAGCTTCGCGCAGCGCTGCATCGGGGTCCAGCGCAACGTCTCTTGCCGCGGTTGCAGCGCGCTGCGCGACGGTCCCCGCCCCTCCCCAGGCGTTTGCGCTGTCTGCGGGCAGGTTCCGGCCGTCGAATAGCATGCGCCGCTGATTCGGTGCGGCTTTCAGCTCGATTTCGCCAACGTGCGGGTTCACCGCAATTCCGCGCCGCTTGGCATAGCGTTGGGCTGGATCGATCTGCTGCTCATAGTCCGACGGCATGTCCTTGGCCCGATCACGCGACAACGTGTTCACCAGCCGGTCCTCAGTGGCGAAGTCGTCGCGGCCATAATGCAGCTCCGTGCCATCGCGATGTCGCGACAGGGCGACATAACTGCCGTGCGCATCCAGCCCCGGCGTTGCCAGCACATGGGTGCGGTCCACCGTCATGCCCTGTGCCTTGTGGATGGTCGCCGCATAGCCGTGGTCGATGCGGTCGTAGTCCTTGAGGTCGAACGCGACATTGCGCCCATCGTCGGTGCGCACGTCATGCCCAGCGCGCTGACTTCCGCGATGGTGCCCAGCGTGCCGTTCTTGACACCAAGGCCACGTTCGTTTTGCAGGAACATGACGCGATCGCCGGCGGCAAAGCTGCGGACGCGACGCTCGACGGTGACGCGTACGTCATCCCCCAGATCGCCCGCATCGCGCATGCGCGCTCGCGCTCCTTCGTTGAGCGTCCGCACTTCGGCATTGATATGGGGTGAGGATGATCCGGCTTTGCTAAGGCCCCGCTTGTCGGTCGCGATCCCAGCGCTCGATCAGATCATTTCGCGCCTGCGCGCGCATGCGCGCTGCATGCACCAAGCCGTGGCTGTCATAGGCATGGATCGCCGCTCGCGTTTTCCCCGTAGCAAGGTTGCGAGTGTAGGAACCGGTTCCGCCCAGCCCGACGATGCCGAGGCGCTGGCCCGCGATCCGCGCGTTGACCGCGCCGATTCCGGCCCGACTCGTGGCCGTGTCCTCGTACTGGAAAACGCTGGCCTCCCCGTCCGCCGGGACGAGCGGGTAGGTGCGCGCGGTCACGCCCTCCTCGATCTTCGTCGCCTCGCCCGTGATGCCGCCAGTCAGCATCGCGCCGGCAGCGGACCGGCAGCTTTCCAGTTTGCAGGCCCAGATAACTGACGTTCCAAATCTCGTCGGCAGCATCCGCATCCGGCCTGCACGAAAGAAGGTTGAGGAAACCGACGATGACCCGGAGGCTTGGGCTTGTCATGCGACAGGGGGAAGCTGCCCTAAGCCTGCGACAGTGATCGCAATCCGAACGGGACGAGATAATCGCACCTAGCGCGGAAGCTCGGGGCGTCAGCCCAAATCCCGACCGCCAGAACGGACTTTTGAGATCCAATAGTTCCAGCTAGAATTTCACCCAGTGGGGGGACGAATGAATCTGGCAGATATTTTCCCAAAGGACGGACGCCCGCAGGGTCTCTATTGCGAGACCTGCGGATCGAGCATGGACCTCCACTTTGACGATTTCTCGGAACTGGTTTCGGGGATTCAAATCGACATCAGCGGCCTTCCTTTCCTTCACTGCGACAAGTGCGCATCGAATGCACCTCCGGACGACTCGCGCTTCGCGATCATCCACCTACACAAGCAGGCGGTAGAGAAGTTTTCCGACAAGGTGGCGGTGAAGTGCTCGAAAAAGGTCGATGATTTCAGCTTTTCGAAGGTGCCATTTTTCATGGATACGGATGACTACTTCTACATTCCCGGCCTCTACCGTGCGCACGATGTCGGTTTCCTGACGCCGCTTTTCTTTAACAAGGCAGTTCTCACGAAGTACGACAATTCGCCAAACTACAGCGTCCGCTTCGCGTCACCGACCTATGGCGAGATCGATGCCGGGAGTTTCGTGATCCCCTTCGGTATCAACAAGTTGGGCAAGGTGACTATGTGGCTGGGCGATGTCGCCAAGTTGCCGGAGGCCGAGCAGTATTATTTGCGGTCCGAGAACGTGGCGTCTGACCATTCGCTGGGAAGTGAGTTCTACGACGCCCAGATCGAATGCAAATTCACGGACCCGCCGAAAGAGCGACTGGTGATCGGCCAAAGATCGAATTTCCTAGACGCTTTCGAGAAGAAATTCGGGGTTCGGATTTCCCACCCTGATGTCGAGCTGGTTGACGCAATCACGGCGCTCGCACCTCCGCTCTTGGACACGGTGAAGGAACGCCGGCACACATTCGCGTTGCCTACTCACGCGCTTTCAGCGCGGAAAAAGCGGATCTGATCGATTCCTCGGCCACCCGACTTGCGCTCGCTCCGGATTTCGACTTGCCCACGGTCTATGACGAACTTCTGAAGCGAATCGCGGCCTCGCTCAGCGGCCTCACTGCCCTTCTCTCCTGACGCCTTCTAGCAGAGGATAGGATTCAGGATCGAGTTCGCCATTCAATCTGTAGCGCAGATACCGCCCCATGAGCGCCCACGCCCGATGCGCCGTCTCTTGGTTGGTGGCCGCAAGCTTCATGCGGTGATGCGCGAGGGAGAGGCATGGGAGGAATGTTCTTCCGGCTTTCCCCTGGCCGCAAATCCGCTCGGCCCGCGATGATCTGGTGCGGATCGGACAGCTTACGACGGCCGGGTTGTTCTTTCCCAAGGGGTAAAGGGTTGCGAAGCCCCGCCCGCTTCGGCAGATAGTGATCTGTCCAATAGGTTCCGCCCGCCGCTTCTCTCCGAGGAAGCGAAGGGGGATGCCGGTCAAGGTTCGGCTTGTTGTGGAAGCTGCCTTGACCGGCTTCCCGCGGCCAGCGGGACTTCGGATCAAAATTTCCGGGATGCCGGTTTGGTGGAACCGGCAAGGCCGGCCAGGGCCCTTGCTTGGGCGCGTCGGGCTCGACATATCGCTCATGAGCCCTCATACACGTTCGCCGCCCTATGTCAGATCGGGACGGCGAATGAGTTATGCTGGAAGTGGTTGCGGGGGGCTGGCTTCAACTGCTGTCATAAAAGGGCGCGGTCGCCCTCCCGCCTCGGCTCTGGCGAAGGCGAGGATGCCCATCAGCGCGCCGCGCAGCTCGGCATGAACCTCGCCGCGCGTCTTGCCCGGTCGAAGCCGATTTCCCCGATGAGCAAGCGGAGCGCCTCGGCCGCCTGCCGTCCGCCATCTGGATCGTCCAGAGCTTCGGCCAAGCATTCGACGCGGAGCCGTTAGAGATTGGCGATGTTCGGATGCACATCGGGGATGTCGGCCGGCGCCGCCACCAGGCGCGCCGTGATCGCCGCCTTCTGCCGTTCGAGATCGTCCATGCGGGCTTTCATGGAAGGCTGATACATGCCGCCCTCGATGGCGGCGATGTTCCCTGAGATGGCCTTCCCCAGCTTGGCAAGCGCCTTGCGATCCTCCTCAGATCGCCAGAGGCGGTCGAATGTCGGTCAGCGCAAAGTCGTTGCCGACATAGAGCAACGGAGCGGCATGCTGTTTCGCCAGTGCATAGGCGAAGCAGTCTCCAAAGTTGAGATCATCGGCCAAGCTGTCTAGTTATGCGGCGTCAGGTATTGCTACCGCTCCCGCAAGATCGACTTCACAATCATCGCTGACATTTGCGGCAAAGCCTCCGATCAACGCTTCCGTTGACATTGCTTGCAAGCGCGAGATTTCACTCTCGAACGACGATCGTTCGGAAGGAAACGGTCAATGCCCCGCAAAGAAATAATAGACGCCATGAGGAAGTACACGGCTCCGTTCCGTGTCACCAAGGGCAAGGATTTTCGCCTGAACCATTTCGATCCCGGCGACACGCTGGGGCTCAAAATGGACAAGCAGGAAGCGGCGCAACTTCTCGAGCGCGGTTCGGAATGGCTCGCGATGGAGCAAGATATTCTCTACGCGCAAGATTCCTGGTCCTTGCTGCTTGTGTTCCAGGCGATGGACGCGGCGGGAAAGGACGGGACGATCAAGCACGTCATGTCACGCGTCAATCCGCAGGGCTGCGACGTCGTCTCGTTCAAGCAACCCTCGCACAAGGAACTCTCTCACGATTTTCTGTGGCGCTATTCCAAAAAAGTGCCGCAGCGCGGACGAATAGGCATCTTCAACCGCTCATATTACGAGGAAGTGCTGGTGGTGCGCGTGCATCCAGAGTTGCTCGACGCGCAAAATATCCCACCGGAATTTCTCGGGAAAAACGTGTGGGAGGAGCGCCTCGCCGACATCACCAGCTTCGAGGACTACCTATCGCGGCAGGGCGTGGTCATCCTGAAATTCTACCTGAACCTGTCGTATGGGGAGCAGAAGAAGCGCTTTCTGGCCCGCCTCGACAAGCCTGACAAGAACTGGAAATTCTCCGCATCCGACGTTCGCGAGCGACGATACTGGAAAGACTACATGCATGCCTATGACGAGGCAATCCGAGCTACGGCATCCGAGGCCGCACCGTGGTTTCTCGTTCCTGCCGACAACAAATGGTTCACACGCCTCGTCGTCGCGGCAGCGATTGTCGAGGCAGTCGAGAAGCTCGACCTCGCATATCCCAAGGTCACATCGGCGCAGATGAAGGAACTCTCAGCGGCGCGTGAGGAACTCGAGGCGGAGCGTTAGACAAAGGCCTGCGACGCCAACCAGAAAGCACTGGGAGGAACGAACATGCGCGCAGTTGAGAACACGGCTTCAAAAACAGAGCCGTTGCCGTGGCATGCGATGCAGGTGGAACAGGTCGAAAGCCAGCTTCGCGTCGATCCCGGGCGCGGCCTCGATGCCGCGGAAGCGGCCGAGCGGCTGAAGATCTATGGGCCCAACCGCCTGCCCCAAGGCAAGAAGCGCGGGCCGCTGGCGCGGTTCCTCGCCCAGTTCAACAATATACTCATCTACGTGCTGCTCACGGCCGGCTTCATCAAGCTTATGCTGAGCCTGTGGCTCGATGCCTCTATCATCTTCGCCGTCGTTGTTCTCAACTCGCTGCTTGGTTTCCTGCAGGAGGGCCGGGCCGAAAAAGCCCTCGACTCGATCCGTAACATGCTGTCCGCGGAGGCGCGCTTGTTGCGCGGCGGGGCGGTGCGCCTGATTGCGGCCGAGGACCTTGTGCCGGGCGACGTCGTGCTGCTGGAATCGGGCGACAAGATCCCGGCGGACATGCGCCTCATCGACGCCAAGAACCTGCGGACGGAGGAGGCGGCGCTGACCGGCGAATCCGTCCCGGCCGAGAAGACCGTCGCTCCGGTATCCGCCAAAGCTACCGTCGGCGACCGTGAGAACATGGCATTCTCCGGCACCGTGGTGGTGTCGGGCCGGGCGACGGGCCTCGTCGTGGCGACCGGGAGCCAGACGGAGCTCGGCCGCATCAGCCAGATGCTCGCCACAGTTAGCCCGCTTGAGACGCCGCTCCTGCGGCAGATCAAGAAATTCGGCTACGTCATCACGGCCGCCATCGCCATCATCAGCGCACTGCTCTTCGCCTGGGGGCACTGGCTCGGGCACATGACCTTCGTTGAACTGTTCCAGGCGGTTGTCGGCATCGCGGTGTCGCTGATTCCGGAAGGCCTGCCGGCGCTTATCACGATCACGCTCGCCATTGGTGTGCAGCGCATGGCCCAGCGCAACGCCATCATCCGCCGCCTGCCAGCGGTCGAGACGCTGGGGTCCGTCTCACGCATCTGTTCGGACAAGACCGGCACGCTGACTCTGATGGAGATGATGGCGACCTCCGTCGTCACGGCGGATGCCGTCTATGAGGTCACCGGCGAGGGCTATGCACCCGACGGCGAGGTCAAGGCGGGCGGCAAACCGGTCGGCACCACGCCAGAGGTGCTGGTGTTAATGGGCCGCTTGTCCCTCCTCTGCAACGACGCCCAGTTCCTTGAGGAGGAAGGAAAATGGAAAATAGAAGGAGATCCGACCGAGGGCGCGCTCTATCCGTTCGCCAGCAAGCTCGGCATGGACCGCGCCGCAGAGGCTGCAGCCGCGCCGCGGATTGATGCGATCCCGTTCGAATCCGAGCACAAGTTCATGGCAACGCTAAACCAGTCAGCGGACGGTGAAATGCTGCTGGTCAAGGGTGCGCCGGAGGTGATCCTGGACCATTGCGACCGGCAACAGACGGCAAGTGGACCGGCGCCGCTCGATCATGACCGTTTCACTCGGGAGGGCGACCGACTTGCCGCGCAGGGCGAGCGCGTGCTGGGCCTGGCTTGGTTGCCAGACCCGGGTCTTGAGGCCGGTAGCCTCGGGCCTGAGGACCTGCCGAGAAGCCTGGTGCTGCTCGGCCTCGTCGGCCTCATGGACCCGCCACGCAAGGAGGCTGTCGACGCCGTACGGGAATGCCACGGCGGCGGCATCCGAGTGACGATGATCACGGGCGACCACAAGATCACAGCAGCGGCAATCGCGAAGATGCTTGACATCGGTGACGGCAAAACGGCCGTGGCGGGCACCGAGATCGAGGCGATGAACGATGCGGCGCTGCAGGAATGCGTGCGCGACGTTGATGTCTTCGCCCGCGCCAGCCCCGAGCACAAGCTCAGGCTCGTCAAGGCGATCCAGGCCAACCGTCAGATCGTCGCCATGACCGGAGACGGTGTCAACGACGCACCGGCGCTCAAGAAAGCTGACATCGGCGTCGCCATGGGTATCAAGGGCACCGAAGTGACGAAGGAGGCGGCGGGGATGGTCCTCGCCGACGACAATTTTGCCTCCATCTCCGCGGCGGTGAAGGAGGGCCGCACGGTCTACAACAACATCGAGAAGGCCATGCTTTTCCTGCTGCCGACCAATGTCGCCCAGGGCGCGGTGATCGCGATCGCCATCCTGTTCGGCTTCACGCTGCCGATAACCGCACCGCAGGTGCTGTGGGTGAACATGGTCACCTCAGTCGCGCTCGGCCTCACCATCTCGTTCGAGCCGCATGAGGCGGATGTGATGCGGCGGCCGCCGCGCTCGATCGACCGGCCGATCGTCACCGGCTTCGGAATCTGGCGAATTCTCTTCGTTGGCGCTGCCCTGGTGCTCTACACGCTCGCGGCCTTCTTCTGGATGAAGGCGCAAGGCGCTTCGGACCAGTTGGCGCGTACGGCTGCCGTTAACGCCATCACGCTGGGGCAGGTCTATTATCTTCTAAACAGCCGTTACCTGCTCGACTCATCGCTGGCTTTGCGCGCCCATATGGGCAATCCCCTTCTCTGGTATGGCATCGCCGGGGTTGTGGTGTTGCAGCTCCTCTTTACCTATGCGCCGCCGTTCCACGCGATCTTCGACACCGAGGCTCTACCTCCGTCAGTTTGGCTTTGGCTCATCGGCGGGGGGCTCGTCTTCTTCCTTGTGGTGGAGATCGAGAAGCTCATCATCCGCTCCGTGCCTGTGCTGCGAGCCGCAGCGACCGGACAGTGAGCAAGGGTCACCGCTGCGTACACGGCAACCCACTCAACAAAAGAACCATCCCGTTTCGGTCAACCGAACACTCCTTGTATTCCGCTCAAGCAGGAAGCCACCAAGGTCCTCTTCCGGCGTTCTGACGTGGGCGCGGTTGAACCGTCGGTTTCCAAGCAGCAGGTCCACTTTGCGCTCGTCTCCGGGCTTGACCGAATGACGCCGTGATTTAGCGTTGCCGATCCTGGCAACCCAGGGCGGGCTCGTCGAGCACCTGGTCAAGCTCAACGACAAGGCCGAGACCGGACAGAAGATCGCCATCCAGCGCAACGGCGAAAAGCTCATCGCACGCATGAAAGCGGAATCTCCAACCGGGCGGTTACAATCAAAATACCAATTGACTAGGACCCTAGTGCCCGAGCGATGCCTGTAGATACCTTGTAGCCACTTTGACGAAATTCTGCGCGGTAATTGTCATCGGCGCAGTTTCGCTGCTCGCAAAGGCAAATTGGTGCGTCAACCGCTCCTTGAAGGGCCGCATCAGGATGGGCAGGTGGCAGAAATCACTCGCCATCAGTTCGTTGACTAGCGTCACACCCAGTCCGTGTGCGGCAAGGGCGCAAGCAGACATTACAGAGTGAACCTCAAGCCGGATTTTGGGCCGCAGACCGATCGTAAAAAACAATTCGTCAATCTCGCGGCGTGGCTGGCGCATCCGCCCGAGAAGGACTAGCGGCACCCCGGCAAGGTCGCGAACCGAGACGACTGACTTTGCGGCCAAAGGGTGATCGGAGGGCATAACACAGACAGTTGGCACCTCAATTACTGGCGTCGTCGCAAGACCTGAACGGTGAGTTGGGAGTCGCAGGAAGCCAACTTCGGCCCGTTCGTCCAGCAGCATCCGCTCGATCGTGTCGTAAGGACCCGAATGCACCTCGACCTGCACCCGGTCATGGCTTTGCAGGAAGTCCATGAGGATCCTCGGCAGCAGCGACTGCACCATGCTGGCCGGTACGGCGATCCGCAAGGTCGTCGAGGCCGCGTTGCCTGTCTGCAATTCATGCACGCGTGTCGCGAACCGTGCGCTATGGTCCAGCAATGAAGCGATTTGCGCCTTCAGTTCGCGATTGTCGCGGGTGGGAAGCAGCCGTCCACGTTCGCGCATGAACAGTTGCAGTCCCAGTTCCTTTTCCAGTTGGGCGAGACGCCGGCTGACCGCAGACTGGCTGATGCCGAGAAGTGCGGCAGCCCCGATCGTCGAACCGGTCTCGGAAACCGCCTGGAATGTTCTAAGAAGTTCGAAATCCATTCTATGCGTAACACTCATAAGGCAATCCTATATCCTCATACTATTGCATAGGTGTGGCACGCGCCATACCGTCCTTCGGCAAAGGGAGGGGTAAGTATGGCAGCGGTTACGCAGGGCTCGCCAGGGCCATATTGCCCATGACGGTTTTCCTGTTAAGGCGGCTTCTCCAAGCGGCATTCGTCCTGCTCTTGACGTCTGTCATCGTGTTTGCCGGCGTCTATGCGATCGGCGACCCGCTAGAGATTCTCCTGCCTGCCGACGCCTCCGCAGCGGAACGGGCGCAGGTCGCGGCTTCGCTCAATCTCGATGCGCCGCTTCCGTTGCAATACGTCACCTTCCTCGGCTCGGCGCTCAGCGGGGACTTCGGCAACTCCTTCGTCTACAATCGCCCTGCGCTTGCAGTCATCTTCGAGCGTCTGCCGGCGACGCTGGAGTTGACCTTTACCGCGCTGATCCTGTCACTGGCCATTGGGCTGCCGCTCGGGCTGTGGGCCGGCACGCGGCCCAACACAATTGTTGACGAAAGCATCATGACAGGCTCGATCCTGGGCTTTTCGTTGCCGAGCTTTTGGCAAGGAATGATGCTCATCATGATCTTCGCTGTCTGGTTGGGCTGGTTGCCGTCGACCGGTCGCGGCACGACGGGCGAGATTCTGGGGATCAACACCAGCTTTGCGACAGTGGACGGCATCCGTCACCTGTTGCTACCCGCCACCAACCTGGCATTGGCGCAAATCGCGCTGGTGATCCGGCTCACCCGGACCGGCGTGCAGGAGACGCTGCCGCTCGACTTCGTCAAATTCGCCCGCGCGCGCGGGCTGTCCGAATGGCGCATCCTGATGGTGCATGTGCTGAAGACGATCCTCATTCCCATCGTCACTGTGCTGGGCGTCGAGTTCGGCTCGCTCGTCGCCTTCGCGGTGGTGACCGAGACAATTTTTGCATGGCCCGGCGTCGGCAAGCTGATCATCGACTCGGTGAATGCGCTCGACCGGCCGATCGTGGTCGCCTACATCCTCGTGATCGTGACGATGTTCATCGTCATCAACCTCGTCGTCGATCTGCTCTACTCGCTGCTCGATCCGCGCATCAGGGCGCGAGCATGAATTTCCGGTCCGGGGAAGGCCTGGCGGCCCGCTCGCTGCGCGGAATGCGGCAAAGCCCGAAAGCGATGATCGCGGCTGCCGTCTGCGTGCTGCTTATGCTGTCGGCGCTGTTCGCCCCGCTGATTGCGCCGCAAAACCCTTACGATCTGAACGCGATCGACTTCTTCGACGCCAAGCTGCCCCCGGGCAGCGTGGGCACGACCGGCATCACCTACTGGCTGGGAACCGACGCGCAGGGGCGCGACATGCTCTCGGCGATGCTCTACGGCCTGCGCACCAGCCTGTTCGTGGGCCTGACGGCCGGCGTGCTGGCCCTGCTGACGGGCACGGCGCTCGGCCTCATAGCCGCCTATGTGGGAGGGCGCACCGATACGCTCATCATGCGCTTCGTCGACCTGATGCTGGGCTTTCCGGCTATTCTGGTTGCACTGATGATCCTGGTGATCTTTGGCCAAGGCACATGGAAGGTGATCCTGGCGCTGGTCTTCGTGCAGTGGGCCTATTTCGCCCGCGCCATGCGCGGCGCGGCGCTGGTCGAATCCGGCAAGGACTATATCGAGGCGGCGCGCTGCCTCGGACTTTCTCCAATACGCATCCTCGCCTCGCACATCCTGCCGAACTGCCTGCCGCCGCTGATTGTCATCGGCACGATCCAGGTGGCTCACTCCATCGCTGCGGAGGCGACGCTGAGCTTTCTCGGCATCGGCCTGCCGATCACCGAGCCGTCGCTGGGCCTGCTCATCGCCAACGGCTACCAAGTGCTGCTGGCCGGTCTCTACTGGATGAGCGTCTATCCGGGCCTGCTGCTGCTGGTCCTGGTCTTTTCGATCAATGTCGTCGGCGACCGCCTGCGCGAGATTCTGAATCCGAGGCTGGCGACATGAGGGAGCTTCTCCTCGACGTGCATAATTTGCGCACCTGGTTCGAAACCCCGCG
>Ga0187815_10001057_pt1 | contig 13051 bp, 17 predicted proteins | sample NC_S_5_FD_132962 | JGI IMG/M metagenome (GOLD analysis project Ga0187815, IMG submission 132962) | Wetland sediment microbial communities from Neuse River Estuary, North Carolina, USA - ASW-S_5 | ecosystem: Environmental > Aquatic > Freshwater > Wetlands > Sediment | place: USA: North Carolina...
CAATTATCTGGGGTGGTATCGCGCGCTGGACCGGAACACGCGAACTGGCGCTCAAGCCGCATCACTGCTCGCCTTGGCCATCGCCGCATAAGCAAATCCATACTCAACGCGAACAGCGCCTTTTGTTTAGGGGCATCGGGCCAGCCGGGATGCCTTTCGGCCCTGTCGGCAGCGCGGCGCCAGGGTTACAAAATAGTGGCCTCGCCGCCGTTCGTCGTGCACGAGGCATCCCGAAGCCGTCGCCGAGGTTTCCGATGGAAAGCCGCACCGCGTCCTGCTATTGCGGGCAACTGCGCATCGAGGTCCAGGGTCAGACACTGGGTACCGGCGTCTGCCACTGCCTGGCCTGCCAGCAGCGCACCGGCAGCGTATTCGCCGCGCTGGCCGCCTATGCGGCGCCCTGGAAGGTCGAAGGCACGGCTACCGAGTTCGTGCGCACGGGCGACCAGGGCGCGAGCTTCCGCTTCCGCTTCTGCCCGGTGTGCGGCAGCCAGGTGTTCCACACCGAGGAAGGCAACGACGCATTAGTGATGGTGGCGGTGGGCGCCTTCGCCGACCCCAGCTTCCCGCCGCCGCAGGACTCGGTCTACGAGTGCCGCCGGCACACATGGGTGCAGTTGCCCGAGGGCATCGCGCGCCACGACAGGGACCCGGACTGAGATCGACCGGACGGGGCCGGGTTCACTGGTTAGCCGCCCGGGGGAAACCACACATTCTGGATCTTGCCGTCGCGCACTTCGTAGATCGCGATCGCTTCGGGTCGCCCCTTGTCCAACGGAAGGCCCATCGCTCGTTCCTGGTCGATCACGATGGTGCCGCTGACGACACGTTGGACGATCGCCACGTGATACCCCTTCGGTACTTTCGCGAGAAAGGCATAGGTATGTTTCAGTGCCGCGATGCCCTTGAGCGCCGGACGCTTGCCGCCGAGGTCGGTGACGGTGACGTTGTCGGCGTAGCAGGAAGCAAACGCGGCAACGTCGTGCGCGTTGTAGGCGTCGACCTGAGCTTGAACAACCGCTGCAGGATCATTCGACTTGTTTGCGCATGCCGCAGCGGACAACGGATACAGCACACCCAGATACAGCACACCCAGCATGGGCACTGAAAGAATCCTGGCAAGCGCAGACATGTATTTCTCCGATATGGAGTGAGAACAAGGCCATCCTGTCCAGGACTTGGAGCAGTGCGGAAGCTGCGTCGTATCAAACCGCGCCGCCCATGGCAGCGCCACACGGCCACCGGAGCACTGGCAACCCCGACGCATGGCGTAGATCGGTCCGGCTTCATGCCGCGCTGCCACCGATCCGATTCGCCGCCCCGTCGAAAAAGATTGAGCCCCCGTCACCGCTATAGACCCGGAGAAGTTGCAGCACCACGCATATCTTACGTTTACCAAAGCGCCTTCTTAGGCTCGATATTCTTTTCCTTGAATTTTTTAGGCTTGATGCCTGTTGAATCCTTCCACAGGGATCCAGAATTTTTATGGTAGTCATGAACTGACATCCATTTCCCTGTGCTGTACAAAAACCACAAGCGTTTGGTTGGAATGATCTGCGTTAATTTTACCTCCGTCGCGTCAGCAGCCTCCATCGCACTGAGAGCAACGCCGGTCTTCGAGTTGACAACGCCCGTGAAGTCCTCGTCAGGCACCTCTATTGCGAGGACGACCCCGTCGTGTAGTTTGTCCGTCGCATAGTCGCAGGCGTAGGACAGGTCTGTGGCTACACATTGGCCAGGGATATTAATGTCCGCCTCCGAAGGTTGTCGGCCACTACTCGACGACGCTATCGAAGTAGCGCCAAGCGTACGCTCTTCGGTGCTTGGATTAGGATCCAAACCACGAACCACGATCCCGCTCATCGATCCAGAACTCACCGCTTTATAGAAAATCATCGTGTTCGATCCTTTGAAGGGCACTGGCAAACAAAACCTCGATCCGGGTGAGCAAACCCTGTGACCTCGACCACTACGGTGCCGGCATGCCGCTCATGTGGAGCAACCCCCAGCCGTGGCCGTCCAGGTCGACGAAGCTGTGCGTGTACATGAAGCCGAAATCCTCCGGCTCGTCGTAGGTCGTGCCGCCCGCGGCGAGGGCCTTGGCGACTAGGCTGTCGACCTCTTCGCGGCTGTCGCAGCTGAGGGAGAGCAGCACTTCGACGGCCTCGCTCGTATCGCAGACGTCCCTGGGCGTGAAGTCCCGGAACCTGGCGTACGCAAGCAGCATCAGGGTGATCGTGTCGCTGACGACGAAGCACGCATTGGCTTCGCTGATGAACTGCGGATTGGGCGCGAAGCCGAGCGCCGTGAAGAAGGCGACCGACCTCGGCAGATCGGCGACCGGGAGGTTGATAAATATTTGTCTGCTCATGGATTTTCCCTTTTGCTGCCGGTTGCGACGATGTGCAGTGCAGGCAGCCGACCTCTTCAATCAAGTGAACCCGCCCCCGTATTCAACACATCAGCTTCGCTCACCTGGCCCGGTTGCTTTTCGGCATCCGCCCGGCCGATGCGTTTGATGGCGCCTTGGCGAGAACTTCGCGCATGTGGGCGATCTGCCATTGCATGGAAGGGTCGTTCGCGAAATGGTCGACAAAGTACCGATAGGTATCGTCCAGGCCGGCGCGTGGCTGGGCCTCCTGGATGGTCGCCCGCATCACCCATCCGCCCGGGCTGCCCGGGTATTTGCGGATGATGCGATCGGCAATGTCCCAGGCCTTGTCCCACTCGTGCGTCTGGTTGGTGTAGAGATTTCCCAGCGGCGCGAGCACGTCGATGTCGTCGGGGTCCATCGCCAGCGCGCGTTCGAGATCCTTTTCACCCTGCCGCTCGTGCATCAGCGACAGATAAATGTTGCCGCGCAGGACATAGTTGCGGGGATTCCCCGGGTTCGCCGCGATGAGACGATTGGCGTCATCGAGCGCCATCGGCGATTCGCCCACGCTGACGAGGTCGAGATCGCGCTGCCGGTGCACACCCTGGGCGCCCGGCTGAAAGCGCAGCGCCTCCGAGAGATAGATCACCGCAAGTTCGGGATGCCCGTTGTCACTGGCCGCACTGCCGGCGCTGGAAAGCAGTGCCGTGCTGGCGACGTTGTCGAACACCGTGGGATAGGCCGACCAGCTGACCGACGACCGGCAGTTGCACACGTCGTACCGGTAGGCCGGCTCCGCGGAGAGCAGGATCGCAAGCATCGGGTTCTCCTTCACATGCGCCTGCGCCATCTGGGCGACACGACCCATGAGGGCCAGCGAGCCGCCCCACTTGGGTTCCGTCGCGCCGCTCAGCAGACCGTAGATCGCATAGTTGTCGGGCGCCACCGCGAGGCCGCGCCGGGCTGCACGATCGACATAGTCGTCGCCCAGGCTCAACGAACCCGCCTTGATCATCGCGACATAGGTCGGCGTGACCTGGGGATCCAGCGCCATGGCACGCTGCAGATCGGTATCGGCCAGCGCCAGCAGGCGGTCCATGGCGTCGATGTTGCTTTGTGGCGTGTCCCTTATGTATGCCCCGCCACGCGCCTTCATGGCCATCCACACATACGCCGAGCCGCTTGCGGCATAGGCGAACGCGCTGTTGGGCGACGCGCGCTTCCATGCATCCAAGGTCTGGCGGACTTCGAACGAGCCATCGTCGAACGCGTTGAAATACGTGTGATCCAGCAAGCCATGCGACTCGGGACGGGTGCGCTGCGCCTGAAGATCCTGCGCAAGCCGGCGATCGAGCTCGGCAGCATGCCCGTTCTGGATGAGCGCCTGCGCTTCGTGGAACGAGATGGTCTTTTGCAGGTTGTAATGGCAATAAGCCTCAACCGTTGCCGGCGACCAGTGACTGCCCGGCGGATCGGGATAGCTGAGGCAGCGTTGCAGGGGATCGGCGATGGCCTCGGCGCCGCGGACTTTGGCGAGAAACGCATGTACCTCGTCGAGCATGAACCTGCGCCCCATGGGTGCGGGCGCGGGGACCGGCCTCCCGCCCTGCCCGGCAAGCGGCACCTTGACGATGAGAGGCGCATCGAAACCCGACATCGCATCGGTGATGGACCAGTAGACTTCGCCGATGCCCAGCAGGATCAGCGCAACGATCAGTATGGTGCGTCCACGCGTCGACATGACTTGCCTCTTTCCCCAGGCACGATGGCGCCGACAGTAGCACCGCGATGCGAGGCTTGTCAGGGGCGCGCATCGCGTCACGGAACGGGGGTAGGTTCTGTTACTGCGGGCAGCCAAGTGAACCCCGTTTCCGCAACGGCGCCATCGAGGCAGCGCGGCGGGACTGACTGAATTCGCCACGTTTTTGCGCATTAAACGTATGCCGGGAGCGATTTCCGGGAGCGATTCCCAACACAGGCAGGCTCGCCCATGCCAAGACCCGATCACACCTACATCCGCGCCCAGGCCTTGAAATACGTGTCCGATGAAAGGGGCTCGTGTGACGATGTCAGTCGCGAGCTGTGCGACGCCGCGATGGGGTGGGGCAAAGCGCCGAAAAAATGCTATCCGATCCATGCGCTGATCCAGTGCGGCTACGCCCAGAACCACATCGCGATGGCTGCCCTTTGGACCGGCGATGCCGAGGACGATCGGCTCATTGTCGATCCGAGCATCGCCCAATTCGGCGGCGACCCGCGTGTGTTCATCGGGACCGCCGCGGAATGGCTGGCTGAACTCAGCCGGCTGCACAACGGCGCGTCGGCCGAGCTCGACCCCGGCGGCAGCAAGTTCAACAAAGCCTGGTTGAACGAGCTGAAAGACGAAAAGACGGCGGCGATCCATCAGGAGCAGCGCCGTTCGGCCCGAGTGAGCCAGGACAGTCACATGGCCGATACACTCAAAAAGACCAAGCCGTGCTGCGGTTGCGCGGTGATGTAAACGCCGCGCACCACAGGTGCACTGTGGAGCTCGTCGAGTTGGTCGAAGTGCCGATAGACTCTAGGGTATGCCGTGAGGTCGCCCGGTGCGACCGCTTCGAGGGGGGACGAGCCATCGACGCCGAACGCAGCTCCATCCAGTCCGCCCTGCAGCAACTCGATCAGGCGCTGCAGCGTCACAACCAATGGTATGACGCGATCATTCGCGCACTCGTGTGCAACCTGCCGGGCGAGCTCAACGACATCGCCCCGGATGCGCATCATCGTTGCCCGTTCGGGCAGTGGTATTACCAGGATGCGCCGGCCGTGCTGCGTCGGCATGCCGGGTTCATGGCGATCGAGGGACAGCATCGCCACATGCACGCGCTTGCGTCGAAGCTGCTGGGACCCTCGGGAACCGGACGGTCCGTTTCCGTCGCGGACTTCGACGCGTTCGCGCGCACGCTTGAGAGCCTGCGGCTTGAGATCTTCTCGCTGCGGCGCGATCTGGAGAACGCGCTGTACAGCCTCGACGAGCTCACGGGTGCGGGCAACCGGATCGGCATGCTCGGTGCCCTGCGTGACCAGCAGGCACTGGTGGATCGAGGGGTGCAGTCGTGCTGCGTGGTCATGAGCGACATCGACCATTTCAAGCGCGTCAACGATACCTGGGGGCATCCAGCCGGTGACCGCGTGCTAGCGGCCACCGCCCGGCAGCTGATGAGTCAGCTGCGTCCCTACGACAAGCTGTTCCGCTATGGCGGCGAGGAGTTCCTGCTCAGCCTGCCGGATACCGACCTGGCCACCGGCCACACGCTGGCCGAACGCCTGCGCGAGAGCGTGGAAACGCTGCCGATATCCATCGACCGGCAAACACCCATCCACGTCACCATGTCGTTCGGTGTCGCACGGATGGAGCCCGGCATGGTTGTGGAACAGGCCGTCGACCACGCGGACAAGGCCATGTACGAAGCCAAGAGGGCGGGCCGCAACTGCACGCAAGTCTGGGTCGAAGACAGCTCCGGCCGCGCCACCCCTCCCGTGGCATAAACGGGCGCCCGCCGCCGCGCCAGAAAGCAGAGGGCAGAGTCGACTTTCCCAAATCGTGCCTAAAGAAAGTGCACTCTGCGCCCTGTTTCGCGTGACTGAAATCCGCAGTGCCACAGCCATGGGCTGCGCTTCAATCCGACGCGACCCTCAAACCCTGGCGCACGTCTTAGCCGCCCTCAACAGATTCGCCCTGCCCAAACACGGCGCGCCGCCCCTGCTGCTGCAGGCGATACCGCTTCACCTCCCTTGCGGCGAAAACTCCGATGACCGCCGACAACCAGGCAGCCCCAGGAAGGGAACGGACAAACGCGGCAAACGCAAGGCAGGAGATAAGCGGGTTCGCAGCGCCGGCGAGGAAAGCGTCGACCATGTAGCCGTTGACCATGTCGCCGATGTCCCAATAGAGGAAATGGCACGGGTGGATGACATTTTCGCCGGTCTGGCAGCCAAGGGCCGAGGCACCGCCGATCACGATGTAGTTGCCGAGGATAGGGATCGCCAGCAGCAGGAAGAACACGAACACCGGAGCGACCAGCAGCCACAGGGCCAAGTTGAATTTACGCAACTCTGGATGCGGGCGCTTGCCCCGTAAGGACGCAGAGGCCGGCGCCGGCGCCTGGGGCGCCACGTCGAGTGCGGCCACCTTCTGCTCCAACACCTCCCCGGCGTAGCCGCGGTCCGAAAGCACCTCGATCAAGGCGGCCTCGGCCTCCGGCAGCAACCCGCCCGCACGGTAACGCAACAGCAGGACGTGCGTTTCCATCGCGCCAAACCGATCAAGCAATGCGCGCAACTCAGCATTCATGCAAAACCCTCCCTTGGCTATTTCCTTTGCGAGCAGATCGGCGCTTTGCGCCGTACGGCTTCCTATGGCGCGACCGGAAGGCTAAGCGATACGCCCCCCTGTTCTCCCATCAACCCTCCTGACTCAACCAGTATCCTGAGGCGTGAATTCTTCGCAGTCAGTGCCTTCCAGCGCCTCCCAATGCCCCTCGGCATCCTGGAGAACGGCATATTGGTTGACCGAAAGGTACGAATCCACCGCCCCAACTTTATTGGCTTGGTACGCACCATCGACGCAGCCCGGCGAACGCCTGCTCTCCGCGGTGGCCGGCCTCCTCCTTAGGCGGAAACCGGGAATTGTGTCGTAAATATAGCCGCCGTATTCAAGCCACATATGGGTCGGGAGCTTGTCAGCCGCAGAGTCAAACTCACCATAGATGATGCATGGGCGCGCCGTAGCAACCGCCGTTCTGAGGGCAACGAACTGAGCCACTTTGACGTGGCGATTGCCATGGAACCCCTCCAAATACAGCTCAGTTCCCTTAGCCTCGATCAGATGATTCAGATTGGTGGATCTCACCTCATTGATCCACCCGTCGATCGCCCAAACCCTGCAGCTGCATCCATCGATGAACTCATCCATAAAACGATCCTCTTGTTGTTTCCATGGAATGGCCAAAGAGCAACGGCGGGAATCATTGCAACTGCACTACGTGCCACTCGATTCCCTCCGACTTTTCGTAGCCCCCTTATCGACCCAGCTGATTAGCCTCAAAGTTCAGCAAACCCATCACCGTTCGTCCTGAGCGTAGGCCCGGAGGACCCGAATCGAAGAGTCGCTCGGGACGGTGCTTCGACTTCGCTTGACGCAAGCTACGCTCAGCACGAACGGCTACCGGCGGCTGAACATCAGGGCCAGCCAGGTCGCCCCAAAGCCTTGCTAGGGATTCTTCGCATCGAACGGAATGACGGATCCCATGTTGAGTGAGCCCAATCGCCCCGACTTGATGTGATAGCTCCCCGTCAACAGGACGCTGCGGGCCAGGGTTCCATTGGGCACGACCGCGCGAATCTGCTGAAGCATGTGGGTATCGCGCAACGCCAGACCTTCGGCCGATGTCTCCGCCGGACCCGTCATCTTCCCCTTGCCTGCCGAAACGCGGGTGTTGCAATCCACGAGGAAGACATTGACGCCATGTCGCACCGCGAACTCCATCACCCGGGCCGTCTTGACCGGGTTCGTCTTGTCGCCGGGCCACATGAGGCTGGACTGGGCACTGAATTCCTGCCATGCCGGAATCTGGCTGATGTCCTCGCGGCCGGCTGCGCGGTCCCTCAGCCACTGCCCCAGCGTTTGGCCTGCCGGGAAATCGAAACCAAGATCGGCAGGCACGAACTCGACATCCTCCAGGAACACATTGTCCACGACCCCGTCCTGGATCAAGTTGCACAAGAGTCCGCGAGGGTGCGGATTGACGTGCGTTTCGCCGATCATCAAGCCCCTCGCCCTGACATCCAAGTTCGCGGCGCGGCGCAACTCCCCGGCCCGTTGCAATTCCTCTTCATCGAATGGCATCGACCCTCTCCTCCGGAAATGTTCATGACGCCCTTTACGACAGCGTTTCCCTAAGCAAAGCTCACCCGGGCCACATTGACATACAAGTACATGCTGCCGGCGAGCGCGCTCGCCAGCGACAGATCGCCGAAAAACGCCGCGAGGTCGCCATCGCCGATGACGAACTCGCCGAAATTGGGATCGAACAGGCGGATGGAATTGGCGTTATGCGCGCAAATCGCATGCCCGCCATTCAGCACGGATATGTTGATCATCGCGTACGGCATGTTGTTGTCCCGCATCGCAGGCAAGGCGTCGGCAAGCTCGGTGAAGCCCGCGCCGCCGTCCACGAATTCGATGCTCATGCCGAACTTGCCGATCTGGATCAGTCGATTCATGACCTGGAAATGGACGGCCGCCGTGAAGTCGTCGGTTCTGGCCTTCACATCCCGCTGAGCCGACTCGTAAAGACGCTGTCGGCCGCCGATCAGCTTTGCCTGCGAAGACACGTAAGCCATCCGATGGTCCGGGCTCTCATTGGGAGCCTGCCGGATTCGCTTGAGCCATTCGACACAGCTGCCATAGCAGACCCCACCCTTTAGATCCAGGGCGTGGGGAAAGGCCACATCGATAATCTCGGCGCCCTGATTCCACCTCTTTACCCGGCAATCCGTCATCGTGCTCATAGCGCGAAGCCCCCTGCAAAAGGTATCGAAAGATAAAGTGTCGCCCGGCCCATCGCCTGCTCACGGCCGGTAGGGAACGCCTAGGTGGGTTTCCGCCTGCAACACCCCTCCACAGTGGTAGATGGCGTGTTCGGCTACCGTCATCAGGTACAAGGTGCCGTAGCCACTACCCCCATTCACCAGCGGCGGCGCCCAGTCGTGGAAGTGGTGCCAGACGTAGCCGGCCGGCGTCTGGTTGTAGCCGGCCGCGGCATTGGCCAGCGCGAAGTCGCCCGCCCGGCCGCCGGTATAGGCGATATGCACCATGCGCCGATAGTGGGTTCCCGGGTTGAGGCCCGGCCGCTGCTGGCCCGCGATGGCGAACATCTCAATGTAGGGCTGGATCTCGCCGGGCCTGTAGTACCGGGTTTTCTTCCGCACCCGCTTGCCAAGCTGGATGTTGTCGCGCTCGATGCCCTTGCGCTTGAGCCAGTCGTTGCGGGCGCGATTCTTGAAAAGCATCGCGCCGGTCTTGGAGCGCGTCTGGATCTGTTTCATGGCGGGTCGTTCCCGATGTGCACGGCTCGTCCGATCAGGAGGGCTTCGCGGCCTAGGCCCGGCCGGCATCCGGCCTGGGAGCGTGGGCGGCAAAAGCTGTCCGGGCTCCCAGGCAAAGCCGAGGTCTTCGAAGTCTTCCCTAGACCAGTGCGTGAAATCGCGCCCGATCCTGTCACCGGATGCGGGGTTGTTTCCGCACGGAGGCAGGTCAACCTGCCTCCGTTTGCCGTCTGCTACGACCCTGCGCACGCCCGGGTCTGAGCCGACATTGCGCGCCGTCGACAACTTTCGTGGCTGAGCGCGGTCGCTAATCAGGAACGCTATTGCGGACCTGAAGCTAGCCTTGCTGCTGTCTGCCGGCACGCCACGCCCGTATCGGTACATCGAAGGGACCGGCGGAGCAGTCGAGGCATGAGGATGTCCTCGGCGTCCATGAAGGAATCTCGCACCGCGCATCCTCGCGCAAGTCGAGGCTGCGGGATGCCCCCATCGGTCACGCCCTGTCCCACCGGGCGGGAGGTATCACCTAACGCCCTCCCCTCACTGATCGGCGATCAGCGATTTGGACGGCCTTGTGTGCAGGTGTCAACCGGATTTGCGCGCACGAAATCCGCGGTCCAGTTTGTTTCCCAAGTGCGATTGTCGTAGGAGAACGCCTGCTCCCAGCGGGCATGATCGTGATCGAGCTTGGTCCACAGGAAGCGCACCTTCACCGGCCGGCCTTGATCGTGGTCCTCGCCGTAGAACTCTCCCTGGTTGCCGTGGAAGCCGCCGAACACAGGCGGCCCCAACTTGCCGTCGGCACTGCTCACCCAGTAGACCGACCATTGCTTCTTGGCCGGGTCGAACAGTCGCAAGGTCAGCCCGGTCCAGCCTTTGGTCGGGAAATTCATCTCGTCCACCGTGGCCTTGCCGTCGAGATACTCAGTCATGCACAGCGTGGCCGGGAATGTTTCCCAACGCCCCTTGCCGCCCATTCCACGCTTGACCAACCGGTGTTGTTGCGTGGTCCAGGCGCCTTGGAAATAGTCGAAATCGTGCGGGCCGCCCATGTGCGCCAACGTGTAACCCGGAGGGGCCGCTGCGTCTGATGCCGCGGGCATGGCGGCAGAGGCTCGCACGGGCGTGATGCACGCTAACAGCAATGCAGCCAAGAGAAACGCGCTCGCATTTTGGCAGAACGATTTCATGGTGGGCGCTCCATGGGTGGCAGGTCAGAGGAGTCGAAATGGACACACGGCAGCACGGCATGTGCGCCAACTCGAGTAGCGCACCGCCGGATGCCGCCGCACCGCGGCCGCCTTCCCACCTTAGGTTCCACAATGGCTTGCGCGAATAACCACCTACGCACGGTTTGGCATGACCACTTTAAAAGTGGTTGGCCATACCCCCTCTTTGCTCAAACCGGCGTCACGTGGCCCGCGTCCAGGTCGACTCGATGTCGAGCTTGATCGCTTCATCAACGCTCGCCGTGTCGACGCCAAGCATGTCATGCACGCAACCATGCCGCATGCCGGCGTAATCACCGTTATGGCGGAAGGTCGCTGACCAGTGCACGCGACCGGCACTCGCCGGGCGGTATTCCGCTTCGTAGGTGAAAGCATTGCTGGTCTTGCCGGAAACAGTGCCCATGACCGAGCCTCTTGGCGTGATCGCCTAAGCAGCATAGGCCTTTGCTGAGGCAAATGATGTCTCCCCCGGAAACCGGGGCCGAAACCGGGGGCGGAGCCGGCTTTCCACGACGCTGCCTCGGGAAAGCGCACCCTGCCCCCCCGTCTCCCGCTACTGGTAGGTCGGATACTGCCGCACGACGTGCGACGTGCCGCCCATGGGCGAACGCGCGGGCAGCGCGTGGTAGGTGGCCGGCTCCTCGCGCACGTCGGTTCGCGTGACGCGCGGCGGCCGCAGCTCCTGCGCATTCACGTCGTCGATGATGTCGCGCAGCTTCTGCACGTCGCAGAAGATGATATGCCCCACCAGCGACAGCGTGTGGTCGGCGAACTCGGCCTCATGGCTGGCGATCACCACATCGCCAAGGGCTCGGACCATCTCGAGCAGCAGGTTGATCTCATCGATCTGATCCAGGGTGACGCCGAACAGGTAGGGTTTGCCTGCGCTATCGCCCTCCGCCTCCGGGGCTTCCGGCTCCGCGACTTCAGCCTCCACCGCGGTCGGCTCGGCATCCCCTCTCTGCACCGCCGCCCGGTCGCCGCGCTCTGCCGGCCAGGAGAGCTCGTCCAGCACCTGCCCGATCTGCTCCTCCAGCAACTCCAGGCAAGTCGCCACTTCGCCCACACGAATCTCCGCGGTCCATTCCTGCGCCTCGTCCGACGTGTGCGGTCGCGCGAGGTTGGCCAGGAACGCCACATACTCGCGCAGCTTCTTCAGCCGCAGCTGGCTGTCCTCAGGCAGGAAATAGCCCGTCGTTTCCAGATCATCCGAATCGAACGTCGACATGCTCGCCTCCTCGTTCCGTGAAGTGCTCGTCTGAGGACGGATGATCAGAGTCGGCTTCTACAACCCATCGTCGAAGAAGCCCACCCTGACTCCCGCCTCTTTACCTCGCATGGCAGCATAGTGCAACCGAATAATGGCATTGTCAACAACCAAAAGTGGCATTCGCGCAAACCTGCGTGCGCAACAATGGAACGCACTTGCCAACCGTCGCCGTGCGCAAGCACCGGGGACAATGTGACAACGGGAACTTGGATGGCCGCACCCTACGAGGACTTCGCGGGTCGCCTGCGAAAGGCGCTGGACCGGGCCGGTTTCGTGCAGGGACGCGGAAGAACGAGCGCTCTAGCGGATCGCTACGCCGTGTCGCGAGAAGCAGCCCGCAAATGGCTCACGGGCCTTGCCCTGCCCGAACTCCCTCGCATCATCGAACTGGCCACGGATCTCGACATCGGCCTCGAATGGCTTGCCACCGGGCGGGGGCCTATGCCGCTGGGCGTGGGAGAAACCAGGGCCGTCTATCGGCGGCTGGCCGACAACGAGGGGCGCTTGCTCGATGCGTTCCACAAGCTGCCCGAGGCGAAGCGGCAGTTGCTGGTGAAGTTCCTCTCCTAAAATCAGAAGACGGTCGTCGCGCTTAATTGCCTCCGACCCATTATCGTCATTATCGATCGAGATGATGGACCGCTTTATCGGGAGCCCTCATCGATGCCTCGCGGCTTGGCAGGGATGGCGAGGAAGGCATCCACCGGTGGCATACGGGGTTGCCATTCGATGAAGAGCTGAATCTCTTTAATCATCGCCTGCTCGATCTCTCCTATGTGACGTGCCATGTGTCCGAGGTCTCCGCCGACTTCAGTAAGAGACACGCTCAGATCGGCCCTAGACTCGGCAGCAGAGCGCAATCGCATGGGAGCCTGGCTTGCATGCGCGGCCTCGCTGTTTCGCCGTCGATTTACCAACGCCAAGTGATCGAATGCACAACCATCGAGAACTCTGCACTGATAATACTGGGCGGTTTCAAGGTCCACGCGCAACATGATTAGTGAATCGTTCCTGCGCTCGCCTCAGTGAGTCGCAGATGGTCGTTGTAGACCTCCAGTGGGGTGCGGAATTGATGGCGCTTTCGCGGTC
>Ga0187815_10001058_pt1 | contig 13048 bp, 9 predicted proteins | sample NC_S_5_FD_132962 | JGI IMG/M metagenome (GOLD analysis project Ga0187815, IMG submission 132962) | Wetland sediment microbial communities from Neuse River Estuary, North Carolina, USA - ASW-S_5 | ecosystem: Environmental > Aquatic > Freshwater > Wetlands > Sediment | place: USA: North Carolina...
GCTGAAAACAGAGGATGTTGTTCAAATCGCGAGGAACCGCGAACCTATCAAGCTGCACGCCGACGCGATCGCTCGCATCGACAAATGCCGCGGCTTGCTCGACCGTAAAATGAAGGCCGGAGAAATCATGTACGGCGTGAATACCGGCATTGGCGAGCTGTCGGAAGTAATCTTGACTCCCGAGCAGGTCGAGAAGTTCCAGCGCTACCTGCTTTATTCCCACGCCGCCGGTTGCGGAGAACCCTGCGCCGAAGAAGACGTTCGTGCCGCCATGCTCGCGCGCCTCAACACCCATTGCTGGGGCCATTCCGGAATCAGGAGAGAGATCGTCGAAACCCAGGTCGAGATGCTCAACCGAGGGGTTACTCCCGTCGTGTGTCAGAAAGGTTCCGTCGGCGCTTGTGGCGACTTATCACCCATGGCTCAGATGGTGATCACTCTCATGGGCGAGGGCGAAGTTTTCTACAAGGGCAAGCGGCTGCCCGCCAAGCAAGGCCTCGACGAGGCGGGAATCAAAACCATCGTTTATCGCGAACGCGATGGGCTGGCCAGCATCAACGGTTCCTGCTACATCACCGGTATGGGCTGCCTTCAACTGTACGACGCGGACCGCTGGCTCAAAACTCAGGAAGTCGCCTTGACCATGACGCTCGAATCCCTCAACGCCAACATGAAAGCCTTCGATCACCGCATTCACTTTGTTCGCGGCTATCCTGGTGCCCAAGAATGCGCCGAGAACGTCCGCAAGCTCGCCGAAGGCTCCGAGCTCCTCAAGCGGCCGGGCAAAAAAGTCCAGGACGCCTATTCTCTGCGCTCCAGCCCGCAGGTGGTCGGAGCCGCAAAAGACGCCTTCAAATGGACCCGCTACATGCTCGAGATCGAGCTCAATCACGCCGCCGACAACCCCACCTTCTTCCCGGACGAGGACCTCGTAGTGACGGGCGCGAACTTCCAAGGCACGCCGATGGCCTTCGGCCTGGAATTGTTGGGCATGTCCGTCACTACCGTTTCGGTGCTGTCTGAGCGGAGAGTCAACCGGCTGCTGAACCCTCATCTATCCGTTGGGCTTCCGGCTTTCTTGACCAAGGGCGCAGGCATGTTTTCGGGGCTGATGCTTGCCCAGTACACCGCCGGTGCGCTCGTCGCCGAGAACCGCGTGCTCAGTCATCCGGCCGCCACCCAATCCATACCGGCTGCCGCTGACCAGGAGGATTTCGTTTCCATGGGCATGACCACCGCAATCAAGACGCGGCAGATTGTCGAAAACGCGTGGTACGTGGTGGCCATTGAACTCATGGCCGCAGCCCAGGCCTTCGATTTCCGTGCGCCAGTGAAGCCGTCGCGCGCTTCACAGGCCGCTTACGACGTCGTCCGCCAGCATGTTAAGAAACTCGAAGACGACCGGCCGCTTCATGACGACATCAACCGGCTCACCGCGGTTGCCAAGGAAGGCAAGATTCTGCAGGCCGTCGAAGCGGTGGCTGGCGGCCTGAAGTAAAAGCGCTCCGACCACACACCGTGGAGGACGCCAATTTCAGCAAATATTTTGTTTTCAGTAACTTGAAGATCTCTATTCGACACAAATGTGGGCCTCTGTCGATTAGGTTCGCCAGGAATCTGAACGCGGAATTTCCGGTCACAAGCAGAACTCGCACCTTGCTACACCTGCAGGCAACTCCGCCGAGCCCGTCAAACGAAACGAACCTGCTTCGCGTTCTTCGTTACCACGAAAACCCGCAGGTTGTTGCTCTTGGGATCGGCAGGAAACATGAAGAATCCGAGCTTCTGCGGATTATAGGTGTCGGTCGCACCCAGCAGTTTTTCCTCATCGCGGAAGGTTACTTCGATTTTCCGCCCGTGCTTCAGCGCATCCGTATCTGGCGAATCCTGGTATACCCGGTTCCCGGTCAAGTCCTTCACAAAGAACAGGGCCTTCAGGTCCCCGATTCGAACCGTGACGGATTTCGGCTGATTGCCATCCTCCGGCGGAAAAAGGTCGAATGATTCCTTGATCGCGGAGAAATTGAAAACGCGGCCCTTCACCCTCCGGCCATCCAGAAAGGCGGCCACGACTTTGTTCGCCTGATTCGCGCTGCTCTGAGGGCTCTCCACGTTCTCCCAAGCCTCCGCAGTGGACTGGGCCCAGATTCAATCGTTGCACAGAACGAACTGCCGTCACTCTTCCTGTGTCCAGATCGCCAATGACGCACGTTCTATCGCCCGACGTCAAAGGCAGCTACGGCCGTGCTCAGATTGCTGAAGAGCAGGCGCGAACTGAATGCTCACTCTTTCAGTGATGTAGGGTCCGATTCGTTCTTGGGTGAAGTCTTATCGAGAAGCGCGATCAATTCACGTCCCGCAGCGGGCGTGCCTACCTTGCCCTGCCGCACGATTTCTCTCGCGCTCAAGGACCGCCCATAGAGCTTGCGGTTCGCGCTTCCGTCCGAACGAAGTGTCGAGCCTTCCAGGGACACTCCCGCAAATAGCCCGCGTGATCGCGAATACGTCAGGACTTCTGCTCTCATAACCAAATCGGTATCGGCGGCGGCATCACGCCCCTTTGGCCCCGCCGCAGCCGAAGCGTCTGCACCCAACTTGACCTTGCTTCCCAGGATCGAGTTAGCCCCTCTCGGATTCATCACCAGCAGCACGAAATCGGTAGCTTGGCCTCCCAATTGGAATCCGATATTCGCCCCCTCCAGTGCAAACAGCGCCGGGGCGCTCCACCTACCGGTGAAATGCTCGCCCGTCCGGCACGTGATTGCTCCGCGGCCGAAGTCGCCCCCAATGCCAATCGCAAACTTCAACATGGACGGCACCACGATCACGCACTCGGCCTTATTCAGCAGGTCCTTTGGGATTCCGTCAGGGATATCGAGAATCTCCTTCAGAACCTGGCCGCAAGCTGCTAGCCGTTTTTGTTCGCGGGTCTCATCGCCCATCGCGGAACAGGCCATCGCCAACGCAACCGCCAGGCAAGCAGTTCTCTTCATATCCAATCTCCTGAATGGCTTTGCTGGGTCTTCATTTTCGCCCGCCAACGTGGAGAGATGGAACTGTTCTCCTGGACACGCGTGTTCTGAACAATACTGCCCCAGATCATTCCGACAACGGACGACTCGATGACCGAGTTAGGGGAACTGGGCCACTCACAGAAGCATGTGATAGCCATCACAGATTTGGATCCGATACCCGTGTAATCCAGTCTGGGACACGATCTTAGCTTCCGCAAAAGGATTATTTATGCCTACCACCGCCGATAAACTGAATTCCCTCTGCACTTTGCCCTCCGACGCCGTCCGCCAGATCCAGTGGGGCTTCGCGGACCGCTACGACCTGCAAATGCTCGTTCAGTCCGCCCGGACTGTGGCCCGCGGTCCGGTGGCAAAACTGGTTGCCCAGGGAGGACGCAAGTCCCATGATTGGACTCCGGCGAAAGCCGAGCTATTGGAAGCCTTGGATCGCTCCGGAGTAACCGCGGTCTTCACCGATCCGGAGCAAGGTGGATTCGTCATCGGACCGAAAAACCTGGCGCTGGCGCTCGTGGCTTTTGAGCTGGCCTGGGTTGACGGTGGGGCGGCCACCTCCAGTCTAGCGGGCTGCCTGGCGCTAGCTCCGATTCACGAACGCGGCACTCCCGAACAACAGAAGCACTATATGAAACTGGCCGCACCCGCCCAGCCAGGTGAAGATCGCAAGCCCTGGCGCGGCGCCTTTTGTCTCACGGAACCGATTCCATACGTCGGAGTCGATACGGGCATTCTCGATGGCAAGGTGCGCATCGCGGAGTGGAAGCCCGGGGCGGAACCTCTCCTGCAAGTGGAGAAGCGCGGTCGCTTCATCACCAACATCGGATTTGCCAATTTTGTAACCGCGGCAGTCGACTCCGCGGACGACCGGATCAAGGGCAGTTGCATGGTGATCTTGGAGGACACGGATCCAGGCGTATTTGACCGCGGCACACCAACCCGAAAGATGGTTCATCAGCTTTCCTCGACGGGTGACCCCATTTTCAACCTGCGAGTTCCGGCAAGCCGCATCGTGGGAGGATACGACATTAAAGAGGGGATCATCGTGCCCCGCTACAGTCACAGCGAGGTGATCGAGGCTGTTTTTCGCCGAACGCGAGTCACGGTAGGAGTGATGACTGCCGCTAAGTTGCTCTCTGCCATCGAGCCAATCATCCGCTATCAACGAGGAAGGTTCCGTGGAGCCGCTTCCGCAGTTCCCGGTTCGGTTCGTTACGAAATGGGCCTACAAGCGCGCGAAGACGCGCTGCATCGGCTCATCGACATCTGGGCCACCGGCGAAGCCAGTGCCTCGCTGGCCTTCGCTGCCGCGCGCCTGTTTGACGATCTGGATCCGCTGGAGAAGGAAGCCGAGTCGATTTTCGCCCGGCGCGGCATCACCGCAGGCCGCGCCAAAGCAAAAATGCTTCGCCAGGTCACCGAGGACGCTGCTGCGCTTGTGGCTCTGCCTCCGGGGGCAGCAGCACGCGAAAAGCTGCAGATTGATCCGCTGTATCGGTTTGTGATGCTCGATTCTGTAGCAGACATTCTCTGCCCCGCAGCCAAACTGTGGAACACCGGTTGGGGCACGCAGATGATGCGCGAAGCTGTCAGCTTGATGGGCGGCTACGGCATCACCGAGGACTGCCCGGGCTTCCTTGGCAACAAGTGGATGGACGCGCAATTGGAAGCAACGTATGAGGGCCCTGAAGCGGTGCAGAGACGCCAACTCTCCTTGACCATGACCAATCCGCTGTTCCTCGCTCAGTTTCGCAATTGGATCGCCGAAATGCGAGCAATCGCCTCTGAGCATCCCGGCACCGGCGCATGCACCCTCGCTACCGCTATGACCATGTGGTTGTGGACCCTTGATCGCCTCCAGCACGCAACCGATGGTGAAGGCAACAAGCTCTACCAGAGCGGGCGTCAAGGTGTGACTTTCCCGCTGACCGACGCACTCTGCTGGCTTCTTGCCGCGCGTTGCCAAATTCTTGATTTGCTCGCACTCGAAGAGCGCGGCAGCCAGGACGCTTCTTTGGCCGATGGCCTGCCGGGACTGCTGAATTTCTTCGGTGATTTGTGCCATGTGCAATCGGCGCGGGCCAGCGGAGAAGTGGCCCGAATCTGTGCCGAACTCGTATTCGGCTATAACCGGCACCCGGCGTGGGACGATCCCGAATATGCCGGCTGTTTTGGCGAAGACGAGTTGATAGCTCTGGAGGGATTCATTCCAGGAATTGCCGCGTGTGCTGTCGATGTCGTCGGAAATGATGGTTCACATCCAAAAAAGGCCGGCCCGTGCGCGCGTTGTAATGGCGCGGACCAATTCCTGGCCCTGCACACGAAACTCGACACTTGCCTCACCGGCGCAAGGTTAGCGAAGGACCGCGCCGCCGAAGCTCTGTCGCACATCATGATTCCGGAAGCGCTGGACTATCCGGCATGAGCGTTGCGTCTCCCAATGCGAGCGCAGCAGTCGTGCGGCAGCAGATGGAGGTGGACATCGCCTGCGTCGGCTTCGGTCCGGCTATGGGAGGCTTCCTCACTACGCTTTCCCGCAACCTGCTGAACCCCGACGGCACTCCCAAGCTTGAAAGTCATGCTTTGCCGGGCTCGCCTCTGCAGGTGATTTGTTACGAGCGTGCCGACGGTCTGGGCTTTGGTGTCTCTGGAGCAGTCACTCGCGCGCGCGGAATACGCAGCAGCTTCCCCGGCCTCGACGCGTCCCAAATCCCCATGGCCGTAGCGGTCAAGAAGGAGAAGTTGGTTTACTTGCTCGACCCGACCGGAGCCAGCAAGCGCCCCTTCGCGTTGCGCGCTGCCGATTGGCTGATTCGGGCTTTTCGCCCGCTCCTTCGCTCCCATCATCACGCGTTAGAACTGCCCTTCATTCCCGACTTCATGAAAAAGGACAGCGGCCTCGTGCTGTCTCTTGGCCAATTCAACCAATGGGTCGCGGAGCAACTCACGCAGACAGGCTTGGTCCAGATCTGGCCCGGAACGCCCATCAATGAAGCGCTAATCGACAACCAGTCAGTAGTTGGAATCCGGCTGGCGGATCAGGGCACTGCACACGATGGCTCGCCCGATGCAGGTTTCCTCCCAGGCACGGACATTCGCGCGGCGCTGACTGTCGTTGGCGACGGCCCGGTTGGCGCGGTGGGCCGCAGCATCGACGCTCGCCTCGGAATGCCCGAAGGTCACCATCGCCGCGATTGGGCCCTGGGCATGAAAATGGTGATTGAGCTTCCCGAATGCTCAGGGCTCGAGCCAGGAACCGTTTTGCATACCTTAGGCTTTCCCGAGCCGGAGATTTTTGGTTTCCTCTACGCGCACACCGACCGCCTCGCGTCTGTAGGCATTTTCATCCCCTCATGGTTCCGCAGCCCGGTGCGCAGCGCGTATCGCTACTTGCAGCATTTCGTGATGCACCCTTACTTGTGGAGGTATCTCGAAGGAGGAATACTGAAATCCTGGGGTGCCAAGTCGCTGCAGGAGTCAGGACGCTGGGGCGAGCCTTTTCTTGTAGGCGACGGATATGCGCGGATCGGCGAAGGCTCGGGCACTACAAACGTCCTTGCCGGCTCGGGAGTCGATGAGGCTTGGACCACAGGCGTCCAGCTTGCAGAGTCAGTCGTCGAGTTGCTGCAGGAAAACCAGCCATTCACTCGTGAGAATCTCGAGCGAACCTACGTGCGTCACCGTCGCGCCAGTTGGGTCGAACACGAGTCCCTGGTAGCCGCCAATTCTCGAAACGGATTTCAGCGTGGCGTAGTGCGAGGCCTGCTGGGGATGGCGCTGACCGGGTTTACGCGAGGCGAACTTGGGCTCTCGGAAATTTCGGCCCCCGGAATAGCAGTTCCTTCGCTGGAGGAAGCGTTTGCCGCCCGCATTCCTGCGAGCGAATTGAATCAGCTCAAGAGCCAAGCCACTTCTCGAGGATTGCTGCTGCACGATCTCATCATGAACCGCTGCGGCTGGCCGGAAATCCCTTTCGATGGCAAGCTCCTGATCTCCCATCAAGACGCTTTGCTCATGGGCGGCAGCGTGCAAGCTCCGCCGGGTTATGCGAATCATGTTGTTTTCGTTAGCGCCGACGTGTGTCGCGATTGCCAATCGAAACTCTGCGTGGAGATGTGCTCGGGGCAGGCGATCGCGCGCGGTGAGCAAGGAATTCCGCAGTTTGACCGCGAGAAATGCATTTTCTGCGGAGCGTGCTTGTGGAATTGCGCGGCAAGCGAAGACGGGCAGCCGGGCAATATCGACTTTCGTGCCGGAGCGGGCGGTCTTCACTCCGCTTTGAATTGAGATTCGCCCAACAGAAATTCACAGCAGTTCACGGGGGTTCGCCAGGATGAGCAACGCTTATCACCTTGTCGTTTGCGCTGGCATCGTTCCCGACCCTTTGCAAACGCTTGAGCCAATCGAAACGCCTGCCGGCCCCGGTCTCAAGAATGAAATGCTGCTGCCAGCCGTCTTGGACCCCTGGGCCAGCCACGCATTGTACGAAGCGGCGAACCTGGCGGAGCATTGCTCCGGAAGCAAGCTGTGGCTGGTCAGCTTGGCGCCGAAACCCAAACTTCAACAGGTCCTGATGACCATCGCGCAAAAGGTTAGCTTCGAACTCGTTGCCGTTGACGGGCCAGCTAGCGGGTTCGCCGACGCGCACGCCGTCGCAGACGTGCTCACCGCCACCATCGAAGCGATTCCGGGCCTCGACCGTTCGCGACTTCTTCTCTTCGGCGGCTGGGAATCGGCGTCGCGAGGAGCAGGCGTCATTCTGCAGTTGGTTGGAGATCGCCTCGGAATTCTCGATCAGTTCCAGGGAGTGGATCAATTGAACCCGCAGCCCAATGGTTCCTTCGAAATCCTCGAGCGCATCGAAGGCGGTCGCCATCAGCTTTCGCTGTGTCAGGGTCCGCCCGCAGTTTTAGGCTGGGCCACTGGCAATCTGCCGGAGCCGCGCAATAGTCCTCAGATCGGAATGGCTAATATGCGTACGGCGATGCCGGCGCTGCAGCGCGCTAAAGCAGTGCAGCTTGCCGGCGCGGGGCTGCACTATCAAAGCGTGCGTCCGCCGCAGCAACAAAGGCAAACGCGCATCGTCAAGGACCTTACCCCTGACGCTGTCGCACGCGAAATCGTAGAGTGGCTGACGGCCGGACAGTGAGCGATGACAAAAACCATCTTGCTCCTCGCCCACGTTGACGAATCCGGGAAGGCCTTGCCTAAAGCGACCTACGAAACCCTCGGTGCCGTTCTTGATCTTGCCCGCGAATCCGCAGCCTCGCTCATCATTGGCCTGATCGGCGGCGAAACTCAGGAACTTCAGAACGCCGCCAAATCGATCGCATCCGCAGGCGCCCGGAAAATTCTCGCTGTTGCGGGTCCGGATTTTGCGTTGCCACGCTTCGCCAGCGACGCCCAGGCCGCGGAGGCACTATGCCGCGCTGCCGATCCGGAACTGGTTTTGGCCCCGGCCACGTCGCGGTTTCTGCGCGTGATTCCTGCGCTCGCAAACCGCTTGCATGGTCGCGTCGACACGCATGTGACATCAGTTCGCGTCGAAAACAGCGGCATAACCGTGACTCGTTGGTTCTACCGCCAGCGAATTGAAGGAGTGCTTCGCCGCGACGACCGCCCGTGGATCCTTTTGCTGGATCCGGGATGCCACGAACCCTGGCGCGGCGAATCCGCAGAGGTGAAGATGGAGGAAGTTCCGGTCGCGCTGTCATCCGCCGCGAGACGGACGAAAGTTCTTGGCATTCGCACGCCCACGGCCGATTCGCAAACCATTCGCCCCGACGCACCGCTGCTCTTCGTCGCGGGAGCCGGCTGGACCAAGAAACAACCGGACGGCAAAGCCCATGCCGAAGAAGCGGAAAAGCTCCTTCTCGATTTCCTTCGGGCCTCCGGAGCCTCCCTGGGCGGAAGCAAGTCATTGGTCGACCAGACGGGTGAACACGCGGTGCTGAGCTTTATGACGCACCTGAATCAGGTCGGCCAAACCGGATCTACGCCCCGTCATCCGAAGGGGCTCTCCACGTGTTGTCATGGCGAGGAGCCGCACGTTGTCGGTTGGCGGTTCATCAACGAGCGTCGCGCCATCAACCTCGATCCGAACTGTGGTTGGGCGCGCGGAAAAGCCGACATCGTTTATGTGGCGGACGCGTTTGAGGTCATGGCAAAGGTCAACGCGCTACTGGCGGAATCTAGCGCCAAAAGCGGACCACAATAGCGCCTCGCGCTATCGCTTACTGAGTGAACCACCCTGCTCCCATCTGGTAACCTTTTCACCCCTCGTGCAGTTTGGGCCTAGTACTTGTCCTCTTACAACAACCTCAACGCAACGCGGAAGTCTGCGTAACTCCTTCTGCACCAATGCATTGGCATAGTACTAAAACCAGGCCAACCAAGGGCACCCCAGTTGCATCACAAGTTACGGGTAGGTGTTTACGGGGGCTGTGCGTGGCGATCATGTTAGTACAAGTGCTCGCACCCTAGTCAAAGCATCGGGTGGCGGTGTGGGGGATACATGGGGTTTTCGGTCACCTTTTGGAGTCGTTTAGACCGTTTTCGGCTTGTCCTTCTCGGGATTATCCTGACAGGATCGTTTGTCATATTCCTTACTATCCTGCGCAATTCGTCCTACGCTGCCGACCCACTTTTGGACACGTATCTGGAAATGGCGGGCAGCCTTATCGCATTTACTTTCGCCGCAAACGCCCTGGTCCGCTTCCGCGGTACGCATGACCGCATTTCTCTGATCCTTGCTTTCGGCTTCGTTCTGGCTGGCCTGATTGAAGCAGGTACGAGTATGACCTTTTATCGAGGCATGCTCATCGCCTCAACTCCGGCGGACCACATCTCCCTCGGCTGGCTCGCTGGACGAACACTGCTTGGCATCCTCCTCCTTGCCGCTCTTGCGGTCGAACGCCGCGTCCCGGTGTCGCGCGATCCTGGGAAGGACATGGCTGTCGCCACCCTGATCGTGAGCGCAGCAGCCTACTTGACCAGCGTCTTCTACTTCATGCTCCCCGCGTCTCCGAAAATTCATCCGGGCGCTTTCATTCCCCGGCCATGGGATCTTGCACCTGCTGCCATTTACATCGCCGCGACGGTTGGTTACCGTTGGCGCCTGCGCCGGGTCAACTCTTCCCTGGACCGCGCCTTGTATCTCGCTGCAATCCTCAACGCCCTTTGCCATCTGACCATGTCTGAATCGCAGCACGTCCTCGATGCCCCGTTCACTCTGGCGCACGTCTTCATGGTCCTGAGTTATGTGGTTGTACTCGGGGGCACTTTGCTCGACAATGCCCAGCTTTTCGACCAGGTCAGCAAATTGGCTTCCTCTGACCCGCTTACCGGCCTCGCCAATCACCGCAGGCTGTTCGAAATCCTGGAAAACGAACTTCAGCGTTCGCGGCGCACAGGCCGTAGCTTCGCACTGCTACTTTTTGACCTCGATGGCTTGAAGAAGATCAACGACCGCTACGGCCACCTCACCGGCAGCCGCGCTATCAAGCGCCTCGGAGTCGCCTTGCGTGCCAGTAGCCGCTCGATCGACACTCCTGCGCGATTCGGCGGCGATGAGTTTGCCCTTGTCCTTCCGGAATCGGCCGAAAGCGACGCCAAGCAAGCTGCCGCTCGTATCTGCGAACAACTGGCCTCCGACGGTGAGGAACCCTCCATCTCCGTTAGCGTCGGGGTCGCTGTTTACCCAATGGATGGCACCACCATTGAAAAGCTTTTGGGATCCGCTGATCGCGCGCTATACAGTATGAAGGGCCGCGGCGAAAAGAAACCGAAGCTTCGGCACATAGCAGCTTGTCTCTAATTCCGCGTCAATCCTTGCTGCTGGGGGCAGCGCGAATGCCTTTTGGGATGGGGGTCCCAAAATCGTTTACTGCACCGCGTCGCGAGACCCGTGTTCCCATGGAAGTCGGGGTCCGCATCACTGGCCACCGTGCTCTCCCCGGAACGGAAACGACCTTCACCGAAAACGTCAGCTCTCGCGGTGCGCGGGTCCTCAGCACCAGGCGCTGGAAGAAAAATGAACAACTCACGATTGCCACGCTGACTGGGTCTTTCCGAGCGATTGCCCGCGTCGCCTATTGCCAGAGCGTCCCGGAACGCGGATTTGCCGTTGGATTGGAATTCCTGAACCCAAGCGGAAAGTGGGTGGTCAACGGCCTTCCGGTCTCCGCCGCCAGGGCCTTCGCCATTTGAAATTTAGGATATCGGTGCACTGTAAGACCGGCGCGCCAACTTCGTTCTCGAAAACCGGCAGGACTCGCGTTGCGCAGGTCTGTCCGCTGGCACCGCGCCGCTATTGAACGAACCCAACGTTGGGCTCTGGGCCGGGCCCTGGGCCTTCGGGTAAGCTCCCGAATTGCGCCTCATACCTCGACACATTCTCCTGCAGCGCGCGCATCAACCGCTTGGCATGTCCGGGGCTCACGATCAGACTCGCCACCAGCTTTCCTTGCGGAACAGTTGGGAACATATAGATGAAGTTGAGGGTGAATTCCTCCGCGTTGTGATGCACAACGACCAAATTGGAGTATTGCCCGAGCAGTTCCTTTTCGTCGGCCTTGATTTGCACCTGCTGCTGTTGTTGTTTCGGCGCTTCAGCCATTCCACGACTCCCTTTCGATTCCGGCCGCCTACTATAGCAGAGCGTGATTGCGCAACGAGAATTTTCCATCCCTTTAACGCTTGCCGCCGTTGACGCCGAATCGAGTTAAGCGTAGTTTAGGTGCAGAGTTCAGTATAGTTAACCTATGACTCGTTCGCACGATTACCCTCGCAGTTTCGCCCAACAATCCGGAGCGGCATTTCATGCCTGACTCCGGCTCCCGTGAAGCTCACGCACTCCGTCCGGCGCATCCGACCACTCAATCCGCCGCAGCATCCGCGCCCGACCTGATCGAACTCCTCACCCATGAGGATCTCGACCGCGCGCGCGACCGCTGGGAAGTCGCTCGTGCCCGCTGGCTGGGACGCAGGTCGAAAGCGTTCGGCGGTTTTCGTCTGCTTTGGCTCTTGGTCGGCCCCGGCATCCTGGTGTTCCTCGGAGAAAACGATGCTCCCAGCATGCTCTCTTATTCATCAGACGGTGCGCGCTATGGAATCGGATTCTTCCTGCCGTTTACCCTGCTGACGTTCGCGATTGGCTTCATTGTGCAGGAAATGACGGTTCGGCTCGGCGCGGTGACGCACCGCGGCCATGCGGAATTGATCTTTGATCGCTTCGGAAAATTCTGGGGCCTGTTTTCTATGGGCGATTTGGTCCTCGGGAATTTTCTGACCCTCGTAACGGAATTCATCGGTGTGCGGGCTGGGCTCGGATTCTTCGGCATTCGTCCAACCGTCGCCGTGGGCGGCGCTCTGATCATTGTTGTTGCCGCCATCGCTACAGGCCGCTATTGGACTTGGGAACGCATTACATTGGCCCTCGCCATTTTTAACGGACTGTTTATCCCGGCGGCGCTGCTTGCCCACCCCGACTGGCACGCGGCAGGACATGCGCTCGTAACGTGGTCTCCCCTCCCGGCGGGGAACCACTACGAGATCCTCGTCAACATCCTGGCTACGGTTGGCGCCACCGTCACGCCCTGGATGCTGTTCTTTCAACAAAGCGCCGTCGTCGATAAAGGAATGCAGCCCCGCGACATCAGTGCGGGACGGTTCGATACACTCATGGGATCCCTACTCGCCACGATTTTTGCGATTGCTGCAATTCTTGCGACCGTGCCGTTATTTCGTCACGGCATCAATGCCTCGGATTATCAGGCCGCGCAGTTTGCGCAGGCGCTCGAACCCTGGATCGGACATGTCGGCGCCGCTCTCTTCGCGCTCGGGATTTTCGAGGCCGGAATCGTTGCGGCCATTACCATTTCCACCTCCTCGGCTTACGCGTTCGGCGAAGTGTTTCACACCGGTCATAGTTTGAACCGTCCTTTGCGCGAAGCCTGGCCGTTTTATCTCATCCTGCTCGGATCTGCCTGTGCCGCTGGAGCCCTTGTGGTAATCCCGAA
>Ga0187815_10001059_pt1 | contig 13040 bp, 13 predicted proteins | sample NC_S_5_FD_132962 | JGI IMG/M metagenome (GOLD analysis project Ga0187815, IMG submission 132962) | Wetland sediment microbial communities from Neuse River Estuary, North Carolina, USA - ASW-S_5 | ecosystem: Environmental > Aquatic > Freshwater > Wetlands > Sediment | place: USA: North Carolina...
CCGCCCGCCGCTGCTGCTCGTCGCGGCGGCCTGGGTGTGCTGGTTCGATGGTCATGTCCGGCTCCTGACTGGCATGACGGCACGGTAGGCAGCCTGTTGTGAAGAACCCTTGAAGAAGCCGTGGGCCAGCCGTGCGGATATCTCGCTCGCCGCTCGCCGCTCTCCGGAGCCCGTCCACATCAGTTCTTCACGGGTTTCGGGTTTACTTGACCCCCGCCACCACCAGGCAGAATGGGGAAACATGAGCGCGCGGATCCTGGTCGCCGAGGACGATCCCAAGCAGGCCAACCTGGTACGGGTCTATCTCGAACGCGAGGGGCACAGCGTGCTGCTGGTCGGCGACGGGCGGGCCGCGCTGGACCAGTGCCGGTCCCGTCGGCCGGACCTGGTGGTCCTCGACGTGATGATGCCGATCGTCGACGGCCTGGACGTGTGCCGGATCCTGCGCGCCGAATCGGAGATTCCGATTCTGCTGCTGACCGCCCGTACCACCGAGGACGACGTGCTGTTGGGCCTCGACCTCGGTGCCGACGACTACCTCACCAAGCCGTACAGCCCGCGGGAACTGGCCGCCCGGGTACGGGCGTTGCTGCGCCGGGCCCGGGTGGTCAACGCCGATAACCAGGCGGTGCTGCGCGTCGGCGATCTCGAGGTGGACGCCGGCCGGTTCGAGGTACGCGTCGGCGGGCGGCCGGTCGCCCTGACGGCCAAGGAGTTCGGCATCCTCGAGGTGCTCGCCGGCGCGCCTGGGCGGGCGTTCACCCGGGCGCAGATCATTGACCGGGCTTTCGGCTTCGACCATTTCGTGCTCGAACGCACCGTCGACGCGCACGTGATGAACCTCCGTCGCAAGATCGAGGACGATGTCGCCGAGCCGCGGTACGTGCAGACCGTCTACGGCCGTGGCTACCGGCTCGCCGAACCGGAGCCGGAATTGGCGGCGGCGCCGACGCCCGAGGGCACGCCCGGAGCCAACCGGTGAGTTTCCGGCTACGGGTGCTCTGGCTGGTCATCCTCGTCGCCGTGAGCGCGACCGCGGCGACCGCGTGGCTGACGCTGCGGCAGGCCTCGCAACAGATCAGCGAATCAGCCACCACCGACCAGGCCCAGCTCGACCAGGTCGTCGCCCGACTCAGGACGTACGGCAGCCTGCACGGCACCTGGGAGGGCGTGCCCAACCTGGTACGGGACCTGCGTGGCCAGACCGGTCAGCGGATCCACCTGGTCGCCGACACGGGCCAGGTGATCGTGGACACCGACACCCAGGAGAGTCGCACCGCCCGGCCGCTGGGCACGATGGTCGGGTTCGTCGACCCGCGGCCGGTATTGAATCTGGCCGCGTTGCCAGCGGATCCGGCGGGCCGGGAGAAAAGCATGATCGGCGCGGTCGCCGCCTACCGCACCGGCGTGCGGTTCGCGGCCTGCCTGACGCGGGAAAACGTCCCTGTTGTCGCCTCACCCACCAGCACGGGAGTTCCGCAGTTCGACGCCGACCTGAGCAAGGCCGACGTGCGCGATCGTCGGGGCGTCGACGAGATCGTCAACGGCTGCCGCGGCATCGCGGGCGAGCCGGGCCGGGACCTGGCGGACGCTGCCCAGGTGTCGGCCTGTGGCACCCCGACGGCGCAAACACCTGATTCCTGCCTGGCCCAGGCGTTCACCAACGCGATCAGTGACGTCGCGCCGGTACCCGCCCGGGTCTACCTCGGCGCTCGCGGCGAGCCGGCGTCCGTGTTGACCGCCGGTCCACTGCTCGCCGCGGCTGCGGGCGTCGCGGCGGTCGTGGTCATCGGCACCGTGCTGCTGAGCCAGCGGGTGCTGCGCCCCATCGACACGCTCACCGCGGCCGCTCAGCGGCTCGGCCGGGGCGACCTGACCGGACGGGTGCCGGTGTGGGGCAACGACGAACTGGCGGAGTTGGCCCGGTCGTTCAACCGGATGGCCGACTCCCTGCAGCGCGGGGAGGAGCGGCAACGCCGGCTGGTCGCCGACGTCGCACACGAACTGCGCACCCCGCTGGCCAACCTGCGCGGCTATCTCGAGGCGCTCTCCGACGGCGTGATCACGCCGGACCAGGATCTGTTCGCGTCACTCCATGAAGAGGCGATGCTGCAACAGCGCATCGTGGACGACCTGCAGGACCTGGCCCTGGCTGAGGCCGGCAGACTGGCGTACCACCGGGACGTCGTGGATCTGGCCGAACTCCTCGAGACCTGCCGCACCGCCCACCACGCCAGGGCGGAGTCGGCCGGGGCGTCCTTGCGCGTGGCGGCCGAGCCGGTTGCGGTATACGCCGATCCCGACCGGCTCCGCCAGGTGGTGGGCAATCTCGTCACCAACGCACTACGGGCGACCGCCGCGGGCGGCAGCGTCCGGCTGGTCGCGAGCCGGACCGACACGCAGGCGATCGTCCGGGTCGTCGACACCGGCTCGGGAATCGCAGCGGACGCGCTGGCGCATGTGTTCGACCGGTTCTGGCGAGCCGACGCCGCACGGGGCCGCCGTACCGGGGGCAGTGGCCTCGGCCTCGCCATCGCCCGGCAGATCATCACCGATCACCAGGGCACCATCACGGTCGCGAGTGAGGTCGGCGTCGGGACGACGTTCACCATCACGCTTCCCCGCGTCGACCCAGCTTGATCTTCGGCCTGTGCGGCGCGGCCTGGGATCGACCGATTCCTCTGCTGGAAGTTGTCTTCCCGGCCTCGCTGCTGGTGCTGCTGTGGACGTTGTAGCGGCGAGTGGGGGTGGCGGTTGGCGCGGCCGGGTGGGTTTCGGTGCCTCTCGCGGGACAGCTGGGTGTCGTGGCGGGATCCGCAGCGCTCGCGCCGCGTGCCGTGCCGGATCCCCGTCACGGCACGGACCACGAAAGAGCGTCCTGAACTCTGTTGCGCAGCCAGGTCTGTAGTGCAAAGCTAACTTCATGACAGACGAACCCGTTCCCCACACAGACAGCCCTCACGAGATGCTCTCCGCCGTGCGTGCCCTGACGCGCCGAGTCCGTGTCGCCCAGCGCGGCACCTGGTTCCCGCTGCTGGTCTTCGCGACGATCACCCTGGTAGCGGTACCCGTCTACCGGTACGCCCCCTACCTCGACGTCTTCGGCACCTGCCGATCCCGCCCGCAGCACACGGTCTGCATGGCGCCCAACCCGGTAGAGCTCGGATACCAGACAGTCGCGCTGCTGCTCGCCTACGCGGCGATCGCAGCCTTCTACGTCAGGCAGTCCCGACGACGCGGCGTGGGCACCCCCATCCGGCCCTACGTCGTCGTCGGCGTCGCGTTGGCCGTCCTGATGACGGCCGTGTCGATCTGGTTGACGTTCCACCCGCTCCTTCCCCAGCCCGCCGACCCCTTCTCCACCGACCCGGTGCAGATCGAGGTCGGGCCGGCCACGTGGCTCGTCAACGGGCTGGCCTCTCCCTTGGCGGTGATCGGGCTGGCGCTGCTGGTGCTCGCCTGGGTCGAACGCCACTGGGCGCTGCTGGCATACACCCTCGCCTACCTGGTGATCGGGATGGTGCAGGGCAACCAGGTCATTCACTCGTCGTCGCCGTGGTTCTTCCTGCCAGACCTGCTCGTCCCGGCGGCGGTGCTGCTACTGGGCGCCGCCGCCTTCGCCCTGTTCCGGCCGACGGCCGAGGCTCGCGCGTGATGGCCGATCACCCCGCCAACGGTCTCGACGACGTGGTCCACCAGCGCGTCCGACTCGGCATCATGGCCATCGCCCACCAGGCCCGCCAGGTCGAGTTCGGCTTCCTCCGTACCACCCTGCAGCTGACCGCCGGCAACCTCGGACAGCACCTGACCGTCCTGGAGAAAGCCGAGCTGATCCAGATCGAGAAGGGCTACGAGGGCAAACGCCCACGTACCTGGGTCACCCTTACCGCCGCCGGTCAGGTCGCCCTGCGCGACGAGATCGCCCACCTCAAGCAACTCATCCAGCAGGTCGAACAAGCGGAAACGCCGCCGACCGCCGACCGGTGACCGGCGGGCAGCCGACCCGCGCGGACCCGACCCCGCGCCACACAGGGTCCCGCTGACGCCGTCGACAACGAGCAGGTCACACTGCCGGAGCCGCGGTACTCGACCATCTGCATGCCGCCTACCCAGTGTCTGCCGGCCCTGAGCTTCACGAGGTAGGCCCGGAGAGCAGCGCGGGCACCGCGGCAGGGGAGTGCGTCCCCTGAGGGTTCGCTGGGACACTCGATGCATGGTACGAAACCGGCGACGGCCCGGCGGCGAAGCGCACCGAGCTGCGGTCAGCGGTGTCGCTGCGTATCTCGCAGACGAGGACGCCGACGTCTACAACATCGCGGACAACGCGGTCCGTGACGACGCTTTGGCGTTCGCGTTGAACCTCACCGCCCTCGCTGCGAGAGCGACTACGGCCCTGGCTGCGGCAACTGGCCGCACGCCTGCCGAGGCGCTGCGGTCGATGGAGGCTGAGCGACGAGACTTGCGCGGATAGCGGATGGGCAAGCGCCGACGGCGGGTAGAGGGTGAGATCTTGCGGCCCATCCCAGGCGACCACCTTCGACAACGGATGGCGTGGTGATCCGGGATTCGGTGGCGGCTCTTCCCCGAGTCTGGCGGGGCTACGGCGTTTGCGGGGGACGGGTCCGGGCTACTGCGACGCGGATCCGGTCGGCGAGGACTGGCAGGTCGTCGCGTAGGCCGAAGTGCCGGCCCCACAACGTTTGGCAACGCAGTGTCACGGTGACGTGATGCCCCAGGGTGAACGCAGTCTCGGCGCGCAGCCGACCGTCGCGTCGCATTCGAATTCTCAGCAGGGCACCACGGTCACCCAGGCAGACTGCCCCGACCCGGCCGCAGGCAGGAAGGTCGGCGAGTTGGTCGGCGAAGCGCAGAAGGTCGCCCCAGGCGAGGAAGAGGGTATCGGAGGTCGGACGCGGATCAGGCGCCGTCGAGGGAAGGAGCGTATCGCCAGGCACATCGATCTGGCAGTGCGCGTGCCGGGGGTCACCGTCGGGTTGCTCTATCCAACTGCGGCCACTGCCGCCGGCGACGCGCAGGCCGATCCCATACACCGGATCGAAGAACGCGATCCTCTCGGCCATGTCCCGGACACTACCGCCCCCCTGGCGAGCCCGAGACCGGCAGGATCGTCGGTCGCTGGCCGACAGCGCAACCTCGGTGATCATCGGACGCAAGGCATAGATCAACCCAAAACGCTTCGAATCGCCCTCCGGCTTGGAACTGTCCCTCAACTGTCCGACGATGAGCGGGTGTCTGATCCCGAGGGTGCGGCTGATGCCGTCGCGACTGAACGCTTGATCCTGCGGAGGCCGAGCCGAACGGACCTACCAAATCTGTTCGCGCTGTACGCCGACCCGCGAGTGTGGGGGCCCGACCCGCTGAGTCGCCACGACACGATCGAACAGACCGGCGGAATGCTCGACAACTGGTGTGCGGCCTGGCGCCGCGATGGCCTGGGAATCTGGACCGCTTACCGCGCGGACAACACCTTCGTCGGCACAGGCGGCTACTTCATCCGTTACGGCGTCGCGTGGAATCTCAGCTTCCGCCTACTTCCCCGGTTCTGGGGACAGGGCTACGCGCAAGAGATCAGCGCGGCAGCGACGACCGTGGCGGGACACCTGCGGGCCGACCTACCGATGACCGCCTACGTGCTGGAGGGCAACGAACGGTCTCGGAGGGCTGTCGAGCGTGTCGGACTCAAGCTGGTCTGGCGCGGCGCGGACGCGGGGAACCCGGACGCCTCGGCGGTTCGACTGCTCTTCAGCGATCGGCAACTGCCCAAGGAAGTTGTGGATGCGCTGACCGAGCGTTGAACGCGTTGGGCAACGCCCCTACTCACGCAGAGCGCTTCACGGCGACCGGGAAGCACGCCGTCATCGGCATGCCCGTATGCCGACAAGTCGGTGTGGGTTTCGCGCCGCACAGCGATCGGGTCGCGGCATGAGCGGAGGCCCGCCGCCGGGCTAGCCCTTGACGGTCGGTACTCAGTTGGCGATGAGTACGAAGGCGGATATGCCAGGTCCCACAGCCGTGACAGATTCGTGGACATGGACGAGTTGGGTGCGTCGCGCTGGGCGTCGTTCGGGTTGAGCCTTCTCGTCGCGCTGGGGTGGTACGCCACCGTGATCGCTGCGGTTCTCGTCGGTAGGTTGGGGATACCGGCTGCACCGGACCAGGACTGCTCAGCGGTGTTCAGCTGCCTGAGGCCGCAAGAGGAGATTGTCCTGATCGTGATCCTCGGCGGGCCGATTCTCGTGGGTTTGCTGGTCAGTACGCTGATGGTGGCCGGTCTGCTCGCGCGTCTGATTCGCTCCCCGATTCTCATCGGCACCCTGGCGACGGTGGGCGGTGTCGTTGTGGTGGCTGTGGCCGGCGCGGTCTGGCAAGGTGTCCGATGAAGCGTATTGGGCTCGGCGTGCTGCTCTTCGCCTGGCTCTACGGCGTGCCGTTCCTGCTGATCGTGGGGCTGATCCGGCGTACTTCTTCGCCTTACCTGGCGACCCGAGCGGCGGCACAGGCATTCGGCGCGAGCACCGACACCATTTTGGTCACCGTACTGGTGCTCAACCTTGCGCTTCCGTTGGCTGGGGTGCTGATCGCCCTGCTCGTCCGCGACCGGTACTGGACGCGCCGCTTCGTGTGGTCACTGGTGGGTATGGCGCTGATCTACTTCGCTTTCGCGATCGTCGGGAGCGTGGCGAGGACACCGTTGATCGGCTGGACGCCAGCCGATCAGGAGCCAGCACCCCGTGTCACCCGATGTATGCCGAGAAGCGGCGGCCGTGGCTGTCCCGGCGGCTGATCGCGGCGCGACAGCGGAACCGCCATGCGTTGTCCCGCGTGCGCCGGAAACGCCCGCTCGTCGGCATGAGCGCACGTCTCTGCGCTCCCGAAGCGTCGGGCCGGCACAGGCCGCCTGAACCTGGAGGTTGGGCGGCTCGTGCCCCACCGGACCCGGGTAGCAACGGCGCGATCACCGCCCAAGCCTCATTGGTCAACTCACCACGACACCGGCACATCGCCAACGCTCAACCACCACAAGATCGACAGGGCGCGCCCTGGTCGAACGACGAGAGGACGACGACTCAGATCAACACAAAGGGTGAGTGGCGTGGCCGTCACGTTGCCGGGCAGCACACCCCACCCCAACCTGCGTGCGGGACGCCAGGCGATTGGGACACGTCCGTTGAAGGCCCGTAGCCCCAACATGAAGATCACGAACGTGTAGATCGTGGCGATCGCGACGCGAGCCGCAATCAGGGCGCCGGTATGGTGGACCGATGGCGTCGGCCAAGCAGTTCCAGGTCACCTTCGACTGCGCGGAACCCGAGCGCGTCGCTCGTTTCTGGTGCGAGGTGTTGGGGTACGTCGTACCGCCGCCACCGGTGGGGTTCGCTACTTGGGGCGACTTTGATCGCGCGCTGCCGCCTGAGCGTCAGGGTTCTGCGTTCGCGTGCGTTGATCCCTCTGGTGTGGGTCCGCGACTGTTCTTCCAGCGCGTTCCGGAAGGCAAGGTCGTCAAGAATCGGGTGCATCTTGACGTGCGGGTCGGCACCGGGCTCGTGGGTGACGAGCGCCTGGCCGCACTTGAGGCCGAATGCGTACGACTGGTCGCGCTCGGCGCGGTACGCGTGCGACTACTGCGTGCCGATGGCTTCAACGAGTCGTGCCTCGTCATGCAGGACATCGAGGGCAACGAGTTCTGTCTCGACTGAGTGGCCGTGAACGTTCGCGAGTCGCATCCGAATCGGCAGAAACGACGCCGGGAGCAGGTGAGCCATACCTGACGCCGCGTCACGACCTTGGTTGATACCGGCGCCCTCCGCGCGGCAGATGAGCTTACCGACGCTGGAGCAGCCCACGTTTGGCCATATAGGCTCGCAACGTCTCGGCGTCCTCGGCGGACATCAAGCGGCGTGGGATCACGGTCGCCGGCATCCGGCCCACGTACACGATCCAGAACTCTGGGGTGTCCCTTACCTGGGCGACCCCGTCCCAGGCGATGCCGCCGGACTCCGAGCCGCTGCGCATCATGATGTTGTCGTCGGTGATGTCGTAGGCGCCCTCGACGGCGTAGCGACTGGAGCGGCGCCGGGCGCGCAACCGCACCCACGGCGAGTACAGCATCGACAGCAGGCCACCCACGACCATCGCCCCGCACAGCGGCGAGATCTTGTCGCCCCACGCGAACCCCCGAGAGGCGGCGAAACCGATCGCACCGACCACCGCCAGCACCGCGCCGATGTAACCGTACTTGCGCAGCCGAACACTACTGAGCGCAGCGGCCACGCGGCCTGGGTAGGCGGGATCGGCTGGGACGTCAAAACGGATGTGCACGCCAGCACGATAGTGCCCTCACCCGCTCCTGGGCAGCGCCTGACTCGCCCGCCGATGGTCGAGTCGTCGGACCTTGAACCCGGAGGTCGGTTCTCGAGAGGTGGGCAGCTGTTGTGCACATAAGATCTGGCGGACACCCACCCGGACAAGGGGGAGCCCGTCGTGATGCGTTCGACGACGTTCCTGCTGGAGTGCCTGCTACGGGCCGGGATGCGCGATGTCGTCATGGTGGAGCCGGTGACGGGTGGAGTCGCGGCGTTCGCGGGCATGGCCACCCGCCGGAACGCGCCCTCGGTGTTCGTCAAGGCATTCGCCGATACGCCGGCCGACGACGTCTTCGTCGCGGAGGCCGAAGGGCTGGCCGCCCTGCGCGAGCTCGGCGGCGTGGCGACACCCGAGGTGATTCTGGCGGACCGAGAGTTGCTTGTGTTGTCGGTGCTGCGGCCGAGGCCGCGCACCGAGACCTTCTGGGAGCAGTTTGCGCACGCGCTCGCCCACCTGCACACGACTACGACCCATCCTCGTTTTGGGTGGCACCGCGACAACCGGCTGGGCCGTCGCCGGCAGACCAATACCTGGGATGACGACGGCTTTGCATTCTTCGCACAGCATCGGCTGCTTCGGTGGCTCGGGCAGCCCCGCGTCGAGGCGGCACTCGACGCTGGAGGCCGGGCGGCGCTGGAGCGGCTGTGTCACCGGCTGCCCGACCTGCTGCCGGACCGGCCGGCGTGCCTGACGCACGGCGACCTGTGGGCACAGAACGTCCTGGCCACCCCGGACGGGCAGCCCGCGCTGATCGATCCGGCCGTGTCCTACCAGGCCTCCGGTTGGAAACCGAGGGCTCAATCGATCTGCGCCGCGGCGGAGGGCTGGGCGTCGCGGAGCACTCGGAGGGCCGGAGCCACCGCGGCACCGGCGGCAAGGAGCACGCCGAGCGTGGCGATCGTGGCGAGGGTCGGCCAGGGCACTGTCATGGTCACCACGTCGACGCCGGACATCATCGCCCGGCGGGCCAGCAGGGAGACCATGACCGTGATGCCGGTGGCGATGCTGAGCGCGGCAATGGCGACCAGCGAGGACTCGCACAGGATCATCCGCCGGATCTGGCCCGGGGTGGCACCGAGCAGCCGGGCCGCCACGAACTCCCGGCGTCGGCGGAGGCTGCCGATGAGCAGGGTGTTCACGATCGCGATTCCGGCATAGGCACCGGCTGGGCCGAGAATGATCAGCAGGGCTTGGTTGTTGGCCTGGCGGAACTCGGCCGACCGGGCGCGTAGCCAGGCCGTCATGTCGTCGACCTGGACCCGGCCACCGTGGTCGCGGATGTCATCGGCCAGCTGGTGCAGGTCGACGCCGTCGTCTGGGAGCACGATCCAGCGCTGCGGCGCCGACAGGTGGGCGCCCAGCAGCGCCGTGGGCAGCATCAGGTCGGACACCAGGTTCGGCGCGTCAGCGACGATCGCGACCAGCGTGAGCGTCTTCGCGGTGCCGTCGAGGAAGCTCAGCCGGACCGGTTCGCCCAGGTGGTAGCCGTTGTCCCGGGCGACCGACTCGATCATGGCGATCGTGTCACCGCGTAGCCTGTCGAGCGAACCTTCCCGGACGTCGAGCCGGCGGGCCTGCTGGAACGTCGCGGGGTCGACGGCATCGGCGGTGGTTCCGTGCACGAACCCCCGGTCGGTCAGGACCACCTCGATCGGCCGGATCGGATCGATAGCGCGGACACCCCGGATGGCGCGCAGGTCCCCGGTCGGGTCGGCAGCCCCGGCGGGCGTGACGACCAGGGAGGGTCGCGTCGCCCGTAGCCCTTGGGCATAGGTCAGGTCGCCGACGAAGGCCATCATGACCGACAGGCTGCCGGCGATCGTGGTGATGGCGAGGATGGGTGCGGCCAGCGATCCGGTGCGACGGGGCGCGGCCCACACGTTGCGGTCGGCGAGGTGGCCCGGGACACCGGTCAGCCGGCGGATCACGAGTCCCCACCCCCGGGTCGCGAGCGGTACGAGCACCGGCGCCAGGGCGACCAGTCCGATCACGAAGACCATCGGTACGCAGATCGCCATCGCGATGGCGACATCGAAACTGCCGGGCCTGATGAAGCCGAGCATCGTGCCGGCGCCGGCCAGCCCCAGCACGCCGAAGATCACCCGGCTCACGGTCAGCCGGGGCGGCTCGGTCGCGGCTTCCCGCAGCGCGTCCACCGGTGCCGCCTTGGCCGCACGCCGCGCGGACAGCCCGGCGCCGAGCAATGCCGTGAGCACACCGATACCGGACGCGATCATGAGCGGGAGCCACGGGCTCGGTGGCTCCAGCCGGACCGGGCTGAAGCTGCTGCCGGCGGCGAGGTCGAGCAGGGCCGGTGCCGCCAGGTAGGCCAGTAGCGATCCCACGGCGGCAGCCAGGACGGCGACGATCAGCGCCTCGCCGAGGATCATCCGGCGAATCTGCCGCGGTGCGGCACCGATCAACCGGAGCAGTCCCAGCTCACGCCGTCGCATCGCCACCACGAAGGCGAACGTGCTGGCGACCACGAAGATCGTCATGAATCCGCAGATGGCGGAGACGATGCCCAGCAGAGCCAGCAGGCCCTCGGGGCTCTGCTCCTCGGGCAGATAGTGCTCGCGGTGCGGGGCCGTGTCGTTTCCCGTCACGGTGACCACCAGGGCGCCGGGGTGGTGGTCGAGGTAATCGGTGCCGGCCGCGATCACGCTGCCCGCCAGGCCGAGCAGACCGACCCCGAGCGCGACGGCGACGAAGCAGCCGGCGTACAGCACCCAGCTGTGCCGGACCGTTCGGCGGCTGATCCGCAGCATCATCGCTCCAGCCTGCTCATCGTGGTGGCGATCTCACCCGCGTTGGCGCCCCGGAGCGTGCCCGCGACCTGCCCGTCCCGGAGGAAGACGACGACGTCGGCGAAGGCCGCCGCCGTCGGGTCGTGGGTCACCATGATCACGGTACGGGGCGACCGCTCGCTCACCTGTCGCAGCAGCCCCATCACCTGGCGGCTCGTGCCGCTGTCGAGGGCACCGGTCGGCTCGTCGGCGAACAGCACCTCCGGCTCTGCCACCAGCGCCCGGGCGATCGCGACCCGCTGCTGCTGGCCGCCGGAGAGTTCCGCCGGTCGTCGGCGCCCCAAGCCGTCGAGGCCGACCTGCCGCAGCACGGTCTCGATCCGGGCCCGCTGTGGCCTGGTCCCGGCCAGCAGCAGCGGCAGGGCGATGTTCTCGGTCGCGCTGAGCGCCGGTAGCAGGTTGTACGCCTGGAAGACAAAGGCCATCCGGGCTCGCCGCAGCTCTGTCAGGCGTACCGCGTCGAGCCTTCCGAGGTCGGTGTCACCGAGCAGCACCCGGCCCGAACTCGGCCGGTCGAGGCCAGCGGCGCACTGCAGCAAGGTGGACTTGCCGGAACCCGACGGGCCCATGACCGCGGTGAACGAGCTCCGGGGAAACGCGTACGTCACGCCACGGAGCGCGGCGACCTGGCCGGCTCTCGACTGGTACGACTTGGTCACGCCGTCGAGCACGACGGCCGGCGCGTCGGATGTCATGCCTCTCATCAAAGGCGGCCACGGCGGCGAAGTCGCTGGTCCATGCGCCACTGTTGAGGTAGCGCCCGCGCTACCACCCACGTTCGGGATGTCCGGCTAACGTCACAGGTATGGCAGCAGCCGCGACCCCTTGGCAGGCCTTGGCCGGCCGTCCGTGGCGCTTCCTCGCCTCGTCGTGGCCGTGGCGCTCCTTCGGATATCTGCTCACCGCGCCGCTGGTCGCCACCGCCACGCTGGCGCTGCTGGTGGGCGTGGTCCTGGCCGGCGCCCTGCTCAGCCCGCTCTGGATCGGCGTGGTCGTGCTGTATTCGATGCCCCTGCTCGGGGTGGCCGTCGGCGCGGGGGAGCGCTGGCGGCTCCGGCTGATGCAGGGCCCCGGCCAACGGCCGCTGGACAGCCCGCACCCGGCTCTGCCGGACACCGGCCTGCGGCAGTGGGTCACCTATCGGCGCCGCGAGCCGGCTGCCCTGCGGGCGCTGGGCTACGCCGCGCTGCTGTCGCTGCTGATCGGCTGGGTCGACCTCGCCCTCATCACGTTCACCCTGCTCGTGGTCGTGGTGCTCGCCCTGTCCCCGCTGATCGCCAGCTACGACACGGTCACTGTGTTCGGGTGGCGAGCCGACAGCCCGGTCGAGGCGCTGCCGATGGCGCTGGTCGGCGCACCGGCCTGGTTCGTGCTGAGCGCGTACGTGCTGACCGTCGCCGCCGCGGCCCAGGCCGACCTGGCCCGGCTGCTGCTCGGCCCGCGCCATGAGGAACTCCGGGCCCAGGTCGCCGAGTTGCGTCGTTCCCGGCTGGACCTGGTCGACGCGTTCGAGACCGAACGGCGCCGGATCGAACGCCACCTGCACGACGGAGTCCAGCAGCGGCTGGTCGGGCTCACGATGACCCTCGGCCTGGCCGAGTATCAACTACCCGACGGACCGACCCGCCGGCTGGTTGGCAAGGCGCACGCCGAGGCCGAACTCGCACTGGCCGATCTCCGCGACGCGGTGCGCGACATCCACCCCCGGGTCCTCGTCGACCACGGCCTGACTGCGGCGGTCAACGAGGTTGCCGACCGACTGCCCACCCCGGTCACCATCGACATCCACCTGACCGACCGACTGCCACCGCCGGTCGAGACGGCGGCGTACTTCGTGGTCAGCGAGGC
>Ga0187815_10001060_pt1 | contig 13037 bp, 18 predicted proteins | sample NC_S_5_FD_132962 | JGI IMG/M metagenome (GOLD analysis project Ga0187815, IMG submission 132962) | Wetland sediment microbial communities from Neuse River Estuary, North Carolina, USA - ASW-S_5 | ecosystem: Environmental > Aquatic > Freshwater > Wetlands > Sediment | place: USA: North Carolina...
TCCGCCACGCTAAGATCGCCCATAAGAAAGGTCACTGGAAAGTCCTCCGAAATGTCCTCGACGAACAGGTTTTTCCCGGTTTTCTTGTTTCTGAACGAGTCCATCTCCATTTCCTCATCCTTTCCTTGGAATTCCCAACTCTTGCTTGTTAGGAACTCGCGAACTCTGGAATAGGTCACCGCTATCTTGAACGCGTTTTCTATTTCCAAGACTAATGCCTCTCCCGGTCAGGACACTACGTTGAGCGTGAGCGTGGACCTCAGGTATTTCAGAGTGCGAATTCTCGAGAAGATTATGTCCTTGAGCTCCTCCTCCGACTCGGCTTCGATCACTACAACCATATCGTAGATGCCGAATACCTGATAGGCCCCAACAATGCCTTCGACTTTTTTGAGTTCCGACTGTAATACAGTCTCTGTGCCAAGGTCGGTGTTAATCATGACGAAGGCCTTTCTCATCAATATCATCTCACATTCGGGTGGTGTAAGTACTTTCCTCGCTTGCGTAGTTTGATTCCATTTTCTAGGTTCTCTTCCGCACGGAAGGGTGCGCGGTCACCGGGTGCATCACACCCCGTCAGGCCTGTTGGTGATTCTGGGGAGGCTGGCGACCCTCGCGAAGGTCCCTCATCATCTGCTGGAACTGTTCCCTCGAGATTTCTCCCCTCGCGTATCTCTGGCGGAGAATGCGAGCTGGCGCGTTCGCCTGCATCCTCGCCTTCCAGTAATTCCGTCTCGAGTGTCGGTACTGGAACCTGACGACGAAAATCACCGCGAAAACCGCGAAGAAGATTACGATGAACTCGTCGAAGAAGTAGTGGCCGTTTGCTGCAAGGAGCAAGAATATCACGAATGCGATCACCAGTCCAAGCGGCAGGGCGAGTAGCCATCCTAGCGCCCTGCTCGGCGGCTTGAGCTCAGCGGGCTCCATTGTCAAACCAATACCGACCATGAAGTATTTCAATTCGTCACCCTCGTAACGAACGCACTGCGGTTGCAGTGGCTCGTTTCATACCAGAAGCGTGCGCTCTCTCTCCTTTGTATGTAGGCAGAGCTCTCAGATCAACTGCAGCAAAATTTACTTGAAAATAAAACAGCAGTTATAGCAGATCATGGAAGCCCAGCCCGCGAGAGCGCAGCTGCTCAGATGGCGCCTACTGATCCCAGGTTGCTGGTTACTTCTTCTTCCACTTGAGGCCTGGTTTCCAGACCTCTTTGCTCCACTGCTTGTGCCTCTCGGCGAGCCAGACCGCGTTCTCCCACAGCGCGGGCGAGACCTCCTTTCGCCACCCGGCCACGATGGGGGCCAGCCTGTCCCACATGAAGCCTATCCCACTCATGTCGAAGTAGAGGTTCTCGTTTAGCAGGCCGTGCGAGACGAGCGCCCCGTCAAGCTCGTACATCGAGAGCACCCTGCTCAGGTTGTTGTGCTCCGGGCTCCCTTCAGGGTACTTGGACTTGAATTCCTTGTAGTCCTTTGCTGAGAAGCCCTTCATGAACCAGGTCATCGCCTCGTTCATCTCCGGCGTCGACTGGGTGCGCATCATCTGGAGGAGCAGCTCTGCATCACGCTTGGTCGGTTTCTTGTACGATACCACGGTTGGATATGTTCGACCATGGCGGATATAAGGCCTCGGTCCTAAGGCGGGAGGCCACAACCTAGCCCTGGCTCGGGTCGGGTCTGGTATCTTAGCGTCTGCCTGTTCTCCCTGCTAACTGCCGTCAATTCATCTACGAATCCAACCTTGTGAGGAACTCGGGTTCAAATCCCAGCGACCGTACACCCTTTCCTCTCTCTCTTCAGTAGGCAGGAGGGTTAACCGCTGCAAAAAAACCAAAAAATTACAGCAGTTAGCCTGAGACAGACTGACTTCGCCCACGAGAGTGTGAATGGTGTGCGCATAGGATTTACTGCGCCCCCGCCGGAACTAACGTGCCCACCCTCTGTGTTCTCCTTTCCTTTTCAACAGGGCTCATGTGCCTGTCTTCGAGACGAAAGCACACTTACATCAAACGTGCTGATCGAATAGGATCGGATTCCCGTCAGGATCGGTCACGACGAAGCCGGCCGGTCCGCTTTTCGATGTCAACCCTCCTTCTTCCGTTGTCTCGACGCCTTTGGCTTTCAACTCTCGATGCAGTTCACGTATGTCGGTAAAATGTGCGAGAGGGTTTCCGAGTCTCCCGCCGGGGTTGAAGCAGAGAGTGTTCTTGTCGAATATGCCTTGAAAAATCCCGATCACAACGTCGCCGTTTTTCATGAGAAGCCAGTTCCTATTGGAAGGGTCCGAGGAGGAAGCAGTAAACCCGAGCTTTTCGTAGAAGCTTTTTGAGGCTTGCAGGTCTTTGACCGCCAGGCATATCGAAAACGGACCTAGTTCCATGAGGACAACTCCCAGTTCCTGCGGGTGCAACTTTCCTATATCAATTCATCGAAATTTCGCGAGTCATCGACTTGCACGACGAGCTGGACGTGATTAGGGGGGAAATCGAGAAGGAGAGAGCCTCGAGGATGGAATGGAACCAGCGCCAATACTACGGGGGGCTGCTGGGAAGTGGGCGGTTTCGCTTTGATACTTCGACAACTGAAGTCGAGGGCTCTTTGTACCTGCGGGCACATGCACGCTCAACACGTTGGAGGAGACGAAGGCCCCAAAACCAAGCTACGTCTTCTATTTCCATTTTGTTAAGATTTCTTCCCTGCGAAATGCAGCTCTTGCAAGTATGAATAAAATCACGTCGGCAGCAGCCAGGGCTGCGCAGATGTACAGAAGGTTGTTCGTGACTCCCAGCAACTAGACAGCTATTCCAGTTGCAGGGGTTGTTTTAGTTACACTCATACTTCTCGGAAGGAGAGGTCGCGGCAGATTAATCGAGTGTCCACAGTGCGGAGCTCAGTTCAAACGGCCGGCCTACGCCGAGAAGTCAGTTGGGTTTGGACCATCGTTGCCGGGCATCGGAAGTTTCACGTGCCCGAAGTGCAATTACAGAGCCAATTCATCTAGCTTCAAGTACGTGAACGAGAAGGAGAGTAATCCCAGCGAAGAATAGCTCGCCTCAAAAAGAGCGCTAGCCCTCGCGCGATGGTTCTGTTTGGTCATGCGGTGTCTTCTTCCCGGTGGGGTTGCTGCCGCAGCGACGCTAAACCGATGTGACGTTGAGAAGGCCGCTCTGCATTGCCCAGTGAATGGAACAGGGGATGTTGCAGTAGATTCTGAATTCCCCGGCCTTGTCCGCGACGAACGATACGTGCAGAACCTGGCTTGGTACGATGGTCACGATGTAGCTGTCGTAGTAGTGCGTCACTTGGAACCCATGTGCTTGGAAGTCCGTGTTACATACTGTGATATTCACAGTTTGGCCTTGCTGGACGGTAATTATCGGCCACCAGTTTGTGGGCACACCATGGGCGACGCTGTCGTTGTAACCTTCGTGGCTCGCAACCACAAGGAATCCCCCCGCGGGCTTCACGCACCCCCCCGGGAGGGAGCTCGAGGTCGTGGTTCTGCCCGTACTTGCTAGGTAGAATGCCGCCGTGGCACTTGCGCCGATTAACACCACTACCAAGACGGCAAGGATGACTAACTGGTTAGAGTTCAATCGGTCTCAGGGCCAAGTCATTGATGCTCCAGATTGGCCTTCGCGTGTTCTACTGCGCCTATGAGGTCAACGAAGACAACAGGGTTTTCCCCGGCGGTCCATGCGTCATGGCCCGGATGCACGTCGAAAGCATCCCCTTCCCCGACCTCAAATCGTGTCCCGTCATCCATGGCGAATCCCATCCGGCCAGAAATCACGTATCCTATGTGTCTGGTTTCGCAGGTCTCGGTCTTGGCTATGGGTTTCACTGACTCAGACCACCTCCAACCTGGCTCAAGGGTACGAAGTCCGACCGTGAAGCCGCCGACGGTGACGAGCCGGAGTTCTCCTTTCGGCATCTTCTTTGTTTCATCGGGCTCGCGCACATTCGTTTTCATGGCAGACATCTCTACGATTTCCTTCCCTTTCTTGGTGATACGTACTACGACCTTCGTGTAATCCTTCTCCTTCGCCACTTCGATTACCTTGTTTCCGCTCTTCCTTGCCCACGCTCGCACATCACTCTCTACCGTGGGCTCCGTCGCCCTGAGTTCGATTTCGTCGCCGATGTTCGCCCTCCGCCAAGCCTTGAACAGGTCAGTCAGGGGTGTCGGTGGACACCAGATGCCACGAGAGTCGACGACTGTGCGATTGTTTCGACGAAGACTACTCTTCATCTCGGTCGGATTGAATCCTCGTGGCATCCTTAAAAGGCATCGACACGTTTTCCATTCTCGATAACTGTCTGGCATCTTCTAGTCGTCATCTATCTTGATTCCCGCCAATTTTGTAGTCGGAAGTCCCAGTCTCTGAGTTCCTCAGAGGCCGTCGCTCAGTCTCATACTTGTAGCATGGCCTAACTGCTGTATTTTTTTCTGAAAAATTTTACAGCAGTTAGCAGAGCCAGGGGCGGCTTGGCCTACGAGAACGGATCCCAAGGAGAACCGGCGTTCGATGGTGCGGCACCTTTAACCTGAGCCATTCAGGCTTAAGCGGAGCGGTCGCGCATGAGGAAAGTGCTGATTCTGATGTTCATGACCCTTGACGGTGTCGCCGAGTTTCCCGACACCGGTGAGGACGCCGATTCGAACGCTACCAGCGAGGGACCACCGATGTGGAACTCCCGAATGGATTCAACAGATACCCTTCTCCTGGGTCGGCAAACGTACGAGAAATGGGCCGCTTACTGGCCCGGCCAGCAGAACAACCCGTCCGCGACTCCATTTCAGAAGAAATTCTCGCGATTTGCTGACAGGACGGAGAAGGTCGTGTTTTCGAAAACGCTGAAGTCGGCCGACTGGCCGAAGTCAAGAATCGTCAGAGGGGACCTGGGTGAGGAGGTTGCCCGACTCAAGTCACTACCGGGGAAGGATATCGTCCTGGGCGGAGGTCCCAAACTCGCCCAATCCTTCTTGGAACGGGATCTCGCGGACGAGCTTTTCATCACGATGTTTCCCAGTATCGTGGGTGGGGGGAAGCCATTCTTCCGCGTGGCGGGCAACCCAGACCACAGCGAGGACGTCGTTCCCCTGGGAGCGCCCGGGAGACACGATTTCAAGTTGATTGAGGCGCGGCTGCTGAGGGACGGAGAAGTTCTCCTTCACTATGCCCGGGCCAGTTCGTAAAGGTCCCCATGAGGCGGGTCCTTCTCCAGAGGTACATGACGCTCGACGACTCGGGATGCTCCACGTACACAGGCACGCCCTTTCATGCTCTCCCAGAGATCCCGTCTCACGCTCTCTTAGACAGAGATGCTCTGTCTTGCTCTAACTGCTGTTTTATTTTTTAGAAAGTTTTACAGCAGTTAATTTCTTAGGAAAGGCTCAACCTACTGAAGAGAGAGAGGTTAAGCATGTGCGGTCGCCGGTTCTCATACCTAACTAAGTTCAAATTCGGCTGAGTCGACTATTTGTTCAACAGACGAAGCGATTCGCAACGGATTCGAACCCATTAGAACACCTCTTCATGTTGGTTCCGACTTAGAGAGAAGTTCGACTGCTCTGTTGTAAGCCTGGATGACATCGGTCCTTGTGATTATTCCCGCCAACTTGCCCGTATCCTTCGAGACGACAGGGAGACGACCGACTCCGTGATTTATCATCCTGTCCAGGGCATTTAGCAGCGATTCGTCTGGGTACACTACCAGCAGGTTCTGTGTCATGATGGACTTCAGCGGTGTGGAAGCCATCTGCTCGCGAGGAACCCTCAGAAGGTCGCTCATTGTCACCATCCCAACCACCTTTTCAACCTCGACGATTGGGATTCCCCGGAAGCTTTTGTCAAGCATGATTTGATAGGCATTAGCCGCGGTGTCGTCCGGTGTGAGAGTCAACACATTGTGGTTCATGGCGTCGGAGACGAAGATCTTGGTGAGAAGCGGTACGTTGTACTCGCCTCTGTGAGCGGGAGAATCAGACCGGCGCGGAACCTGGCTCTTGTATATGGTGTACTTGGAGCCAGTAACGAAGTAGGATATCACCACGGCCACCATGGAAGGGACGAGAAGTTGCAGCGTTCCGGTCATCTCGCTCACCATGAGGATGACTGCGATTGGAACTCTGCCGACGCCGGCGAAGAGGGCCATCATGCCGACTATGACCAAGGGAGCTGGCACAGGTATCATGCCTGGGACGAGTGTATTCAGAGCGACCCAGAAAGCCGCTCCCACGAATCCGCCTATCACCAGAGATGGCGCAAAGACCCCTGCGCTCCCGCCCGACCCAACGGTCAGTGCGGTAGCGAAGATCTTGAAGACCACGACGAGCAGGAGGACCGCCAGTATGGGTAGCGCGAAATAGTTGGTGCTGACGAGGCTCAGGTTCCCGTCGATGAGGTACTGGATGAACCCGTAACCGAGCCCCAGTACCTCGGGGAAGAAGATTCCTATCGCTCCAGCGAGAGCCATGCCGATGGCCGGCCTGAAGTACTTCGGGACGGTCAGCGAGGAGAATAACCCCCTGACTTTGTAAAAGACGAACGTGTGTGCCCGGCCCACGAGCCCGCAGAAGAGTCCAAGAACCGCGTAGAATACCAAGTTAATCGGCTGCGTGAAGGTGTAGGTAAGCGAGCCCCCAAAGATGGGGGTATATCCGGCAAAAGACGCGAAGATGACGTAGCCGACGGGGGAAGCTATGAAACCGGGCAGAAGCGCCTCCACCTCGAAGTCACCGCCGCTGTAGAGTATCTCGCCGGCCAGAATTGCGCCTCCGAAGGGAGACTTGAAGATCGCGCCTATCCCAGCGCCTATGCCAACTGCGACGGCGATCCTCCGGTCTCGGACCGGCAGCTTGAGGATACTGCCTATGAACGACCCAAAACCTGCCGCGATCTGAGCAGTGGGGCCTTCTCTGCCTCCGCTCCCCCCCGACCCTATGGTGAACGCCGACGTTATCGCTTTCACCACAGGAACCCTCTTGCGTATGACCCCGTCCCTCCGATGGAAGGCGGCGATGGCCTCATCCGTCCCGTGGCCTTCGGCCTCGGGCGCGAACATGTAGATCAGAACCCCCGCAATCAGACCTCCCACCGCAGCCACGATTGGAATCAGGATCAAGTCAGGGTGACCGCCTACTATTGCAGGTGCCTCACCTGCGGGGTTAGGAGGATAGAATCCGGTCAGACCACCGAGAAGACCGTTTGTTGCTACCTGAATCATCACATAGAACACGGTTGCTCCTACGCCAGCGATTGTTCCGATCAGGATTCCAACGACGGTCCACTTCGCAAGGTAATTCCGCTGAATGACATTAGTTATGGCCGAAGTGATCTGTGACGAAGTTACTTCGCCGTCCCTTTGACACACTGGATGATGTAAAGCCTTTGCCCGGTGGAAGGTTTTTCGTTCCTACTCAGAGATTTACTCGCAACGTAAGCGCTCCGCAGGATTCGCATGCCTAACTGGGTTCAAATTCGCCGTGCGGTCGCCGGGATTTGAACCCGGGTTACCAGCTTGGAGGGCTGATGTCCTAGACCAGATTTTCCTCTCACTGGCGAGAACTGGACGACAACCGCACAGGGTGCCGTCGCTCAACTAGCGCTTTTAATCGTTCAATCAGCCCCGGGCCTTCTCCACTTCGTAGACCACCCTAGCTGCCACGACATGGGCCTCCAGCGGCTTTGGGTGCACCCTGACGAGCTGGTCAAAAGCAGAGAGGGTCTCTGCTGAGAAGTGTCTATGTGGGAAGCCGCCCACAACTACGCACGGCTCTCTTGCGCGAGCTAAATTGCGGGCCAGATCCTCGATTGGCATCTGCTTCCCCTGCACTGATAGCCCAACGGCTTCATCTGCCCGTTCTCTACTGATCAATTCCTTGACGCTCATCGAATGCACTTTGATCAGGCCTTGCCTCGGCTTCTCACGGAGGGCCTCCTCCATCAGCCCCCTGAATCTGATGTAGTTCTTCGGGATCCTAGTCTTCTCGGCGATCTCCAGCACCAGGTCATCATAGGTGTGGACGAACACCCTCACCAACCCGTCCAGATAGAGAGGCGTCCCAGTCACACTCAGCAACGTAACATGAACCAGGTCCGGCCGACCCCTCTTCTCAGAGTCCTTCAGCTTCGCCATGGCCGAGTGATGGAAGCTCCGGTCGAGAAGAATGGTGGAGGCGTCTGCCTGTCTTCGGTTCGAATCGCTCACCACTGCCTGGAACCTCCTGATCTCCTTCGGTACAAGCTCCAGGGCCGATTCGGCGAGCACGAAGTTGAGCAACCCAGGCGACGGGTTGACAGAGCCATTAAGTCCTTCCCTGAGGGGCTCCGGCCGTGAAACCGCGGAGGACCAAGAAGGAAGACGCAGCATCCGTCGTCGGGCTCCTAACGGAGTCAGCCGTGATCCTCTCTCACAGCAACCCTGTGGTCGCCAGGGAGCAAGCGGCATTAGCAAGGAAGGTGAAGCTCAGGTTCAACGTCCGCCTCGACCCCTCCCTGACGAGGTTCACCTGCAGGGGGTGCAAAGGTCTCTTGGTCCCCGGTGTCAACGTCGGGGTCAGGCTGGGCCACGGCAAAGCCACGGTCCTTCGGGTGACCTGCGCAGATTGCGGCCACGTGAACCGAAAAATCATAAAGGAGACTTAAATACGCTTGAGCAAGGCTCGGAAAACCAATTCGTGAAACGTTATGGTAAGCGTCCACGACGTCCCGTCAGGCAAGCTGATATCCGCCCTAGCCGTGCAAGTCAAGGGCCTTCCCGGAATGGAGGAGCCAGACTGGGCCCGCTGGGTGAAGACAGGTTCTCACGCTGAAAGGCCTCCTACGAACTCTGAATGGTGGTTCACCAGGGCAGCCTCCCTTCTGCGCAAGCTCTACCTCCAAGGCCCCGTGGGACTGGGGGACCTGAAACGAGCCTACGGAGGAACCAAGGCCCTCCACTACAACCCAAAGCATCACAGGGACGCCGGCGGCTCATCGATCAGGAAAATCCTCAAGCAACTAGAGCAGGCTGAGCTGGTATCCAAGACCCCCAAGGGGAGGATCCTCACCTCCAAGGGTCGCGCCATGCTCGACAAGGCAAGCATGGAGATCTTCACCTCGCTCAGCGAGAAAAACAAGGCTCTGGCGAGGTATGCCTAGCCATGTCCGAGCAACCCCAGAGGCAGCCCGACAAGGAGGCCTCCGAGCGCAAGATGATGAGGGAGGGGGTGCTCCGGATGGCGCTGACCTCAGAAGCGAGGCAGCGGCTGGCCAACGTGAAGATGGTGAGGCCCGACCTCGCATCATCCATCGAAGAGTATGTGATCCAGCTCGCATCGTCGGGCAAGCTCAGGAACGCCCTGGACGACGAGCAGGTCAAACAGATGCTGGCCGCGTTGCAGGACAAGAAGCGGGAGATCAGGATCAGGAGGGCTTAGATTGGCCAAAGTGAAGGACACCTCGAAGAAGAACAGGCTCGGGAAGGCAGGGAAGCAGGCCAGGTCCGTCCCGACATGGGTCATAGTCAGGACCAACAGGAAGGTAAGGTCCAACCCGAAGCGCAGAAGCTGGAGGCAGCGAAAGCTGAAGCTGAAGTGATTCTAGATGTCTGAAGAGAAGATGGAAGAGCTGACGAGGACCTATGTCGTCCCGCTAGGGGTCGTATACGAGGCTCCTCCCTACAGGAGGGCGAAGAAGGCGGTCAGCGTGATCAGGGAATTCACGACCAGGCACATGAAGGCCCGCCAGGTGAGCATCGACGTGGAGGTCAACGAACTGATCTGGGCCAGGGGCATCAAGCACCCTCCTCGCAGGATTACGCTCGAGATGGAGCGCGACGAGGACGGGGTCGTCAAGGTAAGGCTCCCCCCAGAATCAGAAAAAGTGTGACCTAATGGGTCTGCACCTGATTGACATCTACCGAAGCCCCAACATAGGCGTCTTCCTGAAGGCCAACGACAGGTTCCTCCTGGTGCCCAAGGGTCTGGCCCAGACGAAGTCGGACAAGCTGTGCGAGAGCCTTGGGGTCGCCGCGGTCCCCGCCTCCATCGGGGAATCGAGGCTCCTCGGCCCCCTCATCTCGATGAACGGCAACGGCATGCTCGTGTCCAGGCTCGCGGAAGACTACGAAATCAACGAGCTGAAATCGGCCACAGGCCTGAACATCCACCGGCTCGAGTCAAAGCTGACGGCCGCCGGCAACCTGGTGGTGGCCAACGACAGGTGCGCCCTCGTCTCCCCCGCCCTCGACGCCTGGGCCGTATCACAGGTCAGGGACGTCCTTGGCACCGAGGTCGAGCGGACCCCCATAGGAGAGTACCACCAGGTCGGCTCCCTCGTCGTCGTCACCAACAGCGGCGCCGCAGTCTACCCGGGGCTCGACGAGAAGGAGGTGGAGAGGTTGGGCTCTGTGCTCGGGGTCGATGCGTATCCCACGTCGGTAAACCGCGGAGTTCCCTTCGTTGCCTCGGGGATAGTCGCCAACGCAAAGAACGCAATAGTTGGCAGTCAGACGACCGGTCCTGAGCTTGTCTTTATAACGCGGGCACTGAGCGTCTGAAATTAGACTGAATTGAGCAAGCAGCCTACCGCAGAAGAGACTGTCAACGCCCTCGTCGTCGAGATCCGGGTCCTTGAAAGCACCTACAACGAACTCACAGCCAGGCAGAACCTCCTGGAAAGGGCCCTGCTGGAGAGCCGCGCTGCGCTCGACTCGATCAAGGGCCTTGCTAGCCAACCTACGTCGGAGGTGCTCACTCAGATCGGGGGAGGGGCCATGCTCCGCTCGAAGCCCCCGTCAACCGACAGCGTGCTGGTCAGCGTAGGTTCCAACGTGGTGATTGAAAAGCCGAAGGAGGAAGCTGTAGCAATGCTTGAGGAGAGGAGCCGCGACGTCGAGAAGACAATCGTATCCATCATCGGGCAGAGGAACGAAATAGCGGAAAGGCTGAACTCGGACAGAGACCTCCTGAACAACTTCGTGGCCAAGAGCCAGCAGGACTAGCCCTTGTTCGACAGGCTGAAGCAGGCGTTCTCAGCTGTCACGAGTGCCGTAAAGGAGAAGCAGCTCAGCGACAAGGACCTGGACGATGTTGTATTCAACTTCCAGCTGGCACTGATCGAAAGCGATGTAGCCCAGAGCGTCGCAGAAGCTCTGACGGCCGAGGTCCAGAAGGGCCTCGCGGGCACGAAGGTCGACCGCTCTGCCGACCCCTCGGAAGTCGTCGGGGAGAGGCTCACCACTGTCCTGGAGACAGCCTTCTCCAAGGCTGGCGAAGTCGATCTTGTGGCTAACATCAAGGAGAAGGTCAAGAAGACTGGAGACCCCTACGCCATTCTCTTTCTGGGGATAAACGGGACGGGCAAGACCACCACCGTTGCCAAGATGGCGAGCTTCATGCAGAAGAGCGGGCTCTCTGTGGTCTGCGCGGCAGGGGACACCCACAGGCCAGGGGCGATCGAGCAGCTCACCGAGCATGCAGCAAGGCTCTCCGTGAAGGTGATCTCGCAGCGATATGGGGCGGACCCAGCCGCAGTCGGAAGAGACGGCGTCCTCTACGCCAAGGCGCACCACGTCGACTGCCTTCTGATAGACACTGCTGGACGGATGCAGACCAATCAGAACCTCATGGAAGAGATGGCAAAGATAGTGAGGGTGGTCAGTCCCGACTTCCGGGTCTTTGTAGCTGACGCCCTGACGGGCAACGACGCCGTCTCCCAGGCGGAGCTCTTCAACCAGCACGTCGGGTTCGATGGGGCAATACTCACTAAGGCCGACGCCGATGTCAGGGGAGGGGCCGCCCTTTCCATCGTCTATTCGACTGGGAAGCCGGTCCTCTTTCTGGGGGTCGGGCAGGGCTACGGAGACCTTGTGCCGTTCGACACCAGGAAGTTCCTTGATTCGATTCTGAAGCCCGACTAGTCTGGCTTCAGCGCGTCTCTCGGATACGTGGCCTTCGCCTTTTCGGCCTTCGCGCGGTCGATTTCAACTGTCACGAAAGGTCTGCTCCTGGAAGTAAGCCCCAGCACCTCTCCGTCCGGGCCAACAACCCAGCCGTGGCCTCCGAACGTTGCCGCCCCACGCCTCCCCGACCTGTTGGACGACGCGCAATAGGCCCCGGCGAGGACGGCCGCGACCTTCCCCCCTGCCAGCCACTTGTCCACGTTCTTTCCCGTGGCTCTGGGCGCGGCGATGAGACCTACCCCGCGCTTCCCATAGGAACGCGCGCTTGCCATCGACCATAAGTCGCTGCAGATCATGAAACCCGTCTTCCACCCGGACTCCTCGAACGGAGTGAACGGCTTGCTGCCGTGGTCGTACCATCTGGCTTCGTAGTATCCCGGTTCGTTGGGCAGATACCTCTTGAAGTGCACCCCCCTGACTCCTTTCCTGTTCCAGACGAACCCCTCGTTGAGCCTCTTCCCTCCTCTGTCCACAGGCCTCGACCCCAGTACGACGGGAGCTCCCAGCTCTCTCAGCCGCCCCATCCACTTCCTGTGTTCCCTGACTGCATTCTTCCATACCGCAGCGTCGAACCTTGGACCTGCGCAGAACCAGTAGTAGAATGGCATCTCGGGGAGGAGCACCATGTCGCTCGAATTCCTACTGACATGCCTAGACAACCGCGCCCACTCGCCAGCAAACTCCTCGGGGTCGTCCGGCATCTCGCAGACTGTGACCTTCATCGCTGGAACACCGGCCGAACCCCTCTCTTATGCTGTTCTCTAGCTAGGCCGATGCTTCGCCCAGCTTCCTTTGTTCTTCGCCGATGAGTTCGGTAAGCGCCTCGAACGCTCTGCTGGCGTCCTTCATGTCGACCACCATTATGGTGTCGGTGTAGCAGCTGACGGTGTCTTCGACGTTCACTCTCCTCCTGGAGAGCTGATTGTAGAAGGAGCTGATGCAGCCGGTGGTGGTGATGATCTCCTCGGGGCTGTGCACCGTGATGGCCGCGCCCCCTTCGCCTTCCTCCAGGACCTCCGCCCCGGCCAGAGACCTCTTCACCTTGCTGTGAAGCCGCTGATCGATGATCAGGGTGATTGAGGAGA
>Ga0187815_10001061_pt1 | contig 13032 bp, 13 predicted proteins | sample NC_S_5_FD_132962 | JGI IMG/M metagenome (GOLD analysis project Ga0187815, IMG submission 132962) | Wetland sediment microbial communities from Neuse River Estuary, North Carolina, USA - ASW-S_5 | ecosystem: Environmental > Aquatic > Freshwater > Wetlands > Sediment | place: USA: North Carolina...
CATGCCGGCGAGGAATTCCTCGGTGACCGGCTTGTTCACCGCCACCAGGTATTCCTTCTCGTGGTGGTTCTCCGCGCGCAGGATCTCGTTGACGATGTCGCCGTTGCTGGTGAGCAGGATCAGTCCTTCCGAATCCTTGTCCAGCCGGCCGATCGGGAAGATGCGCTGCGGGTGGTCGACAAAGTCCACGATGTTGCCGTCCACACTCTGGTCGGTGGTGCAGGTGATGCCCACCGGCTTGTTCAGCGCGATGTAGACCGCCTTCTTCGCGGCCGGCGTGGCGGCGAGGATGCGCGCCTTGACCAGCTCGCCGTCCACGCGCACCTCGTCGCCCTCCAGCGCCTTGGCGCCGGTGCCGACGACTTCGCCGTTGATGGTGACGCGGCCGGCCGCGAGCCACTCGTCCGCCTCGCGGCGCGAGCACAGGCCGGCTTCGCTGATGTACTTGTTGACGCGCATTAGAGCCGGCTCTTTACGATCGCAAACCCACGCCGTGCTTGAGCAGCTGCAGGCCGAACGTGGCGAGGGCCGTCACGAAGACCAGCATCACCGCAAACGCCACGCCCACGTTCACGTCGCTGACGCCGAGCACGCCGTAGCGGAACGCGTTGACCATGTACAGGATGGGGTTGATCCGCGAGATCGCCTGCCAGGGCTCGCCCAGCATCTGGATCGAGTAGAACACGCCGCCGAGGTAGGTCAGCGGGGTGAGGATGAAGGTGGGTACCAGGGCGATGTCGTCGAACTTCTTCGCGTATACCGCGTTGACGAAGCCGGCCAGCGAGAAGATCACCGAGCCCAGCAGCACCGAGGCGAACGTGATCAGCGGGTGCTGGACGTGCAGCGAGGTGAAGAACAGCGCGATGCACAGCACCAGCATGCCCACCGCGAGGCCGCGCACCACCGCGCCGGCCACGTAGCCGGTGAGGATCACCCAGTTCGGCATCGGCGACACCAGCATCTCCTCCACCGCGCGGCTGAACTTGGCGCCGAAGAACGAACTGGAGATGTTGCCGTAGCTGTTCGTGATGATGCTCATCATCACCAGGCCCGGCGCCAGGTACTGCATGTAGGTGTAGCCGTGCTGGATCGCGCCGATGCGGCTGCCGATCAGCTTACCGAAGATCACGAAATACAGCGTCATGGTGATCGCGGGCGGGATCAGCGTCTGCGTCCAGATGCGCAGGATGCGCACGATCTCGCGGCGCACGATGGTGTTGAGGGCGACCAGGTTGGCGGCGGCGTTGTTCATGCGGCCAGCTCCTGGCCCTTGCGGCCCTGCTCTTGTCGGCCGTGTTCCACCAGCCGCACGAACAGTTCTTCCAGCCGGTTGGTCTTGTTGCGCATCGAAATCACCGTGATGCCGTGCGCGGTGAGCGCCGCGAACAGGGAATTGAGGTCGTGGGTACGCGCCATCTCCGCCTCCAGCGTGTGCTCGTCCACGCGGCGCAGCGCGACGCCGGGCAGTGCGGGCAGGCCGTCCGGCGCGTGCGTCACGTCGAACACGAAGGTCTCCACGTCGAGCTTGGCCAGCAGCTGCTTCATCGAAGTGTTCTCCACGATCGTGCCGTGGTCGATGATGGCGATGTTGCGGCACAGCTGCTCGGCTTCCTCCAGGTAATGCGTGGTAAGGATCACCGTGGTGCCGGCCGCGTTGATGCCGCTGACGAACTGCCACATCGAGCGGCGGATCTCGATGTCCACGCCCGCGGTGGGCTCGTCGAGGATCAGCAGCCTGGGCTCGTTCATCATCGCGCGGGCGATCATCAGGCGCCGCTTCATGCCGCCGGAGAGCTCGCGCGCCTGGTGCTGCGCCTTCTCCCACAGGCGCAGCTCCTTCAGGTACTTCTCCGCGCGTTCGGCGGCGATCTTCCGCGGGATGCCGTAGAAACCCGCCTGGTTGACGCAGATGTCGAACGGCTTCTCGAACTGGTTGAAGTTGATCTCCTGGGGCACCAGGCCGATCAGCTTCATCGCCTCGTTGCGCTGCCGATTCACCGACACGCCGAACACCTGCGCGTCGCCGCCGCTGGTGTTCACCAGGGAGGAGAGGATGCCGATCAGGGTGGATTTGCCGGCGCCGTTGGGGCCGAGCAGGGCGAAGAAATCGCCGGGCTGCACGGTCAGCGAGACGCCCTTGAGGGCCTCCACGCCGTTGCCGTAGGTCTTGCGCAGATTGTCGACGACGAGCGCGGGAATGGAACTCATGGGCTGCACCGGAGTGGGCGAGCCTCCTATTATAGCGGGCCGTCTTCCGCCGCCCGGTGCCACCGGGCGCACACACTGTTTCCCGGATCCCGTTCATGGCCGACCATTTCCAGCTACGCCTCGTCGACAGCCGCATGCTGGCGCCCACGGTGCGCCACCTCGCGTTCGAGCGCGCCGACGGCCAGCCGCTGGCCTTCACGCCTGGGCAGTTCCTGCAGGTCCACTTCCATTACGACGACGGCACGCCCACCAAGCGCAGCTACTCGGTGGCGACCGTGGGCGACGGCAGCTCGCCGGGCGTGCCTATTGAAGTCGGGCGCATCGAGATCGCGGTGAGCTACGTGGAGGGCGGTGCGGCCACCAAACTCCTGGGCGAGCTGCCGATCGGCGGCGTGGTCGACGCCAGCGGTCCCTACGGCCGCTTCTGCCTGCAGGCCGGCGACGTCCACCCGCGCTACCTGCTGCTCGCCACCGGCACCGGCGTCACCCCCTACCGCGCGATGCTGCCGCAGATCGAGCAGCTGCTGGCCAGGGGCGGCCGCGAAGTGGTGCTGCTGTACGGTGCGCGCAACGAGAGCGAATTGCTCTACGGCGAGGAATTCGAGGCCTTCGCCCAGGCGCATCCCGGCTTCACCTTCCATGGCTGCCTCAGCCGCCAGCCGCGTGCCGTACCGCACGCCGGCGACCGCAGCGGCCACGTGCAGGGCGTGCTGGCCGAACTCGCGCCGCACGAGGGCCGCGACATCGCCTATCTCTGCGGCAACCCCAACATGGTCGATGCCGCCTTCACTGCGCTGAAGGAGTACGGCCTGCCGGTGCCGCAGATCCGGCGGGAGAAGTACATCTCGTCGCGTTGAACCTGGCCACGCGGCAAGCCCGGATGTCCCAGACGGTCAGGGCTGGCTTGGCTTTGGCCATCTGGGCTCAGGTTTGTTATCAAGCTGTCGATAAAACCCGCATGGGCACAGACGCCCCCTTCACCGCCAATTCACCCAGCCTTGTTCGCTAGCGGATCATTCTATCGAATGTGATCTAAATCACATTTCGGAGAGTGAGACCGGCGCACACCATCAAGTCGTCTCGGGAGGTGCCGACAGCCCTCTCAAGGTTCGCGATTTCTCGCGTGCCGGGCGAGGTGGATCATGAACGGTCGATATCGCTGGATGGTGGGTTCGCTTGTCGCGCTGGCGATGTCTAGCGCGTGGGCAGGGGGCGGGGGAAGGATCAGCTTCACCGGCGCAGTAGTGGAGCCTACCTGTGCTGCCGATGCGGTGCAGATCGATTCGACCGGCCCGCTTTCGCTCCAGGCCGGCCAGGCACCCCGCCATCTGGTTTGCGGCCAGACCGCGATCGATCCTGGTCAGCCCTATTCGCGCACCGTGCAAGTCATCGACGCGAAGAGCATCGCCCATGATCGCCTGCTCGGCTATTTCGCCAGTTACGCAGTAGGGCCTGATGGCAAGCCGGCGGCGAACCTGGTGACACGCACCTACGATTGAGATCGGGCTCGCGCCTTCGTCGTGTGATTCGAGGCGTGGCCGAACAACCAGTCGGCGCGGTCAGCGAGCCGCGTGACTACTGATAGGTCAGCGTATAGGTGGCCGTGGCACTGACCTGGCCGACTGTCACGTTGCTGCTGGAGTTTTGATAGTAGCGAGCATAGAAGGGCAGGCTCATGCTGCCATTCTGAGTAGGGCCCTCAGGGATTTTCGAGCCGAAGGAAACAGGAGTGGAACCGTCCGATTTGAGAATCTGCACACCTACGTTCGTTGCGTACCCCGCGCCGGTGGTGTTGTTGATCACACCTAGATTCTTGGCGCCGTATTGATTGGTTGTGCTCAGGGTAATGCTGAGATTGGCACCGGAGACGCAGTTCAATTGCACTTGGAACGGCTGTTGGCCCGTCGTGGAACCAAGGCCGGTAAAGGCCGAGGTGCTTACCGCGGGAAGCGTCACCACGGTAGGATCGACGGCCGCCGTGCAGGTGGGGATCACGAAGTTGATGTTGGTGATCCTGAAAATCTCGACGGGATTGGTGCCGCTCGTCATGTCGACATTCCACTGTGCGAGCTGGCCGGCCGGAATGGTCATCTGCTGCGTGGTGCCTTGCTGGCCCTGGGGGATGATGCCGGTCACCACCAGCTGCAAGGCAGAAGCCACGCTGAAAGAGATAAGTCCTGCCGGCACGGACGGGTTGGACGGGTAGGCCGACAAGGGCGTGGAAGTATCCGGATGCAGGATCCGGTAGGACAGCCACGGAAGATTGGTCGGATAGAGCGTCTGATCGCCGCCCGTGGGCGGGCCGTAGCTGTTGACGACGCCATTGTTGGTGACGCCCGTGCAGTAGAGGACGGGATAGTTTGCAGGAGTGGCTTGTGAGGACGTCCACAGGATGGTGCCTATGGCGGTGCCGGTGTTGGACAGGACGATCTGGCCACCCGGCGGCGAGAACGTCACGGTGCCGGGATTGTTGGTATCCGAGCAGTCGGCGTGGGCACGACCAGTCAGAACCAGCGCAATCAAGGCCAGCAGAAGTGCCGCCAGCTGGCGCCCGTAACTGGCGCGTCGCCGTGCATGGATCTGGACGGCAGCGCCTGCCGTTCGTTGCCCCAGCGCCCGGCAGGAGGCCCGATGTAAGGGAGAGGTGCTGACGGCTGCTCTGAAGGTCATGCTCCACCCTTCTTCTGCGGCTGTGCCGCGCTATGGTCTGCGACGCAGGTGGCCTGGATCTGCTGATAGGCCGCGGCGTTCTTTCCGGACTTGGGCAGCGCGTATGGGAATGCGCAGGCGTGCGCCGCGCCCTGCTCATCATCCCACTGTACGCTGAGCTTGCCGCTCGTCCCAACACCGCGCAGCAGGGCCAGTCCGTTTTGGCCAACCACGCCCAGTGACTGGTCCTTGGCATCGAACACCTGCGCGCCGAACGGAGCGGGCTGGCCGTCGGACATGCGGATACGTGCAATCAGTGCGTGGCCGAACTTGCTCTTGAAGTTCACCATCACCACTGCACCCGCATAGGGCGCTACGTCGGCGCTGGTGGCATCGAGCTGCACGCCCAGCGGCAGGCCCTGCGGGTCGATCTGGATGGTGTCGAGCTGGTAGGGCGTGAGGTATGGCACCAGCGCATAGCCGTCGTGATCCACGCTGAGGCCCGGTGCATTGAGAATGTGCGCACCTGCCGCGCCGGGCATATGCACGATGGCGACGGTGTCGCCGGTCGGCTGGCCGAAGGTGACGCCGCCCGCGTGGACGACCACCGCACCGCTGGCGCCGAAGGAGGCCTGTGAGTAGCCGTTGCCGTTGCCGACGCCGGCGTTGAACGTGGCATAGGGGCTGTTGTAGCCGGCGTTCACGCTGTAGGCGTCGCCGGTGCCATTGCCGCCGTGCGAGGCAGTGGCGCCGTAGGTGAACTGGTTCCACTGGCCCAGCGTGCCATTGAGGGTGGCCTGTTCCTGGTTGCCGCTGCCAGTGTCGTGGTTGAGGTTGAACGAGATGCTGGGAGCGTGCGAGGTGCTGCCCAACGGCAGGCTGGCGTTGAATGACACCTGGTTGTCGTAGCCGCCCAGCGCCACACGTCCGCGGCTGACCGAGACGTTGTAAGCCAGGCGTCCGATGTGGTTGCTGTAGCCCATCTGATACTGCGTGTCGCTGCCGTGGTGGTTCCAGTAGTCGTTGATCGAGGCGTTGGCGTAGAACGAGCCGCCGTTACGTCCCAGCTGCTGGTTGACCGTCAGGGTGAAGCGGTTGCGCTGCTGCAGCAGGCCGCGCGCGACGTAAAGGTTGCTGCTGCTATAAACGGTGCCGTTCAGCGCCGCGAGCTGGGCTGGCGTAAGCAGGCTCTGCACGGGCAGGCCGTCGATCGTCTGCACATTGGCGGGCTGGTATTGCAGCGCGTTCATGCCGCGGCTGGCGTAGTCGCGCGCAGTTTCGGCATCGCTCAGGCTCAGGAAGCCGCCGGTGGAATAGCGGTCGGCGGCCACGGTCAGCGAAGTATTGGTTTCCGGGATGATCTTGCTGTAGCTGATGCGGAAGCTCTGACCGTTGCGGGTGCCGTAGCCGGGGATGCTGGCATGGGCCTGGGTGATGTCCAGCGCCAGCGCACCGAAGTGCGTGTTGAGCGCGCCGCCGAGCAGCACCGCGGCGTAACCTTCCGAACCCTGCACGCCGGCATAGCCAGTGAGGAAGTTGCTGAAGCCATGCTGCACCGCGGCCTGGATCACGTTGGGCCGATCCTGCAGAGCGGTATCGCGCAGTTGGCCGGCGGCAATGTCGAAACGGGTGACGCCGGAACGCATCAGCTGCGCCACCGAGGCGTAGGGCACGGTGAAACTGTGCTGGCGGCCGTCGGCCTCCGTTACGTTCACGATCAGGTCGCCGCCGTAGCCGGTCGGGTAGAGATCGTTGATCACGAATGGGCCGGGCGCGACAGTGGTCTGGTAGATCTGCACGCCGTTCTGGGTCACCGTGACCTTGGCGTTGGTGTAGGCCACGCCATGCACCACCGGGGCATAGCCGCGCAATGACTGCGGCAGCATGCGGTCGTCGGTGCCGAGTTGCACGCCGCGCAGGCCGTAGCTGTCGAACACCGCGCCGTCGGTGTAGCTGTCGCCCAGGCTCAGCACGGCGCCCAGCTTGGGCAACGCGCGTTGCACATAGGCGTCGATGTTGTGCCAGTGGCGCCGGCTCGGCTGGCCAGTGCCTGACTGCAGCGAGGCCGTGCTGTCCTGCCGGAACTGCCAGAGGCCGATATTTAAGCCGGAACGCAGGCCCAGATAGGTGCTGTCCTGGCTCTGCGCACCGTTGCTGGTGCGGTAGTTGTTGAAGTTGTAGTTGAGCAGGAACGCGGGCACGCCCGCGTCCCACGAAGCCGGGTTCACCCAACCGCGCGGCCGCTGGTTCATGTAAGCCTGCGGGACGGTGCCATCCATGCGCAGGTCGGACATGTCGAAGGACATCGTGGCGCCGGGAATCAACTCGTCCAGGTGCACGCAGGCAGGCGTCGACAACTTCGCGGCAGCCGCGGCGTTGGCCTTGTCGGGCACCAGGCCCATGCGGTCGAGCAGCTGGATGCTGACGCAGGGTACGGCGTTGGCGTTGGCGGACGGCGCGGCAAAGCGCACGTCCATCCGGCCCACCCAGTTCTTGTTGAGATAGACGTCGAGGTTGTAGATGCCGGGCAGTACTGGGTTGCCGTGCTCGAAGCGCGAAAGGTCGGTCGTGCCGCGCCCGGCACCGGCCAGCATGCTGCGGTCGAAGTTGGCGAAGCCGCCTTCGGCACTGGCATCGGCTGGCGCGTTCGCGGCAGCGGCGGCGGCCCATGCTGGGCGTGGACAAGCCATGGCGGCGGCCAGCGCCAAGCCGCACGCCACCGCGAGCGCCGCACGGCGCACAGTCGGTTGGCGGAGCATGGCACGCCGCGACGTCACGGTGTCACGGTGCCCTTGTGGACGTCGGCTGCGCCGTAGTCATCGATGGTGGTAAAGGTGACGGACGTGCCGCTGGCCGGCGCTTGCGTCAGGCCCTTGAGCGGCAGGCGCAGATCGCCGAACGGTGCGACCATGCCGCTGGCCCCGTCGATGTTCTTGGCATCGGCGCCGAGTGACAGCTTGCTGATCGTGATGTAGTACGGCGTGGGGTTGTGTGCCTCAAGCGCCGCGCCCTGGCCACCGGCGGCCTTGAAGACCAGCTTGTCGGGCGCCTTCAGCGCGTCGCCCTGCAGGCCGGCCGGGCGATAGAACAGCTTCAGCCGCGAACGTATCGCGAACTGCAGATAATTGCGGCCAGCGTATTGCGAACCGCTGGGCTTGGGCGGAATTTCCAGCACATTCAGCGCGAACAGCGACTCGCGATCGTTCGGCAGCGGCCGGGAGTCCTGGGTGTAGATGATCCGCAGACTCTGATCCTTGTGCGCATCCATGCGGAACAACGGCGGTGTTATCAGGAAGGGCGACTTGGCGTTGTCCGGTGTCGAATTGACGTCGCCGTCGTCAATCCACGCCTCGACCAAGGCGGGGTGATCGCTGTCGTTGGTCAGGCGCACGGTGACCTCGCCCTGCTGGGCAGGAAACACCACGCGAGTGCCGGCGATGACGACACTGGCTTGGGCAGGGCTGATGCCGACGACGAGCGCAACCAAGGCTGCGCCCAAGGTGCAGAAGAGGCTTTTCATCGAGAGAGTCCCTGCTGGGTCTAGCCAGGTTCGGTATCGGAGACCAGGCGGGAAGGCGTGCCGCAGCCGAAGGCGGCTGCGGCACGCGGCGCCGCTTACTGGTAGGAGAAAGTAACGGTGGCGTTGGTGCTGACCGTACCAGCCGTCACCGAGGCCGCCTTGGTGTAGTACTGGGCAGTCATGGCGATGGTGCCCGATGAGCCGCTGGTGAGTGCGACATTGGCCGGAGCATTGGCGTTGGTCTGCGTGTTGATGACAGGGCCGCTGGTGCCGCCATTCAGCAATTGGACCTCGACGTTGGTGCCGGCGGTGCCCGTGTTGGTGAGGTTGCCATCGGTAGCGTTGTTGGCAGCGCCGGTGAAATTCAGCGAAGCCGCGGTGGCAGTCGTATCGCAGTTGGTGAGGGTGAGGTTAAAGCCCGTGGCACCTGCGACCGTGCCGACAGCAGCGTTCAGGGTCGCCGTCGTGACGGTGGGCAGGGTCACGGAGCCATTCTTAACGCCATTGACGTTGAGCTGGCAGGTGTCAGCGACCACCTTGCCGGTGATGTTGATGGTGCCGGTGTTGGCAGCAGCTTGGGCCGCCGGCACGAAAGCCACCGCGCCGAGAACGGCGACAAAAGCGGTGGAGAGTAGCGTCTTGGTCATGGTGTTTCCTTTGGGTTTCTTGGGTATTGATTTGAGATTGCAACAGCTTGTCGGTGTCTCCATGGCAGGCTTGCGGTGCCACTCTTCCAACAGGCAGTGAGGCAAGCTGTCGGGGCTGGTGGGTGCAAGGATCACGCCAAAGTGTGATGTGTTTCGCAATTTACCGCTTTCAGGCCAGCTCCGCCGAATGCCGTATGGACATCATGTTGCATATATGAACGGCGGTCGCGGCGAAGCACGAGGCTGTGTCGCGCACTGGCGAGGCACGTCAGACATCCTGGCGCCAAATGACGGCATTTTCGCTCTTCGTGCTGCTAAGTGATGAATCTACTGCGATCGGTGATGGCCGAGACGGGTACTGCCGAGCGGCGCCGCCGGCTGAACCGCAGCTTTCCCGATGGCTGGCTGCGACTTTGTGCTCGCATCCCGGGGCGGCCGTTGCTGATGCATCACCAAGGCGTGCGGTTAGCCCTCCCATGGCCCTCGGCGTCAACAAGTGACCATGAGTTGCCCCGTCGGCACATCTGCAAAGAAGGGGAGAGCGCCCCGCCAGCTGTCGCGAATCCCGACAAATGTAAAGCATGCTTGACATGTCGCGCGCGGCGACGCTACGCTGCAAATGTAAAGCACACTTTACATATTCAGGGAAATGCAATGCGCGAGATTCGCGGAGCGGTCAAGAGGGTGTCTTGTGTCCTGCCGGTGTCATCCCTGTTTGCCATCGGCGGCATGGCTGGGGTGTTGGTCAGCGGCACGCTGGCGCTGCGCTTCGCGGGCGAGCATGCCTGGTTGATCGCGGAGGTGGTGTCGATCGCGCCGTCGCGGCATTTCGTCATGCTCGATCAGCCGGCGAAATTCCAGCAGGCGCTGGGCAGCTTCCTCGATTCCCTCCAGAAGAGTACGTCGCCATGACCCGCCGCCATCATCAACGCTACCAGCGTGAGTTCTGGCCGCCGATGATTGCCTATATCGCGATCATGTTCCTGCTGTGGCCGCTGCTGCCGAAGCTGCACTACGTCTGGCTGAAGGCTGCGCTGGCCTTGCTGCCGCTGGTGCCGGTGCTGTTTGTGGTGCGCGCAATGGTGCACCTGGTGCTGGGCAGCGACGAACTGGAGCAGCGCATCCACCTGATCGGCCTGGCGGTGGCTGCGACGGTGGTGAGCACGTTGAGCCTGGCGGGTGGCTTCCTGGCTGCGGCAGGCATCGTCAAGTTGGATGGCGTGATCCTGATCTGGGTATGGCCGGCGCTGGTGCTGGCCTACGCCATGGGCCGTGCCTGGGCCAGGCGCCGTTACGGCGGCGACTGGGGCGGCGACTGCGACGGCCTCGCAAGGCATTGGCAACTGTGGATCGCGGCGGCGGCGTTCGGCCTGGTCGCCTTGCTGGGCTGGAGCCGGCTTGACGACTGGCAGCGGGGCCTGCTGTGCGGCCTGACCATATCGCTGGCGGCGTCCGCGCTGGTGCTGACGATCCGCCGCAGCATCAAGCCGAGGGACGAAACGTGAGCGGCGGAAGTTGCCGATCCGTACCGCACGCGCGGCAACTCATGCGCCGAACGGCGTGGCGCGGCACCGGGCGGGTTGTCGTCACGCATGAATAACCACGTACGCGAATTGCGCGGCGAGCAGGGCTGGTCGCAGGCAGACCTCGCCGAGCGGCTGGAGGTATCGCGGCAGACGATCAATGCGATCGAGACCGGCAAGTACGACCCCAGCCTGCCACTGGCCTTCAAGATCGCAAAGCTGTTCGGCCGTCCGATCGAATCCATCTTCGAACCAGGAAGCGACACATGAGCATGAACTCCAGGAGACGCATGGCCGTCATTGTGGCCGTGTCGGTCGCGATCTTCGCCGCCAACCACGCCAGGCGGCAGTCGCCGGGACATGAGGCAACGGCGCCATCGCGGGGTACCGCTTCCGCGCAGGCGGCGGTGAAACCCGCGCCGCCGCGTACCTGGAAGCTGGGCTCGCTCACACTGACCGCCTGCGACCTGGGTCAGCCGAACACCGGCCTGAGTGCCGCAGCGTGGTGCGGTTCCCTGGCGGTGCCGGAAAACCGCGCCGCGCCACAGGGACGCAAGATCGCGCTGAAGCTGGCGGTGCTGCGCTCCAGCGCGCAGGTCGCGGACCGGGACATGCTGGTGTTCCTCGCCGGCGGTCCGGGGCAGGCCGCCACCGACTACGCCGGGCCGATTGCGATGACGCTGGAACTGCTGCGCGCGCATCGCGACATCCTGCTGCTCGACCAGCGCGGCACCGGTGGTTCCAATGCGTTGGACTGCAAGACCGACGACACGGACGCGGCGAACGACGACACCGGCTTTGATCCCGGCAAGCTGCGCGCCGAGGCGGCCGCCTGCCTGAAGCAGGTGGAGACGCATGCCGATCCACGCTACTACACCACCACCGACGCGGTGCAGGACCTGGAGGAGGTGCGCCGCGCGCTGGGCGCACCCGAGTTCGACCTGGTCGGCGTTTCCTACGGCACGCGGCTGGCGCAGCAGTATCTCGGCCGCTATCCCGACGCGGTGCGCAGCATGGTGCTGGACAGCACGGTGCCGAACAGCGTGGTGCTGGGCGAGGACTTCGCGCGCAACCTCGACGATGCGCTGAAGTCGCAGTTCGCGCGCTGCGACGCCGATGCCGCCTGCAAGCAGCGCTTCGGCAACCCGTACCAGACGCTGGTGCAGCTGCGCGACGCCTTGCGCGCGAACCCGCATCCGGTCAGCTTCCGCGATCCGGAAACCTACCAGACCGTACAGCGCGTGCTGAGCGAGGACGCGCTGGTCAGCGTGGTGCGCATGTTCGCCTACACGCCGCCCACCGCCGCGCTGCTGCCGCTGTCGATCGACGCGGCCGCGCACGGCGACGTAGGGCCGCTGCTGGGCCAGGCCAGGCTGCTGACCGTGGACATGGCCGATCTCGCCGGCAGCGGCATGTCGTACTCGGTGATGTGCAGCGAGGATGCCGACCTGCTCACGCCGCGCCCGCAGGACGCGGACACCCTGCTCGGCACCCGCATGATGGACGCCTACAAGGCGATCTGCTCGGTGTGGCCGAAGGGCGCGCGGCCGACGGATTTCCACCGGCCGCTCACGACCGCCAAGCCGGTGCTGCTGCTGGCCGGCCAGTACGACCCGGTCACGCCGCCGCGCTACGCAGAGGAAGTGGCGAAGCACCTGTCGAACGCGCGCGTGCTGCTGTTCAAGGGCCAGGGCCACAGCGTAATGGCGGCGGGATGCGGACCGCAGCTGGTGCAGCACTTCGTCGAGCATCCCGACCCGAAAGCGCTGGACGCGAGCTGTCTCGACCGCCTGCAACCCACGCCGTTCTTCATCGACTTCAACGGAGCCACGCCATGAAAAGACCTTACGTACTGGCAAACGCCATGTTGTGGGCTGCGGGGATGGTCGCGGCCGCCACGCTCAAGGCACCCGTGTTCCTCACCGTCGTCCTACTGCCGCTGCTGGCCACGCTGTCGATGCTCGCGGCCCGCGCGGACGCCTGCCTCAACCGGAGTGAGCTCTCGTGATCGAAGTCAGGGATCTGCACAAGGCGTTCGGCGCGGTGAAAGCCGTGGACGGCGTCGGATTCAGCGCGCGCGACGGCGAGATCACCGGCCTGCTCGGCCCGAACGGCGCCGGCAAGACCACCACGCTGCGCATGCTCTACACGCTGATGGCGCCGGACTGCGGACAGGTGCTGGTGGACGGCATCGACGCCGCGGCCGATCCGCTGGCGGTGCGCCGCCGCCTTGGCGTATTGCCCGACGCGCGCGGGCTGTACAAACGGCTCACCGCGCGCGAGAACATCGAGTACTTCGCGCGTCTGCACGGCATCGGCGAGGCCGAGCTGCAGGTGCGCCGCGAGGCGCTGGTCGATGCGCTGGAGATGCGCGACATCCTCGATCGCCGCACCGAGGGCTTCTCGCAGGGGCAGCGGGTGAAGACCGCGATCGCCCGCGCGCTGATCCACGATCCGCGCAACGTGATCCTGGACGAGCCCACCA
>Ga0187815_10001062_pt1 | contig 13030 bp, 10 predicted proteins | sample NC_S_5_FD_132962 | JGI IMG/M metagenome (GOLD analysis project Ga0187815, IMG submission 132962) | Wetland sediment microbial communities from Neuse River Estuary, North Carolina, USA - ASW-S_5 | ecosystem: Environmental > Aquatic > Freshwater > Wetlands > Sediment | place: USA: North Carolina...
GTGCACGGAAGTGCTCCGAAGTACGCGGGCAAGAACCAGGTGAATCCGTTCGCGACCTTCTTCGCCGTCGAGCAGATGCTGCGGTGGCTCGGGAGCCGACACACGGACCCCCGGCTCCTCGGGCAGGCGGACCGGCTCGAGCGGGTCTTGGCCCGGACCCTGGCGGACGGACGGACCCGAACCTACGACCAGGGCGGGACACGGTCGACGAGCGACGTCGGGGACACCGTGACCGCCGGAGTCCGAGGAGAGGCCCGATGAGCGGACGCGCGGTCGCGATCGTCGGCGGGATCACGACGAAGTTCGGCGTCCGTCCCACCACGTGGCCCGAGCTGGCGCAGGAAGTCGGAGCCGCGCTTTTCCGGGCGGTGCCCGAGCTTCGGACAGAGGACGTCGATTCCCTCTTCGTCGGAGCCGCCGAGCCCGAACGGTTCGCGTTCCAGTCGCACGTCGCACCGTTGGCCGCGGAGCAGATGGGCCTCCAGCCCCACCGGATCTTGCAACGGACCGAACTGGCGTGCGCGTCGGGCCAGTCCGCGATCCGGTCGGCCTACGCCGCGATCGCGAGCGGGCTCTCGGACGTGGCTGTCGCGGTCGGCATCGAGAAGATGAACATCCCCTCGATGGCGGAAGCCAATTCGGCGATGGGGTGCGTGATGGACCGCGCTTGGGACGGACCCCACGGGGCGACCGCTCCCCCGTTCTTCGCCATGGTGGCGCAACGCCACATGCTCGAACACGGCACGACCGAGGAACAGCTCGCCGCCGTCTCGGAGAAGAACCATCGGTTCGCGAACACGAATCCCACGGCCCATTTCTACGAGAAGAGATTCGCCCGCGACAAGCTTCTGCGTCTTCCCATCATCGCGCCTCCGCTGCGTCTCGGTGACTGTTCCTCGATGACCGATGGCGCGGCCGCGGTAGTCCTCACCTCGGAGGAGCGCGCCCGGTCGTACACCGATACCCCGGCGTGGGTTCGCGGAAGCGGTCAATACTCGGATTTCCACAACCTCGCGAACGCGGGATCCCTCACGGAATGGCCCGGGCTCACTCGAGCCGCGGGCGAGGCGCTGGGCCGCGCGGGGATCGGGGTCCGCGACCTCGACCTCGCGGAGCTCCACGATTGTTTCACGATCTCCGAGATCGTCGAGTACGAGGCGCTCGGACTGTGCGCTCCCGGCGAGGGCGGGAAATTCGCCGCGGACGGACGCGGCGACCTCGGCGGCGACCTTGTGGTGAACCCACGCGGCGGCCTCCTGGGATGCGGCCATCCTCTGGGCGCGACGGGGATCGCGCAAGCGGTCGAAGTGTTCCAGCAATTCTCCTCGACCGTCCCTCCGGCCCGGCAGGTGCCCGACCCCGAGTGGGCGCTCGTCCACAACCTATCGGGGAGCGCGAACGTGCACTCGGTCATGGTCTACCAGCGGGGAGGCGCAGCGTGAGCACCGAAGTCCGCCCCCGACGCGGAGTGAAGGCCACGATGGCGCCCCCGGCAGAAAGCTCCGCGGCGCGCCCGCCGGAACCCGAATCGGCCCCGAAACCCCCTAAGACCTTCGAGAAGCGACCGTTCCTCCTCGACTTCTTCCCGCTCGAGGGCGCGGACCAGACGCGGCTCCATCAATTCTACGACCGTCTGCGGGCCGGTCGGCTGTCGACGACCCGTTGCACTCGCGACGGAGAGCTACATTGGCCACCCCGAACTGCGTGCCCCAAGTGCCATCTCGAAGAGCTCGAATGGGTCGACCTTCCCGAAACCGGCCACGTCTACGCCTTCAGCGCCGTTCTGGCGGGAGCTCCCCTCGGCATGGAGAGCGAAATGCCGTTCGCCGTCGGACTGGTCGACCTCGACGGAGCGCCCCTTCGACTCTTCGGACGGATCGAGGGCCGGCCTTGGACCGAACTCAGGATCGGTCAGCCGGTGCGCGCCGAGTCCTACGATATCGGCGACGGACGGGTGTTCTACCGGTTTCGCACGGTCGGCTGACGGTGGGGCGATTGAGGTCGGTCGGGCGAGCTCCGGAAAGGCTTTCGACGCTCCCAACGGAGCGTTCGACTCCACTGACGGTTTTTGTGGCGTTTTACGGCGTAGGCTATTTATACACCCCCTAGGTCTCGCGCGCCGCCGGCTCGGAGAGCCGGTCGCGCATGGAATCGACATCCTCCGGGTGGTGGCACCGTCACGGCTGGACGGTGGCGATTCTCCTCTCCGCCTTCGGGATCTCGTTCGCGCTCCGATCGGTCTGGGCCTATCCGGTCGTCTCCCAGTGGGGACCGCTCTTCACCTACGCCGGCGGTTCGGACTCCTACTACCACTCGCGGGTGATGCAGTACATCATCCTCAACCACACGAATCTGATCCACGACCCACTGCTCCAGTTCCCGGTCGGGGCGATCAACCCTCGAGAGCCCCTCTTCGACTGGATGAACGCGATCCTCGGGATCATCTTCGCCCCGTTCTTCGGCGGTAACGCCGTCGTCGCGGGAGCGTGGTTCCTCGACCTGCAGGCCCCGCTCTGGGCCGCGCTCGGCGTCTTCCCGGTCTATCTGATCGGCCGGGAGGTCTCGGGACGGCGGACGGGACTCATCGCGGCGGTCATCTTTCCGTTCCTGAGCGGCAACATCGACTCCTCGATCTTTGGGTACGCGAACTACCTCTCCTTCTACACCTTCATCATTCTCGTCGTCGTCTATTCGTACATCCGTACCGTCAAAGCGGTCGGAAGTCGACGCTGGGTCGAGGATTACCGCCACCCCCGCCAATACATTCCCGCGGTTCGCGCGTTCGTCCGTACGGAACGCAGCGCGGTGAAATGGGCCGTATTCACCGGCGTCTCCCTCGGCGCGCTCGCCCTGGCGTGGCAAGGGTACACCTACGGCGTGGTCGTGATCGCGATCTCCCTCGTTGTCGCGATGGTCGTGGAACGGATCCGCCGCGTGGATTCGTTCGGCCTCTACGTCGCCACCTGGATCGTCGGGCTCGTCGGATTCCCCATGGCCATGCCCTACTACCTCGTCCAACAGCAGTTCACGGTCTGGTTCGACCTTCCGCTGTTGATCTTCTTCGGCGCTCTCGCCCTGCTGCTGCCGTTCCTTGTCATGCGGGACGTTCCGTGGGTCTTCTCGGTCCCGTTCCTGGTGGGGGTGTTCGCGGCGGGCGTGGGCGTACTCGCGCTCGCGAGCCCGACCTACTTCACGTCGCTCGTCACCGGGCAGGGATACTTCGTCAAGAACCTGATCTACTCGACCGTCGCCGAAGCTCAAGCTCCGTCGATCGACCAGTTAGTGCTCGGTTACGGCGTCGTGACGTTCTTCCTCGCGTTCGCGGGGCTCGCCATCTTCGTCTACCTCCTCGTCCAGGGCCGATTCAAGCGCCACCACGTCGTCTTCCTCGTCTTCGCCCTCCTCTCGCTCTATCTCCCGATCTCGGCCGCGAAGTTCTTCCTCGTCGGTTCCCCGATCTTCGCGCTCCTTCCGGCCGAGGCAATCCGCCGGGCGCTCGACATCGCCGGATACGGGGAGCTCCGAAGAACCACGGCCTCGCTGTCCGACCGCCGGAGCCAATTCTCGGCGTTCCGCAAAGCGTTCAAGCCTCGCCACGTGCTCGTAATGGCGCTCGTCCTTCTCGTCGTCCTTCCCAACGTCTGGGTCGCGATCGACGCGGGCATTCCGGGGAACACGAAGTCCGAGTACGCCGCCCAGGTCGGGGACACGCTCCCGCCGTGGCTCCAGCTCAACTCCTCGAACCCGTCGAGCTATTACTTCGGAGCCGCCGGGACTTCGCTCGACACGCCGAATCAGTACGATAGCGCCGGATACAATTGGCTCGCCCAGCAGGATACGAACGTCCCCGCTCCGCAGCGTCCGGCGTTCGTCAGTTGGTGGGATTACGGATTCCAGGCGATCGCCCAGGGGGCCCACCCGAGCGTCGCGGATAACTTCCAGAACGGGATCGACCCCGCCGGTCAGTTCCTCCTTTCCCAGAACGAATCCCAGGCGATCGGCGTGCTGGCCACCACGCTCCTTGCCGCCGAGCAGCGCGCGTCCGGACTGCCCGACCTGCCTCCCGCTCTCAATCGGATCCTCGCTTCCGACGGGCTGAACACCAATGAGCTCCACAATCTCCTCGTCAACACGAGTTCGGACTACACCCTCGTGGTCGCCCATCCCGAGCGGTATCTCCCGGTCGACCCGAGCACGATCACCGCCGAGAACGCGATGTATCTCGCCATGGCCTACTTCCTCGCGACGTCCCTGCCCCTCAACGGGGTCGCCAAGGTCTACAACGACATCCAATCGTACACCGGCTGGTCGATCCGCTACGCGATGACCGACACGCGGCTCTTCCCGTTCAGCGGGACCGACACCGGCATCTTCTACGCTCCGGCCGAACTCACGGGACGGGTCATCGACTCGACCGGCGCACCCTCGACGTTCTTCAATCTGAGCGTGCTCGGGTCGGACGGCAACTACTACCCGCCCAACCAACTCCCTGCGGGAGTCACTCAGGTCGGCTCGCCGGTCATCAACTATCGCACCCCGTTCTACAACTCGATGATCTTCCGGACGTTCATCGGGTACAACGGGACGGACATCGGTTCGGGTCCCGGCATCCCCGGTCTCTCCACCAATCTCGCGAACGCGACCCTCGAGCCGGGCTGGATGCTTGAGCACTTCCAGGTCGTTTACCGGACCGCGTACCTTTGCTCGTTGCCCAATGACGGCGGAACCTGCGTGGCGACGAACGAACCGGCGGCGGTCGCGGGAGCGGCTCGCATCAACGGTTCGGCCGACACGACCGCCTTCACGTACTTCAGCGGCGGCGAGTCGATGCTCGAATACTATCCCGGCCAAACCCTTCTCGGCGGCGTCCAGCTCTCGGACGGTGCGCCCGTCGGCGGCGCCCGGGTGACCGTCTACGATGGCTGGGGGATTCCGCACCAAACCGTGCTCACGGCGCCGGACGGCACGTTCGCTCTCGTGCTGCCTCCCGGCAACGATACGGTGAACGTCACGATGGGGACGTTCGACGGGCTCACCCAGGCCGGAGGCACCCTACTGAAGTCGGTGAAGATCGTCGTTCCGGACGCGGTCGGGCTCAGCTACAACGCTCCGAACCTGGTCCAGACGATCACGGTCGGGAGCGGTTCGATCCAGGGCTTCGTCTTCTGGCAGTACGGGAGCAACTCCTCCTATTCGCCTCCCGCCGACACGCTCGTCCCCGGCGCCCAAGTGGTGTTCGGGGGAACGAACCTGACGCAGTACGAAGCGACGACCGACGCGAGCGGTTCGTTCAACCTGACCGACGTGGCGCCGGGCGTGTACAGCTACCACGTCCTCTACGCGGGCCAAAATTACACCAAGAGCAGCATCACGGTCGATCCCGGGAAGAGCTCGAACGCCACGGCCGGACTTCCGGCCGCGACCATCCTCGGAACCGTGAGGACGTCGAACGGAAATTCGTTCCCGGGCGCGACGGTCTCCCTCGGAGGACCGAGCGGGACGCTCGCCTCGACGACCTCGGGCGCGACGGGCGATTATCGTCTCGGCAGCGTCGGAGCGGGCAACTACACCCTCCTCGCTTCGGTCCCCGGGACGGACCTCCGGTCGGCGGGCGTGCCGGTCACCCTCACCTCGGGAAGTCTCAATGTGAGTGAGAACCTGACCGTTCGCGCCACGGGAGCCTCTACCTTCGTCTTGACCGCGGCGGGCGTGGCCCCGGCGAACTTCCCGGTCCGTCTGACGCCGATCGCCGCCTACTCCAACCGTTCGGTCTCTCCCCTCGCCACGCTCTGGAATGCCTCTCGGAACGCGACCGTGTTGGTGAGCTCGGACTCCGGAATTGTCACCGCTACTCTCCCGCCCGGGAATTACTCGGTGTACGCGTCCGGCGTCATGAACGGCGTCCAGTACTCCGGCGTGGGCGAAGCCTCCATCACCGCGGGGCTCTCGACGACATCCCTCCTCTCGCTCTCTCCGGCGGTCCGGCTTTCGGGCACCGTCGCGGCCGTCGGGCCGCAGACCAACCGGACCAAGACCGCGGTGATCGCGTACCTGTCGAACGGCGACGAAGTCGTTACGTGGGCGACCGTCGGGTCGTACTCCCTCTCTCTGCCCGCGGGAACCTACGGCCTGCTCGCTCTCGAAGGGCCGATGAACGACGCAAGCTCGGTCTGGGCGGGGCTCAGCGGGGTCACGCTCTCGAACCCGACGACCCTACCCATCGACCCGGTCGCCGCGGTGCGGGTCGCCTTCCAGGTGGGGTCTCCGCTTCCCAACGGAGCGCTCTTCCCGGCGGGCGGGGCGGCCGTCTTCGTCAGCGAGGGGACGGGCGGCCCCGCGATTCCGGCGACCGCCCAGGGAAATGGCTCGGTGGCGTTCTATGTGCCGACCACGCTTCCCCTCACCGCCAGTTCCTACTGCGTACGGGCGAGCGCGCTCGGATTCGCTCCCACGTCGACCTGCGACCTCTCTCCGAGCGCTCTCGCCGCGCTCACGCAGCTCGTGACCACCCTCGACCCGGTCCCGGTGACGCTCACGGTCCTGGGACTACCGGCGGGCAGCTCCGTCCAGGTGAACCTGACCGCAGAGAGCCCGACGGCCGTCAATCGGACGCTTTCGGGCGGACCCAACTTCTCGTTCCCAATCGCCCCCGGTCTCTACTCGATCGGAGCGCGAGCCGTCATCGGCGGTGGGACGGCGGTCTACCTTCCGCCCGGCCCGTTCGCGACGACGATCCCGCTCGGAGCGACCAGCTACGACGTGACGCTACTCCTCATCCCCCAGGTAAACTCCACGGGTACCCTTACCGTGCCCTCCGGGGTGCCGCTCGGAAACGTCACCGTCTCTCTCTCTTCCCCGGGACTCAACGTTACCGTGAACGGTAGCGAGTTCGAGAACGGCTTCTTTGCGGCGCCCGGGACGTACTCGGCGTACGCGACCGCCTCGGTGGCCGGCACCACCTACGCGAGCCTTTCGCGGGTGACCATCGCCACCACCGGAGCGGTCTCTCCGGCGATCGTTCTTTCTGGCGCCGGGCCGCGTCTCTCGGGGACGCTCGTGAACGCACTCGGCAAGACGGTCCCGCTCAACGCGACCGTGTTCGTGGTCGCCCCCGAGGGGGCCGTCGCCGTCGCGAATTCCGTCGACGGCACCTTCTCGCTGCCGCTCAACCCCAGCACGACGTACTCGATCTTCGTGAACGGCTCGACCGTAACCCCGGGACCGAACGGTAGCTTTGTCCAGTCCTGGAGCGCCACCGCGGGCGCGACCTGTTCGCTGGGGTCCGTGAATACTTCCTGTACCGTTCCTCTCGTGGGAGTTCCTCGGTTCGTAATGTTGAACGGGACCCTCGTCGCGGCGGGCGTTCCGGGAACTGTGCCCGGCACGTTGCGGCTGGTGGGTCCGTATCCCTCGACCAACGTCACGGTGGTGACCACCACAACGGGGTCGTTCTCGGCCTCTCTGCTCCCGGGCGCTTACTCCCTGTACGCCACCGGGGGAGGCTCCGCCGAGCCGCTCGCCAACCTGACGAGCATCCTCGCGCTTCAATCGAGCTCCACCACACTGTCGGTAGCGCTTTCGCCGACGTGGGTCGACACGATATCGATCGTTCCACCGGGCGGATCCGGTGCGGGAATCGGTCCGGTCATGGTGACGATCACCGACGCGCTCGGAACGCGGACGGTGTACTCCGGCCAGACCCCGAGCTCCCCGCTCCTGCTTGCCCTCCCGGCGGGGACCTACCTCGTTCGGGCCACCGCGATAGGATCCTTTGGCGGCGTTCCGGCGAACGCATCGGCTCAGTCGACGGTCACGATCCTCAACGGCAACGTGGGCACGGTCCTGTCGCTCTCCTACGTCACGACGATCGCGGTCGAGGGGACCCTCCTCGGGTCGGCGTCGACGACCGTCCAGGCCGGAGGGACCGCGACGTTCTCGTTCTCGCTCCGAAATTCCGGCAACGTGCCCGTGACCGTCCACCCCGAGGGGACGCCTTCCTTCTGGACGTTCGACTTCAACTTCGGTAACGTCACACTGCTCCCCGGTCCGAGCGGCACGGTCGTCTCGGGCGAAGTGCGAGTGCTGGTCCCGGCGGGGACCGCCGTCGCCCACCCCGGGATGACGATCGAGTTCGCGAACGCCACCGGTACGGTCATCGGGTCGGTAAGCCCCGCGCCGACGATCAACGTGGTCGGGTACTACGGACTCGTCGCGGCCCGCTCGCCTCTCCCCGCGCAGGTGACCGCGTCGGTCGCGCTCCTCCCGTTCTATGTTCTGAACACGGGCAACGTCGGGGAGACCGTCGACGCGACCGTCACGGACGCCGCCCAACTCTCCGGGCTCGGATGGACGAGCGGATTCCAATTGGCCGCGGGCGGAGCCGCGTCGCGGACGTTCCAGGCGTTCCTCTCGACCGGTGGCAACACCACGGTGTACGTGAACCTCACCGCGACCTCCTCCATCTTCGCCGTGCCGGAGTCGGTGACGGTCTCGGTCTCCGTCCTCAACGCGTCGGGAAGTGTCTCCACGACCCTGACGTTGAGCGTGCCGACCGTTTCCGTGAGCACGGGCCCGGGTCACGGTGCGCCCCCGCTCACCGTCACCGGCCCGTCGGTCGGCCCGCCCCCGAACTCTCCACCGGATTGGCTCGTGCCGTTCCTCTCGTTCGTTCCGGCGATCGCGCTCGTCATCGGGATCGTCACGTACCGTTGGTGGCGCACCCGCAGGTGGACCCGACGATGAATCGCCGTCCCCTCGCCGTCTTCGGGCTCGTGCTCCTCCTCGCCGCCCCGGCGTTCCTGTTCGCGGTCTCCGCCATCGCTCCGCCCGCGCGAGCCGCGACCACGGAGCCGGTGACCGGTTCGGTCAGCGGACCGGGAATCGTCTCCACGGGCTCGACGACGCTCTTCCAGGTCTACGGGTGGGGCGGGCCGGCCGTCGCGTTCAACGCGACCGTCGTCGGGACCATCAAGTACCATTCCGCGCTCTCGGCCTCCAACCTGACCGGGGTCTCCTTCACGCCGGCGTCGGGGAACATCACGTCCAACAAGTCGGTCCTGGTGGACCTCGCCGTCGGGAACGCCACCGAAACGATCACGATCAACGTGATGATCTCGTCGCTGAACTCGAACGCGAGCGAGAACAAATCGACGAACGTCTCCACCACGGTGCATGTCGTGCAGCCGTACGTGGTCTCGGCGACGATCGTGAATCCCTCGTCGTCCACGGTCAGCGCGTTCGTCGTCTACGTGACCTTGGACGGCTCGGTCGTCGGACAGGTGAACGTCACCAGCCTCTCGGCGGGCGGGACGTTCCATCTCGTCTACGAGTACCCGACCTTAGGACTCTCGAGCGGCGACCATACGTTCGGTGTCTCGCTCGCCCAGGAACACGGTCTTGTCACGTTTGCGAACGGACAAACGCAGTACACGGTGACCGTGTACGTCGCCGGGTCCGCCCCGGACTACACACTTTGGTATGTCGCCGGAATCGTAGCCTTCTTCGGGGCACTCTTTATATTCGCATCCCGGGTGGCCGCGCGCCGGCGGGGCGCGACGCGCCGTTGACCGGTACAGGACCTCGATAGCATGATGTCGGCGCGGATCGAATTGCGATGCTCTTCGTGCGGGCGCACGGTGCCCGCGAAGGGCGCGACCCAATTCCCCTGCCCGAACTGCGGGGAGACGACCATCGGGCGATGCGCGCGCTGCCGGGACCAGAGCGTGCTCTACCGGTGCCCGAAGTGCAGCTTCGAGGGACCGTAGGGGGCGCTGTGGGCCAGGTCGCCGTGCTGTTCCGGCTGATGCCGCAGGGCGTTGAGACCGACCTGAACGAGGTCGCGAAGGCGGTCCGCACCACCCTCCCCGGAGGCGTTACGATCCGAGGGATGCAAGTGAAGGACATCGCGTTCGGGCTCAAGTCGCTCCTCGTTTCGGTCGTCATGGACGATGCGGGCGGAGTGCTCGAGTCGACCGAGCGTGCCTTCGCCAAGGTCCCGCATGTGGAGTCGGTCGAAGTGATGGAGGAGGGGCTCCTCTAGGGAAGCCCGTCCCGGGGCTGCCGTGGACCTTCTCACTCACGTTCTCGTCGCCTACCTCCTGACCTACGGGCTCGTCGGGCTCCAGCCCCAGTACCTCGCCGCCGGCGCGCTCGCCGGGGGGATCCCGGACGCGGACGCGCTCCTCTTTCCGCTCGCCCGCCGTTTTCCCATCCTCCGTCACCACGGGATCACGCACTCGCTCCTCGGCGTGACGGTCGTCGCCCTCGTCGGGGCCTTCGTCGCCCCGATGATCCTCGCGGGCTCCTCCCTCGTCTACTTCGTCGTCATGGAAGTGGGGGGACTCGCCCACATCCTCCAGGACGGGTTCACCCAGTTCTCCGTCCCGCCGCTGATGCCGTTCTCCGACAAGCGGCTCCAGCTGGACGCGGACCGGGCGATCAACTTCGCCACGCTGGTCGTCTCCGCGGTCGGGTTCTACGTGCTCCTCGGCATCGAGCGGAACCATGTCGCGCTCGGGGTCTACGTCGCGACGCTCTGGGTGCTCACGGCCTTCTTCGTGGCGTACTTCGGCGTCCGGCTCGCCGGACGGGCCGCGATCGAAAAACATCGGACGCTGCTCGGGGTCCGGGCGCAGCCGGTCCCGACCGGGAACCCGTTCCGCTGGCTCCTCCTGTCGGAGAACCTGCAGGACGGCCGGATGCGGACGACGTGGGCCCGCTACGCGCTCGGGCGGGGCATCACCGAGGGTCCGTTCAGTGTCGAAGGGCCCATGGAGCCCGCGACCCACGTCGGGTCGCCCGCGTCCGCCACCGAGGCGCTCGAGTGGTCGTACCCGCTCGCGCGCCGGGCGAGCCGGTTCATCGAGACGACGTACCATTTCGGCGAGGCGTTCCAGGAAGCGGCCGGTACCTGGGTCGCCGTCTGGTATTCGCTCGAGTTCACGATGTTCGGTCGGTCGCCCGCCGTGCGCGTTCGGTTCCCCACCCAGGGCGGACCCGCCGAGGTCCACTCGACGTTCTACCGGCCGGTCCAGCACCCGATCTAGTGAGTTCGAACGGCCCCCGCCGGAGGCGGAGCGGGGTTACTTGTACGTCGAGTGGTGGGTCGTGCCCTCGTCGTCGACGATCGTGATGCATTCCCCTTCGCACTCGAAGAGGCACGCTTCGCACATGATGCAATCCGGTCCGTGGATCACCGCCGATCGCTCTCCCCGGAACTGGAATTTCGCGGCGACCGCCGGGTCGTCCACGACGTCGGGCCAGTTCTCCCGGGGCTTCATCTCGAAGACCGTAACGGGGCAAACGTCCCGGCAATGCGCGCACCCGGTGCACTTTTCTAGGGCGACTTCGACACTGACCATGGAATACCGGATTTCCCACCGACGCGGAATATATTAAACCGTCCCGTAGAGGAGCGTTCCGCTCGCCGGCCGGCGGTCGTGTTAGCCTGCGACGCGCCTCTCGTTCACGGGATGTCGGAGGGGTCCCACATCCCGATCCGGGGCCCTCCGCGAAGCCCGTCGAGGGCGGCGACTTCGCGCGCGGTGAGAGAGAAATCGAAGACCTGAGCGTTCTCCCGGATCCGCTCGCGGTGGACCGATTTCGGGATCTCGACGACCCCGTGCTCGAGGCCCCAGCGGATGAGCACTTGGGCGGGGGTCCGGTGGTGGGCGGCCGCGATCGATTGGATCGTCGGGTCGTCGAGGCGCCGCCCGCGCGTCAGCGGCGACCAGGCCTCGAGCCGGATGCCGAGACGCTCGCAGTAGGAGAGGAGATCGGGGTTGAAGACGAACGGATGGAACTCGACCTGGTTGACCGCCGGCAGGACCGAGGAGTGGGTCCGCAGTTCCTCGAGGTGACGGACGGTGTAGTTGCTCACCCCGACCGCCCGGCAGACCCCTTCTTTCTGGAGCTGGACAAGAGCTTTCCACGAATCGAGCCGGTCCTGCGGCGAGTTGGCCCGCGGCCAATGGATGAGGTAAAGGTCGATCGGCCCCAGCCCGAGACGCTCCGCGCTGGCTCGGCCGGCCTTCAGCGCCGGCTCGAAACCGTGGTCCGTGTGCCAGAGCTTGGTGGTGACGAACACTTCGTCCCGGGGAATTCCGCTCTGCCGGACCGCTTCTCCCACGTCAGACTCGTTGCGGTACATCGCGGCGGTGTCGACGGCTCGATATCCGGTCTCCAAGGCGTAGCGGACCGCATCGCGAGTGACCGGGCCCGGCTCCGACTGGAAAACCCCGAGCCCGAGCCAGGGGATCTCCGGCCCTTGGTTAAGTTTCACTCGCGAGGCGATCGAGGCGCCGCTCGGAAACGGCATGGAGGGCCAAGGAAGCGCGGACGCTTATCGTGCGCGGCCCGAGGGGGTCGCGCCGGCCGGAACGGAGCGAAACCGCGGCGGGATCCCTCGTTCCTGGAGTCGATGATCGTATCGCTGGAGCTGGGTCGCGTGTTCGGGGCACACCGAGAACGGGCGCCACGACGCGTCCGCCCGCGACCGGTCCGCTCCGGCGGCGTACAGCTCGATGCGACCCGGTCGATCGTCGCACCCGCCCCCGTCCTCCACTTCCGGGTCGCCGATCGTGGGCCGGTAGGCGAAGTCGTACGCGGCGCCCATATCGCAGAGCGGTCGCTGGAATAGGTGGCTCATGACCGTCCCACCCCGCTCACCGCGGACCTAGACGTCCGGGGTCAAAGTGTCCGGATGAGCTCAGCGAACTCGCTCGCGGACCAACCTTTGAGGGTGGTGGTACGGACGTACCCGCCCATACCGGCGCGCAGCGCCAGTTGGTTCGCCGCGTTGTCGGACGGGAGTTCGACGGCGCAGACCAGGTCATAGGCCCCCATGGTGTGAAGGAAGGAGAGTACCTTCCCTCCCGATTGCTCCACGGCCTTGCGGAATGATTCGCCGCGGCTCGGAGACTCTTTCACGTTTCGAATTCCCTCGGCGGTCCAGTTCACCAACACGACGTAGGATGGCATGGTGCTCCCGAGAGGCCGGACGGGCGCCCCCTACAAAACCGTTGGCGGGCGA
>Ga0187815_10001063_pt1 | contig 13030 bp, 15 predicted proteins | sample NC_S_5_FD_132962 | JGI IMG/M metagenome (GOLD analysis project Ga0187815, IMG submission 132962) | Wetland sediment microbial communities from Neuse River Estuary, North Carolina, USA - ASW-S_5 | ecosystem: Environmental > Aquatic > Freshwater > Wetlands > Sediment | place: USA: North Carolina...
GCCGACATCCATGATGAGAAGGTCCACCAGGCCGCCGCGCGCAACCGCCACGCCCTTGGATGCGCTGGCTTCCTGCAGCACGTCGAACTCCTCATAGAGGGAAAGTTGTTCGACGAGCGTGGAACGCAGGTCTTCGTCATCGTCAACGATCAGGATGGTGCGTGAACTCATGGATCAATCCGTTGTTTTATAGTCGCAATTCTGTTGACCAGCTTGGGTTTATGGGGAAGCTGATCTCCAGAAAAGCCGATCACGGTGATTTGTTCCCATGCAATCATACTCCAAAAAACGCGCTTGCAATGAGGCGGTTGCAAAAAACAGCAAAAGCCTGCGGATATTGACGGTGCGGGCTCGGCCGGGCCGACCGGCGCAGGGCTTCATGAACGCCGCCGGTATTGTCTTTCCCTGCGCCCTGGGGCGCGGCGGTATCATCGCCAACAAGCGCGAGGGCGACGGCGGTACGCCGCTGGCTTCCATGCGCATCCTTTCGGGCTTTTTCCGGCGCGGTCATTTTGCCGGAAAGCGCACCCGGCTTGCCATGCGCGAGATAGACGCCTCGCTCGGCTGGTGCGACATGCCGGGCGATCCCAACTACAACAGGCCGGTGAAGCTGCCCTATGCGGCAAGCCATGAAACCATGCGCCGCAAGGATCCGCTCTATGATGCCTGCCTGGTGCTCGACTGGAATATCCAACCGCGCCGACGCGGGCGCGGCAGCGCGATCTTCTTCCACCTCGCACGCGCGGGTTTCACGCCCACGGAGGGTTGCGTGGCGGTGACCGCGCGAACGATGACGCGGCTGTTGCCCTACCTCAACGATCGCACGGTGCTGAGGGTGATCCGCTGAAAAGCCGTCAATCGAAACGCCAGACCGTGGTGCGCTTCACTTCTGCGTCTTCCAGCGCCCGCGTGACCGGCACCTGGTAGACGGCGAGCTCCGCCAGCCTGTCCTTCGGCAGGTAGGAGCGGCCGGGATCGCCGACGAGAATGTCGGCCCCGCGTCGGCGAAGCGCGGAAAACCAGCCGACCAGCCGTTCGGCGAAATCCTTCTGATAAAACACGTCGCCTGCCAGCACGATGTCCCAGCCGTCGTCAGTGCCGATCGTGTCGGTACCGACGAAAAGCGGCGAAACGCCGTTGGCTTCGCCGTTGAGCGTGACGGCGGCCTTGCAGAACGGATCGATGTCGGCGGCGATCACCTCGCCTGCACCGGCCATCGCCGCCGCGATCGCCACCATGCCGGAGCCGGAAGCGAAATCCAGAACGCGCTTTCCCCGCACCGCTTCAGGATTGTCGAGGATATAGCGGGCAAGCCCCTGCCCACCCGCCCATGCGAACGCCCAGAAGGGCGGCGGCAGGCCGATCTCGGCCAGCTCTTCCTCCGTCTTTTCCCAAAGCTCATGCGCCTCGTCGGCCAGATGCAGCCGAATTTCCGGCACATGCGGCGGTGCCATCAGGGCGGTGTTGGCGCGAATGAAGTGCTTTGCGTCGTCGGGTGTCACGGCGCGGGATCGAGCCCGCCCATGCGGCAGACCTCCTGCCATTCGTCAGGCGTCACCGGCTGCACGGAAAGGCGCATGGAGGTGACCAGCGACATCTTTTCGAGCTTTGGGTTGGCCTTAACTTCGGTGAGCGTCACTGGGCGCGGCATGTCGCGCACGGCGCGTACATCCACGCATTCCCAGCGCGGGTCCTCGGTCGTGGTGTCGTGATGGGCGAGCGCGCAGACCTCGCAAATGCCCACGACCTCGAGCCCCTCGTTGGAGTGGTAGAAAAAGCCGAGATCGCCAATCTGCATGGCGCGCATGTTGTTGCGCGCCTGGTAGTTGCGCACGCCGTCCCATTGCGTGCCCTTCTTGCCCAGCGCCTTCAGCATGTCGAAGGAGAATTTGAACGGCTCGGATTTAAACAGCCAGTAGTTCATGTCGTGGTCCTTAGAGCATTTTGCAGCGAGGAATCACCTCGCGTAGCACAAATGCGGCACAATTAGTTGGACCATGATGTCGTCCGAAAACCGGTTCCCACTTTTCGGCATCGTGGTCTATGCGCTTGCCGGATTGTTGAACACCCAGTTCCAGGGGCGGATCTCGACGGATTCGAACAGCCCGGCCCTGGCATAAGGGTCGCTTGCGGCGAGTTCGGCAGCGGCATTTCTGTCGGCGGCCTCGACCACCACCAGGCTGCCGCAGGGCTTGCCGTCGTCATCGAGGAACGGGCCGGCGAATTTCAGCGTGCCCTCGGCATTCAGGCCGTTCAGGAAGGCAACGTGATCGGGGCGCACGTCCATGCGAAGCTGAAGATATCCGGGCCTGTCCTTGCAGATGAACGCAAACAGCATGGAATGTCCTCTCCTGTCTGAAAAAAACCTATTCGGCCTCGTGGCGCAGCGGGCGCGTCATCAGCGCCGTCACCGCTTCCTGAATGGTTATCGCCCCGGCAAGGATCTGCGAGACCGTGGTGATGATCGGCGCGCGTATGCCGCGTTCCTGTACGATCCGGGCGGCAATGGCGGCGGTGGCAACACCCTCGGCCAGCGGCCGGCCCTCCAGCGGCTCGCCGCGCCCCAGCGCAAGCCCATAGGCGAAGTTGCGCGATTGCGGCGACGAGCAGGTCAGCATCAGGTCGCCGAAGCCGGAAAGCCCCATCAGCGTTTCGGGACGCGCGCCGAAGGCTTCCCCGATGCGCCGCAATTCAGCAAAGCCGCGTGTAACGGTAGCGGCCTGTGCGCTGGCGCCGAGGCCAAAGCCGATGACCGCTCCGGCGGCGATGGCAAAGACGTTCTTCAGCGCCCCGCCGATCTCGACGCCGATGAGGTCGTCGGTCGAATAGCAGCGGAAGCTGCCGGTGGAGAAGCGCTGCGCCAGCCCGGCGGCAAGCTCTTCCTCGCGTGCGGCGATCACCACCGCCGTCGGCAGGCCGCGCGAGACGTCCGTGGCAAAGCTCGGGCCGGAAAGGGCCGCGACCAGATGGTTCGGCACGATCTCGTCGGCGATCCGCGAAAGCAGCGTGCCGGTCTCGCGTTCTATGCCCTTGGCGCACAGCACCAGCGGCGCGCCGGCCGGCAGATGCGGTTTCGCCTCGGTGAGAACCTGCCGCAGCACCTGCGCTGGCGTGACGACCAGCACGCAGTCCGCTCCGTCGAGAGCATCCGCAAGGTCGATGGTCGCATCGAGCGCCGGCTCGAGCGCGATGCCGGGCAGGTAGCGCGGGTTTTCGCCGCGCCGCAGCGCCGCGACCGTCTCGGGGTCGCGCGCCCACTGCCGCACGTCATGCCCGGCGCGCGCCGCCGTCAGGGCTAACGCCGTGCCCCAGGCACCGCCGCCAAGAACGGTTACGCGATAGCCGCTCATGCCTTTGCCCCTCTCCTGCCCGAGCCGACCACAGGTGCCGACACGCTGTCGAGCGGCCAACGCGAGCGCGGCACGAAATCCATCGCGTCAGGCTCGACAAGCCCGGCGCGCATGCGCTCGATTCCCGCCCAGGCGATCATCGCGGCATTGTCGGTGCACAGCGCATGCGGCGGCGCGACAAATACAAAACCGTTGTCTCGGCAGAGGGTTTCCAGCGTGGCGCGGATCGTCTTATTGGCCGCGACGCCGCCGGCCACCACAAGCGCCGGCATTTTCGTATCCGGATATTCGTCGCGAAAACGGGCCAGCGCGCGCGCCACGCGGTCGCCCAGCGCGTCCGACACCGCTGCCTGGAAGGAGGCGCAGATATCGGCCACGTCCTCATCGCTGAGCGGCGCGATTGCTGTCGCGGCCTGCCGTACGGCGGTCTTCAGGCCAGAGAAGGAGAGATCGGGACGCGCCTCGCCCTTCATCGGGCGGGGGAAAGCAAACCGGGCCGGATTGCCGCTGGCTGCCGCCTTTTCGACGCTCGGACCGCCCGGGTAGGGCAGGCCGAGCATTTTTGCGGTCTTGTCGAAGGCTTCGCCCAGTGCATCGTCGATGGTCGTCGCCCAGCGCTGGTAGTCGCCGACGCCGCGCACCAGCAGGATCTGCGTGTGGCCGCCGGAAACGAGCAGCAACAGGTAGGGGAACGACAGCCCGTCTGTCAGCCGCGCGGTCAGCGCGTGGCCTTCCAGATGGTTCACCGCGATCAAAGGCTTGTGCGCCGCCGCCGCGATTGCCTTGGCCGTCATCAGCCCGACGATCAAGCCGCCGACCAGACCCGGTCCGGCGGTGGCGGCCACGGCATCGATCTCGGCAAGCGAGGTGCCGGCATCGGCGAGAGCCGCTTCGACGATGCCGTCGAGGGCCTCGACATGGGCGCGTGCGGCGATTTCCGGCACCACGCCGCCGAAGGCCGCGTGCTCCTCGATCTGGCTCAAGACGACGCTGGACAGGATCTGCGGCTCGCCCTCGCTCAGCGCAACCACGCTGGCGGCGGTCTCGTCGCAGCTTGTCTCGATCCCGAGTATGCGGATCATGGCGTCATTTCGTTCCATTGCCCGGCCGTCTTTTCCTCGATAGGAGGATAGGGGAGAATACCCCGTTCGCCGGGTGGGTATCACGGACGGAGCGCCATGCAAACAAAAGCCTTGAAAATCGGAACGCGCGCCAGCCCTCTCGCGCTGGCACAAGCGCATGAAACGCGCGACCGGCTGATGGCCGCGCACGGGCTTGAAGAGGACGCCTTCGAGATCGTGCCGCTCACCACCAGCGGTGATCGCATTCAGGACAAGCCGCTTTCGGAAGTCGGCGGCAAGGGGCTTTTCACCAAGGAGCTCGAGGACGCGCTGTTCGAGGGACGCATCGATATCGCCGTCCATTCCTCCAAGGACATGGCGACCGTGCTGCCGGAGGGGCTGGAGGTCACCACCTTCCTGCCGCGCGAGGATGTGCGCGATGCCTTCATCGGCAAGCTGGCCCCCTCGATCGCCGAGCTGCCGCATGGCGCAATCGTCGGTTCTTCGTCGCTGCGCCGGCAGTCGCTGATCCGTCGCATGCGGCCCGACCTTGAGGTCATCATCTTCCGCGGCAATGTGCAGACCCGTCTGCGCAAGCTGGAGGAAGGCATCGCAGCTGGCACCATCCTGGCGCATGCGGGGCTGCGCCGGTTGGGCCTCACCCATATCATCACCGACCTGATGCCGCTCGACCTCTTCCCGCCCGCACCGGGACAGGGCGCGATCGGCATCGAAATGCGCTCGGCCGACACGTCGATCAGGGAGATGCTGTCGGCCATCCACGACGCCCCGACCGGCCACGCACTGGCCTGCGAGCGCGCCTATCTGCGCATGCTGGACGGCTCCTGCCGCACGCCGATCGCCGGCCATGCCGTGGTCGACGGCGACCGGCTGTTCTTCAAGGGCATCATCCTGTCGCTCGACGGGCAGGAGGCGCATGAGGTGGAGCGCGAGGGCAAGACGGCGGACGCCGAGGCCATCGGCCACGCCGCCGGCGAAGAGGTGCGGGCCAAGGCCGGCACGAAGTTCTTCGAGGGCTGGGGCTGAATGGCCCGCCGCGTCCTGGTGACGAGACCGGAGCCGGGCGCATCCGCGACGGCTTCCAGGCTCCGGGAAGCGGGTTACGAGCCGGTCATCCTGACGCTTTCGCAGACGCAGGCGCTTCGCGTCGAGCTTTCCAGCGTTCCCGAATCTGTGAGCGCGGTTGCCATCACCAGCGCCAATGCGATCCTTCACGCATCGTCCGAGTTGGTCGAAGCACTTTCTGGCAAGCGCTGCTTCGCGGTGGGCCGCAAGACGGCGATAGCCGCGCGCGACGCCGGTTTTCATGAGGTCGTCGAGGGGCCGGGCGAAGCCCTCGGCCTTGCGGAACTGGTGTCCGCCGAACTCGCTAGGGGTACGCAGATCGCCTATCTGGCCGGCCGCGTCCGGTTGCCAAATTTTGAGCGGCATCTGGCATCGTCCGGGCACCGGGTAACGGTCATCGAAACCTACGACACTGTTTTCGTGGCGGATGCCGCCCTGCCGGATGCGGCGGGCGAACCCATCGACGCGGTGCTCCTCTATTCGGCCAAGGCCGCGCAGGCCTTCTCCCTGATCGCGGACGGGAAATCCGGTCTGGCCGATGCGCGTTGCATCTGCCTGTCGGGGCGGGTTGCCGAAAGTCTGCGTCACTTTGAAAAAGAAAGGGTTCTTGTGGCTCATGAGCCGACGGAAGACGCGCTGTTGGCGCTGTTGGTGGAGGTTTGCCCGTCCGCGTCATGACCGCGCCCCTTTTCACATCATGCTGATGTGGTACTGATCCTCCAGGCGTTCCCCTTCTGGAATTTCCTTTTAAATCGACAATCATTGCGGAGTTCTCACATGGTCAAGACGCCGAGCGCGCGGCACTCAAAGACACATCGGGAACCGGTGACGATCGAACTGGAACCGGGCGCGGTTTCGCGCATTTCGGACCCGGAAAAGAAGCCGTCCGAACCGGCCGCAGCCAAGGCTTCCCCCGAAGCATCCAAGCCGCAGGAACCCGAAATGGCCGAAAAGACCGCCGAGACGCCGGCCGCTTCGGCCACGTCCGAAGAACAGCCCAAGGCTGCCACCCCGGAACAGCCGAAGACACCGACAGCGAGCGATGCCGCGAAGAAGCAGGAAAACGGTCCTGCCGGGCCCTCCCCCGAGGCTCGGAAACCGCAGTCCGCGCAACCCGGCCCGCAGGCGCAGAAGCCTGCATCGGCAGCGGCGCCGCAGCCGAGCCGTGGCGGCTTTCCGCCGCTTGCCGCCGGTATCGTCGGCGGGGTGATTGCGCTGGCTGGTGCGGGCGCGCTGCAATTTGCCGGTTTTCTGCCGGTCTCCGGCCCGAACGGCGGAACGGCACGGACGGAGGTCGATTCGCTGCGCGCCGAGCTTTCGGGCGTGCAGCAGGACATTCTGGCGCTGAAGAACGCCAGCGGCCAGCCCGACACGCAGCTTGCCGGACAGGTCGAGGCGGTGACGAAGTCTCTCGATGAGGTCAAGACCGATCTTGCCGGCCTGCACCAGAGCTTGGCGACCGCGGCGGGCGACCAGGCCGGGCTGCAGGCGCTTGGTGGCCGTATCAAGGAGATCGAGACGGAAGTCGCCGCGCTGCGTGAGCAGCAGGGCGCCAATCAGGCCGCGTCCGGCGATCTTGCGGCACTCGGCGAACGCATTGCTGGGGTCGAGGCGCTGGCCAAGAGCAGCGGCGAGGCCATTACCGCCGGCGATGGCAGGCTTTCCGCGCTCGAGCAGAAGGTGAACGATCTTTCCGGCAAGGTGGAAGCACAGGCCGGCCAGCCCAAGGTGGCGCTGGCGATCGCGTCGTCGGCGCTGAAATCGGCCGTCGAGCGCGGCGCGCCCTTCGAGGCGGAGCTGGAGACCTTCGCGGCCATCGCGCCCGACGCGCCGGGCATCGCGCAACTCAGGCCCCATGCGCAGAAGGGCGTTCCCACACTTGCGGATATCCAGGCCGAAACCAAGCCGGCCATCCAGGCGATGATCGCGGCCGCAAAGCCCGTAAACGAAAAGGCGGGCGTGCTCGACAGGCTCGTTTCCAGCGCGCAGTCGCTGGTGTCCGTGCGCCCGGTCGGCCCCGTGGAGGGCACCGGCGTGCCGGAAACCACAGCGCGTATGGAATTCGACATCAAGTCGGGCGACCTCGACAAGGCGTTGGCCGAATTTGAAACGCTGCCCGAAGCGGCCAAGGCCGCCGGCAGCGAGCTTGCCGACAAGATCAGCGCCCGCGTCGAGGCGCAAAAACTGGTCGATCAGGCCGTGGCCGAAGCAATGAAGGCTTGAGGGGGAGAAAAAGGCCGATGATCCGCATCCTTTTCTTCCTGCTCGTCGTCTTCCTGCTCGGGCTCGGCTTCGCCTGGCTGGCGGATCGCCCCGGCGACATGGTGGTGACCTTCAACGGCTACGAATATGAGGTGAAGCTCATCACCGCCGCCGTTGCGATCACGGCCATCGTGGCGGCTATCATGCTGCTGTGGTGGCTGACCAAGTCGATCTGGAACAGCCCCTACACGATCGCCCGCTATTTCCGCGTGCGCCGGCGCGACCGCGGCTATCAGGCGCTGTCAACCGGTATGATCGCGGCGGGCGCCGGGGATGCGTCGTTGGCGCGCAAGATGAACAAGCAGGCGACCAAGCTGATCCGCTCCGACCAGGAGCCGCTGATCCAGTTGCTCGACGCCCAGGCATCGCTACTGGAGGGCGATCATGAGGCGGCGCGCAGCAAGTTCGAGGCCATGCTGGACGATCCGGAGATGCGGCTTCTGGGCCTGCGCGGACTTTACCTGGAGGCCGAGCGTCTCGGCCATCGCGAGGCAGCCCGCCACTATGCCAGCCGCGCAGCCGACGTTGCGCCGCAGCTCGGCTGGGCATCCGAATCGACGCTGGAGGAAAAGGTCGAGCAGAACGATTGGGACGGGGCGCTGAAGATCGTCGAGACGCAGAAGTCCACTCGCCAGATCGATCCCGCCGCCGTAAACCGCCGCCGCGCCGTGTTGCTGACGGCCAAGGCGATGTCCGTTCTGGACACCGACCTTCCCGCCGCCAGACAGGCGGGCATAGAGGCCGACCGGCTGGCGCCCGGCTTTGCGCCGGCTGCCCTGGTCGCCGCCCGCGCGCTGTTCCGGCAGGACGATATCCGCAAGGGCTCGAAGATACTGGAGGCGGCGTGGAAGGCCGAGCCGCACCCGGAAATCGCCGAGCTCTATATCCGCGCGCGGCCGGCCGATGCGCCGATGGATCGGCTGGCGCGCGCGCAGCGCCTGCAGATGCTCAAGCAGAACAATCCCGAAGCCTCGCTCGCCGTGGCGCGGGCCGCGCTCGACGCGGGCGAATACAAGACCGCGCGTGAAGAGGCGGAGGCTGTCATCCGCATGCGGCCGACCGAAAGCGCCTACCTGCTGCTGGCCGACATCGAGGAGGTCGAGACGAACGACCAGGGCAAGGTGCGCCAGCTTCTCGGCAAGGCTATGCGTGCGCCGCGCGATCCGGCCTGGGTGGCCGACGGCTTCGTCTCGCAGCGCTGGGCGCCTGCCTCCCCGGTCACAGGCAAGGTCGATGCTTTCGAGTGGCGCGCCCCGGTCGAGCGGCTTGGCCAGATGATCGAATCCGACGAGGAAATCGCTGCCAGCGTTCAGCCGGCAATCGAAGCGCCAAGCAAGATCGAGGAAGCCGAAGTCGTGCCGCCGTCCCCCGTTTCCGAGGAAAAGCGCGCCGCGCGGGGCGAAAGCGGCGCTGGCGGCGACGTTTCTTCCCCCGCGCCCGTCACCGATGCCATCGTTGAGGATGAGCGGCCGTCGCAGCCGTCGCGGCTGCCGGACGATCCCGGCGTGACGCCCAAGGACGAGGCGGAACAAAGCCAGCGCCGTTTCCGTTTGTTTTGACGGGGACTGGTCGCAAACTGCACCAACGGAGATTTCCGCGCCGACGCTCCTGCCACGATGGACACGCTTCACTGCGGCAAGGTAGGGTCGTCACACCGACCCTGAAGGAAAAGCGATGTTCGAACGCGTTCTGTCCTTTCTCAAGGATCTGCCCGCCGGCATTACCGGTGCGGGTGCGCTGCATGCCGATGATCCGCGCGTGGCCGCAACTGCCTTGCTCTACCATGTCATGAATGCCGACGGGGTTCGTCAGGACATCGAGTGGGAACGGCTGAAGGAAGTCATCTCGCAGGCCTATGGCGTGAGCGGGGCCGAGCTGGATGCGCTCATCGCGGCCGGCGAAAAGGCGGAGCGCGAAGCGATCGATCTCTATGCCTTCACCAGCGTGCTCATGCGCCATCTGGACGAGGCCGCGCGCATCGAATTCATCCGCCTGATGTGGGAAGTCGTCTACGCCGACGGCGAGGTGCACGAGCTGGAGGACAACATCGTCTGGCGGGTGGCCGAGCTTCTGGGCGTCGACGGGCACGACCGCATTGCCATGCGCCGGCAGGTTACCGGCGCCAAGCCCGATGACGCTTCCGACGAACAGGTTTGATGCCGCCCATGCCGCCAGCCCACCGGCCTAAAATCCTCGTCGTCCTGCATCAGGAAACTTCCAGTCCCGGCCGTGTCGGCCACCTGCTTCTGGAAAGCGGCTTCGATCTCGACATCAGGCGGCCGCCGCTCGGCGACCCGCTGCCCAAGACGCTGGCGCATCATGCCGGCGCAGTGATGTTCGGCGGCCCGATGAGCGCCAACGACGCCGACGAGTTCGTGCGCCGCGAAACGGAGTGGCTGACCGTGCCGCTGAAGGAAAACCGGCCCTTTCTCGGCATCTGCCTTGGTGCGCAGATGCTGGTCAACCACCTTGGTGGCAAGGTTTCGGGCCACGGCGAAGGCAAGGTCGAGATCGGCTGGTATCCGCTCAAGGCCACCGAGGAGGGTCGCAAGATGATGCACTGGCCCGAAATGGTCTACCAGTTCCACCGCGAGGGCTTTTCGCTGCCTTCGGGCGCGACGCTGCTGGCCACCGCCCAGACCTATCCGAACCAGGCTTTCCGCTATGGCGACAATGCCTGGGGCATCCAGTTCCATGCCGAGCTGACGCGTATAATGATGCATCGCTGGGTGGTGCATGGTGCGCATCGCTTCGAGCTGCCCGGCGCGCAGCCCGGCCGCGACCATCTCGGCGGCCGGCTGATCTGGGACATGCATCTGAAGCGCTGGCTGGTGGAATTCCTGCACACGGTCTTCGGCCGGCCCGAACCGCGCTGAGCTATTCGGCTCAGTGCCGTCCGGCCAGGTGGCGCACCTTGCGCAGTTGCGGAAACAGCCCCGCCCAAAGCCCGGCCACGGCGATAGCGCCAGCCCCGCCCACCACCACGGCCGGCACTGCGCCGATCAGCGCGGCCATGGTGCCGGCGCGGAACTCTCCGAGTTCGTTGGACGCGCCGACGAAAACGCCGTTGACGGCGTTGACGCGGCCGCGCACCTCGTCCGGTGTCCAGAGCTGAATCAGGGTTTCACGCACATAGACGCTGATCATGTCGGTGGCGCCGAGCAGCGCCAGCGCGGCTATCGAAAGCCATGTGGTGGTCGAGAGGCCGAACACGATCGTGACGGTGCCGAACAGGCCGACGAACAGCAGCATGATCGAGCCGGCGTGGTCGCGGATGGGATGGCCGGCCAGCCATATGGCGACCGAAAGCGCACCGGCGCCAGGAGCGGCGCGCAGCAGGCCGAGGCCCCAGGGCCCGAGATCGAGAATGTCGCGCGCATAGACCGGCAGCAGCGCGGTGGCACCGGACAGGAGCACGGCGAACAGGTCGAGCGAGATAGCGCCCAGCACCACCTTCTCGCTCCAGATATAGCGAAAACCGGCGAACAGCGTCTCCAGTGTCGCTTTCTGGGCGGCACTGGTCTGCGTTGGCTTGGGGATCGACAGCACCAGCAAGCCGGCGGCAAGCATAAGTACCACGGCCGTGCCAAAGGCAGCTTCCGCCGAGAGGCCATAGAGCAGGCCGCCGGCGACCGGACCGACGATCGTCGCCGTCTGCCAGGCAGAGGAGTTCCAGGCCACCGCGTTGGCGAAGTCCTTTGCCGGCACCAGATTGGCGACCAGCGAGGCCGAGGCCGGGCCGAAGAAGGCGCGTGCCGTGCCGAACACGACCAGCACGGCGAAGACGGGCAGCGGACCGGTCAGGCCGCGCAATGTGAGCAGCAGCAGCGCCAGCGCGCACAGCGCTTCTATCACTGCAGCCAACCCCATGATGAGGCGTCGGCCGAACTTGTCGGCGGCCACGCCGGTGACCAGCACGAGAAGCAGCGCGGGCGCGAACTGGATGACCCCTACCAGGCCGAGATCGAAGGGGTTGCGCGTCAGGTCATAAATCTGCCAACCGACCGCCACGGAAACGATCTGCGTGGCGAAGGTGGTGAGGAAGCGCGCCGCCCAGAAGCGGAGAAAGGCTCCATGTCGGAAGGCGGCGTAGCGTTGGGAAGGGTCCGGGTCGGCGGGCGCGGGCATGCTGTGTGCTTTGTCTGGTGGCGGGATACGCGCCGATCATCGGCCGCGTCGTCAGGCGCGACCATAGATGAATTTTTCGCTTGGTGCGCTGCTTTCGCGCCGTCGCGCCGAAATCCCGGCATTTTTGCAGACCGGCCCCCTACGCTCAATTCGCCTTGTCGCCCAGGGCGATCAGCACGCTGGCAATCGCCGCTCCTGTTGCGAAACCGATCAGCAAGCCTTGCACCGGCTTGCCTATGCTGGCGCCAATGGCGAGGCCGGCCAGCGAACATGCCGCCAGGCAGCCGCCGAAGGCCAGCGCGTTCATGTTCCTTCGCCCCGGCGCCCAGCCGCCGCGCGCTGCGCCGCCCGGAGCGACACGCCAGCGGTCATTTCCCGTAAGGCGCCGCTTCCGCCATAGATGCGTTGGGCCGCGCGGTCGCGCACCAGCAGCAAGGGTCGCATTGCCAAGGCACCTCCTATCCGGTATGCGGTTACAGACTTTCGGAGCGGTTGCGGGCAAGCTCTCGGAAATACGGTCCCTCGCGGTAGCTGCCGGCATGTTCAGTCTGACAAGACTTCAGTAGCCCAAGAGTTCCACAGTTCATGTACCCCCAAGATGCGTCCGGTACAGCGCGGATTGTTCAGTGAATTGATCAACTGCTTTTAGACGACGCCATCGTGTCTGCTCTTGTGCCTGCAAAACAATGGGCAGAAGTTAGCGCGGTTGCGCAGGTCATTGCTTGCGGGTTGCAGGATTGCGATTTCGCCCCGACCGGGGAAAGAGGACGTTGCGCGCAATGTTGGCCGGTGAGCGCGCCGACGGGCTATCGACACCCCCAGGCGGCCGCAAAGCGGAAAAGCGCCTTGTGTCGGCGAAAGCCGCGTTGGAGGAAAGCAAGTGCTGGAAAACTATTTCAACCTGAAGGAACAGGGATCGTCCGTGCGCACCGAGGTGATCGCCGGCGTCACCACGTTCCTGACGATGTCCTACATCATTTTCGTCAATCCGGAGATACTGTCCTCCACTGGCATGGATCGTAACGCAGTTTTCGTGGCCACCTGCCTCGCGGCCGCGCTCGGCTCGCTGATCATGGCACTGGTGGCCAGATGGCCGATCGGCATGGCGCCGGGCATGGGCCTCAACGCCTTCTTCGCCTTCAC
>Ga0187815_10001064_pt1 | contig 13029 bp, 12 predicted proteins | sample NC_S_5_FD_132962 | JGI IMG/M metagenome (GOLD analysis project Ga0187815, IMG submission 132962) | Wetland sediment microbial communities from Neuse River Estuary, North Carolina, USA - ASW-S_5 | ecosystem: Environmental > Aquatic > Freshwater > Wetlands > Sediment | place: USA: North Carolina...
GCAGACCGGTGAGCGGGTGGGGTCAAGGCCGTCAGCCGCCGCAGGCGGTGGCGCGCTTGCGCCAGCCTTGAGGCCAGCCGATCACCGGTCTTACATCAACACAGTTGCTCCCCGGTGAGCGGCCTTTTTTGTCACCGTTGCCCCGCCAGCACAGGCCGGCGGGGATAGACGCCACGGTCGCGGCGTCAGGACCACACGACTTCGCCGTCCGCTGCGAACGTTTCGCCCGGCGAGCAAGCCCGCCTGACGCCGCAGCGTCCATCGCAACCCGCGCCAACGTTCCGTGACGACCGCGAAGCGTCCCCTCATGGAGGCGCGGGCTGGGCGGAGCAGTGCCAGTGATTTGCCCGACGAGGCAAGCGGATAATTCTGATTTTCGTATCACAACTTCGTTAAAACGGAATTTCCGCTGCCCGCCTGCGGTTGAAGGGCCCGCGCAACCGCAGCTGTCGACTTGTGAGAGCCAGGCAGAAATTCCGCTCACAAGGTGCATTACCGGCTTCGACCCGTACACGGCCAATCCCGACCATGTATACGGCCAAGACCCAAAGCGTTCGCCAGCCAGAACGGAACCGTCGCCTCTTGAGATCCATAGCGTATGACCGGCACGACGGGCCCGCCGCATGGATCGACCCGGTCGTCCTCAGGGCGATAACGATATCGTGGAACTATGTAGTAATCCCAGTAAGGAGGAGCTGTCCACACGGGCACCCTGACGAGAGGCCTTTCCCGTGATTCACGAACTGCTTGGGCGTTCTGCGCATGCGCTCCGGCACTGAACGCGCACAGGTTACAAAGGACCAGGGCCGCTCCCAGCGCTACGATCACTACCTTCATGTCTTGGCCTCCTTGCCGCACACAGCCTGGACGCAACTCGGACACCCAGCGCCGTTCGACTTCGCGCCGCTGTTGAGGGTATCGGACATCAAAGGCACCCGATCCGCAACGTCTCATTTTTGTGAAGACTAGCGGCTTATGCGCGGCGCAGACAGCCAACGCCTGAAGCGGACCTCACCTGCAACCAAAGTGTTTTTGGTGCGTTCTGGGGAACCATGCGAAGCACCAACAGGAGGAGTCACAGTCATGTCTGTCGGGTTCACGGAGATTAAACCTCGCGACTTCAATCCCCTAGCGGTAGCCGGGCTAACGAAAGAGGCACGCGAAGGGGTGAATGCGACCTTGAAGGCCTTGTCCACCTGGCGCAACGAAATTGCCAATACAAACGAAAAGAATGGGCAACGTGCTATCGAACAAATGGCTGCCGCCGCAAAGACGCTTGGATGGCCAGAGCAGGTCGTTGATGCCGCTCGCACACAGTTGCAAAGCATCGCCGAAATCCAGGTCAAGACGATCGATCAACTGATGGACGCTTGGGAGGAACAAGTCAAATTGCCGGACCCCATGACCGCTTCACCGTCGGCGATGTTGTCGAAACTAAACTTCTTGCCAGGTCTCGCCTCAACACCCGCCGCGATGACGAACCCGCTCCAACTGTGGATGCAGTTGGCGGTAGAGTGGCAACGAGCATGGGGAGAGACAGTTGGTGCGTGGGGCAAGCGCCATTGAGGCCAAAGCGGTCAAATCACTCGGGCGCGGCGTTGCTCTCGAGGCAATGCATGCAACATAGCGACCGTAACGACGTTGCGCTCGCCTGCTTCACTCAAGCTGTTGAGTGATACCAAGCGTCAATCGTCGTGCGGTGGGCAATGTCGATGCACGCATTGCTGCTTGAAGGATTACGGCTGACTGGGAAATGTGGAAGAGGCGGCTGTGGACCGCCTCGGGCTGCCCCGCGCGCCGTTGCAGATTACACGCAAGCGATTCAGTTCGATCCGTCCTATGTCGAGGCCTACAAAAACCGCGGCCTCTCCTATGAAGTACTGGGCCGCCGCGCCGAGGCGACGGCCGATTTCCGCAAGGCGCAATCGATCGACTCGACCGCCCCGGTCAGCAAGCAACAGCTTCGCTGTGCTCGGTTTCTGACAGCATGCTGTGAAGCAGCCTCAAGCGACGCATGGAGACCGTTCTTGCCGGCGGGATCCTGGAAGTGGCTGACAGATTGCGAGAGTGAAGCGCTACGCCGAGCCACTGGCGGATGACGGCTAATGACCACCCGAAGCGGACATCCACAGACGCATGCCCTTCCCTTGCGCTGGTCTAAACCGGTACAATTCCCCTGGAAGTTGAACGGAGACCAGTTACATGAGCATCGCCGATCCCAACAAGACGATCCTTACGGGCGAGAACCCGTTTATCCGCTTGAGCGTGAAAGACGGTGATCCGAACTCAACAGATGCGAGCTATTGGCGGATTATCTTTTCGCCTGCGGGGCCCGGCCACGTCCTCTATCTGAAGAGCGAGCTGACAGAAGGGCGCTGGCGCATCTATTCCGACAACATCGCGATGGCGCGCTGGCTGCAGACGACTGTACAAGGCATGCTCAATGCCGAACTTTCCGACACAACGATCCCTTGTGCGGAAGCGGCGTTTTCCAAAGCTGGAGATCCCCGGTACTTCTGGACTGAGTACGTCAAGTCGCACAGCGAAGACATCTCGCTCACTTGGTTCAATATCGGCGAGCCGCTGCTCATTCACTCGCAGCCGAACCAAATTCCCAACCGGCGCTACGGCGTATGCACTGTATTGATACCGGCGCTCGGCACTCGCCTCGTCCGCAACGGCATCGAGGCCAAGGGGCAATCCTGGCAGCGCGAGCGTGAGGGGCGACCGTTCTCGACATCTGCGTTGGCATTCTCGGAAAGCTGGACGGACGCGGTCTAGGGCGGAATGGCAAGGAGTGCAGACGTTGGCGCTAGCTGTGCAAAGACGCAAGAGATCGAAACGCAGCAAGAATTAAATTCTTGTTCGCTCCTTACGTTGAGTTCGTTTGCAAGTTTGACGGCTAATCAGTCTTTGACGAATAACTTCTTCTATCACCGTCAAGCTTTGTTGCGTTTTCACACAGCCAAGACTCAAAGCGGACATCAGTGCCGCACAGCGTTACGGCGCTCACGAGCTTCCCTCAGAACTTGCCGATCTGGCCGTAGCTCCAACTGCCGCGAAAGAAGGTTTCATCGGCGATCTGGTGGAAGCGCCCGGCGATGAAACCCTCGTTTCCAACCGCACGCTGATCAAGTCCACCACCGCATGAGGTCGGCTGGGCATAGATTTCGACGATCTGTCCATCCGCAGTGCCTCGGACTGCTTGCAGGACGCGTGCACGAGCTACAGGAAAGGGCCGCAGTCCGGGCAATTCGCGGATGTGCACTTCGAGGATTTCGACCCTGGCGATGACCTCGCTCCCTTCCGCTACTGGCGGGATCGCATCGAGCAGGATCGTCTGGTGGTTTAGGAAGCTGCGGCAAGCCAAGACCGGCGCTGTGAGAACTAGCAGCGCTAGAACGGCGCCCGCGGCTGCGCAGACTTTGGTGGCAATCCAGCAACGGAGATTCGATCGATTTGGCTGGGCTCCAGTCATCGCGCTCTCCAAGCCTTCGCTTTAAGCCTTTGTTGACAACTTAAGCTTGATCTAAGTCCCCTGCTCGCGCCAGGTGGATTTGGCAATGTGGTGGAAGATCTTCGCAGTTTTTTACGCGATCCTCAGCCTGTGGGCCGTCTTTGATGCCAGGAGCTACGAAGGGACGTGGGAAGCACTCGGATTGGTATTCACCTTGCCAGCAACGATCGGCCTCTTGCTGTTTGCCTTCAACAAGAATTTCCTTTCGAGAGGCTTCTGGAAAGCTTTCGCCGTGATTTACATCGCCTACAGCGCGGTAGTCTTGCTGATAGCAGTTCAGAGATGGATCGCTGATCATGACCAGAGCGGTAAGAGTATTTGGGTCTACATGATCGCTTTTGTTATCAGCTTCGCTCTTCAATTCTTGGTCTCGCTGGGCTTATGGCGGCATTCCCTGACGACCACTCAATTGGTCTGAAGAGGATCGATTTACGTAAGGCTAGGTTCCCTGGGACCGCGCGCTCTGCCGCCCGTGTAGCGCTGCGTCCCCTTCTCCCACAACTCCCAGCCGCTAGACGTTATGTTCTTCTTTTGTTCTAATGAGACATGACGGATCGACCGGCAAGCTGGCGGATGCCCAAACCCAAGGAGATGGAGAAGCTGGCCCGCGAGGCCGCGCTCCGACGAGATCGCGTGACCCCCGACCCCGCCCCAGGCGATCCGATGCCGGAGCAGATGTGGGACTCGGTCCTTGCCGATCCGCGGGCGGCTGGGAAGCCCGCGCAACCGATCCAGCAATGCGCCCTCGCCGATATCAAGCAACACGTGCTGCGCGTTGCGTGTCAGCGTTGCCTGCGGATCGTCGAAATCCAGAAGGCAGACGCAATCAGGTTCTACGGGGAGCGCGCGCTCTGGAGGGATGTCGGGCAGCGGCTGTTGGATCAGACCTGCACCAATCGGACGGGACGGCATGAGGAAGATGGGTGTTGGCCAGCCTGGACGGATCGCTAGGCCAACTCAGGTTTCGTCCAACCAAACACCCCTCACTTGCCTTCCTTGGCTTTCCCGCCGGTCTTCAGCTCGCGATAGCGCGTCGCCCCGTTCTCGCGGATGCTCTGCGGGCTGCGCTCCAATGCCATGGCGTTGTCGGGCACGTCCTTGGTGATGACTGAGCCTGAACCGATATAGGCGCCGCTGCCGATTGTGACGGGCGCCACCAGCGAGGAGTTGGTGCCGACGAAGGCGCCCGCACCGATCGTCGTCTTGTGCTTGGAAAAGCCGTCATAGTTGCAGGTGATGGTGCCGGCGCCGATGTTGGAATTGGCGCCGACATGGGCATCGCCGATGTAGGAGAGATGATTGACCTTGACGCCGGCCTCCAGCGTTGCCGCCTTGGTCTCCACGAAATTGCCGATGCGCGAGCCGTCGCCGAGCGAGGTGCCGGGCCGGATGCGCGCATAGGGGCCGACGGACGCCTTCTTGCCGATCTGGGCCTGCACGATGTGCGAGAAGGAATGGATGACGGCGCCGTCGTCGATGGTGACGCCGGGGCCGATCACCACGAACGGCTCGATGGTGACGTCGCGGCCGAATTTGGTGTCGGCGGCGAGATACACCGTCTCCGGCGCAATGATGGTGACGCCCGCCTCCAGCGCAGCCTTGCGCAGCCTGGCCTGCATCACGCTTTCCGCTTCCGCCAGTTGCGTCTTGGTGTTGATGCCGCGCACTTCGTCTTCGCTGGTTTCGATCACGACAGCCTCCAATCCCATGTCCCTGACAATGGTGACGGCATCGACGAGATAGTACTCGCCCTTGCTGTTGGCGTTTCCAATCCTATCGAGGATTTGCAGCGCATGGCGGCCGTCGAACGCCATCACGCCGGCATTGCACAGCGTGATCTTCCGCTCCTCGGCGCTGGCGTCGGCGTGCTCGCGGATCGCCACCAGCTTGCCGCCCTCGATCAGCAGCCGGCCATAGCCGGTCGGATCGGCGGCGCGGAAGCCGAGCACGGCGAGCGCTGCGCCCTTGGCCAATGGCGCGCGCATCCGCGCAAAGGTTTCGGCCGAGATCAGCGGCGTGTCACCGAACGCGATGAGCAGGTCGTCCGCACCGCGGGCGATCGCCTGGCGCGCCGCCAGCACGGCATGCGCCGTTCCCAGCCGCTCGCGCTGGACGAAGGTCGAGGTGTCCGGACGCAGCCGCTTCGCTTCAGCCTCCACGTCGGCATGATCGGGGCCGACCACGACGGCCAGGGAAGTTCCCGGCCCGTGCGGCGCGGCCTCCAGCACATGTGACAGCAGCGACTGGCCCGCAACGGGATGCAGCACCTTTGGCAGTGCCGAGCGCATGCGCGTGCCCTCGCCGGCCGCGAGCACCACGGTGAGACTGGAACGCACGGTCATTCGAATCCTTCAGACCCCAACAAGCGCCGCCGTCTTAAAGGGTTTTCCCCTGCAAAGGAAAGGTGATTCGCCACTCGGGAACATGGCGGATTCAGGGTCGAGGTACATTTCCTGATATCTTTGCGGTTGATTCGGCAGGCCTTGAGGAGGGCCAACGACGTTTGGCCAAGAATTCCGACCATCTCGCCGGCCTTGAGGCCGAAGATACTGGCGGCCTGTTCAGCTCACTGCTGGCCGAGGAAGACGAGTCCGACCGCCGCCGTACGTTGTGGCGGGTCGCCTCCTGGGGCGCCGGCGCCGTGGCGGCCATCGCGATCGCCGTAATGGCCAACCAGTCGTCGCTCGGCTGGCGGCGGGAACAGGCGGCGACATCAGATCTGGTGCAGCAGGCCAATCGCCTGCAGGCCGTGGCGCGCGAAAGCCAGAACGAAGCGCGGCGGCTCGCCGCCGCCATCGACACATTGAACAGCGATCGCGACCGTCTCTATACCCGCGTCACGGTGCTGGAACAGGGACTGGACTCCGTCACCGGCGCCATTGCCAGGCAGAAGGTTGCTGCGGCTGCTCCGGCGCCTGTCCAACCCGACGCCCAGCCGGCCGCGCTGCCGCCGGCCCCCGCCATCACGCCGGCCGCAACGAAACCGGCGGTGCCATCCGAAAAGGCCACGGCGGCGGCCAGCGCCGAGCCGGCGCCCGCCAGCACCTCGGCGGTCAAGGAAGTCCCGACCAAGCCGGCGGCTGCGCCGGCAACTCCGCTCGTCGAATCCAAATCCATGATGGCGCCGCCCGATCCAGCCGCCGGTAAACTGATCGAGCCTTCCAAGGCAGCGAATGCGGTTGCCGCACAGCCCATCCCTCCCGTGGTCGCCGCAGCGCCGCCCAACGAGGGCGCCGAGCAGGACACGGCGGCGGAGGCGGCCCTGCCGAGAATTCAGCGCACCGAATTCGGCGTCGATGTCGGTGGCGCCAATTCGATCGCCGGCCTGCGTGCGCTGTGGCGCGGACTGTTGAAGTCGCGGTCGAATGTGCCGCTGGCCGCGCTGCAACCGATCATCGTGATCCGCGAGGGCACCGGTGGCCGGGGCATGCAGTTGCGGCTCGTCGCAGGTCCCCTCAGCGATGCGGCGGCCGCCGCAAAGCTCTGCGCAGTCATGAGCGAGAACAAACGGAACTGCGAGACCGCCGTCTATGACGGGCAGCGCCTGTCGTTCAAGGCCGACGACGCACCCGAGGCAGTAAAGCCGGCTGCTCCCGCGGCGACGCACAAGCGGAGCGCGTCGCAAAAGCGCGCGGCGGTCGAGGAAACGGCGAAGAAGCCGGAAGCGGCGACATCGTCCGGCTGGGCCTTGTTCGGCAAGAAGAACTGATAATAAAGCTTCGCGATCACAAATGGCTTGCGAAAGCTGCCGGATCCTCGCTGAGATGTGCCGCCGCGGCTTGTCCCGCGGGCCGAACCTCGTCATATTCGGCGCATGAAAAAGACCCCGTTCCGGCTCACCCCGTATCAGGTGCAATTCCTGCTCATTGTCGGCTTCATCACCGTCGGCTACGCGCTGTATCTGCGTTATCTGGCCGTCGAATACTCGCCGGTGGCGCTGGCGTGCGACGGCGGCCTTCAGACCATGCTCTGCAAGATGCGCTCGCTGGCGACGTACCTGTTCAAGCATTCGGTGTTCGGCATCGTCGCGCTGATCATCGCGGTGCTGCACGTGCTGCGGCCGTCGATCGTGCTCCTGACCGGCGGTCTGGTCGCCGCGGGTCTGGGCATCGTGCTCTACAACATCACGCTGTCGGGAATCGCGATCGGCCTGCTTATTTTGGGCTTTGCTCGGCCCGCGCCCGCCACAGCGTAAGCGCAAACAGCAAATAGATCACGCAGGTCCACACCGACTGCCAGTTGTCGCGCCCCTCGTTGAGGCCGACATAGATGGCGGCGACGGCGAGCAGTCCTGCAAATACCGATTCCGCCAGCGGGCGGCTGCCGGTCTGTCGGCGGTTCAGCACCATCAAGCCCATGAACGGCACCACCGCCATCGTGAGCGAGGCATAGGGAAAGTCGCGATAGCGCGGATCGAAGGCGAAGCCGAGCGCGGTTTCGGCCGCGATGACCGCGGTGATCGCCAGCGCAAGCGCGAGCAGGATCGTGACCAGCGAGCGGCTCTTGTAATCGCGCGGGCCGAGCAGTTCCAGCAATGTCGGAAGCGGCCGCCCGGCCACTTGCGCCTGGGCGCAGAGCAGTGGTGAGGCGACAGCGGCCGCCAGCAGCGCGCCCCACTTCAGCCACCCGCCGATGCCGTAGCTCTCGTAGAACATCTTGTCGGCGGCAATTCCGAGCAGACTGCCTGCCGTCGTGGCGGAGATCGCCACCGCGATCCAGGAGATCAGCCGCGGCGTCCACGGCCGCCGCCGCACGGTCAGGATCGCGGCGAGGAAGGTCAAGCCGCTGAGCACCATGCCGCAGACCATCTGCAGCTTCCATGCGGGGAAGTTGCTGACGGGGACGCCGGGCGGATATTTCACCTCGCGCCGGAACGCGTCGAACAGGCCCCAATAGCCGCCCACGGTGCCCTCGAGCTGGCGTTTCCACGGCTGGTCATAGGCCTCGATCAGGTTGACGCGGAATCCCTCCAGCTTGGCGAGGTCGAGGATTTCCGAAACCACGCGCGCCTGGCTGGTGCGCGAGGGCAATGCGCCTTCGCGCATCCGGCCCTCGCTTGGCCAGCCGGTCTCGCCGATCAGGATCTCCTTGCCCGGGAAGGCCACGGCCATGCGCTTGCGGATGGCGTCGACATGGGAGGCGGCGAACTTCGCCTTGATTGGAAAATCCTCCCAATAGGGAAGGATGTGGATGGTGACGAAGTCGACGGCCTCATAGAGCTCGCGATTCTTCAGCCAGAACTCCCAGACGTCGGCATAGGTGATGGGTATCTGCACCTGCGACTTCACGCTGCGGATATTGGCCACGAGGTCGGCGGTGGTCAGTTCGCCGCGCAGCAGCACCTCGTTGCCGACGACGAGCGCCGTGATGGTGCCCGGATAACTCTTGACGAGCTGTACCGCCGTCGAAATCTGCGCCAGATTCTTGAAGCGGTTGCTGCTGAGCCAGATGCCCTGGATGACCTTGAGCCCGAGTTTGGCCGCCAGCGCGGGCACCTGATCCAGACCATTCTCGATCGAATAGGTGCGCACGCACTCGGTCACCTTGGCCAGCTGCGCTAGGTCCTCGGCAATCTGTTCGGTCGATATCTGGGTGGTCTCGACCAGCGGCGTCTGGCCGCTGCGGAACGGCGCATAGGACACGCATTGCAGCTTGGCATTGGGGTCGATCGGGGCGCGCGCCAACGTGATCGGCGTGGCCAGCCACCACCACACCGCGGCAATCGTAGCGAGGGAAATCAGGAAGAGCGCCAGCGGCGTGCGAAGAGAAATCGGTTCCATCCTTTGGGCGGGGGCTCGTCGATTAACGCCTGGACCGCCGTCTGCCAAGTGCAGGGGTGCGACAATTGGCAACCAATTGCCGGCGTGCGATTTTACCGCGCGAGATAGACACGTGAGTTTGCTGGACAAAATCCACGATTCACGTCATGGGAATCCAGTGCCGTTTCCGCCGCATTGGGGACCTATTCGGACGGCATCAAGCCCGCGCGCCCGGGTCCTGGCGCTGGAAGTTCAATTGGTCGGGGAAGGTATGCGTCGCCGGGTACTCAAGCTTCAAAGTGTGGTGCTGCGTCACCTTGCCCCGGCCGCATTGGCCCTCCTGATCGGATCGGCCGGCGCCCTCGCCCAGAGCGGCACCCCGGCGCCCCAGGAGCAGCAGAAAAACGCCCCGGACAGCAAGTCCGCCGAAGCCATCAAGGACAATGAGCGCAAGGCCGCCGAATTCGTCGAGGCCCAGCAGGCCATCAATGGCCCTGCCGGCAACCCCGAATGCGTCTGGCTCGGCCGCCGCGTCGTCCGTTTGATGTGGCTCGATGACCTCGATACCGCCTTCCGGCACCTCGATCTCTACGACCGCTTCGGCTGCCCCGGCGGCCATGTCCAGGCAAGCTTCCGCTGCCTGACCCGCTTCGGCGCCCAGATCGACGACAAGGTGCCGCGCAGCCTCGATAGCCGCATTCATGCCTGCTGGATCAACCCGGGCGCCCAGCCTCAGACGGCTGCCGCCCCGGCGCCAGCGCCTGCGACGTCGGGCAATGCAGCGCCTGCCCCCGCCCCCGCGGCGGCGCCGCCGGCCCCCGCCAACAAATAGGGCTACTTCCTAGTAGCCCTGCCGCCCGGGCGTGCATGAACGCCATCTGAACGGGTGCGCCCTCAAAAGGACATGGCGGCAATCCAGTTGTTTAATCGCGCGGCCGGACTATCTTCAACCAGCCGCGATGCCGGTCGAACCTAGGGGACGGGTTCGCTTGAATTAATCTAGCCCCGCATGGTTTGGTTGCGATGCGCGCCGTCGTCGCTGTTCTTTTGTTCGTCACCGCCGTTCACGCCGGACTTTGGGGCCTTTTGCAGGACAAGCAGACGGCGCCGGAATTCCACGGCATCCTGCCGAGCGTCTCCTATGCGCCGTTCGACGGCAGCGGCCATCCTGACGTCGACAACATCCCGACCGCCGAGAAGATACGTGCCGACTTAAGGAAGCTCGCCACGGTGACGAAGGCGATCCGCCTCTACTCGTCCACCGGAGGCGTGGAACTGGTGCCGCCGATCGCCGCCGAATTCGGCCTCAAGGTCATGGTCGGCGCCTGGATCGACAAGAATACCGAGCGCAACGAGCGCGAGATCGACGCCGCCATCCAGCTTGCCCGGCGCAACAGCAACGTCATCGGCGTCGTGGTCGGCAACGAAGTCATCTATCGCGGCGAGCAGAAGGTCGACGACCTCATCGAGATGATCAAGCGGGTCCGCAAGTCGGTCAACGTGCCGGTGACGACCGGCGAGATCTGGCACGTCTGGCGCGAGTTTCCGAAGCTCGCCAACAACGTCGATTTCATCGCCGCGCACGTCCTGCCCTACTGGGAAAACTTCACCGCCGAGCAGGCGGTCGATCAGGCCGTCGACCGCTTCAACCTGCTGCGCGACCTCTTTCCGGGCAAGCGGGTGGTGATCGCCGAATTCGGCTGGCCGAGCGCGGGCTACAACCTGCTCAACGCCGTTCCCGGCCAGTTCGAGCAGGCTTCGGTGCTGCGCAACTTCGTCACCCGCGCCGAAGCCATCGGCATGGACTACAACATCGTCGAGGCGATCGATCAGCCCTGGAAATTCTTCGAAGGCGGCGTCGGCCCCTATTGGGGCATCTTCAATGCGGCGCGCGAGCCGAAATTTGCCTGGAGCGGGCCGATCGTCAATCAGGACTACTGGAAGCTGGCCGCCATCGCGCTGCTGGTCGGCATCCTGATGTCGCTGCCGATCCTGCGGCTGAGCGAGCCTACCGTGATGCAGGCGCTGGTGCTGTCCGCCGCCGCCAATGGCGTCGGCGCCTGGGCCGCGACCGTGTTCTCCTACTGGAACACGCATTATTTCGTCTGGGGCTCGGCGTTCGCGATGGGACTGGGCATGGTCCTCTTGGTTCCGCTGATCCTGATTGCGATGGCGCGGATCGAGGAAATCGCGGCGGTTGCTTTCGGCCGTGGTCCGCGCCGGCTGATCACCAAGAGCGCGCCGCTCGCGCCTGCGACGATCGGCGAGAACCTCGCCTTCCCCAAGGTGTCGATCCACATCCCCGCCTATTACGAGCCGGTGGAGATGCTGAAGCAGACGCTCGATGCGGTGTCCCGGCTCGACTATCCGAATTTCGAATGCGTCTGCATCATCAACAACACGCCTGATCCGGAATTCTGGCAGCCGATCCAGGATCATTGCCGGGCGCTCGGCGAACGCTTCAAGTTCATCAACGCCGAGAAGGTACAGGGTTTCAAAGCCGGCGCGCTACGCATCGCCATGGATCGCACCGCGGCAGATGCCGAGATCATCGGCATCATCGACGCCGACTACACGGTGCATCCGGACTGGCTGAAGGACCTCGTGCCGGCGTTTGCCGATCCTCGCGTCGGCCTTGTCCAGGCCCCGCAGGAGCATCGTGACGGCGACCGCTCGCTGATGCACTACATCATGAACGGCGAGTATGCCGGCTTCTTCGACATCGGCATGGTCCAGCGCAACGAGTTCAACGCCATCATCGTGCACGGCACGATGTGCCTGATCCGCCGCGCCGCGATGGACATGGCCGGCGGCTGGTCGAGCGACACGATCTGCGAGGACACCGATCTCGGCCTCACAATCCAGCAGCAGGGCTGGCTTACCCACTACACCAACACGCGCTATGGCGAGGGGCTGCTGCCCGACACCTACGAGGCCTTCAAGAAGCAGCGTCACCGCTGGGCCTATGGCGGCTTCCAGATCGTCAAGAAGCACTGGCGGCGCTTCCTGCCCGGGGCGAGCCGCCTCACCCCGGAGCAGCGCCGCGAATTCGGCCTCGGCTGGCTGAACTGGCTGGGGGCCGAAAGCCTCGGCGTCGTGGTCGCAATCCTCAACCTGGTCTGGGTGCCGATCGTGGCCTTTGCCGACATCGCCATCCCCGACAAGATCCTGACGCTGCCGATCATCGCGTCCTTTATCGTGTCGCTGGCGCATTTCCTGGCGCTGTACCGCCTGCGGGTGAAGGTGAAGGCCGGCCAGAGGCTGGGCGCCATGATCGCGGCGATGAGCGTGCAATGGACGGTGTCGCGCGCGGTCGCCCAGGGCCTCATCACCGAGCATCTGCCGTTCGCCCGCACCTCCAAGGGCGGCCTGTCGCGGATGTCGATCGAATTCCAGGCGTTCTGGGAGGCGGTGATCGGCGTACTGCTCTTGGTCGGCGCGGCGGTGCTGGTGGCGACGAACGGCGCCAAGCAGGTGCGCGAGATCTACATCTTCGCCGGCGTGCTGGTGCTGCAAAGCCTGCCGTTCCTGGCGGCCGTCGCCATCGCGATCCTGGAGAATTCGCGCATCAACGAGTTCGCGTTCTGGCGCAACAGCGCGGTGCGCGCGGCCGAATTGATCGGGCTGCGGCCGGTCTCGCTGCCCAAGCCGGTTCCGAGCTCGCAACCCGTCGCCAGCGAAATCCAGCGCGAAGCCCGTTGATTGGCGGTGGAAGAACCGGCCCCCACCCCTTGAAGAGGCGGCGCTAACTAC
>Ga0187815_10001065_pt1 | contig 13029 bp, 8 predicted proteins | sample NC_S_5_FD_132962 | JGI IMG/M metagenome (GOLD analysis project Ga0187815, IMG submission 132962) | Wetland sediment microbial communities from Neuse River Estuary, North Carolina, USA - ASW-S_5 | ecosystem: Environmental > Aquatic > Freshwater > Wetlands > Sediment | place: USA: North Carolina...
ATTAGGCGACGGCACCATCGTTCGACCCTACCAGAAGGTCAGGCCGATGCGCAATGAGTTTGCCGCGCCAAGATTGAGCGCGCTAGCTGGTTCAGTTTGGCGGTGATCCGGCTTCCGATTGTGGCCCGCAATCGATGGCGTTGAGAGCCAGAGGTGTGTCGAACAGAATCTTCTATGTCCCTAATTTGAAAGAGTTTATGAAAATGTTTACTGGCGCGGCGTGCCAGCAAAATTCTCTTTTCTTTTCGCTCGCCTCGCTAACAATTGTTAGTCCGCGGCGGAGGATGGCGGGACGGCGGGGCCGTCGCCCTTCACGTAGTGGTTGAACCAGGCGAGATTGCGCCCAAAGCGATCCTTGATGAATGACGGGCGATGGAATTCGTGCGACTCGCCGGGATAGACGACCAGCATGGTCGGAACGTCGAGCCGGCGCAAGCTTTGATACATCTGTTCGCCATTAATGACCGGAACATTCCAGTCGACGGCTCCGCCCATGATGAGAGTTGGCGTCTTAATCTGGGTCACGCGATTGAAGGGCGAGAGCTTTTCCCACACCTCGCGATTCTCCCAGGGAAGGCCGATCTCGATTTCCCACTCGCGCGAATAAAGATCGTGCCCCCAGTTTGTAATGTTCAGGAATGAGCCAGCATCGGAAATTGCGGCTTTGAACCGTGTGGTCTGCACGATGATGAAATTCGTCGAAATGGCGCCGTAGGAATGACCGCCGACGCCGAGCTTGTCAGGATCAGCAAAGCCTTGTGCGATGGCGTAATCCACCATGGCCATATCGTCCTGATAATCCTTGTTGCCCCAGTCGGCGTAGATGGCTTTGCAAAAATCCTGGCCATAACCCGAAGAGCCGCGCGGATTCGGCGTCAGCACGACGTAGCCGTTCGCGGCGTAAAGCTGAGGCTGAAAATTGAACTCGGCGTAATAGGCCCAAACGGGCCCGCCATGGGGCTGAAGAAGTGCAGGGTAGTGCGTTCCGGCCTTGTAACCCGGCGGCTTGTAGAGATAGCCAGCGACGTTGGTGCCATCCTTGCTCTTGAAGTGGACGTAATCGACGCTGGCGAGCTGAATTTGGGACATGAGCGCGTCATTCGTTTTCGACAGCCGTTGCAAGCTGCCGCTTGCGGGCAGCACGTAAACTTCATCAGGGCGCTCGAGGGTCCCGATTTGCGCGGCGACGCTTCCGTCCTTCGACATCGAGTAAGCATCGAGCATCAGCCGGCCGCCAATGGGGCGCGTGATTTCTCCGCCTGAGAGGAGAATGCGCAGGAGATTCTGAGCGCCATCATCGTCGGCGATGAAATAGATCGACTTGCTGTCGGGCGAAAAACGCGGCGAAGAAACGTTGCGGTCGAGGGCGCGCGTGAGGATTATTGTCTCGCCGCCAGTGGCGGGCGCGACGCCGAGATGGAATGTGGCGTACTGAAAAAGTTTGGGATCAAGCTGGCTGGTAAAAGCGATCCACTTCCCGTCGGGCGACCAGGCGGGTGAACCATCTGTGCCTGGATTTGTCGTAATGCGGAGCATATCCTTGCCCTGATTCGTGTTATCGGCGGCGACGACCCAAACGTCATCGTTGAAATTCATGTCAGGATTCTGCGAACGATTGCTCACGAAGGCGATGGATCGGCCATCGGGCGACCATGCCGGGCTGCTATCGTCAAAATCGCCTGAGGTGATTTGCGTCATTTTGTGGTCGGCGAGCGCAAAAACATAGAGATGAGTGCGGCGATGATCGAGGTAGCCGATTTCGTCTTCCTTGAAATGGAGGCGATCAATGACAAAAGGATGCGGCTTCGGTTTTGGCTTTTCTTCGGGATTTTTATGCTTGGCGGCCTCGACCTCGTCCGGCGTGGGATCTTGAAGGACGATGACGAGCCGGTCGGCCGAAGGCGACCACGCGAAGTCGTTCACGTCTTGAATCGTGTCGGTGAGTTTCACCGCTTCTCCGCCCTCACGATTCAGGAGCCAGACCTGCTTTTTGCCTTCGTCGCGAGCGGATAGAAACGCGAGGTATTTTCCATCGGGGCTCCATCGCGGATGCGAGGAGGAAACATCTTGGGCGGTGAGGGGGATGGAGTCGCCGCCGGCGGACGAAATCATCCAGATGCGGTCGTCGTTCTTGTCGTCTTTCAGATTCTTCGTGGTGACAACGTAGGCGACCCACCTCCCTTCCGGGCTGATTTGGGGATCGGTGACATCTTTGATTCGAAAATAATCGTCGACGGTGAGGCTCCGTCTGGCTGGCGCGGATGTCTGCGACGCGACGGGGCTTGAAGATGTCGAGTCTTGGGCTCGCGCCACACCAGCGGAAATTCCAAGCAAGACAATAGCGATGAGGCACGAAGTGAGCTTCATGGCGACACCTCGTCTTTGTTTAGTTGTATGGCCGCGTTTCGTATGGCCGCGCAGTATAACAAGGCGGCGCTCGTTGGCCAAAGGCAACCGGTCATCGCGGTGAAAGCGGTGGCAAGCCACCGCACTCCAAAGAGACTGCAAACTATAGGTCGGGGCTCACTACAAGAGTTCCGAGCGCTGAAGCGCTCCCAGGTTTCCCAAATTAAGGGGTATTTGAAGGGCTTCCGGGTCGAAGCGGGGATACGAAAACGGGCAGAGGTGAGTCTCTGCCCGTTTTTTCTTAGGTTGCGGAGATGGATTCGAGCTTTACGTCACAGGAGACTAACTAGAAAAGCGTCAGCTTCCGTTGGCCATGGTGAGGGAATCGACGTGAATGGTGTCGCCGTCGAGCGTGCCCTTCACGGTTACGGTGTGGCCTTCGTGCCCTTCCGCCTTACTCTGCGGATCGAGGACATAGACCTTCTTGTCGGCCGGGTTGTACAGCGCGTACTTTGCGCCATGTTCTTTGACGCACATCTTGGTGCACTCGGCCTTGTCAGGGCTGGCGTCTTTTGCACCGCACATGTCGTTCGTGATTACGCCGGACCACGTGCCGCTTTTCCCGGCTCCCGGGCTGGCAAACGTCAGGCCGCCGACGAGCGCCAGCGCTGCCACTGACAGCAATACTCTCTTCAACATCGGTTCCTCCTCAGTCGCGAAAGGTAGACAGCTGCCCCGCATTACTGTGTCATCGTTCGCGGCATTTTGTCCAGCATCCAGCGGTGCGACCCCAGATGAACAGCCGTGGAACCGCAGATACGCGGGTAGCGGGACGCTCCTAGCGCAAATTCTTCCTTCACGTTGACACTCGCGCGAGGCGCGGACTACGCTGGATAGCGTTATGCCTCGACGCATCGAGTCGTCAAAAACAATTTCGCCCGTGTCTTCCGAAGCCGAGGTTTCGAGTTCGCCCGATTCTTCGGCCGCAATTTCGGCCAAATCCTCCGCGTCCGCTGCTCCTCTAGCGCCGTTTCCCCTGCGGACCAATCCTCACCTGTACGAGATCAACACATGGGCCTGGCTGGAAGAGGTTGGGGATCGATTGGGACGCAAGGTCATGCTAGCCAACGTTCCGGACGCGGAGTGGGACAGGATTGCGCAGCGCGGATTCGACATTATCTGGCTGATGGGGGTGTGGCAGCGTAGCGCGGAATCGCGGCGTCTCGCGCTTCAGCCGGAGAAGAGCGAATACTACAGTCGCGCGTTACCCGGATGGAGAACGGAAGACGTAGTCGGCTCGCCGTATGCAGTTGCCGCATATAGCCCCGATCCGCGAATCGGCAGTTGGGCCGATGTTGATCTCGTGCGGAAGAAGCTCAACACCCGGAACATTGCGCTGTTTCTCGATTTCGTCGGCAATCACACGGCGCTCGATCATCCCTGGGTCGCGGAGCATCCGGAATATTACGTGCAGGGGACGCAAAAGGATTTCGACCTGGACCCAAGTATCTTCTATCGAAGCGAAACGAAAAAGGGAACGTTCTTCATCGCGCTGGGGCGCGATCCCTACTTTCCGCCGTGGCGAGATTTGGCGCAACTGAACCATTTTTCGCCCGAGATGCGGGCGGCGCAGTTGAAGGACCTCTCCACAATTGCGGAACATTGCGACGGCGTGCGATGCGACATGGCCATGCTTCAGTTGAACGAGATTTTCGCGAAGACCTGGTCGCGTTTTCTGGGCGGAGCAGCGGCGCCCGCAACAGAATTCTGGAGCGATGCGAAAACGGCCGTGCCGAATCTGATTTTGCTGGCCGAGGCCTATTGGGGCACCGAGGAACGGTTGCTGAATCTGGGATTTTCGTTTGCGTATGACAAGGAAATGTACGACGCGGTTCGCGATGCGAATGTTCCGGAAATACGCAAGCGGCTGGCCATGCCGGTTGCGACGCAAGAATGTCTCGCGCGTTTTCTCGAAAATCACGATGAAGCGCGTTGGGCGGCCGTGTTCGGCGGCCCGCGTTTGCCAGCGCTCGGCACGCTAATGTCGACACTCCCGGGGATGCGCTTCTATCACCACGGCGAACTCGAAGGCCGGAAGATTCATTTTCCGATCGAGCTTCGCACGAGCGCGCCGGAAGAGCCGGATGCGGCGAGCGTCGCGTTTTTCGACACGATTTTGCGCACCACGAATGAGGACGTTTTCCACAAGGGGAAGTGGCAACTTCTTTCGATTGCGCCAGAAGGCGATCCGAGCTTTGAAAAGCTGATCGCGTACGAATGGCGATCGGAAACGGCGTGGAAGATTATCGTGGTGAATGTATCGGCGAATGCGGCGCAAGGACTTATTCCACTAAGTGAGCGAGTCTCAGCTTCAGGGCAGTACGTTTTCTACGATCAGTTGAACGATGCGCGGTACCTGCGCGGCGGCGAGGAATTGTCGCGCGTGGGTCTTTTCGTGCGACTGGAGACTTTTCACGCGCACCTGTTCGACATCATGCCCGCATGAGCATCTTCCTTCGACCGCCCTGCTGGTGATCGCGCAAGGAACGCCGACCTCGATCAAAGTTGAATTCTGCCAGGTTATTCCCTATGATTTCGCGGCGCCGGACGATCACGAGCCCGACTCAGGCCCTTAACATCCAGTTCCAAGCACCGATTTTCTCGTGTGGCCGAAAAACGCCGCGCGATTGTCATCGACATCGTTTCGGCGGATGTTTTAGCGATCCCGCTCGATGCAAACCAGCCGCACTGAAGTTTCCGCGCAGTCCGAGGCCAATACGCGCCTTCGGCAAATCGGATTTCTGCCGCTTCTGGCGCTGTTCTACGGATACACGGCAGGCGGGCCATTTGGCTACGAAGACATTTTCAAAAGCTCAGGGCCGGGAATGGCGCTGGTGTTTTTGCTCTTCGTGCCGTTCTTCTGGTGCATCCCCATTGCGCTGGCTTCCGCGGAGTTGAACAGCATCCTCCCGGTGGAAGGCGGTTTTTATCGCTGGACCCGCGCAGCGTTCGGCAATTTCTGGGGATTTCAGTGCGGCTGGTGGAACTGGAGCGGCACGTTTCTGCTCAACAGCCTCTACGGCGTTCTGCTCATGGATTATCTGGCCGACTACTTTCCCTGGATTACAGGCTATACGAAATGGGCGGGCGCGTGTCTGGTGCTGTGTCTGCTCGCTTATCTGAACGCGCGTGGAATCCAAATCGTGGGATGGCTTTCGGTAGCGCTACTTGCGGCAGTCTTGATCCCGGTTAGCTGGCTATGCCTTGTGTCGCTGTTCCACTGGAATCACAATCCGCTGCTGCCCTTCGTGCCGCCAGGAAAGCCGTTCGGAGCAGTTTTCGGCCAAGGGCTGGCGCTGGCGATGTGGAACTACGCGGGGTACGAGCAACTTTCGAGCGTCACCGGAGAAATGAAAAATCCGCAGAAGACGTTTCTGCGGCTTCTGGCGTGGAACACGCCGATGAACGTGCTGACATACACGCTGCCCGCCACGCTTGCGCTCGCCGTGCTGGGCAATTGGCAGAAGTGGGATACGGGCTATATCGTGACTGCATCGCGGCTGGTGGGCGGAGAGGCGCTGGGCGTCAGCATGCTGGTGGCCTCGCTGATCGGGACGCTGTCGCTGTCGAACAGCACGATTTTGTACACGACGCGGATTCCGGCGACGATGGCGGAAGACGGTTATCTGCCGGGATGGCTGGGAAGAATCCACGCACGGTACCGGACGCCAGCGCGAGCGATCGCGGTGTCCGCGGTGGTGTATTGCATACTGGCAAAGTATCCGGTGGAAGATCTCGTCAACGTATACATCTGGACGCGCATTGCGACGACGTTGTTGACGCTGTTTGCGGCGTGGCGGATGCGCGCGAAAGCGCCGAACGCACAGCGAAGCTTCCGGATTCCGGGCGGCACAACGGGAATCGCGTATATTCTGATTTTCCCTGTAATTTTGTGCGCCATGAAAATCTACTACAGCGAACCCTTCGTGTGGCGCTGGGCGCCCTTGCTGCTGGCTTCGGGGCCGATTGCATACGGCGTTCTGCGCTGGGGATTAGGAATGAAGCCAGCCCCCGCGGGTACTGACCTGAAGATGTGACGTTCTACAACTCAACAATAAGGCAGAGGCTTCACTAGGTTGCGGCGATTTTCTCGGAGACAACTTTGGCCTGCGTGAAGAGCAGCAAATAGTCCTGTCCCCCGGATTTTGAATCCGTTCCCGACATGTTGAAACCGCCGAACGGGTGCGCGCCAACCATTGCGCCCGTGCATTTGCGGTTCATATAGAGATTGCCGACGTGAAATTCTTCGGCTGCACGCTTGATTTTTTCGGGATTGCGCGAGTAGACGGCGCCGGTCAAGCCAAATTCGCTGTCGTTGGCCATGGCCAGCGCTTCGTCAAAATTCTTGGCCTTGGTCACGGCGAGGACAGGGCCGAAAATTTCTTCGCGGAAAACGCGCGCCTTGGGAGGCACGTCGGCGATGACGGTGGGCTCGATGAAGTAGCCGTCTCCGCCAGCGGGCTTTCCGCCAGTCACCAGGCGGCCCTCCTTTTTTCCCGTATCGATATAGCCGAGAATCGATTTCATGGCCGCCTGGTTGATGACGGGGCCCATGTAGTTCGACGGATCTTCGCTCGGCCCTACCTTGATTTTCTTGACGCGGTCGACGAGCTTGTTCAGAAACTGGTCATAAACCTTTTCTGCAACAATAGCGCGAGAGCAGGCCGAGCACTTCTGGCCCTGGTAGCCGAAGGCGGACGCGGCGACGCCGTCAACAGCAGCATCGACGTCGGCCTCGTCGTCCACAACGATGGCGTCCTTGCCGCCCATTTCGAGAACGGTTCGCTTGATCCACACTTGGCCGGGCTGCGGTTTCGCAGCGAGTTCGCCTATGCGCAAGCCCGCTTCCTTCGAGCCGGTAAACGCAATGAAACGCGTTTTGGGATGCGTGACAAGGGCTTCTCCCGCCGTCGCGCCCGGACCGGTGAAGAAGCTGACCACATCGCGCGGCACGCCTGCTTCATAGAGAATATCGACGAAGAGCGCAGCCATCGTCGGCGAATCGCTCGAGGGCTTCACGATTGCAGTGTTGCCGGTGACGATCGCGGCGATTGTCATTCCACCCATGATAGCCGCGGCAAAATTCCAGGGCGGAATCACGATGCCAACGCCGAGAGGAATGTAGTGCAAATAATTCTTCTCGCCAGGCATAGGCGAGAGCTTGTGGGGCTGAGCGAGGCGCACGGCCTCACGGCCGTAATATTCCGTGAAATCGATCAGCTCCGCGATATCGGCATCAGCTTCCGGCCAGGTTTTGCCAATTTCGTGGACCAGCCAAGCGTCGAGTTCGAGCCTTCGCTTGCGCAGGATCTGGCCCGTGCGATAGATGCACGCGACGCGCTCTTCCGCGGAAACGCGCTTCCAGCGATCGAACGCGCGGTTCGCCGCTTCCACGGCGCGATTGGCCATCTCCGCGGTTCCCTTCTGGAAAATTCCGACGACTTCTTCCGGGTGCGACGGATTCAGCGATTTTGTTTTTTCGGTCGTGGTGAGCTTCTCTCCAGCGATGGTCAACGGGTATTCCCGCCCGAACATGCTTTTGACGTGGCGCAGCGCGTCTTCCATGGCCTTGCGATTTTCGGGCTTGCTGAAGTCGGTGAACGGCTCGTTGTGAAATTCACCCTTGGGCAGCGTCGTGGCTGGCGAGGTCATGTCAGTTCTCCCTTCTCAACTAAACCACGCATTTTATCTCCCGGCAAGCAAGCCAAACAAGGAGACATCGCTGTAGAACAGTGGGATAAAGTCCCGATGACCAGCGAAATCTTCAAGAGGCAACGAAGCTAGTAGACTGCCAAAGAAGAGAGCCGCAGGCGAGCCTCTATGCTCAGGCTGCGAAAGGACGGGGCAACATTAGTGCGCGGCTAAACCTTCTGTGGCATTGCGTCTGGCGTGGCCAGCGACGAGGATTTCCAATCTTTCGGCTGGGGAAATACGCCCCAAAAATCGGGGTCGGGACGTATGAATTCGACTCCGACCTGAGCCTTACCCATGAAGCGCTGGCCAACGCCCGTTACCCGCGCGAGGAGTTCTTCATGCGTCTTCACGTTGACGATGGTCACGAACTGATCTCTCATCACAGCCGATGCTAACAAAACCAAGCCTCCGTGCGCGTTCACGACCAGCGCATCCGTTTCCTCGGTAACAGTTTCTTTGTTCCGCATCTGTATGCGAACGATGATACGGATACGGGCTCGAATGCGGAGACTGCGCCGCCGCTTTCGTGGGTCCTTGTCCTGAGTCAGGGCGTCATGAATCACGCGGACACCTTTGCGGCCCGAGTTTGCACAGCCTGGGCATCAGTTCGTCGCGACAGTAGTTCTGGCCGCCGCCAGTTTCTCCAGATCGGATTTCTTCAAGGACGTTTCCACACGAAGATAGCGCCCGTCGACGGAGACGCCGAGGTTCCCCAACAGGGCATCCAAAACCGGCGCAGCAGGATCGCTGGCTAGAGGGCCGGCTTTCAGGGTCTGTTCCTGGCGCTGGAGGGTGTCCATCAATTTCCCAAGTCCAAAGCGCGCCTGCAGCGCGTCGTAGCGGCCCTCGAATTCGCCCTCGACGGCGATTCGGACGCTATCGCCATCCAGCCAATAAGCAACATCCCAGCCACGCAACGCCCGCAGAATGTGGGCGGAGTCGGGATCTTCTCGAGCGAGCGCCGAAGCAATCTCCGAAGTCGCGCTCTTGGGCACATCGCCGACGACGAAGAACGGCGCTCCTGCAACTCGCTCAGCGCGCGCGCACAAATCGTCGTGCAATTCCGGTTCCGATCCTTTGGCAGCATCCGCCATCATGAGAATCTGCGTGTCGGCGCCCGGACCCATGCCAAAGGCAAGGCGGTTGGGGCCGAGGATAGTCATCGAGGCGGTACTAGCGATGTTCCCGGTCCGAAACTGATAGACATCGCGCGAGTCGTAGTGCCTCATGCTTCCAATGTTCGCGGCAAAAGCGGCAATGCGAGCCTGGTCGAAGCGACCTTCGAGAGTGAGCGCACCGCCTTGTGAGTCTGCCGAGGCGGTGAACAGAATGCGATCGAGATCGCGGTCGATGTGGAAATTTGTCTTTTCGACGAAGTCTCGATAAGCGGCGCCCTGCGGCGTTTTTTCGAAGGCAGCCATTCGGCTCGAAAGTTCAGATGAGCGGAGGCTGGTCAGATCGGCATACCCGACTGCATTGGCGTCGAATGGCGCAGCGGACAGCAGCGCGGGACAAGTTCCCGGCGGAATCGCCGGAGCGCCGCTATTCCAGACGTAGGCGCCGGTCGCGATCGCGAGGAGCACGACAAGCAAGCCGATCCAAAGCCACTTCATAAACTCCTCCCCAGTGCCCCGCCAGTGTGCCCGGGAGGCTGCGCCTAGGCATCATCTCAAGTTTAGTCAATGAAGCGACGGGGCAGGCGTTTGCGTGATCGAACGGTGCGTAAAAAGGAACCTACGTTTCGAACCGTGCAGGCCAGATTCGCTCGCGCCTTACCGGCGAAGGTCCTTCAGAATTTCGCGTGCGGCATTAGAGCCTGAAGTACCGGTGAGGCCATTGCCGGGATGTGTTCCACTGCCGCAGAGGTACAGGCCCCGGATGGGAGTGCGATAGCGCGCCCAGCCGAGTTGCGGCCGCATGGTGAAGAGTTGATCGAGCGCCAGTTCGCCATGATAAGGATGACCGCCAGTCAATCCGTAAACGGATTCGAGGTCGACGGGCGTGATCATCTGCGCCGCAACAATTTTTGACGGAAGATCGGGGGCGTATTGCTCGAGCGTGCTGATGATTGTATGGCAGAGCGCATCGCGTTGCTGCGGCCAGTCGCCATTCTTCAGGTGATACGGAGCGAATTGCATGCAGATTGACATCACATGCTTGCCCGCGGGCGCCAGAGATGGATCCAGCAGCGTGGGGATCATGATGTCGAGATATGGCTCGCGCGAAAACTCGCCGTACTTCGAAGAATCGAATGCGCGCTCGAGATAGTCGATGGCCGGGCCGATGTGGATGCGCCCGGAGAGTGCGCCAGTGCCATCTGCGCCATTTTTTGTGGCGGCGAATGTCGGCAAAGCGTCAAGAGCAAGGTTGAGCTTCGCGATGGCGCCGTTCGAGCGGTAGTGCTGCATCTTTACGACGAAGCTCGGCGGCAAATGGACCGGATCGACCAAGCCCAAAAACGTCCGGCGCGGGTCGGCGCCTGAAATGACGGCTTTCGCCGGAATTTCTTCGCCGCCGGTCAGCGCGATCCCAGTCACAGAACCATTCTTCACGAGGATTTGTGCTACCTCAGCGCCAATACGAATTTCAGTGCCAGCCTGCTTTGCTGCGGCGGCCATCGCGGAAGTGAGCGCGCCGAGACCGCCACGCGGCAGGGCCGAGTTGCCGACCGGGTACGGATCCGCGGCGGCGCGAAGAAGCAGAAGAGCCGTCGAGCCTGCAGACCACGGCCCCATCGCTGCCCCGAAAATCCCGCGAGCAGCGATGACGGCGCGCAGCAAATCCGTCTCGAAAAATTCAGCCACGAAATCGGCGGCGGCCATCGGCCCCCAGCGCAGCAGTCGCGCCATGTCCTTTTTACCGAGGCGGCGAAACTTGCGGCCGATTTGCAGCAGCTTCCAGGCGTCCTGGCTCGAAGGATTATCGATGACGGGAGGCGCGAGTTCGAGCAATTCCTCAACGATTGCGGCCGCTTGCGCGAGAGTTTCTTGAAATTCGGCGTAACGCGCGGCATCTTTCGGCGAGAATTTCCTGATTTCCTCGGCGGAACGCTTCGCGTCGGTGTAGAGCGTCAACGCACCGCCATCTGGCATCGGCGCGAAGATGCGGACTGGCGATTCGAGTTTTTCGAGGCCGTGACTCGCGAGTTGCATGTCCTTGAGAACGGAGGAAAGCGGAGGGCCGCCTGTGTGCGCAAGAGTCGAGCAGCGGAAGCCGGGATGGAATTCCTCGGTGACGGCGGCGCCGCCGACGATGTCGCGGCGTTCAAGAACCAGCGGTTTCAGGCCTTTTTGCGCGAGGTAAAACGCAGCGATGAGAGCGTTATGCCCGCCGCCAATGATGACGATATCGCGCCCAGCCGCCACGTCAGTGCTTACCTTTATCTTTAAGAATTTCCAGCGCCGCCAAACGTCCGGGCGCGCCCATGATTCCACCGCCCGGATGCGTAGCTGAGCCGCACATGTAAAGCCGCTTGATGGGTGTGCGGTAGCGCGCCCAACCGGCCACCGGGCGCAGAAAGAAAAGCTGCTCGAGTGAAAGTTCACCCTGAAAAATGTTGCCTTCGCTCAGACCAATGAGGCGCTCGATATCGAGCGGGGTTATGACCTGCCGCCCGATGATGATCTTTTTCAGATTCGGGGCGTGCTCGGAGATCGTGTCGACCACGGTATCGCCAAACGCTTCGCGCTGCTCGTCCCAAGTACCGTTGCAGAGCTTGTAGGGCGCGTACTGCACGAAGCAGGACATGATGTGCTTGCCCGCAGGCGCGACGGAAGGATCCGTGAGCGTCGGAATCACGATATCGATGTAAGGACGATGTGAGAATTCACCGTACTTTGCCTGATCGTAGGCGCGTTCCATGTAGTCCATCGAAGGCGAAATGGAAATTGCGCCGCGCAGATGGCGGCCCGCGCCGGGAAGGCACGTGAACTCGGGCAGCGCGTCGAGCGCCAGATTCACTTTTCCGGATGAGCCGCGGAACTTGTAGCGGCGAACTTCGTCCACAAAATCATCCGGCAGTTCACGGGATTCGATGAATTTCAGGAACGTGAGGTGTGGATCGACACTCGAGGCCACAATGTCGGCGCGAATCTCCTCGCCACTTTCGAGTACCACTCCTTGGGCGACGCTATTCTTTACGAGAATGCGCGCGACGGGCGCTTCGGTGCGGATTTCCGCACCCGCTTCGCGCGCGGCACCCGCGATGGCCAACGAGATTCCGCCCGTGCCGCCGCGGCTGAAACCCCAGGAGCGAAACGCGCCGTCGATCTCGCCCATGTAATGGTGCAGCAAAACGTAAGCCGTCCCCGGCGAGCGAATGCCGAGGAACGTGCCGATAATTCCGGAGGCCGACATCGTGGCCTTGAGCACGTCTGTCTCGAACCACTGATCGAGAAAATCGGCAGCGCTCATGGTCATGAGCTGGACGAGATTGTATTTATCCTGTGAGGGAAGCGACTGAAAACGCTTGCCGAGAAACGCCAGTTTCTTCAAATCGCGCGGATCGAGCGACGTTGGATCGGGAGGAATCATCCCCAGAATCGGCTTCACGAACCGGCACATCTGCACCATGGCCTTGCCGAATTCTTCGTAAGCTTCCGCATCGAGTTTGGAGTGGCGCTCGAGTTCGCGGCGCGTTTTTGCGTGATCGTTGACGCGCCATAGAAAGTCGCCGTTCGGCATCGGTGTGAATGTCCCGTCGAGCGGGAGGATTTCGAGGCCGTGGCGCGGCAGGTCGAGTTCGCGAATGATTTCGGGACGCAGCAGCGATACTACGTAGGAAAAAACGGAAAACTTGAAGCCGGGAATGATCTCTTCGGTGACGGAGGCGCCACCCAGAACGTAGCGCCGCTCGAGGACGAGAACTTTCTTACCGGCACGGGCCAGGTAGGCGGCGGTGACGAGGCCGTTGTGCCCGCCGCCGATCAC